>Ga0307475_10000898_pt1 | contig 17744 bp, 18 predicted proteins | sample atmos_gasesECM1C_FD_203317 | JGI IMG/M metagenome (GOLD analysis project Ga0307475, IMG submission 203317) | Hardwood forest soil microbial communities from Morgan-Monroe State Forest, Indiana, United States - atmos_gasesECM1C_515 | ecosystem: Environmental > Terrestrial > Soil > Temperate... | reverse complement strand
GTGGCAAGCTTCACTCAGCAGCTGGAAACCGAGAACCTCTCGATAGAAATCGCGCATTCTCGGCAAATCGCGAACATTGAGAACGATCTCGGCGACCCCGGTTATAGGGGGCATCGAGTTCACAGAGGGCTCCTTTCCAAACGATGCGCTATGTCAGGTACCTAACCTATTTTATGGCGTCAGGCAAGTATGGTCTGTGTCTCTCGTAATATGCCCTCTGCCTCTCCGAATGGGAGGTGTACTTTGCATCTCTCCTACGCTTGCGGGTAGGTTTCTCGATCTGCTCAGGCTTCGGCTGACTCCGACGACAGACATCAACACGACAATACGCGCAGCAATACTTTGCCCGTGGATTCTTCAGCACGCCACCCGTGTCGTTCGGACCTTTCTTGCAGCGTTCATTCGAACATCAGCCGTATGAAGGCCGATCTGAAGGAGCCAGATCTCGATCAGCAGGCGTTTGGGCGCTGGAGGCTCCTGGTCTTACTTCATACCTCCAGGCTCGATACGATCCTTCAGCAATCTTGCGTTCGACCAACTCGACGGCTTCTTCCTTTGGCCACACCTTCAAGCCGGGGCAAACGGCATGAGGATTCGTCTCGTAATCTTCGTCGATCGCAAAGATCCGGGCATGTGAGATGTCTGCTGGTAAGGTTCCTTCATTGGCGTAGCTGTCATCAGCTAGGCGCATCCAGCGAATTAGGGCTTGTGTGCTCATGTGTGTGATGTCTCTTGAAACCACGAGGCGGGAGAGTTTCTGAATCTACTTCTATTCTGAACCCAAAAATGAAGGAGCCAAAGCTATCCCGGCGATCACCGATCAGCGAAGGTGGATTTACAAAAAAAAGAGAGCGTTACTCTGACGACTATGGCGCAGGTGAGGCGCACTTTTCTGTGTAGTGGGTCAACTTCCGATAATCTCGTTTTATCAGGCGCTATCCGATTTCGGAGGTAGCCGAGGAGTGTTGGCGCTTCTGCAGATTTGTCCCTGGATTGGCACTTTGATTTAGAACGGTTAGGAACGAGCGGTATCACGGCGCTCGATAAGCGGGCCAGGCAATAGGGGGATTACGAGGAGAACGAACGCAGTCGTTCCAGCGTTCAGCCAGACGAGCTTAAGGAAGCTGACATGATGCTGGTCCATCAACCACGAACCGAAAACGTCGGAAAGCGATTGGGCGACATTGAGAACGCTCATCATCAAGGCGAACCCAAGGGCTTCGCTGCCGCGCGGGGTAGCGCGTGCCGCGAGATCCATCAGCGCCAGGGTTACGAAGGCAGCGATGAGCCCGTTCTCGCATTCGACTATGGTCGCCGCCGTAGCCGAACGATAGAACAGGTAACCGAGCGAACCGAGAGCGCTCGCCGCAACGCTGAGATAGAGCAACACCCGAAGCGTGAATTTGGGGCAGAGAAAGGCGTATAGAAATGACCCAGCGATCCCGAAAAGCCCGCCCAGCAGGATCAGCGTGCCGATGAACTGCTGCGATAGTTTCAGCGAATCTGTTTGCAGGAAATACAGCGGAGTCGCAAATCCCGGAGCGATATACACGAGAAACAGCAAACCGGCCGCGGTCCACATCGTGCGTGAACGGATCAACCAGAAAAATTGGGCCTTCGCCTTGATCCACGTCTCATTGCTTTTCTGCTTTGCCGCCTGCTCGCGTCCGAACCACCAGGCGAAAGGCACGATGGAAAGCGAAATAAGCGCACAGGTTGCAGCCGTGAATCCAAAGGCCCTCGCGGCCAAGAATCCACCGAGCGGACCGCCCAGCAGTACGCATCCGTTAGCCACAACGTACAGCGCTGAAGTGAGCCTGCCGGTTGCCCCGTAACGTTGTCCCGCTTCGACCGTAAGTGCACCAGCGACGGTGCTGCCGATAACCAGCATAGCGTTGGCGGCGACCAGAAGGATCACCAACCCCATGTACCTGTGGGACACGATCCCAGAGAGGAGATAGAACGCGGCGGCGCAGAACGCGCTGAAGATCAAGTAATGCCTGCGTCGCGTGCCGAGCAGCGGTACGCTATCGGTCAGGATTCCGGCCAGAGGCTTGAAATACCAAGCGAGCGCTGTGAGGGCAAAGAAAGAGGCCATCGCTTCGCGAGAGACATTTAACTCGGACTTCAGGAGATTCTGAAAAGGGAGTCGAAGGATTCCCGTCTGGGACATGGTTGTCGCGAAGGTCGCCGCGCCAATGAGGACCACCCAACGGGTAAGCTGCGGCCGCGCGGCGTACTGCGTCTCCGCAGCTTTTATATCTACGGCGAGATTCGCGGTTACGCTCGCAAGTTCATCTGCCGCGGCTTGAGTTGTAGCGGTCAACGTGGCGCTAGGCGCTTGCAGTTCTTCTTGCTCAGTCCGCATATTCGCTTTGCTCCGACGGTCCGAGTCAGAACTGGTTATCTACTTATGACTCTAAGCGGAGGGCGTCAATCAACGCTATTGGGAAATGCGCGGGCCCTGTTCAGCTGGAAACCTGGTCGTCCGGACAGGCGAAAAGCACGTTGTAGCGAAGGCCTGAGATCGATGTCAAACCGATTCGGTGAAATCCACCAGATCCGTAAGCGTAATGTCCACGAACAAACTCAGAACTTCCGAATCAAATTGAGTTCCGCTGTCTGCAAGCAGCCTGCGAACGGCCTCTTCAGCGTTGACACCTTTTCGATAGCTACGATCCGAGACCATCGCATCGAACGCGTCGATCACCGAGATGATTCGAGAACCGAGCGGTATTTCCGCATGATTCAGACCGGCAGGGTAGCCCTTTCCATCCATACGTTCATGATGATGCAATACGAGTAAGCTTGCAGGCTTAAAACCAGGTATAACTCGGAGAATGGCCCAGCCATATTCTGCATGCTTCTCAATCTGCTTCCGCTCTTCCGGCTCTAATGCCGTGGGTTTATTCAGTATGGCATCGGGTACGCCCACCTTCCCGATATCGTGTAGCATCGCGCCGATCTCGAGATCGCGCAACGCCGCTTCGGACATACCCAAATCTTCGCCCAGCCGCACCGCCCATTCCGCCAGTCGAGTAGAATGTAGTCCCGTCTTCAAATCCTTCAGGTCAAGCATCTGGTTGAGAGCACAAATAGAACCGGTTCGCAGCAGCCGAAGCTGATTTTCGAGATCGCGGATTCGCCAATCCAGGTCGGCGGGGCTGAGCGTAGCTTCTGAAGCGGAAATGCCCATGAATGAACGGCGATCACCTAGTTGCGGTTCACGCCAGGATAGCTTCGGCTAAGCATCGTCACAATGGATCGTCGGTACTACGTGTTCTTTTCGATAGCACGCGGCCCGTTCTACCGCGGAGGACGAAGGAAGCCCAATAATACGGATGCCAAAACTCCTTGCGCGTAGCGGCAACGGCTTGCTGAAAAGCGAGGGCTTTATCACTCTCGCAAGACGCTCTTCTGTAGAAACTCGTCAGAAACTCAACCAACGGCCCGCCCGTGATGTTCCACAGAGGCATCAGCAGGGTCTGCGCCCCCGCGTATTCCAGTCCTTGCGCCAGGGCGTGAATTTCATTTCCATCGCCGGCTGAATCTATGCCGGGTCCACTCCCCGAAAGTCCGATCAAGGAACATGGCAACCGCAGATTGTACATATCCAGGATAGAAATCGCCGTCGAACCAACCGTCAATGTCGAAAATAGCGGATTATCCCGCCGGAGCCGCAGATGCGTATCGACGTGAATGAATCGAGCACCGGCGCCGTGCTGCTCGAAAAGTTCAATGTTGGCGGCATCACCCGGAAATCGCCGCGCGTCCGGCAAGACATTTTCCATCCGGGCATTCATCTCTTGCGGATGGCTGGGACTTCCGCCAGTGAAGATCAGATCACGCTTCTGGAAATCTCCTGCTTTCCGGGACGACAGATAATACTGTGATGCGCTGCTCGCGTAGGAGATGACGTGGTCCTCGATCAGATACCGAGAGCCGTCGAAAAGGGCATGAAATGGAAGGTAGTGCAGAAGCCCGTGAGGAACGATGATCAATCGTCCCTTGATCTGCCCGCGGATCGGCTGAATCAGCTCTCGATCGAGAGCGAACAAGATCGTTTGTGCGCCCTCCAATAGAGAAGCCTGAAGCAGAGTGGATGGGCCGTTTCCGCGGTCGAACTTGGCAAAGTGGGATCGGAGGGAACGTAGCAGGTCGCGGATGGTTTCAGTTCGTGCCGTACGTGTTATGCGAATGCATCCTTTGGAGAACAGGCACGCGTACAGAAGCCCATGAGCCTCGTAAAACTCAAGGATCATCTCGTCCTGGCGAATCACTTCGCGTATTTCGTTCACAGGAATGGTGCCCGCGTTTTGAAGAACAAAAAACTGCTCGTCGGCGGGCCGCAATTCGCCCAGTGTCTCGATCAGGACTTCTTCTAATCCCTGTATCCGCGAGCGCATATCCATTGCCCGCTGCGCGGAACTGTCAGCGCTTCGGACCTCCGCAACGTCGATCTCGCCGTAGTACCAATTCAATTCGTTGCGCAGGGATCTGACCTGTTCCACTAGGCTACTGTGACTTCTGGAGGGGGCTGGAAGAGTATTGGCTCGGAAAGCGAGCAGCTCAGCGAGTTCTCTCGACTTTGCTTTTTCTACGAGAGCGAGAACCGCTTCGGATATGTCTTCAGTTGGCGGGCCAGATACCATGAGACTGACGAGGGCTGGATACAGTTCGAGCCGATTCTTGGCCGAGGACAGTTTCGATTCTTCGCCCACTGGCCGGCTGGGGCTCTTCTCCAGCCACTGAAGCGCCTCGTCATACGACTGGATCGCTGCGTCGATGGCACCGCCGGATTGCTCGATCTGGCCTCGAATCGCATAACCCTGCGTCAGCAAAAACGGAGATCTCAAACGGGCGGCTGCTTCCATCGCCGAAGCACAGCAATCCTCCGCCTCGCGCGTTTCGCTCAACGCTAGATACAGGCAGGCTCGCAGTAGTTGCACCTGGATTGCTCTGCCGGAATTCGAAAAGGACGAAAAGAAATTATGCGCGGCTGTACATCTGTTCAGGGCTTCGTGAAATCTTCCTTCCTGGTGCAAGACGATGGCCTGATAAAAATCGAGTAAGGCCACCCATACGTCATTTTGCTGACTTCTCATCCGTTCTTGTGCCTGGGCGAAAAAATCCAGGGCCAGGAATGGTTTTCCATTCTGGTGAGCCCCAATGCCGAGCCATACGAGTGCCTTGGCCGCCTCATAGCCCATATCCATCTTTTCGAAAGCGCTAACCGCCTGTTGCGCCAGCTGCGTGCCTTCTGGATTCAGGTGCAACTCCAAATACATTTCCGCCTGGTCAAGATCGCAAAGAGCGCTATGAAGCCGATCCCCAACGCTTTCGCAGTATTGGCGCGTTTGCTGAAACAGTTCTAGCGCCTCCGTGTACTGACCGCGCCGATAATAAAGATAGGCCACGTTATAGTCTGCCTGCGCCACTATCGAAGTCATGTTCTCCAACAGCGCTAACGCACGCGCTTTCTTGTATGCCTGTTCAGCCTGTGAAAAGTCATTCAGGGCGATATAGCCCACAGCCAGATTGAGCCAAGCAATCACGCAATCGCGTTTTTGACCGAGGCGATCGAGCGCGATCTGTGCACGTTTATAATAGAGAACCGCTTCGGGAAAACGGTCCTGCCGGTGGAAGATGTTCCCGACGTTGAGATCCAGGCGGGCCAGCAGCAATTCGTCGTGACGCCGTTCGGCAATGTCGCGAGCCTGTTGAGCCCGTTCTAGCGCTTCGGAATACCGGCCAAGATAGATGAGAGGCTGCAGTGAACCACTAAGAGTCGCTGCTACCTCGATCTCTTCGCTGATGGTTGCAAATTGTTCAAGGCATGTTTGGAAGGTCTGAATTGCATTCGCGTAGTTACCTCGGAGAACTTGCAGATTACCTGCGGCCCGGCGAATCCGTGCACGGCAGAACAGGTCTCCGGAAAACTCGGTTAGCCAGCACGCTATTTCGGCTAGACGTTCAGCACGAGGAAGGTTCTCGCGAGCGATGTGGTTTACCGCGTCTGCAATACCGACGATGACCTCACGGTTGCATATCTCTCCGCCTTGTTCGACAAGCTCTTGCCGAGCGGAAATGGTATCGGCGGCGAGCAGTTGGTCAGTCAGTTCGGGTATCGTCTTCGCGAGGGGAGTACGGGACATGGCCTGAAGAATTTCACCGATCCCCAACGGGCAGCAAGTGAGTTCTGGCCAGAATTTCTTAACCGTAACGTTCGGCTACACGTCCATGAGTGCACGCGTTGAGTTTCGCACACTTTTGGGCGACTCCTGTGCGCAAGAGCCCGGGACAAATTAACCCGGGCTCCTATATCGTAGTAGCCCCGTCTAGTGAGGCAGGTTTGTCTGCTTGATGAACTCCTCAGCCTGGTCGAAATCCAAACATCCAGCGCCCATTGAACCGTTGCTACCACACGGATTAGCTTTCGACATTGCGCGTTGAATATCCCCTATTCTCAGTTGGGGAGCGATGTGGGGATCCACGTTTGACAGCATGTCGATAGCGGCGCCGGCCACAAGCGCCGAGCTGAACGAAGTACCCCACACCACGGCGTAATGATTGCCGGGATACGTCGTTACAAGCGCTTCTCCCGGTGCGGCTATCGAGACATCGAATCCGAAGTTGCTGAAGTTTGATGGTTGATTCTGCTGATTGACAGAAGCAACGCCGATGACATTGCCAAATGCCGCAGGATAGAGAAGCTCGTTCTGACCGTCGTTGCCAACCGAAGCGACGCAAATCACGCCTTTTCGTGCGGCGTAATTCACCGCCCGCAGCTGCGCGTCTGACAATTCTGGCAGCCCAAAGCTCATGTTTATGACCGTGGCTCCGTTATCGGCCGCGAAGTAAATTGCACGTACAATGTCTGACGTATTGGCGCTACCGTCGGCGTGGAACGCTTTGAGCGACATGATCTTTGCTGTCGGCGCGACGAGGTGAATTAATCCTGCCACCATTGTGCCGTGCCCGAAGTCATTCGGGAGCACGACACCTGCCAGAGCCGAGGCGGTGTCGGAATCGAGGATGGCCATCGAATAAGCATTCAGTTGAAGGATTTGAGAGCCATGCATAATGTGACCACTCGATTGGTGCATGATGTGACCACTCGACTGGTCAATGTCCCCCAGATCGTCCGGAAAACCAGACAAGTTCTGTATGAAATCGTAACCAGGTACGAGAACAGGGGCGAGAATGGGATTGCTAGAGTCAATCCCCGTATCGATGACCGCGACGATCCCATTACCGGTCACGTGTCCTAAACCATCGGCGGCGTTGGTCGAGTAGACCGCCGGTTGCTGAACGTAGCCCACCCAAGCGGACGCGCCGTATAACCGAACCAGCTTGTCATCCGTTACATAATCCGTGGGCGGCAGGGACGGAATATAAGGGTTGATCAGTGAGCTGTGACCAACCGAAGCGTTCTTATCAAGCTCCAACTGCAGGACGTTAGGATCGTGTTCGACCCATTTCTTAAGGATACCGGGCGGCACAGACCCGCTCACCTGGACCAGATATGTATCCGGCGCATGGATCGTGCTCAACAAAGTCATGCCGTAAGTTTGGCAGGCGGCCTGCGCCTGAGCGAGGCCGGGGGATCGCAAAATGTATGCGTTGTAGTCGCTGTTCCCAGCGGAGGCTGCTGACGGAAGCAGAAGCAGCGTAAGGAAGGCCGGGACCAGGAACTTAACCAGTCTCGTCATCTCTGTCTCCATCGGGGAGCTTGTGCCGCTCCCGAAACTACCAGGGACTTTCGGTCCGTTTGCAAAGGTAAGTTCTAACCCGGCCGTTACCTATAGGCCGGCAGGCACATTTCGATAGGCGTTCGGACAAACCTCCGTACCGGTACGTTCCTATTACGGGCAACGAGTAGCCAATTCTGTCCGCCGAAACTTCCCCTTGGTACGTACTTTTAATAGGGAGCAACACAGCGCCTTTTACAGGGGGTTTTTACGAAGGCAGAGGCCCTTCGATTTGCTCTCGTGGCGGCGAGCCAGTTCGGCGGCTCCGGCCTGGTTAGGGCTCCATCCGCGAAAGTCGGGCACTCCGAAGATTGATTGTGGGCGAAGATACTAAGGCCCTTCTTGAATCGCGCTTGTTGGGGTAGAGCGCCTGGTCGGCACGTTTCAACAGCGCCTCGATTGATTCGCCGGGGACGTACTCCGTCCAACCCGCAGAATAATAAAAAGGCAACTTCTCTCCAAAGGCCTCAGCCCGAAGATCGTCCAGCCGTTGGAGGATCGGCTGTACACCTTTAGACGTGCACTCTGGCAATACCGCGAGAAACTCATCGCCGCCGTAGCGACCGGCAAGATCTGCGCCACGAGTAGCTTTCCTCAGCCGTTCGGCAAATTCTTGTAACACACGGTCCCCGGCAGAATGGCCGTACCCATCGTTCACCTGCTTGAAGGCGTCCAGATCGAACAGCACTACGGTTAGTGTGGAGCCGTGCCTTTGAGACCGAGCAAGTTCATTCGTCAGCCACTGCTCGATGTATCGCCTGTTGAATAGGCCCGTAAGGGGATCCAGAAAAGCTAGTTTGTAGAATTCCTCCGCTACCTGATTTCGGATCCGATTAATTTGCACTTGCTCATAAACCACGTATACGTTGAAAAGTACGACTAGGCCCATCAGGCCCCTCACCATATCGTCCAAAAAGAACGAGTGGAAACTGGCGAACTGCGAAAGAAAATCGGTCAAAGCGAACGAAGCTATCCCCGCCATGGCAAGAAGGGTCACCAACATGGCGGAGCACCATAGCCACCATTGGCGCGTGTCGGCGCGGCGCACAATTGCGTTTATGTGTTCTTCAGGGGCCGCTGCGCAGCTTATCGAGCTTCTCTTGTCCATGTCCTTCGTAAACCCAAGGATTCCGATAACTCACAGACAGCATTGACCATAATTGTGCCGGTGGACAACGACGGGCTGAATGGACCGAAAGGCTCATAGCGCTAGTACGGATAGTTTTATCTGTTGAGTAAGTAAGCACATAGTTAGCCTATTGGGCGAACCGCCCACTCCTCGCCAGGTCCGGCGAAGGAACGTGCTGTGCCGCGTTCTACGTGAGCGTAAAACTGCAATTTTCCGCCCGCCGAAACGCGGCTTGTTAAGTACCTATTATGGTCGGCCTTCCTCAGCAGGTTTTTGGTGGGGTTTTCCGCTCACCCATTCACGAACGTGGACCAGGTGGAGGAAGGGGCCTAATACAATAAGGAATCGCTAGATAGGAAATGGCGTCGAAGCCGGAGCGGAGTTTGCAAGTCCCTCCGATTCTTTGGTGCCGTTTATTGGGGTGAACTGCTGCTCTCCTGAGGATTTTTCTTTAGCACTGGTCGATTCGAATCGGAGTCTTCCCGACCGGTCTGCACGCTCGAACCTGGGACTTCGTACACGTATCGGATGACCAGCGGCGTATCAGATCGACCATTATCAATATGTAGGGTTTCGTATAACGACCGACATCTTGCGACAATTCGAATGTTCGGCTCATTTTCCCGCCGAGCGGACTTTTTTCATCCGATACAAGCCGACTCCCGTCCCAGCGCGCCGCAACGTCCTGACGGTTGTTGTCCTTGGACTTCTGCAACTTCCGCCCATCCGTGTACAAGATCAGCTTATGGGATCGATCGTCCGTCACATCGACTTCAGGGTTTTTCAGTTCGATACTTAGCGAGTCCGAAGGGTGAATCAGGGACTGCATTTTGGGGTTGTCCTCAATGCTCTGCGCTGTAGTTCCTCGTCCCCCGTTGGGTCCTCCGCCTCCACTCCCTGGGTATGGATTACCTCGGCCCCTGCCGGGATAGCCTCCAGGATTCCCGCCCGGATATCCTCCCCCGGGATATCCGCCCCCTGGGTACCCTCCGCCCGGATACCCGCCACCTCCTGGATACCCGCCACCCGGATATCCGCCGCTCCCAGGATAGCCTCCGCCAGGGTATCCACCATTGTTGCCACTGCTTGGGCCTTCCATATCTCGAACTCTTTGGTGCGGAGCATCACTTGCGGCGCGATTCAGCCTGCCAAGGTCCGGCAAGGGTCGTCCTTGGTGGGACCTGCGGCTGTTTGGTTTTAGCTGGCGACTGCTCCTGTGATTGGGCCGGGGCGAGCGGGCCGGTTGCCGCTTGGGCACTTCAGTGCTTCGGACTCATGACCGAGATGGCAATCAGGAATCCCCAAAGAGGAACAATTGCAGTGGATAGTGCTTTCATTCTTGTCCTCGACTCCAGTGTTTTCCGCGGTGATCAGCCACGCCTGTGCTGATGATGTGGTGTTAAGCGCTTTAGGCTGCTTGTCACCAGGGCCTATCGTTGGCAATTCGCAAGTATGCTCCGGGCGGATCGCTTCATCGCGGCCGGATAAATGTTGTGAAGTCGCAGCGTCAGCGATTCTGGAGTTTCCGCTCTATTGGCTCGACATCAATCACGCGCACTGCGTCCTCAACTCGTTTCCATTTCCGAAGGCTGGCAGTGCAATCATCTGGTCAGTTGTGAGCACCCATGCGTTGGCGAGCTGCGTACGCTGCGACCTTTAGGCGGTTCCCGCACAGTTGCATGCTGCACCAGCGGCGCGTCCCTTTTTTGCTGGTGTCGTGGAAGTGCAGCACACACTGATCACACTTGCGGACGCGGTTCCGTTCCACATTGGCGAACAACGTCGCCGCCCCGTGCGCTAGCGGCGCAAACAAGTCTTCGGGTTGGCGCGGCTCGAACCACGGCTCCGTCAAGGATCCGCCTCCACTCGCCTTCAGCCTGATCAACATAGGATGCTCGGCCATCAGGCGATTTAGTTCGTCTCTGGTCGTGTGATGTACTGTGCCACCACGTTCCCAAGCGAGGACCTCTTTCCTCAGTCTTTCCCGCAGGTCCCGCATGGCTTCCACGGTGCGTCGAGCCCGCACCGATTCGCCCCAGTCTTGCCGAAGCCTCTCCACCTCACGAGAGCTGAGCAGATCAGCCGCCTGAAACCATCGCAAGAGCGCGTCGAAATCCGGGAGTAGTTCCGAGGGTTCCCCGTCCTGGACAGGGCGCGTGTTCAGGAAATCCAGAATCAGCTGGTTGCCAACGAAGAGGAAGCCGTCTTTCCAGTCGGAATGATGAATTGTCTTAACCCGGTCCATGTTTCGACCCCTCTCACATAAAATGATAACACCGATAATGAATCTTGTTATCGGTTAGTACATCTGATGCTGGGAAGGCACGATTCGGCGCCGAATGGCGCTTGATCCTCTGCTCTTCCAAATCTCGCAAGGAGCTTGATCATGACGAGCTACAAACATGCCATCGTGGACGGTACGAAGATCTTCTATCGCGAAGCCGGCCCGAAAGATTCCCCTACGATCCTACTGCTGCATGGATTCCCGACGTCGTCGCACATGTTCCGCAACCTCATTCCGGCCCTGGCCGAGCACTACCACGTGCCTGTCATGCCATTCCCCGGCTTCGTTCCAACCGTGCCCAATCACTACCACCTGGTCGCGCCCGACCTGCCTGGCTTCGGTTTCTCGGATGCGCCCGACCGGAAGCTGTTCCGCTATACGTTCGAGAACCTATCCAAGGCCATCAACCGCTTCGCCGAGACAATTGGCCTCTCACGCTACGCAATTTACGTCTTCGATTACGGCGCACCCGTGGGGCTCCGTCTCGCGTTGGCACATCCAGAGCGGATCACCGCCATCATCTCGCAGAATGGCAACGCCTATGAAGAGGGCTTGAGCCAAGGTTGGAACCCGATCCAAAAGTATTGGAAGGAGCCAACACCAGGAAATCGGGCCGCGCTGCGCGATTTCCTCACACCCGAGGCGACCAAGTCCCAATACCTCTATGGCGTCCAGGAGGAGACGCTGGTTGCGCCGGAAGCATACGCACTCGATTCCGCGCTGTTGGCCAGGCCTGGCAACGATGAGATCCAGCTTGACCTCTTTTTGGACTATGCCAGCAACGTAGCGCTCTATCCCAAGTTCCAGGAGTATTTCCGCACGAAGCAGCCACCGCTGCTGGCGCTCTGGGGGAAGAATGATCCGTTCTTTCTGCCCCCTGGTGCTGAAGCGTTCAAGCGTGACAACCCGAGTGCCGAGGTGCATTTCTACGACACCGGCCACTTCGCGCTCGAAACCCACACTCAGGAAATCGCGAGTGCGATTCAGGATTTCTTGCGTCGCAAGATAACGCGGCAACCTTCGGCCAAAAAGTAAGGCGCTGTCTCGCGATCAGCAATGAAGCGACCAGCAATTCGAGCAGTAGACAAAAGGAGAATGAAATGACAGATCAAGCTACAGGAAACACACTTAAGACGCCCCGCCCCTTTGACACGATCTTATGGGGCGGATTAACAGCCGGCGTATTCGATGCGATCGACGGCGTGATCGCCTTCGGATTTGAGGGAATGAACCCCATCCAGGTTCTGCAGTACGTGGCCAGCGGGGCATTAGGAAGCGATGCGTTCAACGGCGGACTCTCAACGGCGGACTCTCAACGGCGGCATTAGGCGCGGCGCTTCATTTCTTTATTGCTTTCGTGGTCGCGACCGTCTACTACGCAGCGAGCAAGAAGCTAACCGCTCTTTACACCAAGCCGGCCCTCTGGAGCCCTGCCTTTGGTTCAGCCGTCTACCTTTTCATGAATTTCCTGGTACTGCCGTTTTCTGCGGTTGCAAAGACTCCATTCTCTCTGGCTTTGTTCCTGAACGGCATATTTGGCCACGCAATCTTTGGACTACCCTCAAAGAGCTATCTCTCAATCCCGCTAGACGAAACTCTGAAGTTGTGGAGGTCACAATGAGATCGGTGATTGCTTTTGGCGTCGGAGCATTTATCGGAGCAGGAGTTGCCATGCTCGTCGCACCTAAATCCATTGAAAAAGGACGGGAAGCTTAATAGACAAGGTAACTGACAGCGTCGAACGTGGGCAAGCCAAGGTCCGTGAGATCGCCGGTCAAGCAATTCGGGTCGTAGATCAGGCGAAGGACCAGGTTCAGCGCATGCAGGGAGCCGTTGACGCTGGTGTCCGTGCCTTTAAGGAGTCAAAGAAATCCTGACAAACCAGCCGCCAGAAAAATGGAGTGCGGGCCGGGGCCGCAAGGTTCCGGCCTTTTATTTGGTGTTAGAATCCGGCTCAAGAGGGGAACCCATGTCAATCAAGTGGGGACGCGTCCTACTCGCCGGTTTGGCGCTTGTGAGTCCAGTTCTAGCCGCATCAGTTACGATGCTGGCTCAAACTCAAAAAGACGCCCGCATAGGAACTTGGAAACTTAACGTCGCAAAATCAAAATTTAACCCAGGGCCGGGGTACAAGAGTGAAACGAGAACTTATGAACCGACTGCCGACGGCTACAAATTCCAGGGAGAGCGTGTGAACCCGGATGGCGGCACCGAAAAATATGGGTTCACCGTAAAGTACGACAATAAAGACTATCCCATAGCTGGGAAGGACCCTGGCGGTGCAGATACCATCGCTATCAAACTCGTTGACGCCAATAATATTGAATCGACTTCTAAGAAGGGCCATGAGGTCCTTTACACTTCGAAGGTCGTGGTATCCCAAGACGGAAAAGTCATGACGATAACGACGAAGGGAAAGAACCCGGACGGCGAGCCCTTCGACAACGTTCAGGTCTACGATAGGCAGTAGTGATGCATCGTCCGCGGCTATCAGTGAGAAAAAGACCGGCTAAGAACAACGATTGGCCCGTGAAATCGCAACTCCCGCACCGCAGAACCCCTCTTTGTCGTTGGATGCTGGAGCAGGTGTCGATCTCTACGGCGCGATTCGCGAGCGCTCTCTTTGCTGCTACAAACCGCCAATCTCACGGATCGTATAAATTGGCGGACATTTCGCACAAACCGCGGTCTTCACGGTCCCCAGAATCCCGACAAGGAGAGCTGACGATGCGAGTTGGTCTCTTTTATTTTCCGACAGATTATGGCATCGACATTCGAGAGCTTGCCCGCGCAGCGGAGGAGCGTGGCTTCGAATCGTTGTTCCTGCCGGAGCACACGCACATTCCCAAGTCTCGCCGCACTCCATACCCTGGCGGTGGTGAGTTACCGAGAGCCTATTCTCATACGCACGACCCGTTCGTCGCTCTCTCGTTTGCCGCCGCTGCAACAACAAAAATCTTGCTCGGCACCGGCATTTGCCTGATCCCGCAGCGTGACCCCATCGTCACGGCAAAGTGCGTGGCCAGCCTGGACCGGTTATCAAATGGCCGCTTTATTTTTGGCATAGGCGGAGGTTGGAATGTGGACGAAATGGAGAATCACGGAGCCCGCTACGAAACACGGTTTAAGCTGCTACGAGAACGTATCCTGGCAATGAAGGCCCTATGGACCCAGGAAGAGGCCGCCTTCCACGGCGAGATGGTGAACTTCGATCCTGTTTGGTTCTACCCTAAGCCACTGCAACGGCCACACCCGCCGATACTCCTGGGCGGCCCGAGCGACCACACGTTGAAGCGCGTTGTGGAATTCTGTGACGGCTGGTTTCCGATCGCCAGGGGAGGCTTCAACCCCAAGGAAGCAGTCAGCCGGCTACGTCAGGTGGCTTCAGCGGCTGGGCGAGACTTCTCAACACTTTCGATCAGCGTGTTCGGGGCGCCGGCCGATAAAGCGGCGCTCGCGGAGTACCGTGACGCTGGGATCCATCGCGCAGTTTTGGCTATCCCTGATCTCACTCGCGACGAAATCATGGCCCTACTCGACAAGAACGCACCATTGGCCGCTTAAGGGAGAGTTTGGACCGTCGAAAAATTCGAGGGTTCTTAGAATTCAAACTCCCGCATGTCTAGCAACCGGCACAAGATTCCCCCCCCGATTCGGGCAAAAATAGAAGACGCTAGGGTTGCGAGGCTTGCGACCTTGGATACGAGGCTTAGACCACATATCGTGCCAGTGTGCTTTGTCTATGATGGCAAGGTGTTCCATACGGCCATAGACCAAAAACCGAAACGTGTCGCACCAGAACGACTCACACGGCTGCGAAACATGCTAGCCGTGCCCCAAGTAGCGCTTCTCATTGACAAATACGACGAAGACTGGACACAGCTCTGGTACGTCCTCATACGGGGGAAAGCGAAGCTCATTCCGATGAGTGGGCATAAAGAACGCGCCTGGGCTCTTCGCAAGCTAAGAGCGAAATATCCGCAGTACACTGAAACGATGCTCCCCAATGACGCGCCGATCATCCGGATCACACCGGACCGGACTTCATTTTGGGGCAAGATCTAGGTAATTAGGCGGATCGCTTTCCTCGGACAACTAGCCTGTGAAATCGCATCGTCACTTCGATGTGGCGGAGCCATCGTTATCGGTTTTCGGATGACGCCTCCTCCATTCAGCTTTCACTTCTTGAAGTTGAACCACAAAGACCTTGCGCGGCGGGTTACCGAAATTTGCCATCGGTGAGCACAAGTAACGTCCGGATTTAGCTCTATCCACCTTCGGCGGCCGGGCGTGCACGCGCCGCGGCCGGTCCGACGGTGCGCTCAAAGTCGGCGTTCGAACTCGGATTACCATGGATGGGCACGTGCTGTGTAACGTCGAGCTTCAGCCGCTTGATGTTGTTGTAGAGCGCCACGGAGTTCGGGCTGACGTTCTCGACAGGCGTCCCTGCCGCGGGTGGCCCCATGTCTGCGCTAACGAGAATCTTCGACTTCGGCAGGTAGACGATCGCCATGTCAGCGGCGTGATTCAAGCCTTCGACATGGTAGCTGATGATCGATTGATCGCCGTCGCTGATCGCGTACCGGTCCCTAAATGCCTCGAGCTTCCCAGGTCCGGGACCGGTCGTAGCAAATGGGAATTGCGACAGCCGGTCCGGACTCAGTGTACGCGGCTGCGGCACCAGTTGGACTCTTTCGTAGAAGTCCTTATTCATCTCATTTGTGACAATGGTGGCACCTTCCGCGTAAGCGGCCCGGAGGCCGCCGGAGTGATCCCAGTGATGGTGTGTGTTGACGACGTACCGAATCTGCTTTCCCGGAGGAATCAGCCGTTTGGTCTCGGCGATCACGGCGTTAGTGCGCGCGTCGTCCAACGGAGCTTCGATGATGGCCGCGAAGTCCTTGAACTCGACCGCGACGCTGTTGTGCGAACCGCCGCCGATCAGCCACACGCCGTCGGCGAGCTTCGTGGTTTGAATATTGACCAGAGGTGCCGCCGCGGTGCGTACTGCGTCAGGGACTGTTAAGGACGCACTCTGGACGTTGGCCTTCACGTCGCCGGCCTGGACGTCCATGTAATTCATGCCGCGCACCAGAGGATGATCGCCCTGGTGCATGTGGATATGGAACGGCGCCTTGATGCCATTGCCGATGTCGCGCCAATCGCTATAGCGGATCTCCACCTGCATATCGCCCATCACTGGATTCGGGATCCAGGTGACCACACGCTCCAGCATGTTCTGGGCATCGAACTCGCCGGTCGCCTTGTACTTGCCCATGGTAGTGAAGCCGACGACACGCAGCGTCCTGCCCGCGCCCACGAACTCGCGATCGGTCACGGTCGCGTTCGGATCGGCCATGGCCGCCTTGATGAAGCCATGCGGCGTGACCCAGATCATGAACTGACGCACTTCGGCATCATCGTTCTGGGCCTGTGGCTGGCCTTGCGCATTTAAGTTCCAGGCATAATTGCCGCTGACGAGCGTCGTCGAGCGCTGCTCGCCTGTGATGGGAAAGCCGGCTCCGCCGCCGCGGGGCGGGTTGTTGCCCTGCACACGAATCATCTCTTCTTTGGCCGACTTGTTGCCGTAGTCGATGGTCTGCGACCAGCTCTTCAAATCCACGCGCGGCCAATCGTCCACGGTAGTGAAATTCTGGCCGAGATAGCTGATCCGTCCCGTCCCTGTGTACTGGATGGAATTGACTTTGCCCGCGCCGACGGCGTTGTCGGCCGCCTGCAGCAAGGCTTTTGCATTCTGGGCCGCTGCCAGCCCAACCGCCGGGCCAAGCAAGAGAGCCGATACCGCAACCAGGGTCAAGAGTACGTTTCTCACATCGCCCTCCGAAAGTCGCTGAGAGACCCCAAGTCTGCGCTTACGCTATCACAATTCGCCGCGGACCTCCGCATGTCGTTGCGCCATGGCGCACGAGTCGGCTCCGGAAACTGGCTTCCGCCGATTCCCAGTTCCGAAAATCCGTTTATCGGGAATTACGCGAAAATGTATGGCCCATCTCAACGGCCGTTCACTGCGTCTGTTGTTTCCCCACGCCCACCAGTGCGCGAATCAGTTGGAATACTTCCGTGTCGGCAGTTCGTCCTCTGCGGCCTGAATTATCGTACAATCCCCTAATGAGGAAACCGCACTTTGAATCGTGGCGGCGCTTGGCCCTTTTTCTCCCGTTGGCGATCTTTTGCAGCCTCTCCCCTGCATACTCGCAACAACCCGCAGCACTGGTGGTTGAGGGCGGTACTCTGATCGATGGAAATGGAGGGGCGCCCGTCCGAGATTCGGTCGTCGTTATCGAGGGAAATAAGATTATCAACGTATCACGCACGGGCCAGGTCTCGTATCCGGCGAACGCGTGGATCATCAAGGCGGATGGCAGCTCCCAATAGCTCTAACTTCCGCCGGGCCAATTTGGTCTGAGGGTAAGTTCCGAGTGGCTAAAAATAACCGGTCCAAACTATTTTTCCGTGTAACTCTTAATCAAATCAAATAGTTTGGCTGGTTATTTTCGAATTAACTGGTCCAATCTGTGCACGCGCGTTCAAGATTTAGATTCTGCAAGGGTTAAGCCTT
>Ga0307475_10000897_pt1 | contig 17748 bp, 11 predicted proteins | sample atmos_gasesECM1C_FD_203317 | JGI IMG/M metagenome (GOLD analysis project Ga0307475, IMG submission 203317) | Hardwood forest soil microbial communities from Morgan-Monroe State Forest, Indiana, United States - atmos_gasesECM1C_515 | ecosystem: Environmental > Terrestrial > Soil > Temperate... | reverse complement strand
GGAACTCTTCGAGGTAGAGATAGATCGCCGGAGTAATAAAAAGGGTGATGAACTGCGACACAATCAGGCCGCCGACCACAACGAGTCCGAGCGGCCGGCGCGAGGCGCCATCCGCCCCGTAGCCGAGCGCGATGGGCAGGGCGCCCATGAGCGCGGCCATCGTGGTCATCATGATGGGACGGAAGCGCTCCATGCTCGCGTCGTGAATTGCTTGATCGTCTGGTGCGCCGTGCTCGACGCGCTGTTGCGCGAAGTCCACGATCATGATTCCGTTTTTCTTCACGATGCCCATCAGCATGAACATGCCGATGAACCCGTATAAAGAAGCCTCGGCGCCAAACAGCCACAGGGTCAGGAGCCCACCGACCAGCGCAACCGGCAACGAGGAGAGCACGGTGATCGGATGCAAGTAGCTCTCGTACAAAATGGCCAAAATCACGTACATGACAAAGACCGCGAGAAACATCAGGATGGTGAGGCTCGATACCGTATCGCGGAACGTAAGCGCTTCGCCCTGGAACTCGCCGCGAATTCCCGGCGGCAAGAGTTGCTTCGCAGCCTTCTCCACGAAATCAGTTGCCTGCCCGATGGAATAGCCTGGCTTCAGGTTGAAGAACAGCGTGACGCTCGTGAATTGGTTGATGTGATTGACCGATTGCGGGCCCAACATCGAGTGCCAAGTCGCCACGGCGTTGAGCGGAACCATGCGCGAGCCGTCGTCGCTCTTGATGTACAGCAGATGAAGATCCTGGGGCTCGGAACGCTGATCGTCGGCAACTTCCAGGATCACCTGGTATTGGTCGGTGGGCTTCTTGATGAGATAGACGTAGTTCTGCGAGTACGCTTGGTGCAGAAGATTCAGAATCCTCGTCTCGGAGACACCGTAGGTCTTGGCTTGCTCGCGAAGGATGTCGACCTGCAGATTCGGGGTGTGGTTAAACAGGTCGGAGTTGACAAAGAGGAACCCCGGGAACTCGAACATTTTGCGCATCAGCGTGCCGGCGCTGCCATAGACCTCGTTCGGATCGATCCCGGAAATGGAATAAGCAAACTGGCCCTGCAGCTGCGCCGTGGCTCCTGTGCTGATTTGCAGCACGGGCTGAGGCTTGAGAAAGGTGAGCAGACCGGGGATCTTGGAGTTCAACTGTCCCATCAGTTGCCCAGTTACGGCTTGAATGGGAGGACGCTTATCGGGAGCCTTCAGAAACGCGAGCACCAGGCCTTGGTTGGCGGGGAAAAATGAATTGAGGCCGCTCAGGGTGAAGGTCATGTCCACGGCCGGGTTGGCATGCAGGACGTCCTCGACCTGTATCTGGTGGGTACGCATTTCATAGTGCGACGTACCCTCCTGCGCGATGAACACGCCGAGGGCGAAGGAACTGTCGCCAATGGGGAGGAAGGCCTTAGGAACGACATAGAAAAAGTAGACAGTTCCAAGCAGGCAAACCACCCAAATCACCAGGGAAATCCAGCGATACCGAAGAAAAAACCACAACGAACGCCCGTAGACCGATAGCACTCTTTTTTCTGTGCCGCCGATGACGCGCTCGATCCAGTTCTTCTTCGCACGCTCTCCGCGCTCCTGAAGCAGGCCCGAACACATCAAGGGCGTGAGCGTTAGCGAAACGATGCCGCTGGCGAAAATCGAAACGATGATGGTGATGGAGAACTCGCGAAAAATGCGCCCCACCAGGCCGCTCATAAAGACCAGCGGAAGGAATACGGCCGCTAGGGAAATGGTCATGGCGAGAATCGTGAAGCTGATTTCCCTGGCGGATTGTAGGGCGGCTTCGAGCGCACCGAGGCCGCTCTCCATGAGGCGAACGGTATTCTCCAGGAAGACGATGGCGTCATCGACCAAGAATCCGATGGCTAGCGTCAGGGCCATCAGGGACAGGTTGTCTAGGCTATAGCCCAGAATGTTCATGACCACGAAGGTCAGCAGGAGCGAGAGAGGCAGCGCCACAACCGGGATCAAAGTGTCGCGCCCACGGCCTAGAAAAATAAAGATCACCAGGACAACCAAGCCGAACGCGACGAACAGCGTGGCCTGAACATCCTTGACGCTGTTCACGATACCTTGGGAACGGTCATAAATGGGAACGATTCCAACCGAACTGGGGAGCTGGGCTTGCACCGCGGGAAGGAGGTTGCGGATGGATTTGGCAACCTCGACGGCGTTTGATCCCGCGCGCCGGAAAACCGCAACGACCACCGTAGCGGCCGGAACCTCGTGGCCGCGGTACCAAAAGCGCATGCTGATGCGCTCGTCTTGCAATCCATTTTTTACCGTGGCGATGTCTTTCAAGTAGACCGGAGCGCCGTTGCCTTGGCGGACGATTAAATTCTCGTATTGGCTGGCTTCGCTAAGCTGCCCTTCGGGTTGCAGCAGAAAGGTGTGATGTTCGCCGTCAAATTGTCCCGCTCCCGTGTAGCTGGTGCCGTTCTTCAACGCCGCCGTCAAATCATCAATGGTTAGATTGCGCGCGGCCATCGCGGAAGGGTCGGCCTTGATGCGCACGGCCGACTGGGCGCCGTAAACCGCTACCTGGCTCACGCCCGGAAGAATACTGATGCGCTCGCCGACTTGCGTATTGGCGTAGTCGAAGAGCTGGCCCTGCGTCGCGCTGTCGCTGGTGATCCCGACATACATGATGGGCTGGTCGTTAGGATTGGTCTTGCTGAAGGTGGGCGGGCTCGGCAGATCCACGGGGAGCTGCGCCGTCGCGCGCGTAATGGCCGCCTGAACGTCGGTTGCCGCGGCATCCACACTCTTGGACAAATCAAACTGCAGGACGAAACTCGAGTGCCCTTGGCCGCTGTTGGAGGTCACCACCTGAAGCCCGGGAATCTGCATGAACTGGCGCTCAAGCGGAGTGGCTACGTTGTTCGCCATCGTTTCCGGTGTTGCGCCGGGATAGCCGACGCTTACCTGGATGACCGGATAGTCGACCGCGGGCAGGTCATTGACCGGCAAGGCAAAATAGGCGAGTACCCCAAAAACGATGGCCGAGATCGTCAGCACCGCGGTCATTACCGGGCGGCGAATAAATGGTTCAGACAGATTCATCGATTTCGTCTCGTTACTTTGCTTTCGCGGCCGAGCTTGGCTGCGTGCCCCCTGCGGGGGTGGCGCTAGCGGTATCGATACGCACCTTACTGTTCGGAGCTACCGTCATTTGGCCGGCCAGGATGACGTTCTCTCCCGCGGCCACACCTTGGGTAACCACGATGTTGTCACCTTGCTGCTGGCCCAAGGTCACCAGCCGAAGGTCCGCGGTGCTATCCGCTTTCACCACATAGACAAACGGACCTTTTTGGCTGATTTGCGTGGCTTGGGTGGGAATCAACACTGCTCCCTTTTGCGTTGCCAGCACCAGTCGGACGTTGACAAACTGACCGGGCCAGAAATGGTGATCGGGGTTGGAGATCGTGGCGCGCAAATTGACCGTGCCGGTGCCGTTCTGTACGGTGTTGTCGAGAAATGTGAGCTGGCCGCCGTGGGCGCTGTCTTCCGGATCGGAGGGCAGCCTAACGAAGGTCTTCAGCGTTCCGCGAGTCATCTCCTTCTGCACGCTGAGGAGATCGCGCTCGGTGATGGTGAAGTCCGCATAAATCGGATCCAGCCGCTGGATCAGCAACAACCCGGTCGTGTTGGCCTGCACGACATTTCCGATGTCGACCAGTCGCGCACCGGCGCGGCCCTGGATCGGCGAGTGGATATAGCAATATTCCAGGTTGAGCTGGGCGGTTTCGAGGGCCGCTTCCGCCGATTCCACCTGTGCCTGATCGACGTCGACGGTGCTTTTCTTGGTGTCAAAGTCCTGTTTGGGGGTGACCTTGGATGCGAACAGCTCCGAGCTGCGCCCGAACTCCACCTTGGCGAGTTCGAGCGCCGCTTTTGCCTGGGCTAGAGCGCCTTTTGCCGAATCGAGCTGGGCTTGATACGGACGCGGATCAATCACAAAAAGCAACTGTCCCTTGGCCAGATCGGCGCCATCCTGGAATTCCCTTTGCGTAATGCGCCCGCCGACTTGCGGGGTCACGGTAACCGACTCGAAGGCGAAGCTCTTTCCGATCTCGTCGAGGTAAACGGGCACATCTTGGGCTTGCGCCTTGACTACACTCACCAGGGGCGGGGGCGGGAGTTGAGGACCAGCAGCTTGGGGATTCGCGCGGTTACAGCCCGACGCTGTGATTTGCAAGGCAGCCAGCGGTAGGATATACAGAAATCCGAGCTTCAACTTCATTATCAGGCCCTCGTCTTTCTATACGCTACCAGCCAAGGATACGTTTCTGGCCGAGCCCAGCAGCCCATAGCAGCCACCACCCTGCATGCATCTCTGAAGCTTGTGAGGTCCGGCTCCGCTCATAAGCAAAGGCACACCCAGATTAAATTAGACGCCAACGAGGGGAATGCGTTACTTTTCGCGAGTTCCATTATGGGCCTGCGGAAATCTGCGCCTCAGGACCATCGTACCCGCCGACAAGTGGCTCGCCGGGGTCCATTCCTCCGAAGTCGACACTCAATACAAATCGCGGGTGTCGATCTTGTGTCCGGTAAGGCCCAGTTGCAGCACTTCCATCTGCTCCGGGCGGTCAAACACCTTGCCCGGTAGCAACTTTTTGATGAAGATGCGGAAGCCGCCAAACGCCACGCCAAACGCCACCGCCATAACCATAAAAACGCCCGTGCCGACAAAAATCCGGTACAGCACCACCGCCCACGGCGGATCGGTAGCCGTCGCGCTCGGTTCGTTCCAGGTCACTTGCGTCTCGTAAGTCACTGCGTCTCGCAAACTCTCAGCGTAGGCAGGCGAACTCGGCGCGATCACCACGGACAACAACGATCCTCTCCGCTCGATTGTGCTTCCAGCCTTCTTCGCCTCTTCAGAAATCGCCGTTTCCAAGTGCCGCATGTGCAATTCCGCAAGCTGCGGAGTGGGATAATCGATCAGCAGCAGGACACCCGTATCAGGCCCTCGGCGGTATTGCGCCAGCATGGCCTCCGCGCCTTGTGCGAACCCTGCCGCGTCCGCCAGCGCGGCGATCTCCGGCTTACCCAGGGATTCCGCCGCTGCCCGCAACGCTGCCATGCCGAGCGCGTAGCGCTGCGTCGCATTCACCAAATCTTCCTTCGGTAGGTACCCGCGAATTGGCGGCAGCGGCGTTTTGTCCGATCGCGCCGCGACGATGGAGGCGAGCTCCTGCAAATCCTTGGTCGAGATGTTGCGCGGTTGCCGTACCTCGAAGACTATGTCGCCCACTAGAGCGATAAGCCCCCAGTCATCTACGGCCGTAAATCTACCTACCGTGGACGGCTGCATTGCGGGCCTCAGTAGCGACGTGTATACCTCGTAGGCGCTGCTGGGATCGCGGTACTTGCCGGCCCAAATGGTGACCGTCTGCTTGCCGGACGTGAACTGGCACTGGCGAAACTCTCGTTCGCCCGCTTCCTGCGAGAGGGCGGGTTTCTGCACATCCACATCGACTCCGCTGACATGCCAACTTCCAAAGGCGTCTGGCAAAACATGCTGCTGAGCCGGACTGGTTTGTTGGGCGGAGATGTTCGCGGCGCTCAGGAGAGCGCATAGGCACGCTAGAAGGAATTGACGGCGCATCCCTACCATTTTCTTTGACACCACTAGATTAGCGTTGGTTCCGCGATTGTTCAACTGAGGCACTTACGGGGGCGGTTCTTCCGGGGACGTTCAGGGTCATGCTGTTGAGGCTCTGGAGGTAGTTGGCCATGCCTTGATACAGGCCTTCCGCGACGCGCTGGCGGTGTTCCGGATTCTTCAAGAGCCGTTCGTCGGCCGGATTGCTGAGGAACGAAATTTCCGTAAGGATGGAAGGCATGTCCGCGCCCACCAGAACTACGAACGGCGCCTTGCGCACGCCGCGGTCTTTCACGGTTTTGTTCAGCTTCTGGATGCGCCTGGCCAGAGATTCCTGGATGTCCGCGGCAAACTCGCGCGACTCGTCAATCTTTTCGCTGCGCGCGATCTTCTTCACGATGTCTTCCAGGTCGTGAATGCTCTCCTGCGCCGTGGCGTTTTCGCGCGCCGCCACTTCCATGGCATCTGGAGAACCCTTCAAGTTCAAGTAGTAGGTTTCGATGCCGCGGGCCGCGTGGTCATGGCTGGAATTCGCGTGAATGGAGATAAACAGGTCCGCCTTCGATTCGTTTGCGACGCGCGTGCGCTCTTCCAGCGGAATGAACGTGTCATCCGAACGCGTGTACACTACGTCCGCGCCCGGCAGCCGCTGCTGGATAATTTTGCCGAGGCGCAGCGCCACATCCAGGCACAAGTCCTTTTCCATCAAGCCTGTTGGACCAATCGTTCCGGTGTCATGCCCGCCGTGCCCGGGATCAATCACGATGCGGCCAATCTTGAGGCCCAGCGTGCGCGTCAAAGTCGACTGGCCGTCGCGCGTGGGCAGCGCCGCGTTCGCCGGCTGAATCAAATCCGGCTTCGCGCCGAGAGACTTCGCACTCTTCGATCGTGATTTGCCGCTCTCTGGAGGAACCAGGCTCGAATTGCTCGGTGCCGGTGCTGCAGGATTCGCTGCACTGGACGATGTCGTTGAAACCGATCCGCTTGCCGCGCCGCTCGAAGCTGGAGGCCCAAACGGTTCGGCCCGCGTGCCTGCTGTGGAAACCGCCTGCACGCCCGGCGGCTCCGCGGGCTCTTGCGTCCCGCTGCGCTTCGCTTTTGCCGCACGCACAGCCGCGCCGCGCGTATCTGGATACAAATCAATCACCAGTTGCGGCGGATTGGTCAGCAGGGAAGCGGTGTAATCCTTTACGCCGTTGACGTTCAACACCACGCGCACAACGCCAGCCTGGTTTTGCGCCACGCGCACTGCGGAAAGCAAATCGCCTTCCACGTGAATATTTTGCCGCGCCAGTTCCGGCGTGAGCCGCGCCGCGTGCAGATCAAAGAAAATGCGGTCCGGATTGCGAATACGCGCTGAGGAATATTGCATCAGATCCTCGAGATCGATGGTAACGCGCGTGAAATCCGGCGAAGCGCTGGTGCCGATGCGTCGCAAGCGCGGCACCTTGCCGGAATTCTCGGCCGAATAAACGGGCACGGCGTCCTCAGGAACTCTTCGCGCGGATTCCGCCGCCTCCGCGGTCTTCTCCGCCACTTTGTCTGCACCAGGGGTAGCGGCTTCACTTTTGGTGCTCGGCGAATTCTCATCGTTCCGCAACAGCGCGAGTTCCGCTAGCGATTCCTGCGCTTCGCGTTTGCGCGAAGAATGCGGATACTTCTTCAGGAATTCTTCAAATGTTTTCGACGCTTTTGCCGCGTCTCCAAGCTGATCTTTTTGCATTCGCGCCAGGCGCAGGATTGCGTCCTGCCCAAAATGGCTGGTGGGATATTCATGCACCAAGAATTTGTAGGAGTCCACGGCAAGCTGGTAGTAACTACGTCCGAATTTATCGCCCATCTCGGAATAAAGCTCCGCGACGGCCAGCAGCGCGTCCGGCACTTCCGCGGCGTGCGGCGTGATCAAGTAAACGCGGCGATAACTGGAAACCACTTGCTTGTATTCGGAAAGTTTTCGTTTTTCGGCGGGTTTGCTGTTCAACTCCGCGCGCTGGCTTTCGGCGCGGGCAAATTGCGTTGCGGCGGCTTCGCGGCGGTTGGAATTATTGCGAGTGTCGGAACTCTCGCGAGCAAGACAAGCGTGCGTGCAGAACAGGGCGAGACCAAGCGCAAGGAAAACCGGCGAAACGCGGGCGAACACAATATGCAAAAAATTTTGGCCTGCCAACATCTCCGCCTTGCGCGCCCAACTCTGCGGCGCTTCCTCAGCCCTTAGCCAATCAGTAGCTACGCACTGACTTGCAGGTAAGAATCCAGAGCTTGAACGCTCAGTCGTTGGTGAAAATGATTCGGCCGCTCGGATCGGGATTCTTACGGATTGCGCGCGGATTCGTCCAGAAGCCATCCATGCGCCCCGAGCCTGGCCGGAAATAAGCATTCTGCACTTTCTGGACGTATTCGCGAGTTTCGCGATACGCCGGAATGCCGTGCGCGCGATCCACGGCGCCTTCACCAGCATTGTACGCCGCCAGCGCCAAGTCCAGGTTGCCATTGTATCGTTCCAGCAACGTCTTCAGATATCGAACCCCGGCGTCGACGTTCTGTTGCGGGCTGAATGCGTCGTTCACGCCGAAGCGCACCGCGGTAGTTGGAATCAACTGCATCAGGCCCAGGGCGCCCTTGGGCGACTTTGCGGTGGCGTTCCATCCGGATTCCGTCTCGATCACCGCGCGGACCAGCGCAGGATCCATGTGGTGGCGCTCCGCGGCTTCGCGGACGAGCTTTTCGGCGCCGTCGCGGTCAATGCTCAAAGCCGGCCGGCTGGGCCCTCTGAAGGAAGATTCGGCAGGCAAGTAGATGGTTGCGTGCGGCTTTGGCGCGCCAAACCGGGCCGAACCAAACTTGTTTGGGTCCGAGTCGGAATTGACGAAGAATTGGCGGCCGCTGCTATCGTCCATAACCTTAGCGATTTGGGAATTGGCAGGGCGTGGGCACAAAACCAGTGTTGCCATACACAAGCATGCCGGGATGGTTAAGCGTCTCATATTGTTGTGGCCGACTTTTTGCATCGGCCTGTTTTACCGGGCTTTCGCCTGGCATTTCAGGTTTTTCAACAGTCCTCGCGAGCCGACCGTTTTCGTCTATGTCTCGCTTCGGACACATTACTCCGAACTGGCGGGATTATAGCAACGGCTCGAGAAGGGAGGGAATAGACTGCAAGGCACTTTTTAGGGCCGATGTGTCTTTTCCGCCAGCCTCCGCCAAATCGGGTCTTCCGCCCCCGGAACCGTCCACTTGCTTGGCCAGGGCTTGTATCAGCTTGCCAGCATGGACTTTAGAGGTGAGATCCTTGGTAACCCCTGCAATTAGAGCGACTTTGCCGTCATCGGGCATGCCCAGGGCGACCACTCCGGAGCCCAGCTTTTGGCGCAGGGAATCGACCAGTTGGCGGAGACCCTCCCGGTCGATATTGGCCACCTCGGCGGCTATGACCTTGACCCCCTTGACCATCTGGACCTTGGCGGTTAGGTCATCCAATTGCCCTAGCGCGCCTTTGCGCTTTTGGGCTTCCAGCTCCTTTTCGAGCTGCTTGGCGGTTTCCGACAGCTTTTCCACAGTGGCCAGGACGGCGTCCTCGCCGACGTTGAGCTTGCTGGCGATCTGGCTCAGGAGTTGGGCACGCTGCTGGTAGTGCTCCAGGGCGCCGACGCCGGTTACGGCCTCGATGCGGCGTACCCCGGCCGCCACAGACTGCTCGCCGACGATCTTTAGCACGCCGATATCCCCTACGCGGTGAACGTGCGTGCCGCCGCAGAGCTCCTTGCTGTAGAAGCCGCGGGGCGAGCGCGGATCGGGCATGGTCACGACGCGGACGTTGCTTTCCGGATATTTGTCGCCGAAGAAGGCCAGGGCGCCGGAGGCCAGGGCGTCTTCGAGCGAGGTGACATTGGTTTCGATCTGGCAGTTGTAGCGAATCTCGTCGTTGACTTGCTGCTCGATGTCGCGCAGTTCTTCGGCATCGACGTGCGCGAAGTGCGAAAAATCGAAGCGCAAGCGGTCGGGCGCATTCAGGGAGCCGGCCTGCTTGACGTGGGTGCCCAGAATATTGCGCAGCGCGGCATGCACCAGATGCGTGCCGGAGTGATTGCGCATGATGCGCGCGCGCCGTTCGGAGTCCGCCTCAACGGAGACGCGGTCGCACACACGCAGCGTATCTTTCGCGGTAACGCGGTGTGCGACCAGCCGCGCAACGGGGTAGTAGGCCCCAGCTACCTCGGCGACAACTTGCGAGCCGGAAGGATCGTAGAACGCGCCCGTATCGGCCACTTGCCCGCCGGATTCGGCGTAAATCACAGTACGGTCGAGGACAATTTCACCGGACTCGCCGGCCTTCAACTCGGCGACGGGCCCATTCTTCGTGATGATAGCCTCGATGCGAGCGTCCTTCGCGCTAGTAGCAAAGTAAAAACACGGCTCGGTCGTGAATTGCGCCGCAATCTTGGTGTAAGCCGGATTCGCCGCTTCTTTCGCACCGCCTTTCCAAGAAGCCCGCGCCCGCTTCCGCTGTTCCTGCATGGCCCGTTCAAAGCCGGATTCGTCGAAGCCGATGCCGAGGTCCCGGGCGGCATCCGTAATGAAATCCAGCGGCAAGCCGTACGTGTCATAAAGCTTGAAAGCGCTTTCTCCCGAATATACAGCGGCCTTAGCTTCAGCCGTCCCAACCAATCCAGTGAGAGGGCGGAGTTCTTCCTCAAGCTTCTTCAGCCCGATATCGAGTGTGATGCCGAAGCGCTTCTCTTCACCGTAAGCGACTTCTCGAATGTGAGAGCCCGTTGGACCTGACAACTCCGGATAGGCTTCACCCATAATGTTTCTAACATCGGTGACTAGTTCGCTCAGAAGCGGTCCCGTGTACCCGAGCAAACGAGCATGCCGGATCGCGCGACGCATTATCTTTCGCAGGACATAGCCGCGGCCTTCGTTAGACGGCAGCACGCCGTCGGCAATCAGAAATGTTGCGGCTCGCGCATGATCTGAGATCACGCGAAGAGACGCTGCGCCGCCTTTTCCTTCTTCCGATCGAATTTCCTTTTCGTAGTCCACACCGCATAGCTCGGCTGCGCGCTTCATCAGCGGGACGAAGAGGTCGGTGTCGTAGTTGGAGATGACACCTTGGAGGACGGCGGCTACGCGCTCCAGGCCCATGCCGGTGTCGATGGAGGGGCGGGGAAGCGGAGTGAGCTTGCCGCTGGCGTCGCGGTTGAATTGCATGAAGACTAGGTTCCAGAGTTCTACGTAGCGGCCGCAATCGCAGGGGAATTTGCAGTCGGTGTGGCCCTGCTCGGAGGCTTCGGGGCCCATGTCGTAATGGATTTCGCTGCAGGGGCCGCATGGGCCGGTGTCGCCCATGGCCCAGAAATTCTCTTTCAGTCCGGGAACGGGAACGATGCTTTCGGCTGGCACTTTCTCGACGATCCAGAACTTGCGCGCATCTTCGTCGACGCCTAACGTCGTGCCGGGCGCGACTTCCGCGCCGCCGAAGATCGTTACGTACAGCTTGTCTTTCGGAATCGCGAACCATTCGGGGGATGTGATCAGCTCCCAGGCGTACGGGATGGCTTTTTCCTTGAAGTAATCGCCGAAGGAAAAATTGCCGAGCATCTCGAAAAAGGTGTGGTGGCGCTTGGTGAAGCCGACATTTTCAAGGTCGTTGTGTTTGCCGCCGGCGCGCACGCATTTCTGCGCCGAAGTGGCCTTGTTGTAGTCGCGCTTTTCGAGGCCGAGGAAGACGTCTTTGAACTGGTTCATCCCGGCGTTGGTGAAGAGCAGGGTCGGATCGCCGTGCGGGACGAGGGAAGAACTGCGCACGCGACGATGCCCCTTGCCCTCGAAGAACCGCAGAAACGTCTCGCGGATCTCGTTCCCGCTCCAAAACTTTGGCTGTGTCTGCGTGCCGCTCACGGTGTCCTCAATGGTTCCCGATTATCGCAGAGGGCGCCAGGGAGCGCCAACGCGAAGGGGTCTGGAATCGAGGTCCGCCAGACGAGCGCCTAAGCGTAGAGAGCGGAACGACCCGAAGGAGGGTACCACCCCCTATCGACATCAAAAGAGTGCGGAAGCTATTGAAAATGGGGAAGATAATTGATTCCCGTTGCGCAAAAGAGTGCGTAACCGTATGAAATTGCAGGGGTTGCAGGGATGTAATAAGAGGGAAAAGACTTAGGTGGTCTATTGACGCTAACAAAGCGAATCATATAACAGGTTCGCCGATCTGTCAATGGAATTTTGTGGCGGATACGGGAAAGGCTTTTACCACAGAGGACACAGAGTCGGAGGACGGCACGAACAGTGGCGGGAACGCGCGACCCGATCTCAGGCGGCGGGGCGCTGAGTGTGCAATTGGATTACTTGCTGGACGACTTGCTTTACGTTGGGGATGCCGCAGAGGGCCACCTTTACCTGGGAGGTCATATTGTTGGTGCGGACGACGGCGTTGGTGGTGATGGCGATGTCGCCGGAGCCGTCGGGGCGCTCGCGGTGGTCGATGGAGACGATGTCGGCGGGGGTGAGGGACTTCACGGAGCGGTTGCTGCTGCCGGTAATGATCACGACGCGCTGGTTGGTGACGGCGTAAACGGTGTTGCCGCCTTTTAGGAAGGCCCAGAGCGGCGCGAGGATAACGCCGAGGCCAACCAAGAGAAACGGCACACCAAAGATGGGGAAAACGGCGAAGCCTTTGGCGAAGGCGTTGTTTGAGGACTTGGACATGGCGCTGGTGGCGTGATAGGCCTGGCTGATCCAGAAGAGGGCGAAGGCGGCGAAGGGGACACCGAAGATCGAGGCGGGGAGAGCGGCGATTGCGGCGCGGCGGGGGTCGGCGGTGCCGGTCCAGTAGAGGCTTTCGCCGGATTGGAGCTCGGATTGGGCGCGGAGTTGGGCGTCGCCGGGGTTCATCGTGGTGCCTCCTATGATTGATTTTAGGCGGCGGGGAGGTGCGGGATTGTCAAGAAAGCGTTTGCATGCTTAAAGGAGTACTGGACTAAAGGGCATTCACCACAGAGGACGCAGAGGGCACAGAGGGGGGAAAGAGCGGAAAAAGATTACGCGGATATCCAGAGGAGAGGGGATTCGTAGCGATCGGCCACCTGAAGGTGGCCGCTACAGATGGTTAACCCGCGGCGGTTACTGCTACGCCGAGTTCTTTTAGTTTGGCGCGGGCGCGGCGCTCTTCTTCGGTGCCGGGGAAGCGCCTGACGACATCGCGGAGCTCACGAACGCCGGCGATTTTCTGGCCGAGCTCCACCAGGGCCATGCCCTTTTTCAGGTGCGCGGGGGCGAGCTTGAAGCTCTTGGGGTAGTTGGTGAGGACGTGGTCGTATTCGGCGACGGCTTGCTGGTAATTTTTCTGGGAGTAGGCGATTTCGCCGAGGTAGAACTGCGCGTTGGAGGCGAGGTCGGTATCGCCGTAGTACTTGAGGTAGTCCTGGAATTCCTTGCGGGCGAGCTCGTAATTGCCGCCGGTGATGTCGCGGAGACCGTTGGAGTAAAGAGTGTCGGCGGAGGGCGCGGGGCCACTGCCAGCGCCTGCGGAGGAGGGGGAACTGGCTGCCGGCTGCGAGCTTGTGCCGCCGCCTGAATTTGACGCCGTGGGCGTCACGCCGGCGCCTCCGCCACCGGACATTTTTGCGTCAATGCTTTGGACGGTGTTCTGCAGGTCGACCAATTGTTGGTTCAGCTTGCCGAGGCGGGACTTGATTTCTTCAAGATTGTCGGAAAGCCCCTGGACCTGCGTGGACATGGTGTCGAGACGCGCGCCGGAATTGGCGGTAACGTCCTGTATGGATTTTTGCAGGGCGCTCATCGTGCCGTTGAGCTTGCCGATCGTGTCGCCGGACTGCCCGACGAGCGTCTTCATGACGGTGTGGTCCTGCGTCATTTGCGTGGATATATCCCTCTGTCCTTGCAGCAGAGTAGTGACATCCTGCTGAAGCTGAATAATTTCGCGGGCCACGGCTTCGGCAGGGCGCGGACCAACGAGGCTGCCGCCGAGGGCCCCGGCCAAAACGGCGGCGCTGAAAATGGCGATGTTGCGTAGACGCATGAAAATCCTCCTAGTGTCCGGCACGGCGTGATTCGACCGGAGTCCCCAACGCTTGCAAGAACTGACACAGGCCAGGTGAGAATACTTTTACAGAAGAACGCGGAACGGTCAATTCACTACTCACTTTAAAGGTAGAGAGGTTGCGCGGGCAATGGGGTTGCATTGGGGCGGGGCGGCGGTTCGGAAAGCCCTCAGGGCCAAAAGGCGGCCCTGAGCTACAGGGTTATGGGAGTCGGGTCTAGACTTGTGTGGCTCAAACCTGGGCGTTAGGGGCGCAGCATGCTGCGCCCCTACGCGGAGGATACGCTTTGCGTTACTGGGCGCGGACGAAGTGGCCGCGGCGGTTTTGCTGCCAGCAGGTTTCGTTGTGATCGGTGCAGAAGGGCTTTTCCTTGCCGAAGCTGACGGTGCTTATGCGATCGGCAGAGATGCCCAGGGAGACGAGATACTGCTTTGCCGCGCTGGCGCGACGATCACCGAGCGCGAGGTTGTATTCGGTGGAGCCGCGCTCGTCGCAATGGCCTTCAATGGTCACGCGGAACTGCGGGTAGTTGCGCAAGAGCTCGGCGGTCGCGGCGAGCGCCTGGCGAGCGTCGGGGCGAATGTCGGCTTTGTTAAAGTCGAAGTAAGCGTCGCGCACGCCATCGCGGAAGATCTGGTCGTAGTCCGGTTCGGGCGCCTTTTGCACGGGAGGCGGAGGAACGTTGACGGTGACAGTGGCGCTACCGGTTGCGGAGCCGCCGGGGCCACTCGCCGTAATGGTATAGGTCGCGGAATTGTTAGGCGTCACGGTGGTGGAGCCTTCCGCGTTGACGGTGCCGACGCCGGGCGCGATGGAGAGCTGCGTCGCGTTCGTGGAAGTCCAGCTCAGCGTGGAAGATTCACCCCGGTTGATAGAAGTCGGATTAGCAGAGAGCGTGACGGTCGGTTGAGCGGGCGCCGGCGCAGGAGCGGGTGCAGGCGGCGGAGGCGCCGGAACGGGTTTCTTTTTGCAGCCACCCGTGAAAATGGTGGCGACCAAACCTGCCACCAGCAGAGCGCGGTACAGCGGACGCGAGACCACAGTCATTCGTATCCTCCTCAGAGTTAGTTGGAATACCCGTGTTCGACCCACCGAGGGGAGTATCGTAACACCGGCGGGCTGGTTCCGGGCGATATCTCGTATCACGATATATTCTATACGGTTACCGGTCCGCGCGGGATGAAAATTCGCAAGGGTAATCCAAACCCTGGGGCCTAACGCCGCCGCCGCGCCTAAACATCCGATGCGAAAATCGACAGAAGTGTTACAGACTTTTTTACTTAGGCGACCAGTTGGGGGACTCGTTGTGTCCGGACATGGTTAGTTCATGGGCTTGCGTGCCGTCGGCGAGCATGGTCCAGATCTGGCGCTCGCCGTTGCGGGTGGATTCAAAGACGATATGGCGGCCGTCGGGCGCCCAACTGGGGCGCTCGTTCTTGGCGCTGTCGCGGGTGATTTGAATGATTTGGCGCGTGGCGGGTTCCATGATGTAGATGTCGAAATTGCCGTCCGGGCGGCGCCAACTGAACGCGACCATTTGACCATTAGGGGACCAGGAAGGATCGATCAGGTAGCCCTTGTCGGGGAGATCGAGTTCGGTCGTATTGGTGCCGTCGGCGTTCATCATGTAGAGCTTGGGGATGCCACCGCGATCGCTGACGAAAACTACGCTCTGGCCGGTCTTGGGATTCCACGTGGGGGAAGTGCTCGCCCCGGCGGCGAAGGTTACGCGCTTGGGGCGGCCGCCGTTAGCGTCGGTGACGAAGAGTTCAGGATTGCCGAGCATGGAGGACGAAAACATGATTTGCGAGCCGTCAGGAGACCAAGCAGGAGCGCTATTCGAGCCGCGGAAGCGGGCGAAAGAGACGACTCTGTTGGTGTCGACGGAGTACATGCAAATTTGTGGGCTGATCACACCGGTGGCGCCTGGAACGAAACAAGTGAAGGCGATGCGCGAGGCGTCGGGGGACCAGCGCGGCGTGAGGGAGATGGTCTTCAGGGAAGTGAGCGGATGCTGATTGGCGCCGTCATAATCCATGACCCAGATCTCTTTTGTGCCGGTGCGCGAGCTGACGAAGGCGATTTGCGTGGAGGCGATGCCGGGGAGTCCGCCGGAAAGGCGGCTGATAATTTCGTCGGCGAATTGGTGCGCGAATTTGCGGACTTGCGCGTCTGTGGGCGTGCCGCGGTAGACCTTGCCGACCACGCCTTGCGTGGAGGGGCTGCGGACGTCGTAAGCCCAGCCGGAGATTACGACTTCGCTGGCGGATTCGGTGAGATTGCCGAAGGCCACGAGATTGGCGTTGATTTGCGGCGTGGTCCAGTCGGAGTTGCGGAGCTCGGAGGGAGCGGTAGGAACCTGCGTGGGATAGAAGCTGGGGCTGACGAGGTCGATGATGCCGCTGAATTGCAGGTCGTCGCGGACGACTTGGGTGAATAGCTGGGAGTGCGTTTTGGCGTCATCGGCGCGCGGGGCGAAATCGGCTACGGCTACGCGGGGTTTCTCGACGCCAAGGCCAGTGCCGGTCTGAAACCAGGCCTGCGCCGCCGCCCGGCCCGGGAAAAACAGCCCACATAGCAACAAAACGCAAATGTATCGTGATCGGTGCACCATCGCCTCCGGTTCTCCCCTGACGCGTGCTGTGCGGGCCGGGAGTGGCCCGATCATCGCGTCATTGCCAGATCGAAATCGAATGTCACGTTAACGAATGAACCTGAATAGTCGTTCGGCAGCGCCGGCATGGGCGAGGAGCTGAGCAGGGCGCGCTGCGCGGAGGTATCCATGGAATAGTTGCCGCTGGTTTGCGCGAGGCGAATGTCTTTGACTGTGCCGTCACGCATAATCGTGAACGTCATCGTGCAGCGTGCGTTGCGGCCGGCGCGGAGGGCGGGATCGATGGTGGACTGCAGCCAGTTTTGGCTGATGCGGCGGCGCACAGCGTCAATGTACCAGCCGTAGCGCGCGGCGAAGTCGCCGCCACCCTGGCCCTGGATATTCACGCCGGGATTTGGCGCGCCGGCTACGTTGCTGGTGCCGGTGGGAAGATTCATCCTGCCGCCGTTTTGGGCGACCGCGTTGTCGGGAGCGGGTGTTGGGTTGTCGAAGACGCGGGAGCGCTTTTCAATCTGCTTGGGCGGCTTTTCCTTCTTGAACTCGGGAATCTTAATCTCCGGCTTTGGAGGCTCTGGCGGTTTCGGCTGCGGAAGCGTTTTGTAAATACTGTCGGTCGGATCGAAGGTCTTGCTTTCGGTGACATCGGGCGGCTTGGGCATGGGGAGGCCGATGCTGCCGACGAGATTGACTTTGACTTCGCCCTCACTTCCGCCGCCCACGTCACCCCAGCGATTGCCTTGAAAATGAAAGACGATGGAGACGACCATGGCTGCCGCGATCGCGCCATGGAGGAAAAGCGAATAGACGAGGAAGCGGCGGAGACTATCGTCGGGACTAGGGAAGGGCGGATTGGCGGCGGAGGCGGTCATGTTATTGGGTGCGTGCCCGGTCGGTGATGGGCTCGGTGACGATACTGATATTGCTGATGCCGGATTGGCGCAAAGTGTCCACGACGCTGGCGAAGATGCCGAAGGGGACCTTTTCGTCGCAGCGGAGGAAGACGGCGTCTTGCGGTTTTTTCAGTTGCGCGTGCACTTTGGCGCCGAGCTGGTGAATGTTTACGGGCTCGTTGCCGAGATAGACCCTTTGCGTTTTGTCGATGGAGACGACCAGGCGCTGCTCGGTGATTTCCTTGACGGCGTGCGTTTTGGGGACGTCGAGCTCGATTCCGGACTGCAGGATGGGAGCGGTGATCATGAAGATGATCAGGAGAACTAACACGATATCGATGAACGGGACCATGTTGATCTCGGAGAGCGAGGTTTGCGTGGGTTTGGAAAGGGAAGGCATAAGTCAGAAATTAGAAATTGGAAGTTCGAGATTAGGATCCGAAAAGAACTCCTTAGCTGAACGTTTTTTCGATTTGGGCGGACACTTCCAACGTGAAGGTGTCGAGGCGTTGCGCCAAATCCTTTATATTTTGCAGGAATTGATTGTAGAAAATCACCGCGGG
>Ga0307475_10000896_pt1 | contig 17750 bp, 14 predicted proteins | sample atmos_gasesECM1C_FD_203317 | JGI IMG/M metagenome (GOLD analysis project Ga0307475, IMG submission 203317) | Hardwood forest soil microbial communities from Morgan-Monroe State Forest, Indiana, United States - atmos_gasesECM1C_515 | ecosystem: Environmental > Terrestrial > Soil > Temperate... | reverse complement strand
AGAAAATTAAGATTAATGAGAGAATTAGTTTGACAAACCGGACTTCCAACAGCAAGACTGGTTCGGCCGGGAATCCGAAGGTGAGGCATAGTCCTCAACTGCGCCATTTCTTTTCGCTTCGAGCAAGCCCTTGAGCGCATTGTTGCAATGTGCGGCACCGGCACGACATCATTGATTCCAGCACTCTTTTCATTGCTCGTGCCTTCGTCAGGATAGCTTCCAGTTCCACCAACTTCCCACGAGCCATTTTCTTCCAGCGGGCTGAAGCAGTGGTCTTTGGGGGAAAGCCGTGAAGTAAGAGTTTGATTTCGGTGAGCGAAAATCCCGTAGCCTTGGCGAAACAGATGATCACTAATTGGTGCACGGCGTCTTCCCGGTAGACGCGCCTTCCATTCGCGCGCGGTGGCGCCTGAATCACTCCAGCTTTCTCATAGTAGCGGATTGCCGAGGGCGCCAGCCCTGCGCCTGCCGCCAGCTCGCCGATGGTCATAGCCCCCTCAAAATACTCCTTGACTTAAAGTCAACTTCAACTTGTACCATTTCTACGTTGTTGAGACAAGCACCCAAAGGAGAATGATCGTGAATGCTCACCAAGTACAGTTGAATTGGCTCAGTTCTGCATCTCTTTTCGCGGCGATTTTTGCTGTTGTTGTGGTCAATGGAATATCCGCCCGCTCGCATCTGCAAAGCACCGCCCCTGCGGTGAAACTTGAATCGAAGGCAACGGCCGACCAACCCGGTTTTTACTGCAACTTAAAAGCACTCACCCCGGCGGAAAGAGAGCGGTTGCACCAGCTTGTCGGAAAACTCAAATCCGCGGGGATGGAAACAAAAGAACTGACGGATGGGTACGCGTTCCGCCTGCAAACCAAACAAGTGTCCATCGGCGAGCTGGCCGAATATGTTTCGAGCGAACGGAAATGTTGCCCCTTCTTCGATTTTGAAATCGAAGTGCAGCGAGATGGTGGGCCGCTATGGCTGAGGTTGAGAGGGAAAGAGGGAGTCAAGGAATTCATGCGGCACGAGTTCGAAATCCAATAGCGCATCGGGAATAGCATGGCAGTCAGACTTTACAATTTCAAGGAGATTCATTATGAAGGCAATGAATTGGGTGTTTGCATTCGTATTGGTCGTGGCCAACGCGACGGTCGCAAGAGCACAGGCAGACAAGCCGGTTGACCGGCGTAGCCCCGGCCGGGTGGTCGATTTCTTTGTTTCCGAAGCGGAAAAGAAGCTCGTTGCGGTCGCCGAAGCGATGCCGGCCACCAAGTACACATTCGCGCCCACTGACGGCGAATTCAAAGGTGTGCGCACTTTCGCGCAACAGGTGAAACACTTGGCTGCCACGAATTACATCTTGGCCGCGAGCATTCTCGGCGTTGAGCCGCCGGCTGATGCCGGGGATGAGATGGGTCCGGACTCGCTGAAAACCAAGGCCGACATCATCGAGTACTTAAAGGGGTCCTTCGTTTATCTTCACAAAGCCGTCGCGACCATCGACGAGCAGAACGCAGTGATCCAGACGCCTTCTATTTCGCCGCTGCAGGGCTCCGCGACGCGTCTTGGACTTGCAGTCGAAACGCTGCTTCATACATTCAACCATTACGGGCAATTGGTGGAATACCTGCGCATGAACGGCATCATTCCGCCAGCTAGCCGTCTCTGATGGCGAGCCGCGGAGCTCAAGCGGTGGCGGCCCTGCGCACCAGAAGAGAATAGAGAACTGGCATCGCCAGCAGCGTGATGAATGTCGAGAGCAGCAGGCCGCCGATCACAGCAAGGGCCAGCGGCTTTTGGAGCTCTGCGCCGGAGCCGAGGCCAAGCGCCAAGGGCAGAAGTCCGAACAGAGTAGCAAGTGTAGTCATCAGAATGGGCCGGACGCGAATTTTTCCGGCGGCGATGAGGGCCTCGTCCAATGGGAGCATTTCTTCTTCGAGCAATCTGTGAACGTACTCGAAGAGAATGATTCCGTTCTTCACGACGAGGCCCACCATCAGAATAATTCCCATGAAGGAAGACACGTTGAGTGCCGTGCCGGTGATCATCAGCACGGCGAAAACGCCGAGAAGCGAAAGAGGCGCGGCCGAGAGAATGATGAGCGCAGGGCCAAGAGACCGGAACTGAATCACGAGAACAATAAAAACCGCACCGAGCGCCAAACCCAGAACGGAAAGCAGATCGTGAAACGAGCTCTGCTGGCTTTCGTACTGGCCGCCGATTTCGTACGAGGTGTTCAACGGAAACTTGATCTGCTTGATTACATTCTCGACCTGGCGGATGGCGCTGCCGAGATCCAGGTTATCGAGCCGCGCGGACAGCGTGACCATCAACCGCTGGTTTTCGCGCTGCAACTGATTTTCGCCGCGAACTTCCTCCACTTGCGCGACGGATGAAAGCGGCACGATTTGTTTGGCAGGTGTTACGACCGGGAACTGCTGAACGCTAGAATAATTGCCGCGGAAAGAATCCGGAAAGCGCAAGCGGATGCCGATAGTGCGATCGGCCTGGCGAAACTGCGTTTCGGAAATTCCGAGCAGGCCGGCGCTCACCTGCTGCGTCACTTGTTCCGGCGTCAGGCCGGCGCGGCCCGCCAGCGCTGGATTCACGTGGAAGACAATTTCGGGATTTCCTTTCGAGATGCCCACGAAATCCACGAACCCCTTGATTTTTCCAAGGCGTGGCTGGATTTCATCGGCGAGCTGTTCGAGGGTCTGCATGTTATTGCCATAGAGTTTTATTTCCACGGGCTCGGGCGAGCCTTCGAGATCGCCGAGCATGTCCTGCAGGATTTGCACGAATTCAACATCGAGCCCGGGAATATTTTGTTTGATTTGCGCGCGCAGGTCGTCGATCACTTCGTCCGTTGCGCGTCGGCGCTCAGTGGCAGGGCAGCCGATCCAAGTGCGTGGCCAGTGGCAGAGCGGCTTCATTTTCACCAGCACATCGCCCTTATTTTGTTCCGTGGCGAAAAGGCCCAGTTCGGCGCCAGTGCGGCGGGAGAAAGACGCCGTTTCGGGCATGGCGGCGATGCGATGCTCGACTTCGGTGAGAATGCGGTTCGTCTCATCGAGAGATGTACCGGGCGGGGTGCGGTAGTCGAGGACGTAGCCGCCTTCGTCCATCTCCGGAAGAAAGCCGGTTTGAAGTTTCAGGAAAAGCAGGACGCCGAGGACGATTGTGACAGCGGTAACTCCCGCGACAAACCCGCGATGGTTCAGCGCCCAACGCACAGCCTTCTCATATACGCGATTCACAGGCTCGATGAAGAGCGCCGATTCCAGACGATGCGTCTGCGAACTGAGGAATCGCTGGGAAAGCAACGGGATCACGGTGATGGCGTAAATGAGAGACAGAAGAATGGAGATGCTCAGGGTCATGCACAGCGCGGAAAAAAATTCGCCGACGAAGCCCTTCAGGAGGCTCAGTGGGAGAAACACTACGAGCGTTGTGGCGGTCGAGCCGACTACGGCGCCAAGTAATTCGCGCGTGCCGGATTCGGCGGCCTGAGCGGGCGGCTCGCCGAGACCCAGATGACGGTAAATATTTTCGATCACCACGACAGCGTCATCAATGATCAGTCCGATGGCGATTGCCAGGCCGCCGAGCGACATCAGGTTGAGGGTACCGCCGAAAATTTTCAGGAAGAAGAAAGTGCCGATCACGGAGAGGGGAAGAGAAACGGCGGCAACGAGAGTGGTACGTACATCTCGCAAAAAGCCGAAGAGAATCAGCACAGCGAGGAATGCACCGATCAGAATGGCGTCACGAACGCTGCCGATGGATTCGGAGACGAACTCTGCCAGGTCATATACGACAGAAATCCGCAGCGTCTTGGGAATCGCCGAGCCGAGGTTGCGAATCTGGGTCTTGATGTCGGATGCAAGCTGCAAGATATTGCCGCCGATTTGCCGCGAAATATTGATCAGTGCGGCAGGCTGGCCGTTGCCAGTGATCAGGGTCCGGCGATCTTCCACGCCGTCGCGAACTTCCGCCACATCGCGGACGCGGATAGGCACGCCGTTTTCAATTGCCACGACTGTGCCGCGGATGTCGTCGAGTGTGGCAAATTGCCCGGTGGTGAGAACGAGGTATTGCAAGTAATCCTTCGAGAGGCGCCCGACGGAGTTCACTTGGTTCGTAGCTTTGAGCTCGGCCGAGATATCCAACAGCGAAACGTGGTGGGCCAGCATCTTTTGTGGGTCCACGATCACGGAGACTTCACGCGTGTCCGTGGCCTGCACCTGAATCGGGCCAACTCCTGGAACGCGGCTGAAATCCGGGCGCAAGATGTAGAACGCATCGTCGTGAAGATCCGCATCGGGGACGTTTCCGCTCAGAATCAAGCTAAGCACCGGAAATACGGCGGGCGAGATGCGCTCGACCTGGATTTCCGCATCCGCGGGCAACGAGCTGCGCACTTCGCCGGTGCGGGCTTGGACAAGCTGCAGCGCGTACTGCATGTCCATGTCGGGATTGAAGAGAACGGAAATTTCCGTGTTGCCGCGAATCGTCTTAGAACGGACGCGCCGAAATCCCTGCACTGTGCTCGCCGATTCTTCGAGCGAGCGCGTGACCGTGAGCAGCATCGTCTCCGGCGACAAGTCGCCGGAGTGGGCGAGAATTACAATGCGGGGGAAATTCAGCTCGGGATAAATGTTGCTTGGCAGTTGGAAGACAGCCACGAACCCGGCGATGGTGAGAAAGGCCGTGAGCAGATACAGCGCGTAGGAGTTCCGGCGGCAGAAAGCGACAATATTCATGGCTTGGCGTGAACCTTGGCCGTGTCGGGGAGCCCGTAGCCGCCGGTAAGAATGATGGTGTCGCCTTCGTTCACACCCGTGAGTATTTCGACGCGATTCTTCGTTTGAATACCGAGCGTGACGTCAGCCGCGGTGGCCGTGTCTTTCTCTACTCGATAAACGTGCGGCTCGCCTTTCTCATCGCGATAGATAGCTTCTGCGGGAACCGTGAGTGCGTTCTTATGATCTTCAACGGTAATCTGCGCCGAGAGATACATGCCGAGACGCAGCAGCGCATTTGCGTTTGCGATTCGTATGCGAACCACGCCGAGATTCGTGGCGGCATCCACGGCGGGAGAAACAGCGACAATTTTACCCGCAATCGGTTTTCCCGCGGCCGTGTCACTTTCGATTTCGAGCAGCTCGCCTACGCGGAGTTTCGAGAGATAGTTCGAGGAAACGTTTGCGATGAGCTCAACTTCCGCGAGATTGGCGACTTCGGCGATGGGCTGCGCCGCTGTCCCGTCCACCTGCTCGCCAACGCTTACGAAGCGCTTGGCAACGCGGCCGTTGAGTGGTGAAAGAATCTGAGTGCGGCCGAGCTGGAGATGCGCGAGCGCAACTGCAGCTTCCGACTGTCTCACCGATGCGGCGGCTACGCTTTCCTGCGTGCGCGCGTCTTCAAAATCCTTGCGGGCAGCGATGCCGCGCTGGAAAAGGTCTTCGTTGCGTTTGCGCGAGAGCTCCGCGTTTTCGAAATTTGCTTTGGCCTGTTGTGCGGCGGCCTCGGCTTGCACAAGCTGGTCCTGGTAAGGGCGTGCATCCAATCGGGCGATGACCTGGCCGATTTGAATCGCGTCGCCTTCGGCAACTTTCATTTCGGCGATACGCCCGGTGACGAGGGCGCTGACGCGCACATCCTGATTTGGGAGCGCCGCTACAGTGCCGCTGACGGCGGCTGTTTCACGGATGTCGGCGCGCGTGACCTTTGTAAGCGTCACTTTGGCGTTTGCGGCTCCCAACGCGCCGCTTTGGGCATCTTCCGCGGCGCCGGACTTGTGCGAGCATCCCGCCAGAGAGGCCGCAGCTAGAATCGCACTTGTGATGTAGACCGCGGCTCGTCTTTGCATGCTCTCGCTTCTCGATTAATCGAGTGGCGCTCCCGTGGTTTCTTCCAGCTCTGCGAACGAAGTCTGCATGGCAAGAAGGCTGATCAAATATTCGCTTTCAACTTGCCGGACGTCCCGCTGCGCACCAAGAACCGTCAGAATATTTGCTTTGCCGGATTTATAGCTTTCTTCAGCGAGTTCCTCGAGCTGCTTGGTGGCGGGGACAAGCGTCAACTTGTACAAATTTACTTCCGCCTCGCGAGCGTTCAATTGGTAGTAGGCGCTTTCCACTTGGCCCGCGACTGCGCGGCGCTTTGCAGCGGTTTCTTGTTCCAGCGCTCGCAGCTTGGAAGTAGATTGCGCGATCTCTCCCTGATTTCTCGTGAAGAGAGGCAGCTCCATTGAAATCTGCCCGCGTCCGCCCTCGTGGAAGCCGCCGGGGCCCGGGGAATTGAAATCCACTCCGAATTCGACGCCCAGATTCGGTATGCGCTCGGCTTTAAGCAGGCCTGTCTTGCTTTCCTCTACCTTCATTTCCTGCAACAATCGCGCGATTTCAGCATTTGAATCTGTGGCTCTGCCCACTAACGCTTCAAGGCTCAACGGCTGCGGCAAGCCGTCGAGACCGGTGGCCAGATCCCAGGAAGTCGAAGCGGGCGCGTTGAGGAGAACATCCAACTGGCTCAGAGCGATGTCCTCTTCACGCTTTGCAACCTGCGCATCGGCGTTCGCGCGGGAAAGCTCGAGCTCGGCTTGAGTGACTTCCAGATGCGCGATATCCCCGGATTCGAAGCGGGCCTGCGCAATTTCCTTCAGGCGCGCGGCGAGCTTCGCGGCCTCATGTTTTTGGGCAGTGACGCGGCGCGCGAAGGCGAGACTGAAATACGCGATGCGGACTTCGCGGCGTAACTGCCGTTCCAGTGCCGTGATGGAAGATTCCGTGAGCGCGCTTTCCTGCTTCGCCAACTCGATTCGCTTTCCCCGCCTGCCTCCGATTTCGATTGGCTGATCGAAGAAGAGGCTCTCGTGCGGCGTGTCGCGAAGCACGCTGAAGAATGCGGTCGGATTGGGACGCTGCCCGGCTATTCGGACGCCCGCCAGGGCCACTGCTCGTTGGGCGCGCGCGGCCTGCAAGTCGAGATTCTGCTTTTCGGCGCGGGCGAGCGCTTCGGCAAGCGTGAGCGTCTGCGGCTGCTGAGCCGTCGCAGTGCCGGCAGTCCCGAGTGCCAAAAGGATGGAGGCGAAAATTTTGAGCCGCCGAGTCAGGGTTCATTCCTCCCTGAGAACTGATACTGCAGGGTAAGCAGCGAAACTGAAAATCACATGAAAAATTTCCAGCGGGGCAGAAATTGCCGGCTGAAAAAATCAATTCGGCTGGAGAAAGTTCATTCGCGCGAGAGGGGAAGCCGAACCTGGAATGAGGAGCCTTTGAATGGCTCACTTTGGACGCGAATTTCGCCGCCGTGCGCGTCAGCAATCCAGCGGCCAATCGCGAGACCGAGGCCCGTGCCGCCAGTTTCTCGAGAGCGTGCGCGATCGGCGCGATAAAAACGGTCGAAGATGTGCGGAATGTCGTCGGGGGCGATGCCGATTCCGGTGTCGCGGATTTCGGCGATGGCGAAGCCGTCGTCGGAAGAGAGACGCAGTTCGATCCGCCCGCCATCAGAGGTGTATTTCACCGCGTTATCCAGCAGGATCAAGAAGAGCCGTTCAAGAGAAGCGGGATCGCCCCGCACCCAGACCGGCGCCGGGGGGATGAACCGTTCCGATTTTAGGCTCTTTGATTCTGCGAGCGTGCTTGCCTGTCGCCAGGCCTTCTCAAGAATATCGTTAAGGTTGGTGCGCGCGATTGGAATCGTCGTCGAGCTGGAATCAGCGCGGGCCAGCAGTAGCAACTGCTCGATTAATCGGGAGACTTTTTCCGTTTCAGCGAGAATCTGCGACATCGCTTCGCGGTACTCGGCTTCTGTGCGGGGCCTGCGCAGCGCCAACTCGGCGCTGGTTCGCATGACGGATACCGGAGTGCGTAACTCGTGTGAGGCGTCGGCGGTAAATTGTGCGATGCGCTTGAATGCCGCGTCGAGGCGGCTGAGCATTTCATTCAGCGTTATTGCCAGCCGCTCCAGCTCGTCGCGGGTTTGCGGAACGGCGAGGCGCATGGCGAGACTTTGTGCGCCTATGTTGCGCGCACTCTGCGTGATTTCGTCCACGGGAGCGAGCGCACGGCGGCTCATCCAGTAGCCGCCGAGCGCCGCGAGCAACAGAAAAAATGGGACTGCAAAATAGAGAACGTGACGGAATCGTTCGAGAGCCTCGCCTAATTCCTTGGTGGAGGTGGCCACGGTGACGCCGTAGCGATTGCCGGCAACATCGACGCTGTCCCACAAGACACGGAAATGCTCGCCGGAAATTCTCTCGTTGAATCCTGCAGATTGCTTTCGGTCCATCACGCGAACGCTAATTGCCTCTATGCCAGGCGAGGAAAATAAGGTGTGGCCCGCGGGGTCTGCGACTCGCAGGCGCCCTCGTGCGCCCTGCCCCACTGCAAACTCGTGAAATTCATCTTCGAGTGCCGTCGCACCGCGAGGAGCGTCTTCGGCAATGATCCCGCGAACGCCCTCAAGGCGCTGGCGAAGTTCCGCGTCCAGCGTTGCATATATGCTGTGGCGCATGGCGAAGTAGGCGCTGCCGCCGAAGAGCGAAAGGGAGAGCGCAAGGATCAGGGAGTACCAAAGCGTGAGGCGGACGCGAATGGATTGGGGCTTCATTCTTCTGATTCCCGTTTCACTGAGTAACCGAAGCCGCGAGCAGTATGGATCAGTTTTTGTTTGTGGCCTTCGTCCACTTTGGCGCGAAGGAGGCGGACAAAAGCGTCGAGTGTGTTTTCTTCAACGTCAGCTTCGAGTCCCCAGACCGCTTCGACGATAGCGCGGCGCGAGGCGACGCGGCCCGAGCGGCGCATCAGAAATTCGAGCAGGCGATATTCTGTGGGCGTCAGTCGGATTTCGTGGCGCCCACGAAAAACCTGGCGCGTTGAAGGATCGAGTGCCAGGTCGGCGATTTCGAGACGCGCGGAAGGAGGCGCATCGGCGGGGCGGCGCCCGAGGGCGCGCAGCCGGGCGAGAAATTCTGCGAAGGAAAATGGCTTCGTGAGGTAATCATCTGCTCCGGCATCGAGACCTTTCACGACATCGGGAACAGCGTCGCGAGCGGTGAGCATAAGAATGGGCGTTGCCTTCCCGCTCTTCCGAAGGCGGCGAGCGACCTCGAGGCCATCCATGCCGGGGAGCATCCAATCGAGGACAATCACGTCGAACTGATAGGATTCGGCCAGTTCGAGGCCGGCACGCCCTTCGAGGACGAGGCTGACAATGTGATTTTCTTCCTCGAGCCCCCTTTGAAGGAGCCCAGCCATGTTGCGGTCGTCTTCGATGATCAGCACTCGCATGGGCGTACCCTTGAGAAATCGTGAACCACCCACCTGAAAGATAGCTGAAATTTTGAACGCCAGCACCGAAACCTTCGGGGACCAGCGTCGCGCGCAACGGAACGGCGACGAATCGCCGGATGACATCAAGGCGCGATTCTGGTGCAAAACGGAATTCTTGTGGCAGAGTAGTGCGCCATGGCTGGTTCGGAGGACTCCAGGCTCGCGGGGCGTGTTGCATTCACCCATCCGAATTTTGTTCTTTTTCAACTCGCGCGGTTCACCAGCGTGATCGCAACCGAAATGCAGTCGGTGGCGGTCGGGTGGCAGGTGTATGAGATTACGAAACGGCCGCTGGATCTCGGGCTGATTGGTCTGGCGCAATTTTTCCCCGCGATACTGCTGTTCCTTGTATCGGGTCACGCGGCGGATCGATTTGACCGGCGGAAGCTGCTGATCGCTTGCCACTGCGGGTTTGCGTCTTGCTTCGGACTGTTGCTTTGGCAAGCGATTCGCGGCGTGCATTCCGTGTATCCCATATATGTGGTGATGGTGCTGGTGGGAGTGGTTCGCTCCTTCACCGGACCAGTGACGCGTGCGATCCTCCCACAGTTAGTTCCCGACGAGCATTTTCCGAACGCAGTCGCCTGGGCCGCGACAGTTTTCCAGTCGGCGACAATTTTGGGCCCGGCGCTGGGAGGAGTGGTGTATGCGGCGTTCCGTGGGCCGGTGGCTGTATATGCCGGAGCAATGGCTTCTGCGGCCGCGGCGGCCGTCTTCACACTTCGGATACATCTGCGAGCGAAGCCGCGGCCGCGAGAAGAGATGAACTTGAACACGGTGCTCGCTGGGTTGCGATACATCTGGAGGCAGAAGCTGGTGCTGGGTTCGATTTCACTCGATTTGTTTGCCGTGCTGCTCGGAGGAGCGGTGGCGCTGCTTCCCGTGTATGCGCGCGAGATACTGAAGACCGGGCCGTGGGGCTTGGGCCTCTTGCGATGCGCACCGGGAGTTGGCGCGGCAGCGATGGCCATCCTGCTGGCGCACCGGCCACTCAGGCGGAAAATGGGATCGACGCTGCTGTGGTGCGTCGGGGTGTATGGGGTGTTCACGATTCTATTCGGAATCTCGCGCAGCCTCCTTCTGTCCATGATCGCGCTGGCGCTGGTGGGCGCTTCTGACATGGTGAGCGTGATCATTCGCGCGACGTTTCTGCAACTCGGTACGCCGGACGAAATGCGTGGGCGCGTCAATGCGGTGGACATGATTTTCATCGGTGCGTCGAACCAGGTCGGACAGTTTGAATCCGGAGTGACCGCGCAATGGTTTGGAACCGTGCCCGCGGTGCTGCTGGGTGGCGTCGGAGCGATCCTAGTGACTGTGTTGTGGGCTTGGCTGTTCCCCGAACTGCGAAAGGCCGAGGATTTGGGATCGCTGCAGAATTTATCGTGAACTAGATACGAGAATTGGCAGTTTCAGTGAGAACGGAGTGATATCATCGCGCGTTTGCAAGGGGGAGCGGATCAAATGATTAGACATGAACGCCATGCAACACGGATTGTGGCCGCGGCTTTTGCCGTTTTTGTTTTTTCCTTTGGGGCGGGGAATACGGGCACCGCATTTGCGCAGAATCCGCATCGGGTGATCATCGACACGGATCCGGGTACTGATGATGCATTAGCGATTCTGCTGGCGCTCAACTCGCCGGAGATTCGCGTCGAGGCGTTGACAATTGTGGCGGGGAATGTGACGGCGGCCGTGGGGTTGCAGAATGGCCTGAAAATCACGTCGCTTGCAGGGCGCTGCGATCTGCCTGTCGCGAAAGGGGCGCAGGCCCCGTTACACGGCAAGCTCATCATCGAGCCATTCTGGAATGGACCGAACGGAATGGGCGGTGCTGAATTGCCACCGTCGCGCTGCAAAGCGAACCAACGCTTCGGTCCGGACTTGATTATCGAGTTGGTGCACAAGTACCCGCATGAAATCACATTGATTCCCGTCGGCCCGGAAACAAATATCGCGCTGGCAGTGATGAAGGATCCTTCCATCGTTTCGTTGGTGAAGGGAGTGGTGTTGATGGGTGGCTCCATTTCGGGCGGGAACGTGAATGGGGCCGCCGAATACAACGTCTTTTGCGATCCGGAGGCTGCCGATGTGGTGTTCAATGCCGGCTGGCCGGTGACCATGGTCGGTCTGGACGTGACCGAAATCACGCTGATGAAAAATGCAGACGTTGCCAGACTCGAGCAGAATGCCGGACCGGAAGCGAAATTCGCGGCGGCGGTGGCACGATTTCAAATCGGGCTATACCAGGGAACAGGGTTTGGAGGCGGGGCCATCCACGACGCGCTGGCTGTGGGAGCGGCGATTGATCCGTCGTTTTTGAAAACGAAGGCAATGCACGTGGATGTGGAAACCTCAGGACGATTTGCGCGCGGCGAGACCATCGGGAACCGTCACGGCACAGTTGACAAAGTGGTTCTGCACGGCGATCAACTCGAATCGGTGGGTGTGAATCCGGTCGAGCCGAATGTGAATGTCGCGGTGGGGATTGATTCGGAGCGCTTCCTGAAATTTTTCGTCTCGCGTCTTCAGGGCAAGTGAACAGGGCGGCGCTTGACATGTTGTGGGGCGGGGACTACTCTCGCCGAGCATTTGGCCCCCTTAGAACCTCCGGAGGAATATAGATGAAATTCAGCAGGCTCGTGTCAGTGTTCGGCGGGTTGTTGCTTGCAGCAGCGTCGGCAGGCGCGCAGACGCAACCCGGCAATATTGCGGCGTTGGAATTCCAGACGCCGAAAAATGGAATGGTGAAGCAGTACGAGGATGGAAGGAAACAGAAAGCAGATTGGCACAAGCAGCAGAAAGATCCGCAGCCGCTTCTCGTTTGGGAAATACTGAGCGGGGACCACACCGGGACATTCGTGGTCGGGCGAGTGGGACAGCATTGGGCGGATTTTGACAAGCCGGCACTGCCCGATAAGGACGACCTCGCGGAATACCAGAAGGCAGTTGCACCCTACGTGCAATCGCTGGTGGCGCGATATTACTCCTTGATGCCGAAGGTGAGCAACCCGCCTGCCACGATGACGACGCCGGCGAAATTTTCGGAAGTGATCAATTACGACGTGCGGATTGGGGGCAGCGCGGATTTCCGGAGCGCAGTTACCCGGATTGACGAGGCCATCAAGAAGACGAAATGGCCTGTCAACTACGAGTGGTACGAACTGGTGAATGGCGGGCGCGACGATTCCTACGTGCTGGTGATCCCGCATTCGAACTGGGCCGATTTCGAAGACAAGCCGGACATGAAGCCGTTTCGCGACATGCTCAAGGAAGCTTTTGGGCAGCCCGAAGCGGATTCAATCGTGAAAAGACTGGATGCGTCGGTTGAAAGCGTATGGAGTGAGGCCATCCAGTTTCGCGCAGATTTAAGCTACCTGCCGGCAAAATAGCCGCAATCTTCATAATACATTGTGAATCCGAATCGCAGGGGGCAACGGGTCCTCCGGGGCCGAGGGCCAGTGAGCTTTCCATCCTGGGGCGCTGGTGTGTTCTCTCGCTGCCCGCAGGTGATGTTCACAAATGTGGCGGCAGCGTTGTAAGCTAGAGGAATGAGCGAGAAAATCAAGAAGCCGGACGCGGAATGGCGATCGAAGCTGAGCGAAGAGCAGTATTACGTCACACGGAAGAAGGGAACCGAGCCACCGTTCAGCGGGGAGTATGAGGATACGGAAACGCCAGGGACCTACGTGTGTGTTTGCTGCGGACAGCCACTATTCAGTTCGGAGGCGAAATTTCATTCCGGGTCGGGATGGCCGAGCTACTACCAGCCCATCGCGGCAGAAAATGTGGAGATGGAGCGCGACTCGACACACGGCATGGCGCGAACTGAGGTGCTCTGCAGCCGGTGCGACGCGCACCTAGGGCATGTGTTTGATGATGGGCCGGAACCGACGGGCTTGCGATTCTGCATCAACTCCGCAGCGCTGCGCTTGAAAGAGAAGAACTCGGACAAAAAAAGCTAGCGGGTCTGTTCGAGGTAGAAGCGAAACCTCTCCTGCTCATGCGCCGTGGGCACCAAATCCATCAGGACGTGATCAATCTTCTCGACGGCTTCGTCCACCAGCCGCAAGCGGTCTTCCTCATTTGCCAGCACGACGGAAGTGGCAACCGCAGACATGGCATGGCGAATCTGGTGATTCAACTTGGCAGTAACAATCAGGCGTTCGCGGGCATGAGCAATTTCCTGGCGCTCCGTCTGCAAGGTGAGAAAAAACCAGAGCGCGGCGCTGCCCAGCGCCGCAATCGCGAGATCATCAATCAGGGTTGCGCCCTCATTAATTCCCTGCCAGGAGAGGACCCAAATCAGCGCGTAGTGTGCACAGAAGAGTATGGCCGCGAAAACCGCGACTGATTTCCTGCGCCGCGATGAGCACCAAGCAGCGAACCTGGAATCAGAGAGCATGCAGGCCTCCCTCGCCTGAATTAAACTCGCAAGCGGGACACCAAGGGATTCGGCGCCCGCACATACTAGCACAAGCAAGAATCCGCGGCTTGCGTGCCTGCACCGAGCCGTCATGAGGCAGGGCCCGCTTAGTGGTCGAGGAAGATGACCTGGGGGTGCTGATCGCCGTTGTCCGTCGAGATCAAGCGAGTCTTGCTCGGCGAGACGATATAGAAGGCCAGATTCGTAGGCAGCAGGGCCGTGTTGGTCGTCACTATCCCGCGGCCTCTTGCGGCATCGGTCAGAGTAAAGGTCAGAGTGGCAGATGCAGTGGAGTTCGGGGTTCCATCCGGGTCAATTTCGTCCACCGTCCCGGACATGCTGCCATTGCCTGTAAGACAAGAGAGCTGACCCAACAAATCTTTGACATTCTTCTCGGCGGTGACGGCTGCGCTAAGGGTGTAGCCTCCTTGAACGGACGTAAGGCTGAAGGGAGAGCCGGTCTGCGGCTCGACTTGGCCAACGGTGACGGGGGTATCGCTCCCGATCAAGAAGCCCTGATTCTGGCCCGTGAGATACGCTGCGGCAACACGCGAGCCCAGATTGGTGAAGGATACGCGGCCATTCGGGTTCACGGAGTAGGTCCCGCAGACTGGGGTGGGCGCCGAATTGACGCCGCCGTCGTTCTGATTGAACACAAGCGAAACCGTGGAAGGGCCGGCGCAGGCAGGGTCAGCCGTAAGCAAGCGCCCAACGAAGGCGCTGGCGTTTGTGTCCAGGCCTGTGCCCGTCGCAATGCTCGGCCCGCTGAGGGCGGTCTGGTCAAATTTGACGCTGGGATCCTGCAATACCATTTCGCCGGCGAGGAGCGGATGCGTTGCGTCCGTGAGGTCTGAAGAGACGAAGAAGAGATCAGTGGGCGACACGAAGTAGAAGGCGTATTGCAGAGATACTTGAGGGCTACCCAGTGGGGCGAAATCGAAGACTGCGATGCCGCGACCTGCTGCGCTAGCCACTGCAAAGTTGCCGGAAAGTTGATTCTGCGGATTGAACGTCCCCGCGTCATTGAAATCAACCAAGCCGGGGGTAAAATCCTGACTGCCGTTGGCGTGCACAAAACCTGCCAGAGCGGATGGCATTCCATTGAGGTCTTGGCCGGAGAAGGCGAAGGCATAGTTGCCACTGAAGTTTCCGGCAGCGAAATTTGTTCCCGACTGGAGCTTTATGATTCCGGAGCCGTGGGTAGGAAACGGCGGGGGCGTTGTATTCGCCGAATCGTTTTCGAAGAAACGGGCGTTGCCGTCGGAATCAAAAACCAATTGGTAGGCGGAAGTGACGGTCGCGAGGTGCTTGTCAGTCGCCGTGAGGGTCATGGTCCCGCGGCCGTCGGAGCCAATAGCGTAGGTCCCCGTAAGTGTAGCGGCGGAGGTAACGCGGGTAAGGCTGGTCAGGCGGTTCACGTCTTCGCTGCCGCTGGTGATGGACCCGGTGCCATTCGCGAGAAAGACGCCGGCGACCATCACTGGTCCCGCTGCGTCGAAGCCTTTGAACAGGAAGGCGTACGAACCCTTCAGCAGGCCATTGGGGTTACCGGTCCCTGCAGTGACGTCAACGGTGTATGTGGCAATCTGCGTCTGCGCAGGGGCTGTCTCCGAATCCGTGACCCGAATCGTAAAATTGGATTGCGTCACCAGGATCGGTGTGCCTGTGATCTGGCCAGTGCTGGGATTTAATCTGAGACCTGACGGTAGCTGGCCGGTGCTGACACTCCACGTGTAAGGGGCCACGCCGCCAGTCACTGCGACGGCCGCACTGTAAGGTGTGAGCGTTTGGCCGTCTGGGAGCGAAGGCGTGGTGATTGCGAGCGGTGGAGGCGCGGACACCGTTATCGAAAGGGGGCTAGGTGTGCTGACGATTTGGTTGTTGGGAAGCGTGGAATCCCGGACTGTCGGTGTGAAATTGAATGTATTTGCCTGCGTAGGCGTGCCGGAGATGACTCCGGAAACGGGATCGAGCGCGAGCCCCGGAGGAAGAGTACCCGACGCAGTGCTCCATCTGAACGGTTGGACTCCGCCCGTGGTGTTGATCCGCGTGCTGTAAGCGGAGTTGAGCGTAGCCGGGCTGAGCGAGCCGGAGGAAGTGATGGCGAGGGGTGGCGCCGGACTGATCGAGATTGAGAATTGGGGGGAAATCACAGGGGTGGGAGTAGTTACGTTATCTGCAACCTGCACAGTAAAGAGTGCTGGATTTGGGCCCGGTCCCGGGCCTGTGGGCCTTCCAACAATTGACCCCGTCTGATTCAAGGTCAAACCTTCCGGAATGCTGCCGGATTTCAGGCTGAACGTGAGGGGCGGCACGCCACCGGTGACCACAATCTGGAAGTTGTAAGGCACGCCATTCGAGCCGTTCGGTGGAACGGGGGTGGTGGCGAATTTGGGCGGCAGCACGACTGTAATCGTGACACTCTGGGTGATGTTGTTATTCTCGTTAGCGACGCATTTCAGAGTCACCACCAGATTTGCAGCCAGCCCACTGGGCGCCGTGTAAGTGATCGGAGAGCCGGTTGTGGCGGAAAGCGTGCCGCAGCCGTCACCGGCGCAGCCTGTTCCGGAAAGGGACCAAGTCACGCCCTTATTGTTCGGATCAGGAGCCACGAAGGCTGTAAATTTCTGCTGCTCGCCTTCGTCCATAGTCTGCGCGATGCTTGGTTGCACTTCGAGGACGATGCTTGAGCCACCACCGCCGCCACCGCAACCGGCAAGGGCGAAGATGAAGGCGCTGGCGAGAAGAATGAATGCGGGTAAGCGCCAGCGGTTCTCAAAGCATTCCGCGTGGCGAGCGAATTTTCCGCGCCAAATCATCGGACCTTTTCCAGACCGGGCATACTGATTCGACGTCGTCATATCACCTTTGGATTTCTCTTGGATCCGCCCCGGCTGAGGTTGAAAGAACCCCCAAATCGAACCATCGGCGCAATAAGCGAAACAAGTTCAATAACAAAACGGGCGGAGAGTGTCAACGCACATCTCCGGGCGCTCCCGTCAAAGCCGGCAGCGCGTTAGATGGTTGATGGAGCCCGCAATTGTCTGGGATAATGCTCGCCATTCTTCAGCCAAGGGAGATGCATCGAATGCGGCGGTCGTTGCCTGCCATCACTATTGTTTTCTATCTGCTGGGCGCGGCTTTCGATTCCCGGGATTGCGCGGCTCAAAATCCCAGAGGGGGGGTGCGCGGGGTGGTGGAGGATCAGAGCGGCGGACGAATTCCTTGGGCGAAGATTTCGGTCCAGGCGACAGAATCATCGATGCAGCGGCACGCGTCGAGCGATAGCCACGGCGAGTTCCGGCTCGATGACCTCCAGCCCGGTGCCTATCAAATGGTTGTCGCTGCGCAAGGATTCGCAGAGGCCAAGTCCGATGTGACCGTGACGATTAGCGCGGTGCGGGATATCACTGTCACGCTGAAGCCGCTCAGCTTACAACAGGCACTGAACGTGCACGGGCGAGCTTCTTCGATCAGCGCGCAGCCTATGGACACGACCGGAGCTGTACTGCAGGGCGCGGTCACCGCGAAGGAGCTACAGAGCATTCCGCTCGCAGCCCGCAGCTTTGCCAACATTGCCTACCTGGCCCCAGGGACGATGCCGGTCGAACCGCCTGATCCGACCAAAGCGCGCATCACGGCCGTCTCCACCGGAGGCAGCTCTGGATTGAACAATGAGCTTTCCGTGGATGGGGGCGACAACGCGGACGATTACATCGGCGGATTCCTGCAGAATTTTTCGCCGGACGCAATTCTGGAGTTTGCCGTCCGCACCGCGCAGATGAGTGCGGACACTTCGCGGACGACCGGCGGCTCCGTCGTGATCACCACCAAGCGCGGGAGCGACGACTGGCACGGCATCGCTGCCTTTTACGAACGAGCCTCGGCGTTGAATGCGCGATTCCCGATCGAGAATCCTGCGCCCGACCCGAAACAGCCGTTCTCGCGGCAGAATTACGTGGGAACGCTGGGCGGCCCAATCGAGA
>Ga0307475_10000895_pt1 | contig 17784 bp, 16 predicted proteins | sample atmos_gasesECM1C_FD_203317 | JGI IMG/M metagenome (GOLD analysis project Ga0307475, IMG submission 203317) | Hardwood forest soil microbial communities from Morgan-Monroe State Forest, Indiana, United States - atmos_gasesECM1C_515 | ecosystem: Environmental > Terrestrial > Soil > Temperate... | reverse complement strand
ACTGTCCGTTGCTATCCGCTCGCGGATACGAGAGGCAACACACGCTGCGGCACTGGCGGTCGTCTCGGGCAAGATGACAGCAAACTCATCGCGACCATATCGCGCGGCCGTGTCAACCGCCCGGCAAAACAAACGGAGCACTCCGCTAATGCGGCACAGTGCCCGGCTGCCTACCAGGTGGCCGTAGCGGTCATTGATATTCTTCAGCCCATCCAAGTCCAGCAGCAGAACAGCAAACGGCCGTCGCGTGCGCCTCGATCTTTCGATCTCCGCACGGAGGACGTCTAGGATCCGACCATAGTTGCCAAGGCCGGTAAGGGGATCGGTAATGGCCAAGAGTCGTGCCTGCGATTCCGCTCGTTTACGCTTGGTCAGGTCCAAAGCCGAGAATAGCTTGGCCGGCACGCCATTGAAGTCAATCTTTGCTGCAATGATCTCAAGCCAACGCTCCTCGTGATTCTTCGTTAGAATTCTGACCTCACGCCGCGAAGCGAAGCCAGTCTCCTCTTCGCGCGCGCCCCGCGCTATGACTGCCTCTTGAGCATCAGGCTGGACAAGATCGCAGAAATCCATTGATACGAGTTCCGCTCGTGTGTAACCAGTGATGGCCTCTGCGGCATGATTCACATAATGGAACCGCTTTCCGCAGCTAACGAATACCGGCGATGCAAGAGTCTCGACTAAGGTGCGGAAGCTCGCCTCGCGCTTCCGGCGGGGCTTATCTCTCACTGGGACCTTCCTAGCCCGCTTTGTAGCTCTCATGCACATCGAAAACCCTTCTTGTAGTGTCCCTTGTCGAAAACCAAGGGGCGGACTTGGCCCGCCCCCAAACAAAGAGACCTATTGGCTTCAGGCCGCTGAAGCAGCGGCGATCTTGTGGAAGGTGGAATTGGCAACCTCATAGGTCTCTACCTGAGGGGTTCCGTTAATCACCTTCGCCAGGGCCTTCGCCACTTCGGCGTAACTTTCGCGGTTGTAGTTTTCCGCGTTCTCTGCCCGGTCCCACAAACTGATGCCAAACCCCTTTCCTCCCGGTGCGACAAACGTGATTTCGTCCAGGAATCCCTTTTGTTTCCGAAGAAGGGGAATGACTTCCCTTTCCAGAGTCTGGGTGAACTCCGGAATGCTGCCCTTCAGATGCATAGTGACTTTGCGTGCAAACATGTCAACCTCCTTGGTTGGCTGACCAAGGGGGATTCAGATAACTTGCTTTGGTATAGACATTCTGAAAGCACCCTCAGTTCCTTAACCACCGTAGGTTAATTAACTTGACCTGTCAAGTGAAATCTGAGACTATCCCTACGATTAATCAGATGGAGTTAATTCCACGGAGGCGCCTGTGGATGTTTGCTTAGTGATTAAACAGCGGCTGCGAGAGCTAGGGTTTGAACAGCGAGATTTGGCGACCGCCGCCGAAGTTACCGAATCCTATATTTCGCAGCTGCTGACGGGGAAGAAATTGCCTCCGGAGCCTGGCCGGACAGACATCTACGACAAGATAGGGAAATTCTTGAAACTTCCGAGCGGCAAGCTCTCAAGGCTGGCTGAGCATCAGCGCAACGAGGAATTAAAGAGAAACTTGGACCCACCCAAGCCATTGTTCAAAGAAGTTCGAGAGTTGATTCTCCGCAAGTGCGCACCCGACAAAGAGGACCAAATACGGGTGATTTTCGAGAAGCAACCCTTCGGCGAACTCGAGCGCCTCGTTACACAAAAGCTGTTGGACATTGTCAAGAGAGTCGCGAAAAACGAGTTGGCGAATGAAACCTGGCTCCACGCGGTAGCGCGACTTAGCCGCCGAAGTTATGAGGCGATGCGGGTCAGCATCCTCGAGTTTCTCGACACGGATGTCTTCAACGTGTCCGTCGAGAACCGCGTTTCCTTCCTGGATCCCCTGATCGAATCCTGGGATATCGATCTCGCGACCTTCAGCATGGAAATCGTCTTGAACCGGAGACTTATTCCGGATTATGCAAAGAAATTCGAGTTTGTCGAAGGGGAAGCGGCTCAAACCGAGGAAGAGCCGGGACTTAAAGAATTCCTCCGGCACCGATCTGTGAAGGGTGACGTAACCGAGGAAGAAATCGAGTTCCTGAAGAGCTTGAGGTTTCGCGGAAAGCATCCAACGCCACTCTACTATTACCGAGAATTGCAGAGCCTCAGAGACCCGCTCCACTTTCGCGCGCTCGTCACCCACACCATGCGAAAAAAAACAAAGGGTCAGTCCCAACCCGCGGGTTCGGTCGCCCCAATGCATAAATACCTGGAGGTTGACAGCATTGAGAAGCAGTTGCAGGTTAACGACAGAAAAAGGGCACTATTGCGCTGGGCTGAGCGCCGAGGCAATCCCGCCAAAAAACAAAAAGGAAAGCCCTAGAGCGTTTCGCTGGCTAAAACGAACAAGCTCTTATGACCGAGAACGTCAACGAGTTGCTCGACTTCCTGATTGCTCTGGACGGCATCTCGGCAAGAACTGAAATACAGAGCGTAGCGCCAAGATCAGCGGGCACTGGCAGGTTTCCTGCGGGAAGTTGTTCGACATGCCCGCATGGGTGATTTAGTGCTCTGGATTTGAAAGGAACCGGTATCCGAGTCCGCGAACTGTAAGCAAATAGCGGGGTTTCGAGGGCTTGGGCTCAATATAACGGCGCAAGCGCACGATGAAGTTGTCTATGGCCCGCGTATCTGTATCTTGGTGCAAATTCCAGACTTCCTGAAGAATCGCTTTCCGGGACACCGGATGTCCAGCGTTCCTGATCAAGTAGCGGAGGAGGTCTGACTCCATCACGGTAAGTTGCACGATGTTGCTGCCGGAACGCAATTGAAGATTCTGAAAATCAATGATTTTGTCGTCGAATCGGAAGCTGTCCTGCGAGTCTGCATCTGGGCGCGCGTGATCCCCAGCGGCAGAATTCGTGATGCGCGACCAATTCTTCCGGCGCAGCAGGCCTTCGATCCGCGCGATTAGGATAGCCAGGTTGAACGGCTTCGCCAAATAATCATCTGCGCCAGATTCGAATCCCTTGAGCACATCCTCCGGTCGCCCCCGAGCGGTTAACATAAGCAGTGGGATGTAATTCTTCGCTTCGCGCAATTCGCGGGCAACCGAAAAGCCATCTTTGCCCGGCAGCATGACGTCGAGCACAAGAGCATCAAAGTCTTCTCGATTCTTCACCAGACGGGTTAACGCGTCTTCACCCCGCTCCGTTATATGCACGGAGTGGCCTTCGGCTTCGAAGTTGAACCGAAGTCCCTGCGCTAGATGCATCTCGTCTTCGACAATGAGTATCCGGCTCATACGCGATAAACTCTAGGAAGGCGCATCGTGAACGTGCTGCCGAGGCCTTCGCCTTCGCTTTCAGCGTAGGCATCACCACCGTGGCGGCGGGCGATTGAGCGCACGATAAACAGACCGAGGCCGGTTCCCCTGACCTGTCCCGTGGCAGGATTTGGCGCCCGGTAGAACCGGTTGAAGATGCGTTTCAGTTCTTTCCTTCCGATGCCGACACCGTGGTCAAGAACGCGCAGCGCAACCGTATCGATGTTGGGGGTCAAGATATCAACAACGATATTCTTTTCTTCCCCCGAGTATTTAACGGCATTGTCAAAGAGATTGAAGACTGCGGTGCGCAACTCCTCGGCGCTCCCTATAACAGTAATCTCATCGGACGGCTTACTGCCCCAATGCAATGCCCTGGAGGATAAGTGCTGCCGCAACCGGGTAAGTTCGAGCACATCGCTCACGATTTCGTTGAAGTTGACACCCTGCCAACTCTGTCGCAGACTTCCTTGCCGTACCTGGCTGGCCTTGAGCACTTGCTCCACCGTACCAAGCAGGCGATCCGTGTCCTCAAGCATGATGTGATAGAAATCTCGGCGCTGCGCTTCGACCAGTGGTCGGCTCTCAAGCGTCTCCAGATACAGCCGAATTGACGCGATCGGCGTCTTCAGCTCGTGCGTGATGGCATTCAGGAAGCTATCTTGCTGTTCATTTCGGCGAATTTCGCGGACGAGGAAAATCGTATTCATCACAAGACCGGCGATCAATAGCGGAAAGAGGATGATGCCGAGGACAAGTGGAGCAGCCTGCCGCCAGTTGAAGATCATCCAGCCGACATTGAGCGCGATTGCCAGAGCGACAAGACAGGCACCCAGCGCGATAAAGAATGCGATCGCTTTCGTGCGGCGCGTGATGCGCATGCCTTCTAGTTTATGTCAGAGTTGTACCCGCTCCATCAAAAAAAAACTGTCCTCTGCTGGCATTTCTTGTAGCTCGCCGATGCTTAATTTTTTGGGAGCGCTGGCAGCAGAATCTGAGGTTTCGTAACTTCAGCAGGAATTATGGTTCGGGTTTCCGTGCTATTCGCTGCGGGAAGCTTGACGTCCCACGCGAGACCGAGAACTCGCAGCGCCCAGATCCCGTACCAGTTCACATCAAACTCATACCAGGCAAGGCCGTGACGCGCCACCTGTGCGGCTGCGTGATGATTGTTGTGCCACCCTTCCCCGAACGTCAGCATCGCCACCCAAAAGTTGTTTTTGGACATATCACCTGTGATGAACCGCTGCGATCCCCACATATGCGTTGCGGAGTTCACGAGCCAAGTGGCGTGGAGACCGACGGTCGTTCGCAAGAACAGTCCCCATAGCAGGCACGACCAGCCACCGATCGCGAAGATAAGCACACCGAGGAATGTGACCGGAATCCAGTGCCACTTGGTGATCCACACATGAAATCTGTCTTTCCGAAGATCCGGCACAAAGGGTAAGAGTTCTTTGGTATTGTTATGCATTGCCTGGCCCGTCAGAATCCAACCCATGTGCGCCCACAACCCCCCTTCGCGCGGCGAGTGCGGGTCACCTTCCCTGTCGGTATTTTGGTGATGGACACGATGCGTCGCCACCCAGGCGATCGGCCCTCCCTCGAGGGCCAGGGTTCCGCACACAGTCAGGAAGTATTCCATCCATTTCGGCGTCTTGTAGCCTCGATGCGTGAGCAGCCGGTGATAGCCCATGCCTATCCCAAGACTTCCGGCAATCCACCAAAGCAGAACCGCTAGTGCAAATGCCTTCCAAGTGAAGAAGAACAACGCGACGATGGCGCCAACGTGGAACGCTCCTATGAAGAAGCTCGTCGTCCAGTTAACAGGCTGCGCAAATGTCTTGTCACGTTTAAGGATGCTCATCGTTTCGTAGTCCTCGGCAACACTTCTGCCGATCCTCCCTACGAACCTAGCACGCGAAACTCCGAGCTTCTGTAATAGTTATGTAATCTCTTCCCGCCTTGTTTTGAAAGAATCTGCGTTCAAGAGGAACTCAGAGGGCTTTTGAAAAACATCTTAAGTGGTGATCGGCGCCGCGGAATTAGAAACAAATTGCCTTCAGCTGCTACTCTGTCACGGTCTCTGCCATGTGGCATCACAACAAACCCGCGTCCAAATCGGCTCGGCAAGCTTAAGAAAGGATTTGGAATCCGGTTGTCACTCGCGCCGCTGAGAATTCACACACGAACCGGACCATCAGCGCTAATCTGCCCCTTTTACCTCAGGTGTTCCCAGGAAATGGCATGAACCCATGTAGTGAGACAAATTGTTTGGGCACACTTGTAGCTGTATTTAGCCTTCGTTACATCTCCTAGCAAGCGGTTCCAGTTGTGTGCCGTTTGTGACTCGGGTCTTTAACGGACGATGCTGGGAATTTGGTCAGGGATGGAAGACTCTACCGATGGCTTGACGCTTTCCTCCACCTCATGGCTCGCAACAACGCTCGAAACCTTATCGCCATCGGAATCAAGGAGCGCGCCTCGGGGGAGCGCGGCGACGAGCTTCTGTGTGTAAACATGCTGCGGGGCGCCGAAAATCTGTGCTGGCGGACCACATTCGAGAATTTGGCCTGCATGCAAAATTGCGATGCGATGACAAAGCGCCGCAACCGACAGCAAATCATGAGAGATGTAAAGGATTCCCATCCTAAGCTCACGGTTGAGCTGGGCAAACAAGCGGAGAATTTCCGACTGGGTGATGGTGTCCAAGGCGCTGGTGGGCTCATCAGCAATCAACAGCGAAGGGCGGTGGAGGATGGCCATGGCAATGATGACTCGCTGAGCTTGCCCGACACTAAGTTGCGAGGAATAGCGCCGGAGGAAGGACCTTTCCGCAGGAAGGCTGACACTCAACAATGTTTCGAGGATCGCCTTGCGAGCCGCGTCGTCCGATCCTTTAACATGCGCGCGCCAAGCCTCCTCTAGTTGCGTGCCAATTCGAAGAGCGGGGTTCAAGGCGGAAAGCGGACTTTGAAGAACTAACCCAAGTTCTCGCCCGCGCACGGAGCGCATCTCCCGCTCCGAGACCCCCATCAGATTACGCCCTTGAAACCAGATTTCGCCGCGTTGCTTGCCCTTGTGGAGATGCAACAAGCGGAGAATCGCGAGCGCCAGAGTGCTTTTGCCAGAGCCGCTCTGTCCGATCAGCCCAAGGATTTCACCCGAGTACATCTCCAGGGCAAGGGTGCGCAGGACGTTCGGTCTGTCCGGATAATCGGCCGAAAGGCACAGCGAAAGCAGCGAAGTCGTTCGAGTCACTGATCGCCTCCACGCCCCTGATTGGAAAGGTAAAGACTCTCGATATTCCAGAACGTTTGCGGGCGCAGCACGACCGGGGAAGTATTGGCAAGCGCCGGGGAGATGGCGACAAGCGCGTTTTTGTTCACCAGATAAATAAAGGGCTGCTGGTCCCAGACAATTTTCTGAACCTGATCAAAATAGCTTTTGCGCTGCTTTTGGTCATTCGTAGAAGCCTGGGCTTGCATGAGGCGGTCAATTTCCGCTTCCCAAGAAGTGGCAGGCGTTTTTTGTTCCGGGTTCCATTGATGATTGCTGGATGAGCTGAGCCAGACGCTCATCTGCGCACTGGGATCCAAATCCACATTAACAAGACCAAGCAAGCAAAGCTCATAATCGAAGGTGCGGGAGATACGTTCGATGAGGGAAGGAAAATCCAACGTCACAATATTAAGCCGGACTCCAATCTGCTCCAGGTCCTGCTGAATCATTGCGGCCATTTGCTCGCGGTATTTGTTCCCCGCATTGGTGACGACGGAGAATTCAACCGAGTGGCCATCAGGGTCATTCAAGACGTGCCCATCGAAGCGAAATCCATCCTGCTGCAAACGGCGCAGTGCGCTTTGCGGATCGTGCGGATTAGGCTCGAGGGACTTGTTAAACCAGAAGAGATTTGCGGGCGAAACAGGCCCAACCGCCGGGCGCGCATGACCGCTAAATACAACGCGACAAAGGTCGCCGCGATTAATCGCCTCAGAAATGGCCAGCCGAAAGCTAGTGGAGCGGAACCATTTCTTTTTGTAATTGGGAATGGGCGAAGAGGGGACTTGATTGAACCAAATCTGCTCAGAGTCGAGAGATGGTCCAATGTCGCGCACGGCCGCCGGCGCTTCCTTGGCAAGGCTCTCAAAGTAGGAAGCGTCGAGGCTGTTGATGAGCTGAATTTCGCCACGCTTGAAACGGAGCAGCTCAAGATCTCGATTCTGTTGGACGTCTAATCGGATCGAATCGAGGTAGGGAAGCTTCCGACCCTGGGCGTCCTTCTTCCAATAATAGGAATTCCGCCTTAGCAACACGTAAGACCCGGGCTTGTATTCGGCAATGGCAAACGGTCCCAGAACCGCTGCCTCCTTCTTTGGAGAATGGGAGGAAACAATGGCCACCTGGTCAAAAAGCCGCTCGAGTCCGGCAACAGCAGATGGAAATTCAATGACGACATTGCGCGGGTCTGGGGCGGTCACACGGACCTGGCCTTGAGAGGAGCGGAAGGAGTCGCCGGTCGGGGAGTGCAGCTCCGGATCCATTAATTTCTGCATGGTGAAAGCAACATCCTCGGCGGTAAACGGAGTTCCGTCCGAGAACGACAATCCCTCGCGCACTCGGAAGCTGATCTTCTTTCCGCCCTCGGAAACCTTCCAAGACACACCCAATTCCGGTTCGAGCGCCTGGGTCTTCCGGTTGACCCGAATTAGGACGCCGCCAGTCAGATAGCGAATGGTTTCAGACGCTTCGTCATCGACAAGCATGGGATCGAAGGTCTTTGGCTCCGAGCGCAAGACGAAGCGCAGCTCGGCGCCAGATTGCGCCGTAGCTGGGAGAGCAGCCAAAAGGAAACTTGCAGCTAGTAATGCAAGTCTATGGTTCCTCATGGCGCAAAGTCCTCCTGACGTAGGACAAGCTGAAAACAGCTCACGACGACAAGAAGCAAAAGCAGCGGAGCCAGCCGCGCGGGATTGGCCTGGACCGCGCTCCAATTCTCCAGCCCTCGAAGCAAGCCGCCCCAGGAAGGCAAAGGTTCCGATACGCCGAGCCCCAGAATTCCCAAATTTGCTTCCGTAAGGATGAAAACCGGAATGGAGATCAAAAACTGCGCAAACAGTGCGGGGCGGAGATTGGGCAACACTTGCCGCAACAGAACGCGCCGGGAGGAGCAACCGCAAGCCTTGGCCTGCAGGACGAAGTCGGAGTCGCGCAAGCCGCGCGCGCCGGCACAAATCACACGCGCCGATGCAGCCCAGCCGAAGAACCCAAGAAGGGCGAACGTAATGAGCAGCGACGTAGCGGGAGAGAGGTTGAGAGGTAGTACGGCGCGCGCTGCCAGGAGGAGAAAGAGCCAAGGCAGGGACATAGCCAGGTCTGTACCACCCAGCGCGATACGTTCGAGCCATCCGCCCGCGTACCCCGCTACCCCTCCGACCAGGGCAGCAATGATCGTCGCCAATAACGATGCTGCCGGAGCCAAAAGAAGCGATATGCGGCTGCCGTAAAGCAGTCTGGAGAAAAGGTCGCGGCCTAACTCGTCTGTCCCTAGGAGGTGTATTCGAGAGGGCATCGCGTTAGGCGAGTCCCGAAATTGCTTGGCATAGGGAACAGGGACAAGAATCCCAGCGAAAAGTGCTGCAATGAAGACAGCGATCAAAAACGCAGCAGCGGTTCGGCGAAGAAGCTTCATACCGGATGCGTCTCGAAGGCCTTGGTCGCAAGGTCCGCAGCAGAATTTGCGGTGAGTGTCACCAGGGTTACAAACAAAGTCATATTCACGAGCACTGGCAAATCGCGGCTTAGAGCAGCCTGCCAAGCTAGCTGGCCGATCCCTGGAGAGTCGCAGATCACTTCTATGGGAATTGCCGCCCCCAGCGCGATGCTTACGGTAACACCGCTAAGAGCGAGGATTTGGGGGGCAGCAACGGGGAAAATGTGCCAAAGAAGAATCCGAAGCGTGGAGAGACCCTTAGCGCTTGCCGTCAGGACATGAGGCAGCGCGTACGTCTGCACGAGAATGTTTCGAGCGTAACGGAAAACACGCGGAAACACGACCACACAAATAGCCAGGGCCACCGGTCCGCGGAAATAGAGAAAGAGAATGGCTACGACCGCCGTAGGGAGACACAAGAATACGCCACTGGTCGAGGACGCGAAGAAGTCAAAACTCCATCCGCGAAGCCTAACAACAGGCAAGGCGAGCAGAAGGCCGAGCATCCACCCTCCCGCGAGGCCCAGCGCAACGGTCCGTAGAGTGACTGGCAAGCGCTCGGCGAAAAGTTGAGTTACGGGGCGACCAAAAGAATGCGAAACGCCCAGATTTCCTCGAGCGGCGCCAGCGAGGTAGCTTGCGTAAAACTGCAACACATTGCGTTCTTCAGAATGCGAGCGCCGCAGCGCCTGAATACTGTCTTGGTGCAGGCGGGTGTCAAGCTCGCGCTCATCTACTCCAAATCCCGGCGCGAACCGGACCAAGGTTGCCCCAAGGATTCCCCCGAGAAGAGCCGTGAGCAAGAGCGTGCCGATACGTCGGAAGAGAACTCCGGTCCAGGTCCACATTGTGCAGCAATCCAAACGCCGTGGAGTTAGTGTATCGTACTGACTGGACTTACCTCGGTGACCACGGCTTGGCTTGTATACAACTGGTTATGGTGCTGGCGCTTTTGCCCGAACATCCGCCGGTCGGCCGTCGAGAGAAGCTGCTCGGCATCGGAACCTTCTTCCGGGTAAAAGGCGTGCCCCACACTCACGGAGAGCACGTCGGTACCGGAAATCTCCCGGCCCGCCTCGGCGGCCAACCGTTGCAAGTGGCGTATTTTGTCCTCAAGCGCTTCGGGCTTTAAACCAGAGAGAATTAGAACGAATTCATCCCCACCCATCCTGGCCACGTAGTCGTATTCGCGGCAGGCTTGCTTGAGTTTTTCGGCAAAAGAGGTCAGCAGTCGATTCCCTTGCAAGTGGCCGAACCGATCATTGATTTGTTTGAAGCCATCCAGGTCACAAACCAGTACCGCGACAGACATCTGATGACGGCGGCAGCGCGCAAGTTCGCTATCGAGATGAATAAACAGAGACCGCGCGTTTGGTAGACTGGTTAAATAGTCCGTGGTCGCCGTGCGCTCGACCTGTCGGTACTTTAAAGCATTTTCAAACGAGAGTGCGATTTTCGAACTGATCGCGAGCAGGATGCGGAGGTGATCTCGAGTAAAGGCATCTGCTTCGGTCCGATAGAGCGCCAGAACGCCAACGACGCCATCCACGCCTTCTAGGGGAACGGCCAAGACAGACCGCAAGGAATGGCCGTTCGTAGGATCATTCAAGCGTTCTGACTCAGTTGCCAGATTCCCGTTCACGATCGGCTTTCGGTTTGCCGCCACCCATCCAGATACGCCCTCCCCGATAGGAATCCGCAGCGAAGAAAGTAGGCGGAAATTGTCGCCGCTGACATGTTCGGGAACGAGCTGAATGTTTCGGACCGAGTAGATTGCCATCGAGTCGTAGGGAACCAAGTGCTTCAAGCGAGCTGCAAGCATCGAAAGTGTTTCGTCTAAGCTAAGGGAGTTACCAAGTTCCCGTGTGATCTCGAACAGTGTTTGCACTTCATGGCGTGCTGCCGCAATAGAAGCGAGGAAATCGATCGAACTGCTACCTGGATTGATCGGCACAATATCACTTTTTTCAAATCCCGCGCCTGGAGCTGCTGCGCTTTCGACTTTAATGTTTTTGGTCAGGCGGGTTTGTTCGCTCCCTTTGATGTTTGCCAGAAGCTCGAATTCCCGGTAGCGCCTCTGGAGCACCTCCACTACTTTTGGGTCAAAGCTCTTTCCAGCTTCCCCAATGACCTGCTCCATGGCTTTTTCCAGTGAGATCGCAGGACGATACTGGCGATCTGAGGCAAGTCCATCCAGGCAGTCAACTACTGCGAGGATTCGCGCCCCTGTCGGAATTTCGTCCCCGCGCAGGCCGCAAGGATAACCATTCCCATCCCACCGCTCATGGTGGGCACGCACAATCGGAACTACCGGATATGGGAATTGGACGCGCTCGAGAATTTCCGCACCGACGAGGGGATGGACTTTCATGCGCTCGAATTCTTCGGGAGTAAGCCGCCCGGGCTTGGAGATGATGTGCTCAGGGACGGCCAGCTTGCCAATGTCGTGAAGAACCGCAGCCGCACGAAGCGCTTCGAGCTCGGACGGCGACAGGCCCATTTCCTTTCCAATGGACATGGCATAGACCTGCACGCGCCGCAGGTGCTCATGCGTGCCCTGATCCTTGGCCTCGATTGCGAGCGCCAGTGCTTCAATCGTCCGCAGATGGAGAGCAGCCATGCCCTCGGCGTGATTGCGTTCGGCCTCCAACCGGGCCAAATAAAGGCGGTAAGAACGGAAGATCAGATACACAACCGGAAGAATCAGCAGAGAAGGCTGCCAGCTAGCCTTTTTGTCAATTAGTTCTACGATTCCCGCAATCGCAGCTCCCAGCAAATAGTAGGGAAACGACCAAAAGTAACACTCGGACCAAACCTTCCGCAGGGGCTTTTGCTCGGTAAGCGAGATCACGCACGCCACCGGAACGGTGTTCAGAACGAAGAATGTTGCTCCCGAGGCGACCAGAATTAGCAGCTGGTTATCCGCAACGAACTGGCTCACTCTCGAATGGAATAGGTAATATGTGCCCGCCGTAGCACTCGCCATGCTCGCAACGTTGAAAGCAACCTGGACCGGTTTCGGCCAGGTCTTAGGTTTCCAGTAACACTGAACTGCCGTTCCCAAAACGCCCATCAAAAGGGTTTGAGCAAGAGTTAGTTCACGGACGCCGACCAGAATGAACACAAAGATGACTGACATGGTTCCATGCACCCCGGGGAGACTCACTTTCATCCCGGAGGCGAGAAGAGCAAGCGCCAGATAGCAGACGTAGCGTGAGGGCTCGGTCCATTGACCATGAAAGAGCCCCAGAGACAAGGACAAAAGCCCCGCGAGAAGAGTGATCGCTATATAGACCCGGGCTTTCATGGAGGTCGGAAGCATTAATCGTGTACCGATCCTTGGAACTGCAACCTGACTGCCACGAACACGTCGCACGCGAGGCCCCCCTAACCTGCTGTGAAATCATAACTTCGAGCTGTGTCCCCCATTGGCGAGTTGTGTCGCTTGACCGGATCGGTGACAACTTGTCGCTCAACTCGCGGGCGCAGTTCCAAGTATCTCGGCCCTTTCCGTTGGCACTCTCTCTCAGACACTTAGCGCCGTAGGTCATTCATAACACAAGGCTTAACTCACGCATCGAAGAGTACTTTCGGGCCATATTTTCAGTTCGGAAGTACTATGGGCAATTTGTCCGTCCGCGAATCATCCTTTGAAAGGTTTGATAATCGCAGGTCCTGTCGCCGGATTTATTGGGAGCAACAAATATGAGTTGTAGCCCTGGATCGATTCACGGGTTGCCCGCCGTCATCCGTAGCGCAGCCATGCGACGCGTGATGGAGATGGTCAAGCGTGTGGCCCAAACGGATGCCTCCGTCCTCATCACGGGGGAAAGCGGGGTCGGCAAAGAACTTGTCGCTCGGGCCTTGCACGAACAATCCCTTCGATGTAATTCGCCCTGGGTGGACCTCAATTGCGGGGCACTTCCAGAACATCTCGTTGAAAGTGAGTTATTCGGTTTTGAGAAGGGCGCCTTCAGCGGTGCCACCCAGACCAAGCAGGGTCTCCTCGAACTAGCCCATCCGGGCACGCTTTTCCTAGATGAGATTGGCGACCTTGACTCCCGTTTGCAAGTGAAGCTGCTGCGAGTGTTGGATGGCGCTCCATATTACCGCCTCGGTGGGTTAAAAAAGATCTCCCCGGACGTTCGCATCGTGGCCGCCACAAATCGGGACTTGGAGAAGGACATTGCAGGCGGCAAGTTTCGAAGCGACCTCTTCCATCGGTTGAGCCAGGTTCACATTGCAGTACCACCTCTGCGCGAGCGGCCGGAAGACATTCCTGTGCTAGCCGAGTTCTTCCTGCGCGAGCAGAACCAGAATAATGTCGGTATCGCGCCGGCGGCACTGGAGGAGCTTCGTAACTTGCCGTGGCCAGGCAACATACGGGAACTCCGCAATGTCGTGATTCGCGCTTCAATCATGAGATCTGGGAATGAAATTCAGGTCGAGGACTTGCCGCTGGGAAAGCAGAAGACTTCGCCGCAATCGGCCCCCGTCGCTGCAAGCCTCGAAGAGATGGAACGTCAGATGATCTTCCGCGCGTTAGACCAGACTTCCGGTCACCATGAACGAGCCGCAAAGGTGCTCGGAATCTCTCGGAGAACATTGACCCGTAAGCTGAAAAAGTATGAGGCCGCGAATGCACTTGAAGCAGTCGCTGCTGGCTGAATGCTCTCCGGCACATCCGGACGAACGTCGACGGAATCCACGGCGGGCAGCCCACGGCGTAATGACCCTCAATATCCTCAAGTCAGATTTGCGTTCTGCCCCTATTCATGCTTTTTTCCTTGACCTGAGCGCCTCGGGGTTTCGCGCGTCCCACACCGCCCAGGAGCTGTGTTCCGGTCAAGAGGTTGCTTTCTGCCATGGCACGGGGGAAGGCATGGCCAGGGTCGTGTGGACTCGGATCGTTGGCCAAAGCGTAGAAAGCGGCTTCTTGATTTGCTGACCTCAAGGGGTTCTCCACGCCGATTCTCTCCCGCCCTCCCTTCCGACGTCGCCCTAGCTTTCTCCTACGGATCCCTACGACCAAAGTAACTGCAACGTTTATTTGATTTTGGGTTCCGGTGCCGTTTGGGGTTCTGGAGCAGTTTGGGGAACCAGCACCCAACAATCGTGGGAGAGTACCAACGTGGCGATTTCGGGTGAAGACTAAAATGCAATCTAGACACAGACCCGCACCGGGGGTCCGAGACACCTTGTCTCCGAGTCCCTCACCGAGTGACAAATTGTCTTCTCGACTCCGCGGATCGGACCGCCCTAACTGTCTCAATCACAAGGAATTGCCGTTCGACAAGGTTGGCATTGCACATGCACTTCCCAAGCACCGAGCGGACAGCAGGAAGGCAAGTAAACCTATGAATGGGTTGGACGATGATGCAAACGGTAATTCCGAAATCTACGTTTCGACCAAGTTCGCACAATCTGGGAGTTCATCCATGAGACGGTTCGAGCGAGAAGAGGACCTCATCCATCCTCAAGTGTTCAACGCCGCTACGTGGGGCGCTCGGATGTTGCTGGCGATTGCAATTTGCCTGCTTGCGGTCGGCGTCTCCCTTGCTGACGGAAAAAAACACAAGTTGTCCAACGACCTTGAAGCTTTCAAAGACGGCTCCAATGGCCCAACCGTTGACGTCATCATTCAATTCAACCAAGTGCCCACTGATGTGCATCATCAGAAACTACAGAACAAGGGCGGAGTGCTGAAGACGAAACTGGACGCCATCATGGGAGCTCATTATTCCGTACCGGTTGCGTCCCTCTCCTCTCTGGCGGGTGATCCCGATGTTGCTTACATCTCCCCCAATCGTCCGCTCAGCGGTACTTCGACTTCGACTCTCGACTACGGCGCAGAAACAGTCAATGCACCCGTCGCGTGGCAGCAGTGGGGTTTGGATGGCACGGGCATCGGAGTAGCGGTCATTGACAGCGGCGTCACCGCCGTTGGTGATCTCTATTGGTGGATTCCGTCGAATCAAACTTATGGCTCGCGCGTTGTCTATAGCCAGAACTTTGTTCCTGGCACAACGGATAGCTCCGACCAATATGGCCACGGAACACATGTGGCTGGGATCATTGCCGGTGCGGGCTGGTTTTCCACCGGTTCCAACTTCACTCACACATTCAAAGGGATTGCCCCGAATGCAAACATCATCAACCTGCGCGTTTTGGACCAAAACGGTGCTGGTACCGACAGCAGTGTGATTGCGGCGATCCAAACTGCAATCAACTTGAAATCTACTTACAACATTCGTGTAATCAACCTTTCGCTCGGGCGCCAAGTCTACGAAAGCTATCAGCTGGATCCACTCTGCCAGGCAGTTGAGGCAGCTTGGAATGCAGGCATAGTAGTGTTGGCCGCGGCTGGGAACCAGGGGCGCAACAACACCGCGGGAACAGAAGGCTACGGCACCATCGCCGCTCCAGGGAATGATCCGTACGTCATCACCGTGGGCGCCATGAAGACGGCAGACACTCCGACCCGCATCGACGACACTATTGCAAGTTACAGTTCGAAAGGACCGACGGCGTACGACTATGTGGTGAAACCCGACATCGTTGCGCCCGGCAATCAAATCATCTCCACCCTGGCGCCGAATGCACCCCTACTGAGTACTCCCACCGATGTTTATCTGAGCGAGTACTCCACCTCGACTACTACGAACACGACCTGGGGCGGCAATACCAAAAATAACAAGATCTCGCCGTCTTATATGCGGCTGAGCGGCACAAGTATGGCCACACCCGTGGTAAGCGGCGCTGCTGCCCTGCTCATCCAGCAAAATCCGAACCTTACGCCGGATCAAGTCAAGGCCCGTTTGATGAAAACGGCCTCCAAGAACTTTCCTGCTTACAGTACAGTCACGGATCCGGCGACGGGTATCACCTACACTGACTACTACGACATTTTTACGATCGGCGCCGGCTATCTAGACATCGCCGCCGCTCTCTCCAGCAATGACGTGGCCGATGCTTCGGCTTTGTCTCCAGCTGTCGTCTTTGATCCCTCGACGCAAAGCGCTTATCTCGTTACTGGGCAGGGCGTCGTTTGGGGAGATTCTTCAGCGTGGGCCACTTCCCTCGTTTGGGGCACAAATGTATTCGTGAATGGAACTGCGGTGCTGTGGGGGAGCGGCGTTTGCTGGGGCTCGAGCACCAGCGCGGGTTTCAGCGCCGTGTGGGGCACTGGTGTCGTCTGGGGCGATACATCGAACCAAGGCACATCCACGACCCTCAACGTCATGCTAAATGGTGAGAAGTGAGGACGTTAATACAGATTGGCAGGCGGAGGCCAAACGGTGACGACTAAAGCCAAACTGTACATATCTTGGATCGCCGCTGCCGGCCTCATCGTCCTGGTCGCGGGCTTGTCCCACTGGCAGTCCACTGGACTAACGCGCCTTCTCGCGTTCCTTTTTCTTGCGATGCTGCTTTCCACACAAAAGATCCGTCTCCCAGGAATGAAAGGAACGATGTCGCTCAGCTTCCCCTTCATACTGGTCGGGATCGCAAACTTCGGCTTTGGCGAAACACTTCTGCTCGGTTGCACCGCCGCATTCGTGCAAACTCTGTGGCACGCCCAAACTCCGCCCAGACCGGAACAGATTGTGTTCAACATGGCGACTCTAGTGCTGTCCGCTGGATTCGCGGACTGGCTCAGCCACACCGCTCTGAGTGTATTGCATCTTAATTCTCTCATCCTGCTTCTTGCCTCTGCATCTCTACTCTATCTGCTAGTGAACACGGGTCTAGTTGCAGGAGTCATTTCGCTCACGGAAGAAAAGCCTTTTCAGATGGCATGGCTTCACTGCTTCTATTGGGCGTTTCCTTATTTTCTTCTGGGCGCCGTTGCTGCCGGTCTGGTCACCACGTTGAGCCAAACCGGAAGCTGGGTCGCGGGGCTCTTGGTGCTGCCCCTAATCTATCTGTGCCATTTGTGGTACCAGATTCACGTCCAGAGAACTGTTCGTGTCCAGGCCGCTCTCCCCAAGTCGGACGATCTTTCCCCGGTCCTCGTGGAAGACTGATAATCCCGAACTTGCGTCTGTCATACTGCTCAGGAGTTCAGCTCATGCTCGTATCTAAGACGCCCGGAACGAAGCGGTCCTCTAGCGGAACCATCCTAAAGACGACGTGGGGCGCACGCATCGCGCTCTTGACCTTGGTTGCACTGTTGGCGGCCGGATTGGCCCTTGCCGACGGCAATAAGCGGCATAAGCTGTCGAGCGACCTTGACGCTCTTAAAGGTGGCCATAGCGGCGCAACAGTGGACGTTATCGTCCAATACGATGTGCCACCGACGGATGCTCACCATCAGAAGGTGCGGAGCAAGGGCGGGTTCTGAAGACGAAGCTGGATTTCATCAAAGGGGCCTACTATTCCGTTCCCGTGGAGGCGCTAGATGCCCTGGAAGATGACCCGGATGTAGCTTATATCTCGCCCGACCGGCCCGTGTCCATCCATCAGGAAGATGGATGGTAGGGGGGTGGGGATCGAGAGGACAAATGAATAAGGCTTGTGTCCTCTACGCGTTGCAGCCACCCACTCTGGCCAATCGGAAACAAGATTTTGCGAAGCCGACCCAATTCTATGTCAGATCGCGCAAAGACGCAGACACATGGCTTCCCGGCGCGAAAGAATACGTCCATTTCGCGGCGAAGCGCGTTGCTCGGACTTGCGGCGGGTTTGCCGGGCAATACTCGCGAACTGCGTTCCCACGTTGTAGATGACGTAGAGATCGCTGTCCGGGCGA
>Ga0307475_10000890_pt1 | contig 17824 bp, 16 predicted proteins | sample atmos_gasesECM1C_FD_203317 | JGI IMG/M metagenome (GOLD analysis project Ga0307475, IMG submission 203317) | Hardwood forest soil microbial communities from Morgan-Monroe State Forest, Indiana, United States - atmos_gasesECM1C_515 | ecosystem: Environmental > Terrestrial > Soil > Temperate... | reverse complement strand
CACAAGTGGGACCTATAACAGAGCGTTGGTTACGAGCGCCTCTGCGTGCGCTGGTGGTTCAAGCAGCCAGGTAGCAGGCGGCCGCACGAATAGCAACCCAGCCATGGACTGCTACTTGAGTCTCGGGGGACATCCAGATGGAACCGGGCCGGCACTTACGAATTTCAACGAAACCAGCTGCTACTCGCAAACAGTCGTGATCAAACCCCAGCCACCTACGGGCCTCACTGCCACGGTCAACTGACCCAAGAAACTGTTGCTGCTTGATACCGGCTTTGACGAACTGGTGATAAAGCGGCGATTTCAACGGGGAGGTCGCGGTTCTTCTTGATGCCGGGATCGTTATTTTCAAAGCAGGCTGCAAGTCGGGAGGGGCTGCTGGACTCTACCTGACTTCAACTTATCTCACAGCTCAGACGCCCCAAGTTTAGTTAACCGTGCCGCTAAGGCTTGTTGGGGGCTGGGTGGGTTTGTCGGCGTTGTGCTTGTCCGTAGCAATTACTGGCGTCGAAACTCAGCACGCCTCCGGTGCCGGTCGGAGGACCGCCCATCGTGTTCAGGTAACATGCCATCGCCGGAATTTCATTGATGTGTCCGCCCATGCTTGAGAGCGTTCCGCTGGGACATTGGCTGCCGCTTGTGACATACGCTCCCGTATTCGCTCCTCCAACACAGATGCTCACGTTTCCGCCGGTCACATCCGGCCCGATGGGCGGCCACGGGGTGCCGCTCGGCCACCAGGAAGGCGCTAAGGACAGGTAGAAGGACGCCGGGAGAGAGGTACTCGCTGGGACCGGGTTGGCAAAATTTGCGATCGTGCTCGGAACCTCGGACGTGTTAGCGCAAATAGTCGTCCATCCAGGGTCGGACGAATTGCCGCACCACCTAACAGTTGCAGTCACGACGTCATAATTCCCCCAACGCATGAGAGTGCGGGCAGTATTGGGGTCGCTCCGCACTCCGCCCCCGAGACCGATAGAGTAAATCTCCGAACCGGCAGGAACGGTGCCCAAATTTCCGGCGTTCAATTCATAATTCTTGTGTGCAAGGGCTGTGCTACCCAGGACATTCCCGATAATGTTGTAAAAACGAGAAAAAGAATTAATAAGCATAGGGGACGTGCCACTGCCGTGTGTTACGGTCCCATTGTTCTGTTGGAATCCGTTGTATGCGTTCCGGAAGGCAGTCTGAAACTGGTGCGTCCCGTGGAAGTTATCACTGTAGATTCCCGCACCTATGTTCCCTTCGTACAGGATATGCTCATCACCTACTGCATGGGGGAAACCGCTCTGATTCTGCCATGCGTAGTCTCCGTTATTATCGTATAGTTCATTTACATCGAAGTTGTAGGAATAGACGCACCCTGAACAAGTTCCGGTCGCAGGATAGGGGGCCTGCACCGCCTCGAAAATGTTGTTCTGAATTAGGGAATCAGATGCGGGTATCGTCTCTACTCCATAGTTCACCGAAGCAGACGAACCTGTCAGATAGAAATAACTATTCTGTACGGTGCAATGAATGCTTTGAAATATCTGAATGTGCGAACGTTTTGGATGGATGCTGGTAATTCCATTCGCATAGCAGCCAACGCAGTTGAACATGCCGACGTTTGTCTGCGGACTAGCGGCGCTGGCGTCTATGCTCAGGTCTTCCACGCCATCTTCGAAGACCGGGTGGGTTGGCCACCAGGCTTGCGGAGCTTTGCTGGCCACCCAGTTGGGCATGTACAGACCAGGGGAAATACCAACAGTATATGGGCCCGTGCCGGTGATGCTCGTGACGGTTACAATCTGTTGCTGGCTCCTTCCAATCCGCGGACCGCCGCCGTTGTCGCCGTTTGCCGAACAAGCTACTCGCGGAGTGTAGCAGACAAAAATATCCCCCGTGTCAGCAGTGGAAAGGTCATCCCTTTGGTCAAGGGTGAGTGGCCATCCCACAAGAAGATTAGTGACGCTGTCCAGAGTGATTGAGGTAGTGCCAACGCTATAATTGGCCGTCCAGTTTGCGAGGTTCGACGGTGATCCCCAATAGTTCGTGTCCGAGCTTTCAAAGCAGATTGGCGCAGTTAAACCTTGACAGCCGGCATAAGCGCTGAAGATGAGAAAGGTCTGGTTTGCTCCCGCGCCGCGAAGAGTAACACCATTTTTTGCGTTCCAAGTTAGTCCCGAAGTCAGCTTATACGTTCCTGATGGTAGCAAAACGTAAGTATTCCGACGCGCCGATGAGATTGCCGCTTGTATCTGCGCTGCTGTGGAACTCGCGCCAGCGGCGGTTACAGTTCGACAGGCAGATGTAACACATTGCGTCCGATTGGTCGGAATGCCCCCAACCACGCCTGTCCGGGACCAGTCAATCGCGCGGCTCGGGGCAAGAACTCCAGACCATTCCTGGGAACGGACAGATAAGGGCATCATGAAGAGCAATAAACACAAAAATGCAAGTAACCAAGGTCGCGTCATTGCGGACTCCGTGGCTCTCCGGCAGGACCGCGAACATAAACTGTGGTCGTGCACACGTTTGTTTCTGACTCGGCATCATTGGCTGATTGGGCAGTTACCGCCAGCACGTGCTTTCCCGGGACAAGCGGCAGCGGCTGACTTGAACCGGTGATCCCCTCGACAAAGCCGGAAGCTTGGGCCGGAATAGGTACCGAAAAGAGCCATTCCCGCTTTGTGGTCGAGATGTCATAGACGTTGAAAAGCTTGACACACTTCTCAGTCGTGGTGCTCGAGCACGCTGGACTCAGCCTGAAGTCATAATCGAACCTAACGGTAATCGTTCGCTTGGGGGGACATGCAAGAAGCAATGTATTGAATGTCAACCATAGCAGAACTAAGAGGGCTATCAAAATCGCTAATCTTGACTTCATAGGATTCGGGGCGAGGTCTCCATGGCTCATCGGCACGGAAATGCAGCCCCAAAGCTGGAACTTCGGGGAGGAACCTTCAGATCGTTCTTCTTCTATACCAGCGCCTGAAAAGACCGCACGCGATTTTCGCGCCTATCTGGAAGAAAATCAACCAGCCAGAATTGACGGGTTCCAGCCTTGTCCCCCACCGCGCCCTATTTCGAAAAGCAGTATCTGCGCGCTGATTCCGGCAAGCTTGTACACATCCAACCGGTCTGAAATTTGGGGCAAATGTTGGTAACCATTTTCAGCTTTTATCCAATGAATCAGAATCGAGAGGTCTCGGGGCTGCGGACAGAAAATGTAAGTGATTTAGAATCAGCGTCTTGGCGAATAGGCAAGTGGCCAACCCAGTGAATTGGCTCCGTGGCCATGGCATCTTGATTGCGACCAGCGAGTAAGGCCTCTCATATCCGAAGTGCGGAAGTGAAGTATATGGGGATGGATATTACGGGACTGCACATCCGGCCCAAACAGCCAATGAGAAATCTCCTCGATGAGGCACTAAAACAGAACTCTCCAGCAGAGCATTACGTTTGGCCCCAGGACGCCGGACCTTTATTGCCGAACGTTTATGAAGTTGACCCGTTGCGGGACCGCCGATGGCCTTCATTCCTGCAGCGACGTCCGCAAGCCTCAGTGTTTCATAGCGTGGGCTGGCTGGAGGCGCTCCATCGGACTTATGGCTATGAGCCGATAGTGTTTACCACTTCTCCGCCAACATCTGATCTGCAAAACGGACTGCTCTTCTGTCGCGTCCGGAGTTGGGCAACAGGCAGCCGCTGCGTCTCGTTGTCATTTTCGGACCATTGCGAGCCTCTTTGTGATCCAAATCGCGAATTCGACATCCTGATCCGCGGCCTGCAAATCGCAAGAGCCCGCCAGCAGTGGAAATACCTCGAAGTTCGAACTGTGGATCAAGGCTTCGGCGACAGAGCAAAGGCGCTAGGGTTCAAATCCTCAGCCAAATACCTCATACACGTCATTGACCTGAGACCTACGGCCGAGGTTATTTTTCGTCGATTACACAAGGACTCGGTGCAGCGCAGAGTACACCGTGCCGAACGAGCCGGCATCGTAGAAATTCGTGGAAAGTCGCAGGGACACCTGAAGGATTTCTATCGGCTCATGGTTCGGACGAGGGCCCGTCACGACCTGCCTCCCCAGCCCTGCCATTGGTTCAGAAATCTTCTCGATTGTTTGGGAGACGCTGCTGACTTGAGATTGGCTTACAGAGACAGTATTCCAGTGGCAGGCGTTCTGGTACTGCACTTTAAGGGTACGAGCTATTACAAGTATGGCTGTTCGGACGAAAGAGCGCACCATCTTGGCGTCATGCCCCTTCTTCTTTGGCGAGCGGTGCTGCGTGCCAAATTCATTGGTTCGACGTCGTTCGATCTTGGGAGGACAGACATCGACAATCACAGCCTCGTCGTATTCAAGAACCATTGGACTTCGCTATCTCAACCGTTGACCTATTGGACGTTTCCATCTGATCGCTCAATTACATTCATGAGGGACTGGAAACGGACGATGGTCAAGCGCCTTTGTGCCCTACTGCCCGATCGGATGCTGGAAGCAACGGGGCGGCTGACATATCGCCATATAGGATGACGGGCACTGTCAGCTGATCGCAGAATGAGATAATCTAGTTGCCTTCGGGTTAAGAAAGAAGGCTTAGCCTGAAAGCAACCATCGGATGACTTGGATCTTCTGGCTTGAGGGAGTTCAAGCTGAAGTTTTCCTCATCGGCTGGACAGGTCTAGGCGACTCCTTTTTGTCCCCGCGATAAATCCGAGGGCCAAGGCATGCAGAACATTCTGTCCGATTATTACCGGGCTCCTTTGATCCCGAACGTCATCTGCCCTCGCGCGGATCATAAGAATGGAGCTGGTTTCTTTCGCTTTGGTAAGGACCTTATTTGCTACGGTGAATGCTCGGCGGGTGTGGCGAATGACGTTTTGGCGTCCGCCGATCTCGATGCTTCCGAGGCCCTGACTCTTAGCAATACGGAAATTCGCCTGCCGTTTGACATCGGGAACATTATCGAGAACTTGCGAAGAGAGAATTACGTCAAAGGTATGAGTTCCGGGTCAAGAGGGCTTGCGCACCATAAACTGATCCGCCACCCTTATTATTTTGTGCGTGGGCTTCTGCCTGTTGGGATTCGGCAGTACCTGCAAAGAGCCTACTTCAAGGGCTGGCAAAATTTGCCATTCCCGCATTGGCCGGTTGACTTCACGGTGGACTCCCTTCACGAAACGCTTTTGCGGCTCACGATGATAGCCCGCGGCTGCGATAGAATTCCGTTCGTCTGGTTCTGGCCCGACGGAGCATCCGGTTGCCTCATCCTGACGCACGACGTGGAAAGCGCCGCAGGCCGAGACTTCTGTTCGTCGCTTATGGATATCGATCTATCACATGGGTTCAGGGCTTCGTTCCAGGTTGTGCCCGAGAAGCGCTACGAAGTTCCTGACAGTTATGTGAGCGAAATTCGAAGCCGTAGGTTTGAATTGAACATCCATGACTTGAATCATGACGGACACCTTTTCGAAGAGAAGGCTGAATTTTTGCGGCGCGCGAAGAAAATTAATGAATATGTGAAGAAATACAACGCGCGCGGATTTCGTGCCGGGGCCATGTACCGCAACCTGGATTGGTATGACGCCTTTGAGTTTTCCTATGACATGTCGGTGCCGAATGTGGCCCACCTCGAACCGCAGCGAGGCGGCTGTTGCACAGTAATGCCATTTTTTGTTGGAAAGATTCTGGAGATTCCGCTGACCGCCAGTCAGGATTACTCCGTCTTTCACATCTTGAACGACTACTCGCTTGATTTGTGGAAGAAGCAGATCGATCTAATTCGACGGCGACACGGGTTGTTGAGCTTTATCACCCATCCAGACTATCTAATTCAGCCGCGACCACGGAGAGTATACGAATCGCTCCTAGCCCACCTCCGAGAGATTATTGATTGCAATGCCATTTGGGCGACCGTGCCAGGGGAGGTCGATCGCTGGTGGAGGGCCCGCAATGAAATGAAGCTGATCCAAGACGGCAGGGGCTGTCGAATTGTGGGTCCCGAAAGTGAACGCGCACGAATAGCATATGCTGCGATTGACGGCGACCGCATAGTTTACACCATCGACCAGAATCCCCCAGACGCCGTTGGACCCGGTCGCAGTGTTCTTCCTAACTGACAGGCGTGTTATGCAAATCCGCCGGTGGGACATCCGCGCCATATTTTCGGTGGGTAGCTCTTGGTCGACTGATCCTCCTAAGCAAAAGGCTGTCTCATATGGGCAAGAAAGTTCCCTATCGTTCGTGGTGCGGGGCTCTATGTGATGCTTGTCAATAGACTTACCTAGGCCGGTTGGCGATCCAATTGCTCAGCAAGAGCATGTTCCGATGATGAACAACCTCCTCGCAATGTGGAGCTCTGCATCGCGTCTGCTCCCAGTTCCAGCCAGCCAGAGCCACTGGGTGTGCTTTGGCGAGGGAGCAGTTCTTCTCTCTGATTGCGTGTTCTAGGAGGAGCCTCACAATGTGCGGAATCGTCGCCGTTTTCTCGCCAGATTCCCCCATACCGGCCGGGGCGCTCGACAGGGCCACACAGAGCCTGCGTCATCGTGGCCCTGACGGACAGCGCCACTGGGTCGCACCGGACCGCCGGATTGGTCTCGGACACGCACGGCTCAGTATTATCGACCTTACGACCGGAGACCAACCGATTGCGAACGAAGACGAGAGCGTTCGAATCGTCGTTAACGGCGAATTCTATGGTTACGAGGCGATCCAGAAGGAACTCGAACAGGCCGGTCATCGGCTACGAACGCGTTCGGACAGCGAAATCGCTCTACATCTGTACGAGGAATTCGGCGCCCATTGCCTGCACCGTCTGCGGGGTGAGTTCGCCTTCGTGCTTTGGGACAGCGTAAACCGGACAATCTTCGCCGCGCGCGATCGGTTTGGCATCAAGCCGCTCTTCTATGCCCTTCATGAGGGCAGGCTCTATTTCGCTTCGGAAGTAAAAGCTCTGTTTGCAGCAGGAGTCCCAGCCCGCTGGAACGGCGAGTCCGTCTATCACTCTCTCGAATTCGGTGGACATCAGACACGCACACTCTTCGAGGGAGTTTTCCAGGTTCCCCCCGCTCATTACATGGTCGCAACCGAAAAGCGCCTGCAGCTGAACAAGTATTGGGATCTTGATTACCCGAGGGAAGCGGGTGCCGCTGCCAGCCGATCGGATGCAGAATACGTCGAGGAATTCCGTCATGCATTCGAGGAAGCAGTTCGTATCCGCCTCCGTGCGGATGTTCCGGTAGGTTGTTATCTCAGCGGTGGAATCGATTCCTGCGCAATCCTCGGCCTTGCCGCCCGTCATCACCCCGAACCCATCCGTGCGTTCACATTGACCTTCGACCGACCTGAGTATGACGAGAGCGAAGTTGCCAAGGAAATGGCGGCGAAGGCCGGAGCTGAATTTTTTCCGATTCCCATTCAACAGGACGGCATTGCAGATCATTTTGCCGACGCAATACATCAAGCGGAGACGCTTTGCGTGAACGCGCACGGCGTTGCCAAGTTCCTGCTGAGCCGAGCCGTGCGGCGGGCTGGCTATAAGGTAGTTCTGACCGGTGAGGGTTCCGACGAGATGCTGGGAGGCTACCTGCATTTCCGCCGTGACATGGCTCTTCACAATTCGAAGAGACGAGAATCAGACGCAGTCGGCGCTATTCCGCAGAAGCTTGAAGGATTCAGTGCGGCACCGCAGAACTCGGTGTCTTCCAATGGAAATGCCCGCTGTCTGGATGGAATCAGGCGAGTTCTTGGATTCGTCCCCGGTTGGATCGACACTTCTTTTGCTCAGTCAGAAAAAATGCATGCGATCCTCAGTGACGACTTTCTTGCGTCGTTCAAGGGGCAGGAGGGGTTTCGCAGCTTCTTCAACGACATTGACGTCCGTGGCCAACTCGCCGGAAGGCATCCGTTGAATCAGTCCCTTTATCTCTGGACGAAGACTAGGTTGCCGAACTATCTGCTCACGCTCCTAGGCGACCGTATGGAAATGGCACACTCTGTCGAGGGTCGTGTGCCGTTTCTCGACCATCATCTCGTGGAAGTGATTCGCTCTCAGCCGGTGACACTGAAGATTCGCGGGGGAACTCAGAAGTATGTACTCAGGGAATCAGTGCGCGAGGCGATCACCGAAACGGTCTATCGCAGGCCAAAACATGCATTCCTGAGCCCACCCGCAGCTCTCAACCCTCAGGGGCGGCTGAGTGTTCTCATGCAGGACACGCTCCGAGGGCCCGTGCTCGCGTCGATGCCATTCTTTGACCAGAAAAAGGTCGTAGGCATCCTCGACGGCCTGCACACGATGGATGAAGTATCGGGAGTCGCCAACGATCAAGTCTTGATGATCCTGCTGAGCGCCTGCGTCCTTCACGAGCGTCTTCGCCTATCGGCCTGAGAGTTAGAGGTAGACCCTCAGTTATTGCTGGGGAGAAACCGAATGCATTGGGTCTCCGGTCCTCCTCAGGTGCCCGGTCCGGAGTCGTCTGTCTGGATCGGATTCCAGGAATTCCTCGAATAATCGGGAGAAAGTGAACAAAGCAAAGAGCGCCTATAAACGCCCCTGGTGGCCGCCGGACGCCAAAAATGCGATTGGGCAGAGGCAGATTGAGCTGAGGCTAATTGTCCCGCCTAGAAATGCCGCAGTGCGTTTGAGAGGCCTGCGGAGGAAGTTGCGGACCTGCTTCGCATGAGACTAAAGAAATCCTTCGCACGCGTTGCGCTGACGAGTGCCCTGGCAGGTGTTCTGCTCATTATTTTGGTGGCAGGGCTGTGGCCATTTAATCCTCTGCCTGCCAATAACGTGGACTGGTTAAGAGACAAAAGCGGACTACGACTTGGTAGAAATCCAATCGTGGTCAGCCGTTCCCCATTCCAATTTACAGACACGCGCTGGTCTTCTGTCAGCTTAGAGATTTGGTTAAAACCGGCCCGTGCTGAGGCAAAGACCTTTTTCTCGATTTACACGCCAGAAAATCCCAAGCAGTTCCGATTGATGCAATACCACAGCATCTTCCTGGTCAGGAGGAATATTCGAGACGATCGCGGACGTTGGCAGGACATCGCAGCTGGCGTGGACAAGGTTGTTTATCCGAACGCTACCCTCTTCATTACCCTTGCAGGCGGTCCGAATGGCACTTCCTTTTACATAAATGGAAAGCTAGCGCGACATTTCCCCGAATACTTTTTGCGTGGACGGGATCTTTCAGGGCAACTGATCTTTGGAACTTCACCGTTTGAAGAGCAGACTTGGCAGGGTGAGTGGCGAGCTCTGGCAATTTATGCAAGAGAGTTGCGATCAAACGAGGTACTTACGCACTATCAAAAGTGGACCGGAGGTAGCCAGCCAGAAGTAGTGAAGGAATCAGCACCAACGGCGCTGTACGACTTCCATGAAGGATCGGGAGCTATCATTCACGATGTGCAAGGGACAGGCCCGGATCTTCTCATTCCGGTCCATTACTCAGTGCCGCACAAACCGATTCTGCAGTGGCCCTGGGAGGAATATCGTCCCAACCTGTCCTGTGTAACCGATCTGACGGTGAACATTACTGGATTCGTTCCCCTCGGATTTCTGCTCTGCGCGTTTTTGTGGGGCTCCACGCGCTGTAACAGGCCAATCCTAACCACCATTATCGTAGGGGCAGTCATGAGCCTTAGCATCGAGGTTCTCCAGGGATTTATTCCTCAGCGCTCCTCGGGCATAACTGACATCATCACCAATACCAGCGGAACTGCGATTGGCTGTCTTCTGTTTGTTCAACGGACAGTGAGGAGATTGCTTACAAAACTGGGCATGGAGAATGTCTGGTAAGAGGGTTTGTCGAGTGCGTGCTCCTTCCTGCCATCTGGGTGAGTTTTAGCTGGCCCTGGTTCTCCAGCACCTGTCGACTTCAATCATCCCTGCTGAAGCCAGTTCAGGATCCGCCGGGCAACGGAAGGGAATCGTACGAACTTGAGTCCCTCCAACCTTTGAGGATGAGAACGGTTGCCGATGGTCGCGCCCCCTCCCGTGCGTTCCCACCCGCCTTCTGCTGCAATTGGTTGAGCCCTTGCGGGGCTCGCCTGGCTTGTAAGCTCTGGAAAATAAAGACGTTGAGCCTGATGTCTTGCGAACCCAGCGACTTCTGAGCGTTTTGGAACTCATATGGCAAATGGTGGCAACCATTTTCAATTCGCAGTCTCGTACCCACGAACGCGAGGTTTCTGAAATCACCTTCTTTCCCAGCCGGGTCAGCAAGTCATGTAAATTCAACAATTTCCGTGGAGGGTCCGCTCTTTCATGGGAACTTCGTTAGCGCTCGGCGTGGCAGGCGGATTGCGATTGTATTCCGGAGGCCTCCACCACGCGTTTTTGGACAACCGGATTGCGTCTGTGGGGGCATTTCGAGGGAGTCGAGCGTTGGGATCTTGTTGATTAGCGTAAGGGACGAGCCACGGGCGGCGAAATGACACGCCGGGTAGGCAGGCATTGGCTTGGGCACGACGATGAGAATTTGGCTTTCGGACGCCGGTTATCCGGCTGGGCTTCCTACGAGTAAGACTGAGCAAGCTCAGGAACAACGGGCGAGGACCTGAATACTTATGGGAAACTCCTCTTCGGGAATGGGATCCTTCGGAGAACGGGGCGTGCCCCCTCCAAGGGATGACAGCTCTGCGCTTGATCTTAGCTCCTCAGTCGCGAAGCGTGCGGGGATTCTAAAACAAGAGGTGTTTCACAGTGCTGCAGAGCGCCGACGAGTGGACCGCCCTCGCAGGAGACCGCTTCGAGTGATGAAGTTTGGCGGGTCGTCGGTGGGTGATGCATCCTGCATCACAAGAGTAGTCGACATCATTCAAGCCGGCCTGCGCGAGAGCGACGTCGCAGTGGTCGTCTCCGCAATGAGAGGTGTGACCAACAAATTGGTGGCAGCAGCCAAAGCCTCTGAGTCTGGAGATCGCAAGTCAGTCGCAAAGATTTTTGAGGAATTGCGTTCGCAGCACGAAACGGTCGCTAGCACTTTGATTCATTCGGCTGCGGAACGAAAACACGTCAGCCGAACGATCAAGGACATTTTTCGACAGGCCGACGGCTTGTGCAAGGGCACGATCCTGTTGCGCGAGTTGACGCCGCGGACGCTTGATTCGATTTCAAGTCTTGGTGAACGCCTTTCTGCTCCTATTGTTGCGGCTGCACTCGCGGAGCGCGGAGTCGCGGGCAAGGCGATTGATGCCGCGGAAATCGTCGTTACCGACTCGACTCACGGCGCTGCTGAGCCGTTGATGGATCTAACGCGCGATCGTTGTGAAGCGCGCGTGCGCCCGCTCTTACGGCAGGGAGTTGTTCCCGTCGTGACCGGCTTTATCGGTGCTACTGCGGAAGGCGTCGTCACAACTCTCGGCCGCAACGGCTCAGATTATTCCGCGACGATCCTGGGCGCAGCTCTGGACGCGGATGAGGTCCTCATCTGGTCGGATGTGGACGGCGTACTGACAGTCGATCCGCGCCTCGTGCCCGGAGTAAGTACAATTCCCGAAATTTCATATCGCGAGGCGGCCGAGCTCGCATACTTCGGCGCCAAGGTCCTGCATCCGAAGACTCTTCGCCCCGTGATGCAGTCCGGTACCCCCATTTGGATTCGCAACACGTTTGCGCCTGAAGGGCGAGGAACTAAAATCACGCCGGATGGGCATCCGAACGGCGGAGGCGTGAAGGCGCTTAGTGCGATTAGTGACGTGACATTGATTACCGTGGGAGGACCTGGTTTCGTCGGTGTGCCAGACGTTTTGAGCAGGATATTCAAAACGACGTCTGCCGTGCGAGCCGATGTGTTGCTCATCTCGCAATCGTCTTCGCAAAACGACATCTGCTTGGTCGTTTCTTCCTCCATCGCTGGTCGCGCAGTCGAAGCGTTGCGCCGGGAGTTTGCCCCGAGCCTGGCACCCGAAGTGGATCACATCGCTTTTGATCCAGATGTGGCGATAGTCGCTGTGGTTGGAGAAAAGTTGCGCGGCGTATCCGGAATTGTCGGGCGTATGTTTGGCGCCTTAGACCGCGAGAACGTGAATATCATTGCGATCGCGCAGGGATCTTCGGAGTGCAGCATCTCCTTCTTGGTAGCGCAGAAAGATATGAAGTCAGCGCTCATCACTACCCATCGAGAATTCCAACTTGGTGCGCCCAGTTCGCAAGCACTTCCCGTAACAAGCGCTTGGTAACGACCGGCAAGTCCGAGCCAACCGTGCGACGTGGGCAGGTTGTGCGTTTCCGAGTTGTCAGGGAAGCTTGGAATATGCGTCGAAAGCCAAATTGTACATGAACTACAAAACCGATAAATTTCGCCCGGGCGACCTTGTGGAAGTAAAGGCGCCAGAAGAAATTCTCCGCACCCTGGACGCCGACGGAGCCTTAGGGCAACTGCCATTCATGCCCGAAATGGTCGAGTTTTGCGGGAGAAGATTTCAAATATCCAAGCGAGTTGTGAAAACCTGCACTTCAGGCACGAAGGCGGGTTCGAGCATGCGAGTGTTCCGAACCGATGACGTGGTCCTACTGGATGGGCTGCGCTGTTCCGGTGCTGACCACGACGGCTGTCAGAAGGCCTGCATGATTTTCTGGCGCGAGGCGTGGCTTCGTAAAGTCGACAATCCCGCCGTTCCAGCAGTGGGCGGAGCGGGTAGCGAACAACTGCGAGCTCGGCTAAAGACCTCAACGGGCCCAAAGACCTATTTTTGCCAAGCCAGCGAACTGCTAAGAGCAACTAACCATTTGTCCCGGGGGGAGCGATTCACTAAGTGCCTTGACGAAATCACAGCGGGAAACTGTAGCGTTTGGGAAATGGCCGGGCGGATCGGAACATGGCTGATCTGGAGGATCCGCCGGGTTTTTCTAGGAGCCTATGCTCGTGGAACCAATACGTGCACGCCAGTGGAAAGCCTGAACTTGCAGGCTAGAGAGTCGGTCGAAGTCAAGCCGATCGAAAACATCATCCAGACGTTGGATAAAACTGCGAACAACCGCGGGTTGTGGTTTTCGCCGGATATGCGCCTGCTGTGCGGCCGGCGACGAAAGGTCGAGAAGAAGATCGACAAGATCATCGTGGATGGAACCGGAGAGATGCGGCAGCTCCGCAATACCGTGTTCCTGGAAGGCTCATACTGCGGTTGCCCCCATGTCGCCTTCGGCGGATGCCCGCGCAGCGAATACGTCTATTGGCGGGAGATTTGGCTTCGTCGGCCTTCCGATACGCGCTAGACTCGGATTCGATTGGGCCTTGCAGTTTAGACAGAACAGATTCTGTCAGTCCATGGAGCGACAATCAGCGGACGACCCGATGAGGCATGCACACACACAGACTGATTTCCCGTTACCTCCCGATTTACCTCGCCCCGTCGACGACGGCGCGTCAGACCATCTGGTAGGCAAGCTAATGCCCCAGATCTCCGTCCTCTCGACAGCGGGAAGGATGGTCGATCTTTCAAATCTCGGCGGGCTTAGGACTGTGATCTATTGCTATCCAATGACTGGAGTCCCTGGGAAGCCCCTGCCCCAAGGTTGGGACACGATTCCGGGCGCGCGTGGCTGCACTCCCCAAACGTGTAGTTTCCGGGAGCACCATCAAGCATTGTCGTACCTCAGGGTCGATGTGTTTGGCCTCAGCACCCAAACGACGGAATACCAGCGGGAGATGGCCAGTCGTCTTCATCTTCCATTTGAGATCCTCAGCGATGCGCAATTCGGATTCTGCGACTTGCTGCGTCTGCCGACATTCACAGTAGAAGGAGTGCGGCTTCTCAAGCGTCTAACACTGATAGTTAAGGCGGGGTGCATAGAGCATGTCTTCTATCCCGTGTTTCCGCCAAGCGAGAACGCCGACGAAGTCTTGCGCTGGCTCAGGGATCATCCGGTTCCGATCTGATTCGCCTCAACTCGGAACTGGAGTTCCAACATGGTAAACTAGGGCGAGTTCAGAGGGCTCATGCTACGCGTAGGGATGATCGGCTGGAGAGGCATGGTTGGCAGCGTTCTCTTGCACAGAATGCGGGAGGAGAACGACTTCGCGGACATTGAGCCCATCTTCTTCTCCACTTCTAACATCGGAGGGACCGCGCCCGGGGAGGCGCGTGACGGCGCCACGCTACAAGACGCAAAAAACCTCCACGCGCTGGCGCGGTGCGACGTTCTGATGAGTTGTCAAGGTGGAGAGTACACCACCGAGATTTATGGTCCATTGCGCAACAGTGGCTGGAAAGGCTTTTGGGTCGATGCCGCCTCGACTCTGCGCATGTGCGACGAGACGGTGATCATCCTTGATCCTGTAAATGCGGATGTGATTCGAGCCGGCTTGGTGCGAGGCCTGCGAACTTTCGCGGGTGGCAACTGCACAGTAAGTTTGATGTTGATGGCTATCAGCGGCCTTTTTAAGGCAAGGCTCGTTGAATGGATGACGACCATGACATACCAGGCAGCTTCCGGAGCGGGAGCCGCCAAGGTGTTGGAACTCGTCAAACAGATGGAATGCCTCACGGAGCCGACCCGCGCGACTCCGTCCAAGAACGCCTTGGAAGTCGATTCCATGACGATTCAAGCACAGAGAGCTCCGGGACTGCCCACTCAAGAAATTGGTGCGCCTTTAGCGGGCAGCCTGATTCCGTGGATCGATCGGAACATGCCCGGCGGGCAAACCCGCGAAGAATGGAAGGGCATGGCTGAAACGAACAAAATTATGGACCTGGAGCCGCCGGTGCCGGTGGATGGCATTTGTGTGCGCGTTGGAACAATGCGGTGCCACAGTCAGGGGCTCTGCATTAAACTCGTGAAAGACGTACCCGTCCGAGATATTGAAGGGATACTGGCGAATAGTAGCTCTTGGGTGCGAGTAATTCCCAACGACAAAGAATCGACCATACGTTGTCTCACCCCGACAGCGGTCTCCGGCACACTGAATATACCAATAGGCCGGCTCCATAAGTTGAAGCTTGGTCCGGAGTTTCTTGGGGCCTTTACGGTTGGCGATCAGTTACTCTGGGGCGCAGCGGAGCCGCTGCGACGGATGCTGGGCATCCTGCGCGAACACCTCGGTAATTCACACCTAACCTGAAGAGACCAACCGGCGCAGTGACTTTCGGGCAGCACCGGTTTCAATGAAGCCCTAGTCGAGAGCTGCGAAGTGTCTGTCGAGCACGGTTTCGAAAGACGACGTGATAATTCGCTGCGACGCCTGTCTCTGAGCGATAGCCCCAGGCAACCGGTCTTCACTGCGTATCTCAGCAAATCCGTCGCGCCGTAATCCATGCTCTGCGCGAACACTGTTTCAAAAAAGCTCGCTTGCGGGCTCATCGGAGTTTCCACGCCGTCCAGGTCGTCACGGCGAGCAGCAACGGTGATGTGTCAGTTATCCCGATCACCCGGAAAAGCTTTTTCCATACCTTCAGGCCAACCCCCACTGGACGCCAGACGGATTCCTTGAGGACAGCAACTTTCCTGAAATGATCAGGGTGACGCCAGGTGGCGTTGGTCCCTGCGGGGAAGAACGCCACGTCTCCGGGACCGAACCGACGTTCTACCCCCTTCTCATCGGTCATGAAGCCCTCACCGGAGAGCACGATGTAAGCTTCGTCCTGGTTGTAATGCCATTTGTAACTTACTGCACCGCATTCCCAGAGTATGGCGTGGGCCAGAAGGTCACCACTCCTTCCCAGTATCTTACTCCGTGTCTGGGGATTTCCGCTCAGAACCCAATCCGCCGGGATGGAACCGGTTTCAAGTTCGACGTAACCTAGGGTAGCAGACAGAATCGATTCCGACACGGCGCTCTCCACTGTTTGAACGTCATTTCTCGTGCTAAAGGATCGGGAAGCAAGAGCCGAAACTCAAATCATCATGCCTTTCGTAAACTGGAGGCGTCAAGCCCCAGCATTCCAATTTTGGGCTGCGATCCTATAAGTACAATTCAAATTTCTAGAATGTTCTGGCATCTTTTGAAAGAGCGGCTATTTGGCGCTCAAACACCTCAAGGTAAAACCGCGGGATGCCAATACTTCAGGCCGTCGGGCCCCGTTTGCGCAAACGACCCTGCCAGGGGGCCGATATCATCGGCGGGCACGACTCAATCCAAAAGCCGTGGGAGCGATCTGGGCTCGTCGTTTCTTTGATCCGGACGACTTCGTTTCGCGGTAACAGGCGTTCCATCTTCCCAGTAGGAATCTTGTGGCTCGGTCATGCTTTCGATCAGCTCGCACTTTCGACCTTGACACTCAACTCAAGCCAGCGTAGCGTCCCCGTTAACGGGCCCGACTTTGAAAATCCGCCGAGAGGGGACAAACTTGGAAAAACAGCTATCCATAGCGGCTTATTGGATCGCCGTCGTTAGTACCGTCCTCGCGCTAATCACACGGTTGCTCGCAGCGATGGGTATTTTTGTTTTGCCCCAGATGCCCCAGACTCCAGGGAAAATTCCGATTTCCTATCGGAGCTTCCTTGACGGGGCTATTCTGTTCTTTATCATGGCTATCGCCAGTTCTGTCATGGCTTGGGCAAAAGCACAAAAGGCATAGACGCGGCGGACCGAGTCGGCGTTCGAGAAGCCGCACGTGGGGTGCGTCCTGGCTCCTTGCCGTGCGGATCATTTTGCAGGCTTCTCAGGCAACAACCGCAAGGCGTGAAAGGCGAGGGCCTGGTGAAGCTCTGGGCGGCTGGGGGAAGTACCGAAGCGTCCTACGAAGGAGACGCGCAGGTAGGAGTCACGATCGCGGCGGTTGGCCAGCGGCTGATCGACGGAACAGCCAAAATGATGATTAAGAGATTTTTCGAGAGATTGGCGGAAGCGGCGCAGTGAGCACTCTTCTGAAGGTTTCCGGCAGCTTGTCCGGAACATTGCATCGCTGTCATTTACAGGCGGATTGCATGGCAACAGCTTCTCTATTCATTTTACCGTAACCCAGCGGTAACGACCGAGTGTGACAGTTCTATGGTTGTTGGGGACGCTTGGTTGCGTCATCGCAACTGGTGGGAGGAAATCTATGCTACGTCCTCTTCGTCACCTGCGCCACTTCCAGCCCAGCTGTGATTCAAAAATTTTCGGACATCTCTGGCCTCGGCACTGCCTGCGTTTCATGCGAGCGAGCCGAATCAGTTGGTCGTATCACTACAGCATTCACCCCAGTCGCTTTTAAGGTATCTGCCTAGTTGCAGGTCCAAGGGCGATGGAGAAGGATGCTCGCATGCAAAACGATTGGCTTTTGAGAATTAGCGCGAGTGCGCAGGCGGCGCGCGCTCGAAATCGCGGCCACGGCCATCGAGGAGCACCGGAGTTCGCGCATCTGAGCCTCGCGGAGCACCAAAACGTCCAGCCACGCTTTTCCAGGAGACTCCCATGAACCTTGTTGACCGACGTGAGCGTAACGACAGGCAAATCGACCAGGAGTCGGCCCAGCGCACGGAGCAGGCGCGGCGCGCGTTGCAATTCGGGTACTGGAAGCAGTCCATAGACAAACTCAAAGAAGAATGGACCGCGTTCACGAGGGCAACTATCCGCGCCATTGCAGAAGAGGAAATGAAGATCAGTCGCGAAGAATTCGACAAGCAAATCGGAAAAGCCGGGAATATCAACCCGCTATTTCTGAAATAGGATTATCCGCAACAAGTGGGCCAGCGGTTTCTGATTTAGTGGCATATCGATTCTATGGAACCGTGAATCGCGCTCTGCCCCAATAAAACGATGGTTTTGGAGTGTGGCTCCGGCTACTTCTGCGCCGGGGTGTACCTCTGGTTTACCTTTTGCGACGTACCGTGGATAGTCGCTGGGTTAGTGATCCTTCTTGAGCAAACACACTCCTGTCCACGGAAAATTGCCAGGTGCA
>Ga0307475_10000889_pt1 | contig 17830 bp, 8 predicted proteins | sample atmos_gasesECM1C_FD_203317 | JGI IMG/M metagenome (GOLD analysis project Ga0307475, IMG submission 203317) | Hardwood forest soil microbial communities from Morgan-Monroe State Forest, Indiana, United States - atmos_gasesECM1C_515 | ecosystem: Environmental > Terrestrial > Soil > Temperate... | reverse complement strand
CGCGAAGTGTAATCGAAATGACTGCGCGAACAAAAGAGTTCCACGCCTTCAAAGCCGGCGTTTGCGATCTGTCCCAGAAGCTCAGGCGTTACTTTGCGAGATATAAACGGATAAGACGAGAGGAGTCTGTGCATAGGCTGTCTTGAGGATTATATTCCTAGAGAATGCATGACGTTTTTAAGAGTTGGCATCGTTGACGCGAGAATCACAAGAGTGGTTGGCAGAATATTTACTTTCGGCGCCAAAGTTAGCAGCCCCCAAGGTCAGTAGCCAATGGCCGAGCCGCGATCCCGAGGATCGGCCGCCCCAAGGCGGTCGCCGGTCTGCGGGTCAATGCCGATGGCATTTACAAGACCGATGTGACCCTTACGTTTGGTGGCGTAGCCATTGGCGTTGAGGGCCTGCTCGAATGAAGGCGAAAATTCCTTCTCCATTTCAACTTCGTCCGGCAGCCATTGATGATGGAAACGAGGGGCGTTGATCGCCGCTTGAGCGTCCATGCCCAGACGCATCCAGTTGATGACGCTCAATAGCGTGGCCGAAATTATCGTGGGGCCTCCTGGGGAGCCGGTAACAAAACTCAATTTACCGTCGCGCAACAAAACCGTTGGAGTCATGGAGCTGAGCGGGCGGTGGTTGGGCGCAATGGCGTTAGCATCGGATTGCATCAACTCGAAAAGCGCATTGGGCACGCCAGGCTGAGTGGTGAAGTCATCCATTTCATCATTGAGCAAAAATCCAGCGGAGCAGGTGGCGTGCGACCCGTAACTATCATTCAGGGTATAGGTGCTGGCGACGGCGTTCCCCCCGGCGTCCACTACGGAGAAGTGCGTTGTGTGAGGACCTTCGCCGATGCTTACGACCGTGTTGGGCGCGATGGATTGACCGGCTGAAACTCCGCAGGCGTGTGGCGTGCCGGCTTTGATTTCCTTGCTTGAAGATGCGCGCTGAGGATCGATGGTAGCGAACCGTTCCCTGCCATAACAGTCGCTGACGAGACCGGCGACAGGGACATCTGCGTAATCAGGGTCTGCTAAATAAGCAGCACGATCCGCGAATACGCGGCGCATGGCTTCCACCACCATGCGCACGCTTGGCAAATCGTCCCAACCTTTCAGCTGCGCTTGGCGGAGGATGTTAAGGGCTTCAATGATGGCGACGCCGCCGGAACTGGGAGGCGGCGAGGTGAGAACGTCCCAGCGGTGACCTTGGATCTGATATTGAGCACGGAGAACTTCGCGAATCTTCGGCCGATAATTCGCTAAGTCCTCGGCGGTGATGATGCCGCCGTTGCTTTGCATGTCGGCCAGGAGCGTGTGTGCAGTTTTGCCGCGATAAAAATCGGCCGCGCCGTTTTTGGCGATGCGTTCAAGAGTGGCGGCAAGTTCCGGCTGGCGAAAGATGTCACCGACTTTGTATGCCTGATTCTGGTTTCCAGCATTGGTGAGAAAGATGCGTTTGCTGACGGAGAATTTTTCCAGGCCGGATTTTTCTTCGTCGAATTCGCGGACGAGTTTTTCATTGATGGGAAAGCCATCCTTAGCCAAGCGAATGGCGGGAGCTATTACTTGGGCAAGCTTCATGGTGCCGTGAGTTCTCAGGGCCAATTCCAGGCCCGCTACAGTGCCCGGAACGGCGACCGAGCGGTAACCAAGCGTGCTGGCGTTGGGAATGAGCTTGCCATTCTGGATGTACATGTCGCGCGTGGCTTTGGCGGGGGCGACTTCGCGATAGTCGAAGAAATTTGTTTTGCCATCGGCGAGACGCACAAGCATAAATCCGCCGCCACCAATGTTGCCAGCGGCGGGCTCGACGACAGCAAGCGCGAAGGCTACCGCCACGGCGGCATCCACTGCATTGCCGCCCTGCTTCAGAATTGCGACACCGGCCTGCGAGCCGAGCTCTTCGTCGGTGACGACCATGGCGTGCGAGTCGCGCACCGCTTGCCGCGGCCAGGTGTCCAAAGTATTGGCGTGTTTCGCAGAGTGGTTATGGAGTTCGGCAGCGGTCTGCGCAGGGCTGCGAGAGGCCTGGAGCAGCAGAAGAAATATCAGCAGAAGAGTGCGACGAAAAACAACCTTGGTTTTTCTGGAGTCAACAAACTGAGCGGCGCGATGGGCAATACCAACATCCCCGCGCGTAAATTCGGCGTTCGGGGTACCCGGTGCTCGGCGTCGAGAAACGGGCAGCTGTCGTGTCGGCATTTATGCTTCGCTGAGGAATTCGACGGATGCGGGGCCAGGGAGCAGGCCGGCGGCGGTGCCGCGATTGATCAACTCGGTGACGGCTTGCCTGCCGCGATCGCCGTACCCGAGGGTCCATCGGTTGACGTACATGGCGACAAATTTATCGGCAGTATCGGTTTCCATGTCGCGGGCGAATTGCATGGCGTAATTGAGGGCTTCCTCGCGATGTTCGAGGCCGTACTCCACGCTATCACGGATGGTACGCGCGATCTGGCGCCCCAGTTCAGGACCTAGCGCGCGACGAACGGCATTCCCGCCCAAGGGCAGCGGGAGGTTGGTCTTCTCATGCCACCAGACGCCCAGATCGATGACGCGATGCAGGCCAAGTTTTGGGAAAAGAAGCTGCCCTTCGTGAATAAGCAGTCCGGCGTCGACGGAATCCGCTTTTACGGCATCGATAATTTTGTCGAAGGGCATGACCACGGCTTCGAAATCCGGTTGAAAAAGTTTAAGCGTGAGATATGCGGTGGTTTTTAATCCCGGTACGGCGACGCGCTTGCCAGCGAGCTCTTCTTTGCGCAGCGGCTTGGAAGCTACGACGATGGGGCCGTAATTTTCGCCAAAACTGGCGCCGCAGTCGAGCAGGACGTATTTATCGCGAAGGGAGGGGTAGGCGGCGAAGCTGACAGCGGTGACGTCGTAGGTTTCCGTTAAAGCGGCTTCATTGAGAGTCTGAATGTCGGAAAGCACGTGGGTGTACTTGTAGCCGGGGGTGGAAAGCTTGTGAGTGGCCAGGGCGTAAAACATGAAGGCATCGTCGGAATCCGGCGAATGTGCAAGCTTAATTTCCATAGTTTGTTGATCGGCGCGAGGCGCTGGCTGGGTAGCAGGCATGGCGTGGTTACGTCCTTTTCATTTGGCGACGAACGACCCGGTGCTTCCGTCGCAGTCCCTAGCCGCAGCTAGGCGCCCTGTGGCGCTGATCAGGGGACCGGCGGGAGAGAACCTCTGGCGTGAACAGGAGCCTACGCGCCTGGTGCCGGAGCGTTCCGCTGGCACAGCGTAGCACATCGGTGATGCGACAACAAATACCTTGAATAACCTAGACATAGGGGTTATTCGGACCGAACGGAATCGCGGGGTTCCCTGCAGGTGATCCGCACACTGTCGGCTGCTATTTTCTGCCGTCAGGCGGCATTTGCCACTGGGGAACAAAAAAGTCGCCGAGCAAATCCGTTTCAACATTTTGTGGAGTGCTAGCAGAGCTAGCCGCAAACGCGGCTGCATTTTTATCGCCGACCCGAGTGTAAGCTTTGCTCAGGAGTCGCCTGGCCTGCTCGTTATTCGGGCTAAGTCGCAGCGCTTCCTGAAGCTCGCTAATCGCGCCGTCGAGGCGGCCTAAACTCATTTCCGTTTTGCCCAAACTCAAGTGCGCTTCCGCGTTATTGGGATCCAGCTTCAGCGCATCTTGAAAAGCGGCGATGGCTTCCCCAGGTTTGCCCATACGATCGAATGCCAGGCCACGAAAGTAGTCGATCAGAAAGTTCGGCCCCAACTTTTGCTGCGCGAGGGTAAGCTCGGCGGACGCTTCCTCAGCGCGGCCTGTTCTCAAGAGAACTTGTGCCAATCCAACGTAGCCGGTAGGCAGGGGATCGCCCGCGGAGACCAAATCGCGAAAAACTTTTTCCGCTTCGGCGTAATGTCCAGCAGCGAGCTGGGCTGCTCCCAGCCGCAGATGCAAAGCGTAAGACTTTGGATTAGCGGCGAGTCCATCCTGAACTGCGGAAATCGCGTCCGAGTAGCGGCTCAACTCCATTGATTCGCGCGTCAAATTTAGCCAATTCTCTTCGGTGCCGGGGGCAAGAGTCGCGGCGTGGCGAAAAGCGTCGAGTGAGCGTTCATTTTGCTTCAAGTGCGCTGCTGCAATACCGAGGATGGTCCAGGCTTCGGCAGATTCATGTGCGTTCGCATCGCCGCGCTTCAGAGAGTGTTGATAAAAATCAGCCTGGGCGATAGCTTTGCTGTAATTTCCGGCAAGTAGGTAAGCGAGCGCCAAGTCGAATTGCCGCCAGAGATTTTCGGCAGTCGGCGGACTTTTACTCAATCGCTCGATGATCCCGATGGCCGAGCCATTCTCTCGAACGGCCAACAAAAGGGATGCCACATGAATGGATTGCCTGTCATCTAAAGGGATCGTTGTGAGCTGCTGAAGAATTTTGCGTGCCAGGTCTTTATTGCCCACAGCAATATTCGCGGTCGCCAATTGAATCGAGAAACTTGTATCGGGCGGCAACGGCACAGTGGATGATTTAAGTTCGCGGATAGCCGGGGCATAAAGCTGTTCATCAAGCAGGACTCGCCCGAGATAGTAATGAGCAAACCTATCGCTCGGAGAAAGTTGTACAGCGTGGGCCAGAGCTTCGCGCGCGGGCTCGAGTTCGTGTTCGTTCCATTTGAGAAACCCCAGATTGCGGTACGCGTCTTCCATTTGTGGATCAAGGCGAATCGCCTCGCGATACTCACTCACGGCCTCTTCGTTTTTTCCAAGGCGGACTAAGACAATTCCGCGAAAATTGCGGATGCGCGCATCTTCGGGATGTTTGCGTTTTGCTTCGGTGAGTTCTGCGAGCGCCTCCTCCATGCGATTTTCCTTAAGCGCTGCGAGGGCCTTTTGAAATGGATCTTCTTCCTGGCTCAGTCGCAGCAGTGCGGGCCTACCAATAGAATAGGCAATTAGAAGATCTGCATTGCCAACAAAAATTAAAATCGCGAGGTAGCCAGGGAAGATTCGAATTAGAAGGTGGAAGAATCGCTTCATTTAATTTTCGGTGGCGCTAGGGATCTTGAGTTGAATTAGTTATGGCCGCCAGCCGTTGCGTTTGCTTTTCCAACTTGCTGTGTGATTCGCGATTCAACGACGTCGACAATGCAAATTCACGGCTGGCATTCTCTTTCTGCCCCAAGGCCTGGTACGCTCTGGCAAGTTTGTAGTGCACCGAGCCATCGTGATCGGCAGTCACCGCGATTTTTAATTCTTCTTCAGCTTTCCGGTAATCGCCAAGCTCGGAATATGCGGTGCCCAAATCGCGATGTACATCGGGATTTCCAGCATCCGCAGCGAGCGCGCTAGTGAGATAAGGCAAAGCTTTCTCAGGTTGGTGCTCCAGCAAATAAGAATCCCCCAGATCAGTGAGCGCTCCAGCATGATGGGGATTGGACGCTAGTTCGGCCTCCAGTTCGATTCGCGCTTCCGGCACTTTCAGATCCTTCCAGAGCAGATGACCCAAGCTGTAGTGCAAGTTTGGCAACCCGGGTTTCAACAAAACCGCCGCGCGATATTCTTCTATCGCTTTGCCGTCGTCTCCTTTGGCGGCTTCAATGTCGCCCATCAGTTGATGCCAGCGATAGGAGTTCGGATCCGCCTGGTAAAGTTTCAGATATGCAGCGGTGGCCAATTTTTCGTAACAGCGCGCCCGCCAGTAAGAGGTTTCTAACGACTTGCTCTCCGACGGCGGCAGGCCATCGAGGGTGCCAAGAGCCGCTTCATACTCTCCGGCTTGCAGCAGAGCGTTCACGATATGCATGCGCACTTCCGCAGAAGTGCGTGCAGGCACGCCGGCCTGCGCGCACGATGCGATTTGGGAAAAGCGATCTTGCCTCAGCAGGCGATTCATATCGGCTTCCGAACAGCTCTGGCCGGCAGGTTGCGGCGCCCGCGAAACTGCCAGAGTGTCGTCGCCGGACACTTGAGAAGGATTGCCGCTTTGCGCCGTCAGAAATGCAAAAGCTATGCGCGCTGCCGGACTATTTTTATTTTGCAGCTCCGTCGCTAGGGATTCTATTTTTGCCATCACCGCGCTGGGCAGTTGCTCGCTGGAGGAATCGCCGAATCCGGTTTCGCGTAAACCGAGGATCCGTTCCACTTGCATCTCATCGATGCCGATTGCTTGAGTCCAATCGTTCAGCGCGGCGTCAATATTTTCCTGAATCAATTCAATTTCTCCGCGCCGCACCAGCGCGCGCAGACTTTGGGGACTGAGCTGCAATTCCTCGGCAAATTCTCGCGCGGCCTGGTTCACTTTTCCAGCGTGCAGCAATACTTCCCCGAGCTCCACATGAAGTCCTGTTTGGCGAGGCGCAGCCGCCAGAGCATTTTGGAAATGAATTACCGCGGATGGCCATTCATTGCTGGCCGCGTAACTTTCCGCAAGGAATTGTTCTTTTCGAAAAGACTCCGGGGCGACTTTTTCGATGCGCGCTACTTCTTGTTTTCCCAACCGTTCATACGCGTGCCCAAGCAGGTAGAGCAAATCCACGTCCTTGGGCTGCGACGACAGCGCTTGTCGCATGGTGGCCACTTCGGCATCGATGTCACCGGATATTTCCTGCGCCGTGGCAAGCCATAGCCAGATTTCCGGCTGATTCGGCGATCCTTTCAGCGCTGCTTTCAAATATGGAACGGCCTGGGGCCCTTCGCCCATTTTGCAGTAGTCGACACCGAGGAAAAAATTAGCGCCGGTCAGCGACGGTTTTAATTTCAGCGCACGGCGGAATTCCGTCATGGCTTCGGGATAACGATTCTGCAGTTGGTAAACCAAACCGAGATTCATATGCACTTCCGCGAATTCCGGCGCGAGCGCAATCACAGTTTTGTATTCCTTCTCGGCCGTCGCGTAATCCTTCTGACGTTGAGCTTGTTGGGCCGCGGCGAAGTGGGATTGAATCTCTGCGTCCGAAGCGGGCTTTTGCGTTGCGGTTTGCGCAGCAAGATTCAAAACTGCAGCGCCTAGCGAAGCGAGCGCGAGTGCTCCGGCCACGAGAAGCCGAAGCGCAAACCTAGGGGCGGAAACTGATAGAGGATGCATCACAAAACTCACGTCCAATCGAGATTTGTCCATTCTACTTGCGTAACGCTCGGCTAAAACGATGGTTTTTTAAAATTGATGGAAGCATTACGTCAGTCGCAACGTGAGGGAAATTGGCGGCCCAGGAATCGGCGCCCTAAGCGCTACTGAATGCGACGTACGGCAACGAGAGTCGTGGAATTTGGCGCTCCGGATACGGTGCGGGACCGGATCAAGGCTTCAAACCAGATATTTTGCGAAGCTCCCTGAGCGGCGGAAATTCCCAGAGCGCTCATCAGCTGGCGCCGATTTTCTTCATCGGCAAGAAAACGGCCCGCAGCTTCTGTGCCTTCCTGCTGCAGTCCCTGCAGAGCCAAGACGCTGCCGTCGTGGGTGGCATTGGGAAGCAACGAAATCGTCGCGTAGTCTTCCCCTTGTGTTCCGGTCCATCGCAGCCCTTCGTATTCCGGCTGTTCCCCGGGCAAAGGATTTTTGTTGACGAACACTTTGACACTCTTGCCGACGACAGATTCGCTCTCGCGGAAATTCAGCTTGTCCTGCAGCAACGCTACCCAGGGATTCGAAGCAGGGCTTCCAATGAAAATGTAGTTGTTGTGATCGAGATCGCGCATACGCAGATCTCGCGGATAGCGCACGGAGACCTGCGATTGCAGCGGTCCAGCCATCTTGTAGAGCGAAACAACATCGGCAACATCCGCGAAGGAGGTCAACGTGGAGTTCGAAATGTATTCGCTCAGCCGCGAATCGGCCGGCCCGTCTTTGGCGGCACTTGCGCTGTGAAGAAAATCGCGGCGAAGGTATTGCTCCAGCGAGCCTGACTGGCTCGCCAGGATGCGGGACATACCGTAATTACTGTCGGCAACCACAATGATCGTTTGATGTCGCGCGTCGAACAGTTGAGAAAACGGCCACGGCTCAGCAGCGGCGGCCACCGCCGTGCTCGCCAGTCCGCCGCTTGTCGCGGTCCGGTAAGCCAGGACGACGCACAAAACCGCCAGCGCCGCGCAAATGGCCCACGGCACCATCGCTCGTCCAGGCCAGGACTCCACCGCAATTACCTTTGGTGTGAGGTCCACCGGCGGTGGAGGTATCGTTTTAGGAACTCTTCGGAAAGCTGGGGCGTAAGCACCCTTGGGTATCTCAAGTATTAACGACTCGTCGCGGCCATCTTCATTGAAATACTCGTGCAGCTTAAGCCGCAGTTGCCTGGCGTGCACCCGCACCGAGCTGTCTTCCAGAGGACTGTAATCCGACGGTTTGTGGAATAGTGCGTTGCCAATGTGTTGCTCGGTTAGTTCGTGGGCATGGCCGCGAATGGTCTGTTCCGTGACATATTGCAGCAAATCGCGCAAGCGCGTGCCCTTTTGAAAGGGCGGGCTGGAGATGATCCGCTGAACGAGCTGCCAACGCTCGTCGGTAAGAAGGTCGTTGGCGCTTAACGGTGGGGCAACGGTAGTTTGCGGGGAAGCCATCTGTCGATGCATTCAATTAAGGAATTGAATGCATGAATACTAACACACGCGCCCCTCAAGTCAAGCACCTAACCCTTTGTCTTACAGTACTTTTGAGGTACTTAACGCATTTTAATCTTACTTGGATTTCGGTGAATCACCACGTTTTCACGTGTGAGGCCCTTTCGTCCCGGCGCATACTATCGCCTATCTTCAAAAGCAAAAATCGACCCACTAATCCCATCCATTTCATAAAGGAAGCCTACAGATCATGGCCGACCAAACGTTTTCGCGACGCCTTTTCATCCAGAAGTCGCTGAAGGGCGGCTTGGCCGTCAGCCTTACTTCGGCTTCTGGATTTGCGGCCGCTGGGCCGACGGCCGCTTCAACCGGTATCGCTGGACTCTCGCTTTCTGTCACGGGCGATGCCAAACAAGGCTTTTATGTCACGGTTCTCCATAATGGCCGGGCCATCGCGCAACATGACAAAGACGGTGAATTCTCCGCATATTTTCAGAACGAAGAACGGAGCGTGGAAGAGCGCGTCACCTCCTGGAAGGCCACCTCGTGGACCGGGGATGCCACGCACGTCACGCTTCGCGGCAAATGTAAGCTACAGAATTTAAATTCGACGATATATGCGCAGGTGGACTACGCAGTGGTAACGCCCCACGTGGTTCGAAAGAAAATCCGGCTGCAGCAGGCCGACATGTTTATGCTGCACTACCAATTGAGTAACCGATTGGAGGCTACTGAGGAGCCCGCCAAATTCTGGAGCTTTGATCAATTGGATTGGCAGGGAGAACCTTCCCGCGAATATTTTCCGGCGGCCGGATTCCGCACGAAGAATGGATTATGCGTCGGCCTGCTGACCGACTCCGGGTATCGCAACCAATGGACGCGAATCATTCGACGAGACGGCCGGCCTGTTAAACCTGCGCCGGCGCGCATTCCCGACGCACATCTATATTCTGCAGCGCGCCGTGAACAGCGCAATCAGGGCGATTTTTTTATTCAGCAAACGTTTGGAGAACTGTTGGAGCAGCTTCCTGGAGATGTGCACGTCCAGACCATCGCGCTGCCCGAGATTTCTTCCTGGAAAAAACATGGCAATGTTGTTTTAGAAACCGTTGGCGGCGTAGCTGCATTGTCCACCAAGAATTTGGAGAATGGTTTACTTATTCCGTTCACCGCGGGAAGTCCGGAACTTTACTCGCTCCATGTGCCATATCGTTCGCCGGTGCCGGTAGCGATTGCACTTTGGAATGTAGACGAGCAATTGCACCAGCTTACCGACATCACGTTGTACAACGATGAACTCCCTCCGTCACCGGACGCCTGGAATGATTTTAAAACTACAGTCTTCCTTCCGGGCTTGCGGGGAAATCGTTGCGCCCTGTTCATTTCCGTTGCGCCATCGGAGCAAGGCAAAACGGCAGATGCGCCAGGAACTTTGGCAAAAATCGAAATTCGGGATTTACGGATTGGACGCGTCGCCACTCGCAGCCAACCTTATCACCGGCTGGAAATGGGGCAGGCCAGCGAAAAAACAGTTTTCATTTTTGCCGACGACAAAATTCAAGACAGCATTCGAGGCCATCGGCTGGCGAGCCAGATTTATCTGGCAGACGGTCTGGGCTTCAAAGGTGGAGACACCGAAAAGGTCGTTTACGCGGACCTGATGATGCTCTGCTGGATTGCCAGCCCAGAAAGCTTTCGTCCGATCCTCGCGCCGAGCATTTGGTATTCGGCTGCCGGGGAAATGTATATGCGCGACAGTTTTTTTGCGCTGAATGGCGTTCATAATCGCGAATTGAATGAGGGCGTGTTCGACGTATGGTCGGAAAATCAGGGAGAGGACGGCGCTATCAACACATTGGTGGAACCAAACCTGGCGAACGTAGAGCGCAAATCCAACGATTCCACTCCTCTGTGGTTAATGTGGGCGTTGCTGAATAAGCGGCGCTTCGGCACGAAGTTGCCCGCCGAAAAATTGTGTAAAGCCGCGGAGTATTGCCTGAAAACATATGACACACGCGGTGACGGGCTTTGTTGGGCGCAGTTCGTGATGGGACAGCTGGACGTCATCCGCTATCCAGAAGGAACCTCGGTAATCTGCGAAAACCAGGGAATATTGGCGGTCACTTTGCGGGTGATCAAGGAGCTTCAAATTCCGGGTGTAAGCGAAACGATTCAAGATTCACATCTCGCGCGCGCAGAAGAGCTCTACCGCAGCTATTACGATCCCGCCAAAAAGTTTCTTCGCCCCGCTCGCAACATTGAGGACGCCATTGGCTTTGCCGAAATCTTCCCCGAGTATCTTTCTCTTTGGCTCTTCAACCGCAAACTTCTCACCGATGAGATGGTAGTCAATCATCTCGATCGCATACCGGTGATGATGCCTCGCGCGGAGTGTCCGTTTCCCCGAGCCAAAGGCACCGTGCGTCCAATTCTGATTGGACTCCGCGACCCCGATAAGAACGGTAAGCGCTGGAGCTATTTCGACGAAAAATGGCATCCCATGATCAGCGATTCCTTCGCCACAACCTATGCTAACCACAGCGCCGACGGAATTTATTACAACGGAGGGTCCTGGATGCGTATCGAGATTTGCGGATACGTTGCGGGCATGCTTCATGGATGGAGCCCGGCGAAAGAAGCCATCGCAAATCGCCTGTGGGCGGAGTTGAACATCGCTCCGGAATTCCCGATGAGCCAGGAATATATCGCTACAGATCCAGCGAACCCCTACTACGGTTACCACCGAGTTTTCGCGTGGAATTCATTTGTGCTGCAGGCGCTTGAGCTCGCAGGGTTGCGAACGGCGGGCATGGACCCCGATAATTCCTAAAAAATTCGCTAAGACCAGTCCGGAATCAGGCATGTAACGTACCAGAATGGGTCAGCTGCATTTCTTAGTGATCTAATCAACTATCGGTTAAGCGGTTTGGTTTCAAACTGATTCGCGGGTTGCGGCGCGCGTTTTCTGTGAATCACAATGATTTCACGTGTGAGACCCTTGCCTTTATCCACAGACGGGTCGAGTATGCATGCAACAAGCGTCCTAGTATAAAACCACTAGGAACGGCAGGCATATTTTGGGGTGCTCGGTTCTGGGTCATTTACTCCGCGACTTCTGCGTCCGCGTTCACCAGAGTTAAATCACGACAGAACCAGCCAAGGGGAATCCATTGAAGATACTTTTGTGCACGCTCGCGTTTTTCTTACTCTTTCCGGCCGCAAGCCTTCGAGCTCAAACTACAAATGGCAGCATTCAGGGCACGGTAACTGACCCCAGCGGCGCGCCCGTCGGCGGCGTCAATGTAACGGGCCGCAATCTGGACACTAGTCTCAGTGTCGCCACAGTGACCAGCGACGCGGGCCTCTATTCCCTCGCCAACCTGCCCCCCGGCCGGTACTCGGTCACGGTTGAAGGGCCGAACATGAAAAATTATGTGCGCGAGGGCGTAACCGTGCAGACTGGCAGCACGGTTTCTCTCGATATCCAAATGCAACTTGGAGGAGTCTCGGAAAACGTGACGGTTTCGGCGGACGCCAGCCAGCTCGAAACGGCTACTTCCGATATCGGAGCAACCGTTCAGCAAGTCCTGGTGGAGAATTTGCCACTGGAAGTTTCTGGCACGGTGCGCAATCCCGTACAGTTCATTACCTTAATTCCGGGATTCGTCGGAAATGTGGGGAACAATCCAGGCAGCAACTCTACCGATGACTTCAAGGTCGACGGAGGCCAGGAAAACAGCACCGACGTGCTCGTCGACGGCGTTTCCATTTCCCTGGTTTCGCCCAATACCCAATGGAATAAGGGCATTTCCACGGAAGGCGTGCAGGAGTTCAAGGTTCTTCAAAGCAATTTCTCTCCCGAATACGGCGAATCAGGCGATGGAATCGTGAGTCTGACGATGAAATCGGGCACCAATGATCTGCATTTTTCCGTTTACGATTTCTACCGCAATCGCGCGCTCGATGCCAACAGTTGGGTCAACAACACCGCTGGTCAAAAGAAGTCGGTCAATACTCAGAACGACTTCGGAGCAACATTCGGCGGTCCTATTCGAATTCCGCACATCTACAATGGCCGTGACAAAACTTTCTTCTTCGTGGACTACGAGGGTTTTCGCTTTCGAACCGGCGGCACTTCACTGCAAAGCGTTCCTAACGAAGCCTTTCGGGCGGGGGATTTTTCCGCCTTGCTTCCAGGCACGCAACTTTACGATCCGGTTACGCATGCTCCGATCCCCGGAAACATTCTAACCAACGATCCTAATTTCACGCCCAGCAAGGTGGTGGGCAACATCCTCGCGCTCTTGCCAAAAACGAACGGCGGGCTGACCAACAACGTGATTGACACCACTGTCTCGAGCACTACGGCAAACCTGTTCGATATCAAGATCGACCATATCATCTCGGAAAGGCACAGAATTTCCGGTGGCTTCGATTACGACAACACGAACACTGGCGGCACTTCCAATCTGGGCCCACTTTTTGGTTCCACGACTCCGCAGAACACGCGCTATGCTCGCGTCAGCGACAACTATATTTTTACCCCCTCGCTCGTGAATCAATTTCTATTCGGATTCAGCCGCCGTTTCCGCGGTGAGCTCTCCAACAGCATCGGCCAGGATTTCCCGGCGAAGATTGGTCTCACCGGGGTTCAACCGACTACCTTTCCGTGCGTCAAGTTTATCGGCACGCCTTACGAAGGGCTGCTGAACAATTGCGGTGATTCGCAATTCGCGGACAACGTGTATCAATTGAATGATTCCGTCAGCTGGGTCAAAGGCAAGCACAACATGAAGTTTGGCGGGGAAGTCCGGATGCTGCAGTTTAACGTGCGCCGACTCACCCAAGCTTCGGGTGAATTCGATTTCAAGGCCCAGGAAACCAGTTTGAACGGGATCGGTGGCGATCCGGTGGCCAGCGCACTGTTCGGCTTGGTGAACACCTCAACCCTGAATTATGGCGCCTTCAGTGGCGTGCGCTACAAAGACTTTTCGCTGTACGCCCAGGACACCTACAAAATTCGGCCGCGCCTGACTTTGAATTACGGCTTACGCTACGACATCGACTTGCCCGCTTCCGAAGCATTCGATCGCTTTTCCGCGGTTGATCCCACTCTTCCAAATCCGGGCGCGGGCGGTATCCCCGGGGCCTACACTTATTTTGGAACCGGCACTGGACGAAACGGACGGACGCGCCCGCAGGACATTTATACCAAAGCGTTCGGTCCGCGCGTGGGTTTTGCCTACAGCATCAACGATAAGACTGTAATTCGCGGTGGCTATGGAATTTTCTACGAGCCACTGAAGGAAGGTTCGTTCGCCGACCAGGACGGTTTGGGATTCTTTAACAGGCAGACGATTACTCCCACCAACGGCGGACCAATCCAGATTGATAACGGCGTCACACGCATTTTTCCGCCGTCAGGGCCCTTTACCCCTGACGGTCAGAACGGCAGCAATGGCGTGATTCTGGTTCCCGCGAATAGCGGCCGCCCAGCTGATGTACAAACCTGGAATCTCGACATCCAACGCCAGATCACCTCTAACTTGATGGTCAGCATCGCCTACGTCGGTTCCAAGGGAACGCACTTGCCGGCGCTGAACATTATTCCCAACCAGGTGAATCCCTCTTTCCTTTCGCTGGGAAACGATCTGACCATGAATGCTACGTGTCTGGCGGCCGGCACTTGTCCCGCGGCCGTAGCTGCCGGTGTGACGCTACCGTACCCTGGCTTCACAGGACAGATCAACCAGGCGCTTCGGCCCTTTCCGCAATACGGTGACTTCAACCAGGAAGATAACTCCTTCACTCCCGATCGCACCGGCAACTCCATTTACCATGCGATGCAGTTGCAAGCGAACAAGCGCTTCGCAGCGGGTTTGAGCTTCCTGGTTTCCTACACCGTTTCAAAGAATCTTACAGATGCCGATTCGTCAGGACCGGGAGTCGCTGGATTCATCGGCACCAACGAATTTATCGGTCAGAACTCGTACAATCGTTCCGCGGAAAAAGCGGTCAGCGAGTTGGATACACCGCAAACCCTCATCGTCAGCTTTTTCTATGAGCTGCCCGTGGGACGGGGGAAGCGCTACGTAAATCAGGGCGGAGTGACGGATCGCGTGCTGGGCGGCTGGTACGTCTCGGGGATCTTAAATTATCACTCTGGACTTCCGACCGAGGTATATGGGCCGTGCGGTGGGACCGCTGGCGATGTCTTGTTTGCCGGATGCCATTTCACCGGCGCCGCTCGTGTGAACATCGTTCCCGGTGTCGCACAGACCAACAAATCTAATTTCAACCCGGATACGACTCCGTTCTGGAATCCCGCCGCGTTCTCGGTGGCCGCTCCTTTCACTTTTGGCAACGAGCCGCGCTCGCTTGCCAATGCCCGCACCTTCGGAGGCAAGAACGAAGATTTCACCCTGGGCAAAAAGACCAGGCTGTTCGGCGAAAAGGCGGTCATCGACTTCCGCGCGGAGTTTTTCAACATATTCAACCGTCACATTTATCAGCCTAGCGTTGGGAATCCACAGTTGAACAGCCCCTTTATCCCCTTGGGAGCGCCAGGTTGCAACGGCCCCAATCAACGATTTGCTTGCGGATTCGGCGCCATCACTAATTCCAGTGGACCCCGAACCATCCAGTTTGCTTTGAAGATCGCGTATTGAGAGAGCTAAGGCCCGGCATCTCGCCGGGCTTTTAGCGTCACATTATTCTCGTTCCAGGTTTGCCACATGAGCGCTCTCAATCGGCGATTCTTTGTCAAGACTCTTCTGGCCAGTGCTGCAAGCGCAGCTCCGGCTTGCGCCGCTCTTCACAAGCGAATTGCCTTTCCTTCTGCGGCCACCGGCGGCAATCTCTTTAAATCTACGGATGATTCTGCATCTTTAAATATTGACGCGGGAAGTCAGCAGCTGCGCATCGCGCCCATTGGCTCTCCTCTTTCCTTCCAGAATTTTCTTCGGGTTGGTTCCGAGTGGAAGCCCGCCACACTGGCCGGTGTGCCCTTTGTTACCGGCGCGTCGTTTCCGCTGGTCACCGAACGCGTAAAGCGCAACGGATCGAGTCTTCGGTGCCAGGGAAGCGCCGAAGCTGAGGGCGTTGACGGAAAAACTCTGCACTACGATTGGAGCGCCGAGGTCCGTCCTTTAGCCGGTGAACAGCCGTTTTCGTGGATCCACATTCGAACAACGCTCAAGCTGCCAGCGCCACTTAAGCTCCAGCAAAAAAGGGGAGTCGAACCGCAAATAATCACGTGGCTAAGTTCGAATTCCACCTTGATGGAAGGGCAGTCTGGCAGCTGGCGACGCGTGCTGCTCAGCCAGCCCACGCGGAATTCCCTGGGAACGGCAGGCAACGATCTTCCCGCCGTGTATCTTCTCGACCAGAATCTGGGTGTCGAGACCATGCTGTTTTTCGACATGGACGACATGGGCTGGATGTCTGCTGAAAATTTGCCGCGCTTCTTAGTTTACCGTTGCTCCAGCATCTCTCGATTCGAGAAAGACGGCACTCAGCGACAGGGCATTGGGTTGCTAGCCGATCAGGCGACCGGAGACGTTTTACCCGCCGGGGAGATTAATTTCAGTTTCTGGTTGCTGCAGCGTCCCCTCACGCGGCTTATCACCGAACAGGAGGCGGTCAGTCGCTGGATGGAAGCGCTTCTTCCGCTCTTCGAAGAAAAGCTCTCGTGGCCGGCATGCGCCACAAGCTGGGCGGAGTTTGCCGCCGGCACGGTTCGCGATTTGCAAGATAAAGAGGCCACCGTCGCCGAAGCCAACGGCCATCGCGGCTTGCGCGCCTACGTCAAGGAAAGTTCGCAAATCTGGAAACAAGCCGGCGACAACTTTGAATTGATGACGCTTGCGGATGTGCTGTGGCCCTCGCTGCTGTACCTGCGGTTGCATCCTTCTCCCAGTTTCGAATCGGAATGCAACGATCTTCTTAGTGATTTCCCCGGTTTCTATAATCCCAGCACTCACAGCATCAGCAATGACTTCAAGCACTCGTCTGACGAGCGAGCCGACTCGTGGTATCCGTTCGAAAACGCGCTCATCAAGTACCCGATGATCGGTTCGCTCTCAGGCTCGAAAGAACTTTCCGATCATTTTCTCGATGCTTTCGGAACCGCGCAGAAAATGGCTCAGCAATACAACTATCTCTTCCCTATTTATTACCAGGTTGCGACTCTGCGCGGGGAAGGGGCCGGCACAAACTACGCCGTCGGCGGCTTGTACGCGTGGGCCGCAATTCTGGCGCACAAATTGACCGGTGAAGCTGATTACCTGGAAGAGGCGCGCCGCGCGGTTCGCGTTTTGTACACCGTGTCTGCGGACAGACTTTTTCACGAGCCCCAGGAACTGGCCTACGGCGCGCTGGCAGCCGCCGAACTCAGCATGCACACGGAGTGCAAATACCTGCTGTACGAACAGCTGCGCATGTTTTATTGGTTTTCTGATCCCAGCCAAAAATCCCACGAAATACGCGGAATGGTGCAGGCCGCGGCTTCCATTCTTTATCCCGCGTTCAAGGAAAACGCCGAAGCCATCCTGCCTTGGACCGGCATTATGAAACGCGGCATCGTGTTTGAAGGGCTTTTGCGTTTCATGGATCAACAGCGCCGCAACAATTTTTATTTTTTCCAGAACTGCTCCGGCGGCCGCGAAAAAAAATCCGCGCCTTTTATTCCATTTGAAAATCTAGGCACTCTCGAGCTTGGCGGTCAAACCGGCAATGTAGGCAAGGAAATTTACGGCGCCGGCGAATCGCTCTGGATGTACCTGATATTTGAAGCGTTGGGGAAGGTAGATGACCGCGAACTGATGCTTGTGAATCTGGACCTGCTCGATGTTACCGACGCTAAGACATTTCCATCGCACAAATTGAACTTCATCTTGTTTAATCCCACGCCTGCCGGCCGGTCCGCGACCATCACCATTCCAGCGGCGCTTGAGAGAACCGCGCGCTTGACTGCGAATGGCAAGCCCGTAGGGAAGACTTTACAGATTGCGGGGCGATCCTTCCTGCAGTTGCAAGCTGAATTCTGATACGCCAGTTGTTTTATTTTGCGCCAAGACCAAGTTCTGGAATTTCCGCTCAATCGCAAGGAATAGCAAGGAAAGGAATTCTGCCAAATGGTGAAACTTAATTATTTTGGAGCCCACTCGCTACGAAGCTTGATCGCCACAGGGGTAACGCTGATTTTGCTTGCGGCTTGCACAGCGGTCGCCTTCGCACCCTCATTTGGAAAATGGACTCGCCTTGTTTCCGAGCCTATCCTTTCGCCACAAGGAAACGGATTCGAATC
>Ga0307475_10000884_pt1 | contig 17891 bp, 18 predicted proteins | sample atmos_gasesECM1C_FD_203317 | JGI IMG/M metagenome (GOLD analysis project Ga0307475, IMG submission 203317) | Hardwood forest soil microbial communities from Morgan-Monroe State Forest, Indiana, United States - atmos_gasesECM1C_515 | ecosystem: Environmental > Terrestrial > Soil > Temperate... | reverse complement strand
GAAGGCTTGGAACGACATCATATTCTTCGCGTGCTCCGAGAGACTGGCGGAGTGATCGCAGGTTCTCGAGGGGCGGCGGTGCGACTCGGCCTTAAGCGAACCACTCTCCAATCCAGGATCCTGAAGCTGGGCATTTCTCGTCAGGAATACGAGAGTTGATGCCACTGATCATGCCGGTCCAACCCAATTCGTGGAATGACGAAATATCGGCGTTCTGCCGGACTATCGTCGTAATGGCCGCAGGAATATCAACTAACCCGAGCCCTCAAACGTAATGCGGCGACCCTGTTTTCCACAGCTCAGAACTTTGACCCGTCTTTGGAAGGTGACCTGCCGCAGAAGACTAGATCGAGGCCCCAGTTCCAAAGCTTCAAGTTTCAGTTCGGGGACTGATGCGAGTCTGCGACGATCTGGCGGGGGCGAAGCCGGGCTGGTTCACCGGCAAGACGATGGCTGCAGTGTCGAGTCATCCGCTTGCAGCAACCCAGATGCCCAGCGCAGCAATACTGGACTGGCCGCATTCGAGCGAATGCGATTCGATCGCAGGTAAAAGAGAACCTGAGGAACTACCTGTCGCCGGTGTCGATCCTCTGTACCTGTTCTGCTGCGGCGTGAGCTGGCATCGACAGGCGGATGCAGGTGCGGGCTGGGAATTGATTCAGGGTTTAAGAGCGCCGGGGCGCGAGGCGCGGTTGGTTGCATCAGCACTGCTGGCACGAGCCGCGGATATGCATTTGCCCGTCCGGGACTTGAGCCAGACGAGTCATGGTATCGAAAAGACGGCAGCCGCCGACTCGCAAAAGGTTGACTGGCACGTCATCGACAAGGTGGTGACGATGAACACTCCCTACGGGTTGGAAATTATCGAGAGCTGCGTCGCTTGTAAACTGCGGAGAGACAAATGGTTCTGCAGCCTTTCCCCCGAGGTGCTGAAGTCATTCAGCGCCGCCAGCCATCTGAGCACTTACCCCGGCGGCGCTGTTCTTTTCGTCGAAGGCCAAATGCCGCGAGGCGCCTTCGTCCTCTGCTCGGGCAAGGTCAAGCTCTCGACAACTTCTCGCGAAGGGAAAGTACTCATTCTCAAAATGGCCACCCCCGGAGAGGCTCTGGGACTGAGTGCTGTGATTTCGGGGACATGCTACGAATTGACCGCCGAAACTGCGGGACCGTGCCAGGTGAATTTCATTGAGCGCGACGCCTTGACCAAGCTGCTCGACAAACATGGAGAATTGGGGCTGCACTCGGCCCAGGCATTGAGTAACGAGTTTCAGTCGGCCTATCGTGATATCCATGACTTAGTGCTGGCGCGATCGTCGGCAGGGAAACTGGCCAAATTACTGCTGTCCTGGACGACTGGCCGGGACAAAGAAAATGGGGCGTGTGAGATTCGTATTCGGTCGAGCCTCACTCACGAGGAAATGGCGCAGATGATTGGATCTTCGCGTGAAACTGTGACCCGTCTTTTGAGCGAGCTCAAGAAGAAGGAGTTGATCCGGCTGGAAGGCTCGACTCTGGTAATCCGCAATCGAACTGCTTTGGAAGCGCTGGCTGCGTGACTGGTATTGCAGCCGAAACGGCGGCCGGTTCCTCCTCCGGCCGCCCTCCCCTATTTGATCTTCTCTCGTTGAGTTTTGGAAGGGCGACCGCGACAGTCGTCCTCCTCCCGATGATCTGCCCCTAGAAGTGGAAGCCCAGCTCAGCAGTGAACGTCCGCGGTGTGACATAGTGCGTGCCGCTGAAGGTAGAAAGGAAATTGTAGAGCGCATAGTTGTTGGTCAGATTAATGACCGAAAAGCGCGCACTCCACTTGTACCTCTCCCCATGGAAGACGTTGTCATGCCCGATGGCGATATCGAAAAGGTGACGAGCCGCAATCCGCGGGGGATTCTTGTCGTCGTTTTCTGTATTCGGCTTAGGCACGTTTAAGAGAGTGGAGCCGAACTGCGATACCGGGCAAGCAAGCACGGCCGTGCCCGGAATGCTAAAGCCGATCAGCGTGCTCGGGGTGGCGCGCTGGGATCCACAGAAAAGCCCAGACTGGAATTCCTGATCGGCGGTTAAAGGAGTTCCGAACGAATCGGTCAGGCTGATGAAGTTGGTGCCGCCAACTGTTATCCCTTGTGCGCAATTGCCCCCAAAGCAGGGTGTCTGACCCGCGACCAGTCCGCTGTCATAGCGCCAGTTGAAGCCGAGCCAGGGCCCTTGCTTCCACGGCTGATATTGCACGTGCGTGGTTTGGTTGAACTTTTCATCGTGGTCGATGCGGAAAGGCAGTCCGCTCTGCCCGACAGTTACGCCCAGCCCGCTGGTTTGGGGTGGGAAGAAACGGGCGGCCACGCTGGAAAAGACTACCAAGGCTGTTAACCCGTGAAACTCCGGCACGCTCACCCGGACCGCGTACCCAGGAATCTTGGAATTATGCCAACCAATCGGGAAGAAGATCGGAGTCGCAGCCAGGGTGCTGAAATCATAGCCGGTGTGCGTGTATTTCCAAATGTAATCACCGCTCACCACGGCGTAGCGGCCGATGGCTTGTTGCAGACCCGCATGGAAATCATTGCGATAGCCGGGGTCGAGCGGAGCGTTTACGCACGGGATAAGAGCCGAGATGACCGCGGACTGGCATCCGGTACTCGAAAGGATGAGATTTTCATTGAACGGAGTCTCCAGTGTTCGCGCGTAGGAAACGCGAAGAACCGTGTTGGTCCGCTTGATGTTGTAGGCAACCCCGAGTCGCGGTTCCGCCTGACGAGCAACGGTAAGGCCGTTGTAAAGATCGCCACGAATCCCGAGGTTGGCGGACCAGTTCCCCTTCGTGATTGTGTCCTGGATGTAGAGAGCGAGTTCTTTTACATCCGTGTGGCCATGAAATGGAAAGAGGCTGCCGCCGCGCGTCAGGTCGAAGGGCGCGAGGATGGGATTGAACGAGGGGCTCGCGGGATCGTTAAGACTTGGGTCCACTATGCCTAGCTTGAAATCTTCGGTGAGAAAGGTCTGCTGATACACCGCTCCGACCTTTACGTTGTGAATGCCCTTCACATAGGAGACGTCCGAGCGCAGGCCAGTGTTGGCGAGGGTCCGATTCTGGGAGATTGTTTCCTGCTGCAGATTAGGCGGACCGAGGTCTGCGAATGGATTATTGCTCAGATAGTAGTTAAACGTGTCGCGGACCACGCCGTGGCATCTTGGGTATCAAATGAATTGGGCGTCTGAAACCAGGAACGCGTGAAGCCAAAGTTTGCGTGAATCGAATCAGCGGCTGAGACTTGATAATCCACACGATCGAAAATGTTCTCTTCGTTGCCCTTGTCGTGGAGTACGGCGAACTCCGGCGGATCAAGGAATCGCCCACTATTCAATCCATTCGCGGAGATAAAATTCCCCCACTTTGCGCCTCCGTAAGAGAGGTCGAAACCAACATTGGATGAGCCAAATGTGCCGTAGGAGGCGTTCACACTGCCATGCGGCGTCGTAATGCCCTGGCCGGAGCGCGTGGTCGCCACGATCACAAGGCTGGTCTTGCCTCCGTATTCAGCGGGAGGGGCGCCGGGGATGACCTCCAGGGATGCAACCGAATCGACGGGAATCTGGTTGGAAAAAACCTTGCTTTGCTGATCGGTGATGGGCTGGCCGTCAACGGAAAACGAGTTTGATGCGTGGTCGCCAAGTCCATGAAACAGGCCATTCGAATCAGCGGCAACTCCGGGTGACGCCAGCGTGACCAGTGAACTCAGCGACGATGACTGGCTTTCGAGAGGAATTTTGTCGAACAATGCTCGATCCACGTCGGTGTGGCCGGTCGGATCGTTCTCCACGAGGTCAGCTCCCGCCTCGACCGTAACCGAGCTGGAGCTCCCGGCCACTGTCAAACTGACTCTCACATTCACCGGTACCGCCGACCGAACCTCCACATCCTGAGCGTTTTGGGCGAATCCGGCTGCGGTCACCGTCATGTGGTACGGGTTGAACGGAACGTTCGGAAAACTGAATTTTCCGGAACTGTCGGTGGTTGTTGAACGGTCAAACGCGCTGACTGGGTTATGAATCTCAACTGTTGCATTCGGAACCACCGCGCCCGAGGGGTCTAGGACAGTGCCGCTAATAGAGCCCCCTCCGGACTGCGCGTAAGCGTAAAGACCCAATGCCAAACAGAAAACTAAGATGAAAGCCGCATGAAGTGACTTCCGGTAAAAAGCCAGCATGATTCCTCCAAAGAGAATTAGGGTTGAAGAATTAACCAAAACGGAACCGATCGATCGGGTCTGACCCTAGACTGACGGTGGAGGGCGGATGTGGAGAGACGAGACGAAGCCTGAGGACTTAGAAACAACCTCGGGGACAACGAACAGCACAGCGCGAACAAGAGGGCGCGGACCGGTACAGCGTGCTCGTGATAACTCCGGAGTGCGCAACCGAACAAAGGGAGCAGTCGTGGCTCGGGAGTTTGGAGTTCTCTGGATGAACGTGGATAGCCTGGGCAAAGCCGCTTATCGCTACAAGGAGAACACACAGAACATGTAGCGATCGGATTGCTTTGCCCTCGCGATTCACTGGTGCACCTGTTCCTGAGAGGGCTAAGTCTGGTATTCACTTTCGTGGGCGCGGCCATATTTGCTTTCGCCCGCACCCGCCGCGGACGTATTCCCCAAGAAGCCTTCATTGGCATTGCGTATGCGGTGGCTTCCGCAACTGCCATTCTCGCGATGAGCAAGGCCACAGGCGAAACCGAGCATCTCAAGGACATGCTGGTGGGCAACATCCTGGCCGTTTCGATGCACGATGTGGCCAAGACGGCGATTCTCTACGGAGCTATTGGAATTTTCCACTACATTTTCCGCAGGCAGTTTCTGTTAATCTCCACCGACCCGGAACGCGCTGAAGCTAAAGGCTTGAGTATTCGCTTCTGGGATTTTCTGTTTTACGCGTCGTTTGGCTTCGTGGTGACTTCCTCGGTCGCGATCGCGGGCGTGCTGCTGGTGTTCTGCTACTTAGTTGTTCCATCGGTGGGAGCGATGCTCTTCGCAGACCGCATCGGACGCCGGCTGGCAATCGGTTGGACCATGGGAACATTGGTTTCTGCGCTAGGGGTGTACTTTTCCGTCTTGTTCGACACGCCCACCGGCGCCACCATTGTTTGTACCTTCGGCGCGGTGCTGGTCGTAATGTTCTTGGCTTATTTGCTCTTCTCCCGTGAACACAAGACGCCCGCGCCGGAAATGGCAACCTCCGGGAAACCCTTCTTCGAGATTCACGCCTTCCTCTCCGAACGACAGAAAGAAGTCGCCGCGAGCGTAGGGATCAATGATGGCCTGAACGCCCAGTTCCGACTCATGCATCTGAAAGGATGGAGACGGATTCACCGGGTTATGTCCGGCAACACCGATGAAGTCCCCGATCATACTAATATCGGGGTTCAATGCCTTAGCAGCGCTGCCTCCGGCCCCGCCCAGGTTTGGCTCCTGCAGCGCCCCTTCCTGGGTAGGCGCCGTCGAAACTTGGGGCGGGACAGGAGTCTGGGCTCCAGCGCCTGCGGCAGCTGCCGAGGTCGTCGCAGATGCTGGCGGCTGAGTCTTCAACTGCCTAATTTCCCCTTCCATTGCAACCATGCGGTCCTCGAGATCGAGGATCTTCTGCATTAGAGCAGCGTTATCGGGTTGGTTCGCCGCCGGCAGTCCGCCTGCCTGTTGGGCACAAAGAGGAATCGCCAGAAGAGCTGCTTGTACTAGCAAGGTCAGATAATGTCTCATTCGAAGATCACCTCGACGATCTGGAGATTGGACCTCCTCCGGAAAGCCCGGATCGCCACCTGTTAGCCACGGATGTATAAGGCTCCGGGCATGGCATAGCGCCCGGCTTCGGGCAGTTAGACAGACTTGCTAGGCTGACGGTGGAGGGCGGATGTGGAGGGACGAAACGAAACCGGACGACTCCGGGAATGCGGGTGTCGGAAGAACTAAGGGCGCACCGTTGAAGACCGCATCCGGTTGGAACGTAGTGCTGCTGAGTACTCCGGAATGCGCTACCGAGCAAATGGAGCATTCATGGCCGGGAAGCTTGGAATTCTCAGCATGTACGTGGATTGCTTGTACGACGCCGGTAAAGGCCACCAACCAGATACATAGCCAAGACAGAGCCGCTACATGCCTGCCTCTGCGTGACTTGTATCCAATTGAATTCAAAATAGAATGTCCCAAACTCCCAATTTTGTTATAGCACGCTTAACGGGTCCGATGCAGTTCGTAATCAATGAGTTGCCAACCAAAGGTCACAGCCCGAACAGTTCCCGAAGTCGCTTGGTTTGGGCGCGGCTGACCGGAATTTCGCTTTGCTTCTTGTCATCCATGCGCAGCTGGTAGGAACTTTTGAACCAGGGAACAACTTCCTTGATGCGGTTAATGTTCACCATGTAGGAGCGGTGCGCGCGCCAGAACAGATTGGGATCGAGGCTATCCAGGAGTTCTTCGAGGGTGCGGCAGTTCGACTGGCCTTCCATTCCGTTGATCCCGCTGGTCACCACGGAGATGACACCCTCCTCGATGGAAGCGAAGCAGATATCCTTCTGGTTGACCAGGAACAGCCGTCCCCCAGACTTGAGCAAGACTTTCGATGTCTGCGGCTTCTGCGACTCCAGCATGCGCATCAGCGTCTCTAATTTGCCCGCCGAGTTACTGGTGGATTCAACTTTAGCGCGCGCTTTTTGCACCGATAGCGCGACGCGCTTCTTGTCGAAAGGCTTTAGCAGATAATCAACCGCATTTACTTCGAATGCTTTGACCGCATACTGATCGAACGCGGTGGCGAAAACGATCTTGGGGAGTGGAAACTTCTTATCGAGCAACTTTTTGATCACTCCGAAACCATCGAGACCCGGCATCTGCACGTCGAGAAACACCAGATCAGGGTTGTGCTCGCGGATCAGGTTAACGCCTTCGACACCATTCTTTCCCTGAGCGACAACGTCCACATCACCTACATTTTTCAGCAGGAAGGCGAGCTCGTCGCGGGCAAGCTGCTCATCGTCGACGATTACGGCGGACAGCGTCATTAAGTCCTCGAAGGCCACATTCAGTATAGTGAGGCGATTCCGCGAAGGTCAACGCAAGCAAGCGTCGGACGTGAACGCGGCCGGCCGGATCGCTGGCAGAACCTCTCGGGCGGTACACTGAACTTTCATGAACTACATCTATGGAATCAATGCTGTGGCCGAGGCGTTGAAGGCGCGTGGGCGTTCCTTTGAGTGGGTGGGCGTCTCCAAGGAACGTCATGATCTGCGCCTTCAGCGCGTGGTGGACGAGTGCCGGCGGCAAGGTGTTGCTGTCCGTTTCCTAGGTCGCGCTGAGCTTGACCGCATGGCAGGAAACAACGCTCATCAAGGGGTTGTGGCGATCACATCAAGCAAGCGCTACAACGATCTCGACGACGTGATTGCCGCCAAGCGCGGCCAGCATTCGCTGATTGTGGTGCTCGATGGAGTGGAAGATCCGCATAATCTCGGCGCGATCCTCCGCACTGCCGACGCAGCCGGCGCTGACGGAGTGGTGATTCCGGAACGCCGCGCCGTTGGTGTGACGGCGACGGTGGCCAAAGCATCCGCAGGCGCGAGCGAACACTTGCCCATGGCTAAGGTCACGAATATTGCACGGACGCTGGAAGAACTGAAAGAAAAAAAACTGTGGATCGTTGGCCTCGATGAACGCGGAACGCAGACCTACGACACGCTCGACTACAACATGGATTGCGCTATCGTGCTGGGGTCAGAAGGCAAGGGGGTTCACGACCTGGTCGCGAAGAAATGCGATTTCCTGGTTTCTATCCCAATGCTGGGAAAGGTGCCATCGTTGAATGTGTCGGTGGCAGCGGGAGTGGTGCTCTATGAAATCGTGCGGCAACGACGGAAAAAGGCGGGGCCGGAAACAAGATGAAGTTTCTCCGTGTCCTCATGGTTATTCTCTCCGCGTTGTCTGTTCAGGCCTTTGCCCTCGATCGCGAAGCTTTCACCTTTACTAAATATGACTTGGATGTCCGTGTTGAGCCGGAACAGCAGCGCCTGGCTGTGAGGGGCAAGATCACGCTACGCAACGATTCGCCGTCCGCGCAGAAAAATCTCGTGCTGCAGATTTCTTCGACTCTGGATTGGAAATCCATTCAGATCGGCGGCAAGACGGTGCAGTTTGTCACTCACGAATACACCTCGGACATCGACCACACGGGTGCTCTTTCGGAAGCGATTGTGACTTTGCCCCGCGAAGTTCCACCTACAGGCACAGTCGAGCTGGACGTCGGATATGAAGGGTTGATTCCGCTTGACGTCACGCGGCTGATGCAAATCGGCGTGCCCGAAGATAAAGCTAGACACACGGATTGGGACCAGATCAGCAAGTCTTTCACCGCCGTGCGCGGAATTGGTTATGTGCTGTGGTACCCAGTGGCGACTGAGTCCGCAAATCTGTCAGAAGGCAACAGTGTGTTCGAGACGATAGGACGCTGGAAGCGGAGGGAAATAGACGCGGAGATGAAGATAGAGGTGACGCATTCTGGCAGCAGTTCCGAGCGGCGTTTGAAGCTGTTCTGTAATGGCGAAGGCGGCGTGCAAGGGCAGGACTCGATCTCCGGAGCAGATTACGGAGTTACGACCGAATGCCGGTATCAACCACTGGGGTTAGCCGTGCCACTTTTTGTGATCGGCAGTTACAACGCCTTGGATCGACCAGAAATAAATAATTCTTACCTGGGCGAGCACAAGTCCGGAGCGGAGGACTATGCCATCGCAGCGGAGTTGGCCGTTCCGTTCGTGACGCAATGGTTTGGACAACCACGGGTAAAGGCGGAAGTCGTGGAGCTGGCCGATCCCGACGCCACACCTTTTGAGGCTGGCAGCATGGTTTTGACGCCGCTAGGCGCCAACGACTCCCGGCGGTACTCGCTCACGGCGGTTCATCAACTGACGCATGCGGCCTTTGCATCCCCGCGTCCGTGGATTTACGAAGGGCTGGCCCACTTTGCCCAGGCCGCATATCGTGAGCGCCAGAATGGACGTCAGGCGGCGCTCGATTTCATGAGTTTGCATCGAACGGCAATCGCTGACACGGAGAAAGCGGTAGCGGCGGAGCACAGCCAGAACTCGGCGGCTAGTGAATCGCTCATCAACACAAATAGCGAGGAGCTTTATCGCAGCAAGGCTATGTATGTCTGGTGGATGCTGCGCGACATAGTTGGCGATGATGCGTTGCAGAAAGCGATGGCCGCGTATCATCCGGATCAGGACAAGGCGCCGGCCTATCTGCAACACTTGATTGAGGCCCAGTCTAAGCGCGATCTCGAATGGTTTTTCGATGATTGGGTTTATCGCGACCGCGGCTTGCCGGATTTCCACGTGGAGTCAGTCTATTTGCGACAGACGATACACGGCACTTACATGGTCACAGTGTCGGTCGAGAATCTGGGAGACGCAGGGGCGGAGGTGCCGGTCACAGTACACACGAATAGCGGCGAGCTGAGCAAGAGACTGGAGGTGCGCGCGAAGTCAAAGAATGCAATCCGAATCGAAGTCTCAACTCCGCCGCAGCAGGTTGTCGTCAATGACGGCAGTGTGCCGGAAAGCGACATGAGCAACAACTCTTTCAAAGTCGAAACTCCAGCACGATAAAATCTGCAGTCAGATCAAACGCATTTCTTCTTGAACTGAGGATCCCCCATGACGAACGCTGAATTGAAGAAGCATTTGGAAGCGGCGGAGAAAAGTCCCAAGCAGATCGCAGCGGCCGTTTCCAGTCTGCCAGACAAGACGATGCGCTACAGGCCCGCGCCCGATAAGTGGTGCATCCTGGAAATCCTGGGCCATCTGGCGGACATGGAAGTCATGTATGCGTATCGCATTCGCCAAATGCTGGCCGATAAGAAACCGGTGATTGCGCCCATCGATCAGAACGACTGGGCGAAGCACCTGGGGTACACAGAAACTCCTCCCGCCGAACTGGTTGCCCTCTACGGATTGAATCGCCATGCCAATTTGCGATTGCTGCAGCGCCTAAAACCGTCTGACCTGGAGAAATCCGCGTATCATCCTGAGCTTAAAACCGACGTGACTGTGGCGGAGTATGTCGAAAAGATGGGAACGCATGGCGCAAGTCATCTGGAACAGATTGAGAGATTGAAGAAAGAAGCGAAGACTGCATAGGTCCTTCGTCGGTTGCCCTTCGCAAAGCGAAGGGTAACGCTGCCTCAGGATGACAAGCGCATGAAGACCACTCAATGATGCGCGTTCGTAAACTGCACCAACGCCTCCAGCTTCTGAGTCGCGGCTCCTGAATCAATTGACTTCTCCGCCAGCGGCAGCGCATTAGCCAGATGGTCAACCCTGCCCGCCGCCACCAGCGCCGCCGCGCCATTCAGCAGCACGACATCACGCCGCGCTGACTTCGTGCCGCTGAGAATTTCGCGGATGATGGTTGCGTTGGTAGCTGCGTCTCCGCCGGAGATATCTTCGATCCCAGCACGCTTCATCCCGAATTCCTCAGGCGTGACCTCATAAGTGTGGACATTTCCTTCACGCACTTCGGCGATGCGCGTGGCACCGGTGATGGTGATTTCATCCAACCCGTCCAGTCCATGAACGACCAAGGCCCGGTGCAACCCCAGCATGCTCAGCGCCTCGGCAAGCTTCTCCACCAACTCCGGGGAATAGACGCCAACCACTTGCGCTGAGGCGCGCGCGGGATTTGTGAGCGGCCCCAGCAAATTGAAGACTGTGCGCAAGCGAAGTTCGCGGCGAGCAGGTTGCACGTATTTCATCGCAGAATGCATCGCTGGTGCGTAGAGAAATGACATTCCAACTTCTTCCAGGCAGTTGGCCAGGCGCGCGGGCGCGAGGTCGATGTTGACTCCCAGAGCTTCCATCACATCCGCCGAGCCGCATTTAGAAGTCACGCTGCGGTTGCCGTGTTTGGCCACGCGCACGCCCGCACCCGCCACCACGAACGCTGTGGCTGTCGAAATGTTGAAAGTGCCGCTGGCGTCGCCGCCGGTGCCGCAAGTGTCCACCAACGCATCGCGTCCGGTGCCGCTGACGTCGACAATTGAGTTCCTCTGAAGAGGCAAAGGTGCCGCAGCGGCCCGAATCGCCTCGGCAAAACCAACTATCTCCTCCACCGTCTCGCCTTTCATGTGCAACGCGACCAGCAGGGCGGCAATCTGGGCGTCAGTACATTTGCCGGTTAGCATCTCGGACATGACGGTCCGCGCCTCTTCGCGTGAGAGCGATTGGCGGTGGTTGGCGATGCGGTACAGGGCGTCGAGAATCATGGACGGCTATTAAGGTTAGCATCCGTCAGCCAGCGAGAGACTCAATCGCCTTTATCGCCTCGGGAGGGAGTGCAAGGTCGCGGCTGGCCAGGTCTTGCTTCATGTGCTCTGCATTAGAGGTGCCGGTCAGCGGCAACATTCCAACCGCGCGTGCAAAGCTGAATACAACCTGCGCCGGAGTAGCCTTCGCGCGGGCAGCGAGATCGGCGAGTAGTGGATGGCCGAGCACCTCAGCATTCGCGGTGAGAAGCGAAAAGCCCTGATAGATGATCGCTCGCTCCGTGCAGAACATTCGCACATCGCGGTCCCAGCCGAGGCGGGCGTAGCAGCGGTTTTGCACAAAGGCAGGAGCTTCGGCGTTGGCGGACGTCATCTGCTCCAAGTGGCGCAGAGAAACATTGCTCACCCCGAGAAAATGCGTGCGGCCGGAATCACGCTCGCGGATCATGGCTCCCCAAACCTCGGCATCCGCCTCGGTCCAGCCGTAGCCGGAGGCGGGCCCGTGTAGCACGTAGCTGTCGACGTGGTCGGTGCCAAGATGTTCGAGCGAACTTGCCATAGACTGGGCGACCTGAACCGAAAGGCTGGCCGCAGGATCGTAGGGAAGCCGGTGGTCCTGACCGGGCCGATAGGTGAATTTTGTCTGCAGAAAAAGATCGGCGCGCGTGACAATACCCGCGCGATAGGCGGCAGCCAGCCCCTGTCCAACCCCGGCTTCGAAGTAATGCCGACGCTGATTTGCCGTGTCGATGCCCCGAAAGCCCATCCGGAGGGCGAGTTCGACCAGAGCCGGAGTGCGGTCTTCCTTCCATGCGGTGCCGTAGAGAAAATCGCGAATGGACGAAGGTTGCTGGGTTGGCATCGCGTTATTCTGCCACGAACCGATGAAGCTTCGATCCGGCACGCTGAGTTTCTACTACGCTGGCGTCATCCCGAGCTTTTAGCGAGGGATCTGGCGTGCGGGAAGGCAGCATGTCCAGGTAAGCGTCCCGCGCGAGATCCCCTTCGACTACGCTCAGGGCAGGCTCGCACCCGGCTGAACTGCGCCGAGTTTCTGGATGATACCCTCTTGAAGACGTCTGGGTATTCAATCCAACTTCCGCCGACGATCCATCTCGTTTGCCCTATCGCTCCGCCCTTCTATAAAATCAATGGTTTGCTGCCCACAGTCGAAAGTTGCAAGCAGGTTCCTGCCGAGCGCAAGCTGATCGAGCATCATTTATGAAAATTCACGAATACCAGGCCAAGGGGATTCTGAAGAAATATGGCGTTGCGGTGCCGCGAGGCGAGATGGCGGAGAGCCGCGAGCAGGCCGAAGCCGCCGCGAGAAATCTCTTCGGTGCCGGAGCCAGCGGCGTTGTGGTCAAGGCGCAGATCCATGCCGGCGGCCGGGGGAAAGGCGGAGGCGTAAAGATTGCCAAGTCGGCAGAAGAAGCCAGCGAAATTGCCTCAAAAATGCTAGGCATGACGCTGGTCACGCACCAGACCGGGCCTGAAGGGCGTATCGTGCGGCGCCTGCTAATCGAAGAAACCTTGCCGATCGAGAAGGAACTTTATTTGGGGATCGTCATCGACCGCGCCGAAGCCAGGCCGGTATTCATGGCGTCCGCGGCCGGCGGAATGGAAATCGAGCAAGTCGCGGCAGAGAATCCCGCTGCCATCCTGAAGGAATACATCGATCCGGGCATGGGCCTGGAAGCGTTCCAGGCGCGCAAACTCGCCTTCGCGCTGGGCCTGAAGCAGCAACAGATTAATCAAGCAGTACAGTTCATGACTGGTCTTTACCGGGCGTTCGAGGAGACCGACTCCTCGCTGATGGAAATTAATCCTTTCATCACTTGCACCGACGGCCGATTGTTCGCGCTTGACGCCAAGATGAATTTCGATGACAACGCCATGTTCCGTCACCCCGAACTCCGCGAATTGCGCGACATCACGGAGGAGGATCCTCTCGAAGTCGAGGCCTCGAAGTACGCCCTGAACTACATCAAGCTGGACGGAAATGTCGGTTGCATGGTGAATGGCGCAGGCCTGGCGATGGCGACGATGGACATCATCAAATACGCTGGCGGAATGCCGGCCAATTTCCTTGATGTGGGCGGTGGCGCGAACGCCGAACAGGTAACGCACGCGTTCGAAATCCTGCTCAGCGATAAGAATGTGAGGGCAGTGCTGATCAATATTTTCGGTGGCATTTTGCGGGTAGACACGCTGGCAACCGGCGTGGTCGAAGCGGCCAAGAAAACCCAGATCCAATTGCCGATCGTGTTGCGCCTGGAGGGAACCAATGTCGAGGCGGGAAGGGAAATTCTGAAGCAGTCAGGATTCAACTTCATCGTGGCCGAGACTATGAAGGACGCGGCTGACAAGGTGGTGGCAGCGGCTAGAACGAGTGCATAGGTCCTTCGCTTCGCTCAGGATGACAGGGGTGGGACGAATTCATGAGCATTTTGGTGGATAAATCGACGCGGGTGATTGTGCAGGGCCTGACGGGACGGGAAGGCACGTTCCACGCCAAGGCCTGTGCGGAGTATGGGACTCAGATTGTCGGAGGAGTAACTCCGGGCAAGGGCGGCACCACGCATGAGAGCTGGCCCGTGTTCAACACTGTGCAAGAGGCAGTGGACAAGACCGCTGCAGACACCTCCATTATTTTTGTGCCTCCGCCCTATGCCGCCGACGCCATCATGGAAGCTGCCGACGCGGAAGTGGAACTGATCGTCTGTATCACCGAGGGCATCCCTACTCTGGACATGGTGCGCGCCTGGGAATTTTTGCAGAATCGGCGCGCACGCTTGATCGGCCCCAATTGCCCAGGAATCATTTCGCCGGGCAAGTGCAAGATCGGAATTATGCCAGCCCGGATCCATAAGCAAGGTCCAATCGGAATTGTGTCGCGCTCTGGTACCCTGACCTACGAAGCGGTTTATCAGCTCACCACGCGCGGAATCGGCCAATCGACAGCCATTGGCATTGGCGGCGATCCTATCATTGGCACCAACTTTGTAGATGCACTCGAGTTGTTCAATCGCGACCCGCAGACTGAAGCGGTGATCATGATTGGTGAAATCGGCGGCAACGCCGAAGAAACGGCCGCCGAGTACGTAAAAGCTCATATGAGAAAACCAGTGGTGGGATTCATCGCCGGGCAAACTGCGCCTCCGGGGCGCCGTATGGGTCACGCGGGGGCGATCATTTCGGGCGGGAAGGGAACCGCGGCCGAAAAAATCAAAGCTATGGAAACAGCGGGGATTCGCGTGGCCAAGTCTCCAGCGGCGATCGGCGACACCGTGGCGGCGGCCATCGGCATGGCGGCGCGGGCGTAGAACTTGCTACAAGCAAGGACGTATGGACATCGACTAAGGACTGACGACTGAAACTATGAAGACTCTGCAATGGACTCTTACCATCATTAAACCTGACGCGGTCCGTAAGCATGGAATCGGAGACATCATCGAGCAATTCGAAAAGAACGGATTCCGTATCCTGTGCATGAAAATGCTCGAGATCTCCAAGCATCAGGCGGAGCAGTTCTACGCCGTGCACGCCGGCAAATCATTTTTCAATTCGCTGACCAACTTCATGTCCAGCGGTCCCATCGTAGTTCTGGCGTTGGAGAAGGAAAATGCCATTGCCGACCTTCGCAAGCTCATGGGCGCCACCAATCCCGCCAATACCGAGGAAGGCACGATCCGCAAGAAATGGGCCACCAGCATCGAGCTGAACGCCATTCATGGGTCCGATGGAGAGGATTCGGCCCGCTTCGAGCTGAGCTATTTCTTCGCTGGCTACGAGCTGACCCAGTGACTTCGGCGCAGCTCGGATGAAATCACAAATTGTGATCTCAAACTCCCGCAATTTCGAGGCGGCTCGGCTGTTATCCTGAAGAGGTGAGCATTTCTAGAGACACTCCGGCATTCCAGCCGAACCCGGGGCTGTGCGGGGACTGCACTCATGCCCGGCCCATCGAATCCGACCGGGGTTCGCTCTTTATTCTCTGCCAGCTCGCCCTTACCGACAATCGCTTCAAGAAATACCCAAGGCTACCCGTCGTTTCCTGCATTGGGTATGAGCGGAGGGTTGAGTCAGCTGTATGAAACGTGTAGCCGGGCGAAACTTTTGTTCGTCTCACCACTCTAATCTGTTGCAGGCCAAAGCCGGTCGTGGAGGGGTACTCATGTTCAGGTTTTCTGGGCATATCTTGTTGTTGTTTTTAGTGGTGGTCGTGGGTACGGTCGCTTGGACAGCGGGGAGTTCGTCCAACGTCGCTGTCCCCAGTCCTGCCGTGGATGCCGCCAGGGCCACCCAGCCCGGCGAGCAAACGGCGGTGGTTGCTGGAGGTTGCTTCTGGGGAATTCAGGCCGTCTTCCAACACGTGAAGGGTGTGATCAAAGCGACTTCAGGCTATTCCGGCGGGGCTGCCAACACCGCTGAATATGAAGTGGTAAGCACGGGCAAGACGGGGCACGCGGAGTCGGTGAAGATCACCTACGATCCCTCCCAGATCACCTATGGCGAGTTGCTGCGAGTGTTCTTCTCTGTCGCGCACGATCCTACGCAGTTGAACCGGCAAGGGCCCGATGAAGGCACGCAGTATCGCTCGGTCATTTTCTATGGTACCGACGAACAAAAGCGTATCGCCGAGGCTTACATCGCACAGCTTGACAAGGCCAAAGCCTTCCCGCGAGCGATCGTGACGCAAGTGGTCCCGCTCAAGGCGTTTTATCCGGCTGAGTCCTACCATCAGGATTATGCGACGCATCATCCTGACAGTCCGTACATTATGTTTAACGATGCGCCGAAAGTGGCCCACCTCCAGCAACAATTTCCCGACTTGTACCGGGGGAAATAAGAGAATTCCAGGAGTAGGTTCATGTTTGGATCTGATCTCGATCGGGATGCGCCTTCACTGAGGCCGAGTCGGCGGGCGTTTCTGGTGGCTTCGGTCTCCACGGTTGCCGGCTTGGCTTTGTGGTCAATGAAAGAGCCGCGGTTCATAGAAGCCGCTTCGTCAAAGGAGCCGCCCGGGGACGTCACGATAGTTGAATTTTCCGACTCCGGACAGCGCTTGAAGAGAGTCACTGTGCCTAAAGTGGCTAAGACCGAAGCGGAATGGCGCAAACAACTTTCGCCCAACGCCTTTGAAATCACACGTCGTGCGGACACCGAATTGGCTTTCAGTGGCCAATACTGGAAGTTGCACGACAAGGGGCTTTATCGTTGCATCTGCTGTGACAATGCGCTGTTCAGCTCAGAGACAAAATTCGAGTCGGGAACTGGCTGGCCCAGCTTCTGGGCGCCGATCGCGGCGGAGAACGTGCGAACCATCAGCGACCGCAGCCTCGGTATGGCGAGAACGGCCGTCTCCTGCACTCAGTGTGATGCCCATCTGGGCCACGTATTCGACGACGGCCCGCCCCCGACACATCTTCGCTATTGCATGAATTCCGCGTCGCTCAAGTTCATCAAGCAAGTCTAGGCTGTCAAACTAAGTCTTTATTTTCTGCTCGCAGCCGTGACGTCGTGCACTAGTTCCCGCCTTCTCTCCGGTCCCCTGTAACTCTCGAGAACCCGTGCCCGTCGCGCGGGCATGTTGGTCGGGACGAGCCGGAAGATTTGGCCATTGTGAATCTGGATATGAAAGCGGAACCAATCGGTGCGAAACATCCGGCCTGAAGCAAAGAATGTCAGCGAGGCGGCGATAAGGCCTTCGAACTCTTCCCCAGTACATTCCAGCAGCGTCTTGCCCATGTTCTGCGTCCACGTCATGCCACCCACCAAGGGATCGTTCAGAAATGACCGCTGGAAGGGGACAGCGTGGGAAATCTTCCGCAACTGCATGAGCTGAAGTAAGACCGAAATCTTAGCCAGATTGGTGACCACAATTCTGGCCTCCGCTGACGAGATCCGCTCCAGTTTGATGTGCAGGTCGGGAGACCATTCGCGCTCGAATTCTTCCCGCGCCAGCGCCAGACTCTTGTCGCTGGCTTCTGCATAGCGCAGAGTGGCACGGGCCAGGATCACGCTGAGCACGCAGGTAATCACGGTCGCGGCGACCGGGACGTAGTTGAGGAGGTTGGCAAACGGGACGCTAAGCTGATACATGCGCCGTGGCTCGGGCTCGCCAGAGTCTAGCCACAGCCCGGAGTCCGCCACAGATACGCATAGTCCAGAGTCTTTAGTAACGCTCCGGCATCGAATATTGGAGGTTGGCGCGTGTCAGCCTCATCTCCTGGTCAATAGCGAGGACATCTTGCAACGATCTCTCTCCATATGAACTCCAGCCAGCCCACTTTTCGTAAGCCCACCGCCCTCGAGAGCGCATTCAATCGGGTCTTTGGATTTCTGGTTGGGCTCGGCTTAGGCTTCGCCTACAACTACCTGCTCGAAGTCCGTGGACGTAAGAGCGGCAAGACTTATTCCACACCGATCAACCTGTTGGAACTCGGCGGAAAGAGATTCCGGGTGGCACCGCGGGGGCAGACGCAATGGGTGCGCAACGCTGAAGCGGCGGGAGAGGTTACGCTTAAAAGGGGAAAGACGCGGCAAAGATTTCGTCTGCGGCCCATCCCGGACGCCGACAAGCCGGA
>Ga0307475_10000882_pt1 | contig 17910 bp, 13 predicted proteins | sample atmos_gasesECM1C_FD_203317 | JGI IMG/M metagenome (GOLD analysis project Ga0307475, IMG submission 203317) | Hardwood forest soil microbial communities from Morgan-Monroe State Forest, Indiana, United States - atmos_gasesECM1C_515 | ecosystem: Environmental > Terrestrial > Soil > Temperate... | reverse complement strand
TGTCCCGGTATTCTTTCCCTTTGGATCGGCTCGACACCGTAAGGTCTATCGTCGCCTCTACCAAGGCTGCTAACGACTTCGAAATCAGTTCCACCGGGACATCATTCCGAAAGATCCGCTGCTCAATCGCGTCACGAATCATGATTTGGAACTCGACGAACGGCGCGCTGCCGGCGTCTCTAGACTCTTTGGTGAGTACCTCAGAAACCGTTAGTTGCGCCAACACCTTGCGCTGCTTGGGATTCGCAATGCCCCAATTCACATAGCGATCCCAAACATGTCGGAGCCTGGTACCAACCTTCTTCTTCCGGGGGAAATCCGACATCATGGCGTCTGCGAGCTCCAGCTTGATCTCCCGGTAAAGGGCATTGATCAGATCATCCTTGGTCTTGAAGTACGTAAACAGAGTTCCCTCGGCGACGCCAGCTTGTTTTGATATCTCTGACGTTGGGGCGGCGGTAAGACCGCGCTCCGCAAATAGGTGGGTCGCGGCTTCGAGGATCGCATTTTGTTTGTCTTCGCTTTTAGGACGCGCCACAGGGAATCCTTGTAAGTGAGTGCCCACTCAATTATACTCTGATAGATACGCCGCTGACAAGAGTCAGTCTGACAGAACCCGCCGGCCATGGTGTACTCCGTTTCGGTGCTGGAACGAGCGGGGGAAGAGGTCAACAAAGCAGTCAGGATTGGCCTTTGAATTCTCTAACCGGTGCAGGAATTGTGACATCCAATGCATCGAGTAACAGCTTGTAGGAGGTTTGTCCGATGCGAACTGCAGCAGTTGCAGACGGATCGCGGCTGTCGGTCGCCACACGATATGAATCGCTCGTCGGCTTATCGAATGCCATCGGAACGCATCGAGATCCAAAGGAACTGTTTAGCGTGCTGGTGAGAGAGTTGCACCGGGTCGTTCCGTTTGACTATATCGGTGTGACGATTCGCGACGAGAAGTCGAATACACTTCACCGCCATTCTATTGACGCGAAAACAGAAGCAGCTATCCCTCCAGACCCCGAATTAACCATGGAGGAATCCGATGCCTGGTGGGTCTACCAGAATCAAGAGCCTCTGGTGACCTCGCTCGAAACCCACGACGCTCGCTTTTCTAAACTCCAAGAGGTTTTGAAGAAATACGGAGTCCACTGTTTGTGCACTCTCCCCCTAACGACAGCCCATAGCAAAGTCGGAACGCTCACCTTCGGCAGCAAGACTCCGGATGTTTATACCGCCGAAGAAATTTGCTTTCTATCGGTGGTGGCCGAGCAGATCGCCCTGGCATTTGACAACGCGCTGCTCTTTGACGCAGCGCAGGCCGCACAACAGCAGTTGCTCAAAAAGAGCGAGCGTGTTGGACTTCTCCTTGAACTGACCAATCACGTGGTTTCCAATCTCGAGTTCCGGGACGTTCTCCGAGCCGTAGTGGCGAGCACGCGCCGGGTTATGGCCTGCGATGGGGTTGGCATTTGTCTCCCCGATACCGACAACACATCCTTGCGGATCTACGCGATGGATTTTCCCCTCAGAGACGAATCCGTCCATGAGGAGAGCCTTGTCCCTATCGATGAAGATGTCTCGGGAACGGTCTTTCGCACTGGCAAGCTATGGTGCGGGAGCATCCAGGAGGCAAGGCGACTGGGAATGAAGTACAGCTTGCACGCCGAAGTTGGAACGCTCTGCATCCTTCCTCTTGTTAGCCGAGGTCGCGTGCTGGGCACATTCGGTGTGGTCAAATATCAGGAGAATGCGTTCGCTGGGGATTGCGCGTTTCTGTCCCAGATCGCAAATCAGGTTGCCATTGCCGTGGAGAATGCATGTGCGTTTGGGGAGATTCGAGGGCTAAGAGACCAGCTCTCCAAAGAGAAGCTGTATTTGGAAGATGAAATCCGCACGGAAATGAATTTTGCTCAGGTAATTGGAAATAGTGCCTCTTTGCGTAGGGTTCTCAAAAGTGTAGAAACTGTGGCGCCGACGGATTCGACCGTGCTGATTTATGGCGAGACGGGCACTGGAAAGGAGCTGATTGCGCGTGGCATTCATGACTTGAGTCCGCGGCGCGCGAAGCCCTTCGTTAAGCTCAACTGCGCGGCCATTCCAACGGGCTTGTTGGAAAGCGAGCTGTTCGGACACGAGAAAGGCGCATTCACCGGGGCGATCGCGCAACGCATTGGCCGCTTCGAAGTTGCCGATGGTGGCACGATTTTCCTGGACGAAATAGGAGAAATTCCCCTCGAATTACAGACGAAACTGCTCCGCGTGCTGCAAGAGAGGGAGTTCGAGCGGCTGGGAAGCTCGCGCACGTTTCGGACCGATGCGCGCATGATCGCCGCGACAAACCGAGATTTGGAAACGATGGTGAGCGAGCAGAAGTTCCGATCCGATCTCTTCTTTCGGCTGAATGTTTTCCCCGTCAACGTTCCGCCCTTGCGGGAGCGGCAGGGAGATATTCCGCTCCTCGTGCGGCACTTCACGCAGCAGTTTTCTAGGCGTATGAAAAAGGCCTTGGACGCGATTCCGTCTGCGGCAATGGACGCGTTGTGCAGATATCATTGGCCGGGAAACATACGAGAACTTCAGAATGTGATCGAGCGCGCGGTAATCATCTCGACGGGTCCTGCCCTCACCGTCGATGTGAGCGATCTTAAATTTCCCAAAGCCGGCCCTCCAGCAGAAAAAGCTACATCGACGAATTCGACAAATGGTGCCCTTCACGACTTTCTGGAGGAAACGGAACGTCAACAGATTCTTGAGGCTCTGAAACAGAGCAATTGGGTTGTCGCGGGCCCCCACGGGGCAGCGGCACATCTCGGAATGAAGCGGTCCACCCTCCAGTTGAGAATGCATAAGCTCGGAATTGCGCGCGGCTTGGCATAGTCAAACGGACTTTCGTCGCACCTCTCCCGAAGAGCTCCCGCTCCTAGCACAATTCTTTTCGTGCGCCAGAAAACTGGCAGCCTGCCATTTAACTGGCACTGGCACCTTGGCATTTTGATCTGAAGAGCGTTTGTTCGGCTAGACATCCCAATACAAATCAGTAAGTTCCGCACCCTGGGGAACCTCCGCCCTTGGCCCTTCTGATGCACACGTCCTGACCCTGAGGGTTGCCATGAGTGGAATACGAGGCCCGAATACAGCATCGGATTCTCAATCGGTATTCTCATCACAAGAACGCTCCCATTCTCGCATCCTGGAAATCGACTCTTGGATGCCGAGCGAGATTCACGCCATACCCTCAACGGTACACCGCTTAATGCGGCTGATCGAAGGATCGCCATGTGTTCAGGGCCTAGAACGCGACGTCGAACTGGCTCTACTCGAAGCTCTGGGAACTGCCGTGATGCATGGCGATCAGGCAGATCCGAAAAGAAAGGTACACATCCGCTGCCGCTGCGGACCTGACCATGAAATGTCGATGGTTGTGACGCATCAGGGAAAGGGACTCAGCCTCGGAAAGACAATAGGTAACTTCCTCACCTCGGAGCCTGCAGGCGAAAACGGGTGTGCCATCAAGTTGACGAAAGTCGCGACAAACGAAGTCTCCTCTGAACGCGGCAGCACCGAAGTCCACAACGGTGGCACCGTGCTCAGCTCGGTTTCGTTGAAGCAGGCGTGAGGGCACGATGAGCTCCGCCGGAGCTGGCATCTCGGGCGACGAAATCTGCCTGCCCAAAGGCAACCCTTGGATCATTGCGGTTGCCGTTTCGCTGGCGGCGTTCATGGAGGTGCTTGATACCAGCATTGCCAATGTTGCCCTGCCCCACATCGCGGGCAATCTAGGCGCGAGCAATGACGAGAGCACCTGGGTGCTGACGAGCTATCTGGTCTCCAATGCAATCGTTCTGCCCATCAGTGGATGGCTCGTAGCATGGCTTGGACGAAAACGGTTTTTCTTAACGTGTATCGTATTTTTCACGATCAGTTCCTTCCTGTGCGGAATCGCGCCCAACCTTGGGCTTCTGCTCCTGTTTCGCGTGTTGCAAGGCGCGTTCGGAGGCGGCTTGCAGCCGATGGCGCAGGCCATCTTAGGCGATACCTTTCCCCCCGAGAAGCGAGGGCTGGCCTTTGCGCTGTATGGAGTCACGGCCATCTGCGCTCCCGCGATTGGTCCGACGCTGGGCGGCTGGATCACCGACAATTACTCCTGGCGCTGGATTTTCTACATAAACGTTCCTGTTGGCGCTCTGGCCCTCGCTCTCGTCTATCAGCTTGTGGAGGACCCACCGTACCTGGCTCGCATGAAAAAACGGCTGTCCGGGTTCGACTTCATCGGATTTTCTCTCCTGACCGTGGGCGTAGGTGCCTTGCAGATCGCCCTAGACAAGGGACAGGAAGACGACTGGTTCGGATCTAATTTCATTACGGCGTTGGTTATAATCGCCGCCGCAGGTCTCGTTGCTCTAGTCATCTGGGAATGGTTCCAGAAAGAGCCCATCGTTGATGTGCGTTTGTTCAGGAACTTCAATGTCGCGACAACGAATCTGATGTTCCTGATGCTGGGAATGGCGTTATTCAGTTCCACGGTACTCATGCCGCAACTCCTGCAGACTCTTATGGGATATACGGCACAAAAGGCAGGGATGGTGCTTTCAGCCGGCGCTCTCGTGGTGTTAGTCATTCTCCCCCTGGTTGGCAAACTCACTACACGATTCCAGGCTCGCTATCTCCTAGCCTTTGGTTGGATAACTCTGGCGGCGAGCATGTACATATCGTGCAAACAGGTCGATCTCCTCATGAGTTTTCGCTCGGCCACCTTCTTGCGTGTGTGGCAGTACGTCCCCGTGGCATTTCTATTCGTGCCTCTCACACTTGCCGGATACGTCGGTTTACCAGCGGGGAAAAGCAACGCTGCCGCCGGGCTCATGAATTTCATGCGCAATATTGGGCAAAGCGTCGGAACATCGGCTGTCACGACGCTCATTGCTCGACGCAGTCAGTATCATCAATCCGTGTTAGCAGGTTATACGGCTTCCGCTCGGTTTCACGACGCCACTACCGCACTCGCGATGCGCCTGAGGACCGCCGGCTTGAGCGTGCATGCTGCTCAACAACAGGCACTGGCCCGAATGTACGCGTTGGTTCAGTCCCAGGCTGCAGTCCTCTCCTACGTTGAGGTGTATTGGCTTCTGTCGATGGCTTCTGCAGTTATGTTTGTCGCATCATTTCTACTGAAAAGAAATGAACTGGGGAACCGTGGGAATGTCGCGCTTCACTAGAGTTCAAAAAACCGGCTAGGCCAATACGATCTCGTCTCATCAACGTTTCTATTCATGAGCCAGGAAACTGGCGGCATTACCACCTTGCTGGCACTGCCACGCTGGCACCCTAATCTACGGAACGGCCTTTCGGTTCGCCATCGCAGTACAAATCAATGAGTTCCGGAACTCGGGGAACCCTCCGCGCTTTGGCGGGCGTACTGCACTATTCCCGGGAGTGAGAGGAGATCTGACTCCAGAAGAACTCAGAGCTCCGCTCCGACGCTTGCTAGAAAATACGCGCGAGCGTAATCGCAAACCCGAGTTCAAGGAGAAGAATGCCGATATCCATGAAGAATCGTATTGTGTCACTGCCAAGCGTGGCGTTGATCATTGCTCTTTCGTTACTTTCGGCGCCAAGCGCGCAAGGTCAATCCAATGAGTCACGGTCTGACCAATGGCGAGTAGCCGGACAGAATCTAAGCAACAGTTGGAACCAACCGGCTGAGCACTCCATCAGCCCTGACAACGTCGATGGTCTAATCCCTAAATGGGCGTTCACAACGGGTGGCGATGTTTCTGCAACTCCGACCGTGGATAGTGACGCCGTTTACTTCCCCGATTGGGGCGGAAATCTTTTCGCAGTCGAGAAGAATAGCGGCCGGCTTATCTGGTCGCACAAGATCTCCGATTACGATGGGGTTAACGGAGCTATCTCGCGTGTTAGCCCTGCGGTAGATGGCAACCACTTGATTATTGGGGACATTCCTAGCGGAAATAAGGTTCACAACGGCGCGAACGTGATCTCCGTCGACCGCGAAACAGGAACACTCCAGTGGATGACACAGGTGGAAACTCATCCGGCGGCAATCATTACCGGATCTCCAGTTGTTTTCGACGGCGTTGTTTACATAGGAGTTTCTTCGAATGAAGAGACTCTGGCACTCGATCCGGTATATCCGTGTTGCAGCTTTCGCGGCAGTGTCGTAGCGCTCGATGAGAAGAACGGTGCGATGCTTTGGAAGACCTTCGACATGCCTGACAATGGCGGACAGCCGGGGGGATATAGCGGTGGGGCGGTTTGGCAACCACCCGCGATTGATCCAAAGCGCGGTACGCTCTTCGTCGGCACTGGAAACAACTACACCGCTCCCGCAGATGTGGAAGCGTGCCAGAACGCAACCCCCACTGCGAACTGCGCTGCGGCCGACGATTTCTTTGACACCGCTCTGGCGTTGGACTTAAAGAGCGGGCAGATCAAGTGGTCAAAGAGGCTGCAAGGTTTTGATACCTTCACAGGAGCCTGCGGTTTCGGACCTGCTAACCCAGCTTCAGGGAACCCAACCTGTCCCGTACCCGACAGCCAAGATTTCGATTTTGGAGGGGCAGGCCCCAATCTCGTGGGTAATATTGTCGGCTTTGGCCAGAAGAGCGGCATCTATTGGGCGCTCAATCCCGATGACGGCAACATCGTTTGGAGCACACTCGTTGGGCCCGGCAGTTCGCTCGGAGGCATCGAGTGGGGCACTGCGACGGACGGGCAGCGGATTTACGTCGCTATCGCAAATCGTTTCAATGTGCCCTACACTTTAGTGCCCTCGGGACAGCAAATAACCTGGGGTTCATGGAGCGCTCTCGATGTTGCCAATGGAAACATCCTTTGGCAGACTGCGGATCCCACCGCAGGCACCATTGATACCGGCTCGGTGAGTGTTGCCAACGGCGTCATGTATGCGGGCTCTTATTCAGGGCAGATGTATGCGCTGGACACGAGAACCGGGAAAATTCTCTGGAATTTCGCGAGCGGGGGCTCAGTAATCGACGGGCCATCGATCGTGGACGGCACCCTCTATTGGGGATCCGGTTACCGAAATATCCCACCTGGAATCGGAAACAACAAGGTCTACGCGTTTACTCTGACCGGATCGAGGGATCGCGGCGAGCACTCCGGACGATGAGGACGACCACGACCACTCCCAAGATCGCAGCGAGCAAAAATGATTCTGTTGGAATCATCGCCTCCATCAACGATGTGCCACGGGATTCTCGGTCCCGATAGCCCCAGTTAGAGAACCGGTTCCAAATACAAAGGAGACTTGCAGATGAAGATGTCGCTACGTTTTACTGCCAGTGCAGTTTTGGCCCTGATTATGGGGGCCGCTTGTCTTGGGCAGCACTACACCCAGACCAATCTTGTTTCCAACGCGTCAGGAGTCGCTCCCGTCACCGATCCCCAACTGATAAACCCTTGGGGGATATCCCGCGGCTCCGGCAGCCCGTGGTGGGTCTCCGACAACGCGACGGGCTTCACTACGCTTTATAACGGCGCAGGAGCCAAGGAGTCCCTAATCGTCACTATTCCCCCGGCCGATCCTAGTGACAAGAACACGCCTACTGGTACACCAACCGGCACCATCTTCAACGGCAGCCAAAAAGATTTCTTGCTGGCCCCAGCCAAACCAGCCTTATTCCTCTTCTCCACGATTGATGGAACGATTGCTGGATGGAATCCAACTGTGGCTGCGACACTTGCGGTGACTGTGGTCAAAACCACCGACGGATCCAGCTACACGGGTCTGACCAGCGCTTTCATCAATGGCAAGCGTTTCCTGTACACGGCAAACTTTACGAAGGGCCGCGTGGATGTTTATGACAACGCATTTCACCTTGTAAACCTGGCCAAGCAGCATTTCGACGAGGTTTCTTCCGACAACAACGGCCACTCTGCTGAAAATTCTTTTGTGGATGACAACCTGCCGGCCGACTATGTGCCTTTCAACGTGCAAGCGATCGGCAACGACATTGTCGTCACCTATGCGCTCCACCAGGGAGGCGCACGGTTTGAAACGGATGGTCCGGGCCTAGGTTTCGTGAACATCTATAGCTCGACCGGCATCCTATTGCGGCGTCTCGAACACGGCGATTGGCTGAACGCTCCGTGGGGCGTGGCTCTGGCTCCCCTCGATTTCGGACGCTTCAGTCACGATCTACTCATCGGACAGTTCGCAGGTGGTGGGGATACCCAGTCGAGCGGATTCATTGCCGCCTACGACTTGGCGACTGGAAAATTTGACGGACTGCTGCAGGATGCCAACGGGAAGCCGCTAGCCATTAATGGTGTCTGGGCACTCAGCCCTGGGAATGTCAGCCCGAATAACAGCGATGCCGCAACCGCGCCTGCCGCACAAATGTACTTCACGGCCGGACCAAACCACGGGTCGGGAGGATTGCTTGGTTATTTGGCGGCGGTTTCTACGGAATTGACCCAAGGGAATGACCAGTAATTCGGCCAGTTGATCGCAGCGCGGTCGGTGGCAAGGGATAAGGAGGCAGATGACAATCTCTAGCAAGCTAAGGCGTCTTCGGCGCCTATCTGGAGACGGATAAAGCGGGCGAAAAAGTCTGGTTAACCCATCGCTTGTGGGAGAACTGCTCGATGTTGTGGACAAGAACGGAAAGGTAGTCGGCTCGTCGCCAGGAGTACGGGACCGTAAAGCAATACCCTTCTCCGTCAACTGAGTTGGACTTCCACACTGTTTTAGTCGAAGGCGTCGGAGGAGAACACATGCACCGATGGGGAATAATCGTTCTGTTCGCCGGGATCAGCTTCGCGGTGGCGGGCTGCCCAAAGGGCACAAGTGACTTCAACCAGGGTCGCAAAGCCCAAGACCTCCACGATTACGACGCGGCATTTGAATACTACCAAAAAGCCCTAAAGACCGATCCTCAGAACGCGGAGTACAAGATCAAGTTCGATCAGGCTCGTTTTGACGCCGCTGAACTGCATATCCAAAATGGGTTGAAGCTCCGCGGACGAGGCGACCTGGAAAATGCTGCCAGCGAGTTTCAGAAGGCAGCCTCCATGGACCCGTCGAGCGTAGTGGCCGAACAGGAACTGCGAAAGACGATCGAGATGATCGAGGACAGGAAGCGTGCTGCAAATGCGGCTTCCGAGCCCTCGCCCAATAACGACGAGGAGGATCTCGCTTCAACTCCTCCACAGATCAAGCCGCTCTCTCGAGCACCCATCAACCTAAAGATGACCAATGACGCGAAGATCGTCTTCGACACGATCGGCAAGCTTGCCGGCATCACCGTTATCTACGATCCGGATTTTCCTGCGCGGCGAATTTCGGTGGAACTGAATAACGTCACTTTGGAACAGGCTTTGGACATCGTGTCCATCGAGAGTAAGGCTTTTTTGACGCCCGTTTCAGAGAACATTATCCTGGTGATTCCAGACCAGCCACAAAAACACCGCGACTATGAAGAGCAGTTCATGCGCACGTTCTATCTGTCCAATACAGCACAGCTGCAGGATCTCACCGAAATCGTAACCGGGTTGCGCCAACTTTTGGATCTGAAGCGCATTCAGCAATTGAACGCTCAGAATGCCATCGTGATTCGCGCAACGGCAGACCAGCTGGCCCTCGCGGGAAAATTCATTGAGGACATCGACAAAGCCAAGCCGGAAGTCATCGTTCAAGTGGAGGTGTTGGAGGCGCGCACCGATCGCATGCGAGACCTCGGCATTTTGCCGGGGCAATCAGCCAGCATCGCCGTCAATCCTAATTCGACAACCACTAACAGTAACAACGGCTCGAACAGTTCCAACAACACGACTCCGGGTACGGCCACGCTGAACCAGCTCACACACTTGAATCAGAATGACCTTGTTCTTACTCTCCCCAGCGCCACCGCGAACTTCCTGCTCACCGATTCCACAACGCGGGTCATTCAAAACCCGGAAGTTCGCTCCCTAGAGGGGCAGCCGGCAAAGTTGAATATCGGCGACCGCGTTCCTGTGGCAACCGGAAGCTTCCAGGCTGGCGTGGGTGTGGGATCCACGGCTGGCGCCGGGTTTGTCAATCCTCTGGTGAACACGCAATTCCAGTACATCGACGTTGGTGTCAACGTCGAGGTTACTCCGCGTGTGCACCCAAACCGCGACGTCAGTTTGAAGTTGCAAGTTGAGGTGTCTTCCGTCTCTAACCAGGTCACAATCGGTGGTATTCAGCAGCCCATCATTAGCCAACGCAAAATTGCGCATGAAATTCGCCTGAGGGAAGGCGAATCGAGCCTTCTGGCTGGCTTGGTCACGAAGTCAGACACGAAACAGCTTAATGGCTGGCCGGGCCTCGCGCATGTTCCAATCCTTCGGTACTTGTTCTCTGACGAGAACAAAAGCTCGGAGGATGACGAGATCCTGATCATTTTGACGCCGCATATTGTGCGCATGCCGGAATGGACGAAATCCAACTTGAAGGCGTTGTATGCCGGCTCCGAGACGAATGTTCAGGTCAGGCGCGCGCGCGAAATGCGAGCGCCAGACGAGCAGCCACCGACTGCCTCTGAGCCGGCGAATGCACAAGTGCCAGCCGCTCTCGCGGCGAATGCGCAAGCTCCGTCGAATGCGGGACAATCCGGACAACCTGCGCAGCTTTGCTTTGAACCGCCCACTCTATCTTTGAAACCGGGACAAATCGCAACGGTCGGCGTAGTGGTGGACAACGTGAACGACTTATTCTCAATTCCGTTCTTGCTGGAGTACAACCCGGCCGTGATCAGCGTAGAAGAAGTGCGGCATGGCGGCTTCCTCCAGGCTGGGGAGCAAGAGATCGCTATCGTGCGGAGAGTAGACAATGAGCGCGGCCAGCTGATCATTTCGGCGACCCGTCAACCAAACACATCGGGAGTGAGCGGCGCGGGTACGATCGTAGGCATCGTGATCAAGGCGCTTGCGCCCGGCGCCAGTACTGTGTCGATCATGCAGGTGAACGCTAGGGACTCGCAGCAACGGCCGATCCAATTGGTGACCAGCGAAGCCAGTGTGCAAGTGAAGCCGTGAACTTCACCCGTTCGGTCTCCGCCAGGAAACTGGCACCTTACCATGCCGCTGGCAGTGCCACTCTGGCAGCGTGATCGAGCATGTCGTCTCTCCGCACCTCATCTCGCAACAAATCAACAGGTTCGGCTGTTTCAGGAACGCTGGGCGCTTTGGCACGCGTGATGCATTTTCCATGAGCATGAGGCGTTTGCAATGGCTCGAATACAAGTTGCGAACGAACAGTCAGGTTCCGGCCACAATCTGCCGGGAGACACGCGGGTCCTCTTCGAGCTCGAGGCGTGGATGCCGAGTGAAATCGAAGCCATCTCCCCGCTGTTGGACCGGTTGACGCGACTGATCAAGGAATCTCACTGCGTTTGCGGCGAGGAGGCCTGTGTTGAACTCGCAATAGCGGAACCTTAAACAATGCAGTTCTTCACGGCAACCGTATGGACCGCCAAAAGTTGGTACAAATTCTATTCCGCTGTGAATTGAGAAAAGGGGTTTCGGTCATCGTCAAGGACCAAGGACAAGGATTTGACCCGAACGCGGTGCTGCCCGATCCCACGGCAACCGAGAACATCGACAGCGAGCTCGGACGTGGCCTCTGGCTGATGAAGCGGATGATGGACGAGGTTTCTTTTGAACGCGGCGGCACCGAAGTCCGCATGCAGAAGTCACCGCCAATCCAGGCTGGAACGGAGTGCGAGCCGCCAACGGAATAATCTCTCAGGGCGGCAAATAGGGCTGAGAACTGCGCCGCCGTTGTCGGCAGTCTGAGCGAGTTTTTGTCAAACAGCAGAGGTTGACGTGTTCAAGATCACGAGGACCGAGACGGCAGCAGAAGAGAAATGGATTCTCCTAGGCCGCTTGGAGGGGTTGTGGGTTAGCGAGCTGAGAAGAAGTTGGAAAAAGGCTCATCGAACCGACAACACCCGCAAGTGTGTTGTCGATCTCAATGAAGTCACGTCTATCGATGAGAAGGGAGTGAGGCTCTTGCGGGCCATGTCGAAGCAGGGCGCTCAATTCATTGCCACCGGGATTTACATTAAGCATGTACTTCAAGAGAGGTGTGAAAGATGAAACCACGAAGGCACCTAACTGTGCCGCCGAATGTCATAAACGACGCCGGCAAACAAGAAACTGCGATTGCTTCTGCCTACAGTCTTTCCGGCAAGGGAGACATGGCTCTCGTCGCTGCTGCGAAGAACGAAAATCGTGAAGCGTTTGAAATTCTAGTCGAACGTCACACGCGAAGGGTTTTCTTCGCGGCGCGGCGCATGACCCACACACGAGCGGACGCTGAAGATGTCGTGCAGCAAAGCTTGCAAAAGGCATTCATCCACCTGCGCCAATTCGAAGGGAAATCCTCCTTTTCCACTTGGGTAACGCGCATCGCCATCAACGAAGCCCTTATCTTGCTACGGAAGAGTCGTGGGCTGCGTGAAGTGTTGATCAACGACTCAGCCGAGGGCGGGGAAGCACTATTCGCGCTGGAGATCCCCGATTCTTGTCCAAATCCCGAAGATAGCTATTCACAGCGCGAGCGGCAGCAAATTCTGCTCTCGGCCATTAAAAGGTTGCCGCACGGAACACGGAGAGCACTCCTGTTGCGTGAGCTTGACGAGCGAACGACGGAAGAGACCGCTCGAATCATGGGGATTTCAGTAAGCGCAGTAAAAAGTCGACTGTTTCATGGACGAAAGAAATTGCGTGAGAGATTGAAGCACTATTTCGGGTCAGCTTGGGCGTACCGACGGAAAACTTCACGAACGATCAGTAACGCGACGCATGTCTCTCAAGATCACATTGCCTGCAATGCATGTGGTTGATGCGCGGACGAAGAGAGGCCCTCATGGAGACGTTTCTGTTTATCGGTGTCTTGGCGATTTTGGGATTTTTGTGCTTCACCGGCCCGGACGGTGTTATTGGGCCGAGGCATCGTCGCTGAATCCGGATCCCGCGTAAGATTCGACGCTCGCTAGGAACGCAAGAAAAGGACAGATAAGGGGAAGTACATGGGCAAGCTGGAAGGAAAAATTGCACTCATTACTGGCGGCAATAGCGGCATCGGCCTTGAGACGGCAAAGCAGTTTGCGAACGAAGGAGCATACGTCTTCATAACCGGGCGCGACGATCCGGAATTGGTTGCTGCGTTTAAGGAGATTGGAAAAAACGTCATCGCCGTACAGGGAGAGGTGTCGAACCTTCGCGATCTAGATCGTCTCTTCGCGCAAATCAAGCGGGAAAAGCGCAGGCTCGATATTGTGTTCGTCAATGCCGGTGTTGAGAAGCGTAGCCCTTTGGGCAGAATAACTGTAAAAGGTCTTTTTTTTACGGTGCAGAAGGCGCTTCCCCTGCTGCCGGATGGCGCCTCGATCATTCTCAATGCGTTCGTCGTAGCCACCCATGGGAAGGCGGCGGATGGCGGCGAAAACGCCACAAGGGGCGCGGTGCGCTCGTTCGGGCGCATGTGGACAACGGACTTGAAGGGGCGCCGCATTCGCGTGAACGCCGTGAACCCAGGCCCAGTCGACTCGCCTCGACGGAAAGACTTACTGCCTTCGAGAGAAGCGGGCGGGCATCCTGCGAACCGTGCTTCCCTCCGAAGGCGCGGTACGCTGGAGGAAATCGCTGAGGCTGTGGTGTTTCTCGCATCCGACGACAGCGGACACATCACGGGAACGGAATTGTTTGTAGGTGCCGGATTCGCGCAGCTGTAGGCCTGCGCCATGACTGGCTCCAGGCGCAAAGAGAGCTAACGGAGCAGCCGCAACGATAGAGGGCACCGGTATCTGATTTCGCTTTCCGCACCGCCCACACCTCTGCCGACGTTGTCGTTGGGTTTTGACCAAGCGATACCGTCATGTAGCCGCGGGTCCCGGCCTCCCCCGCCGGGACTTGCGGCGAGGAGGTGTCAGGGGTTCGTGGAGATCCCGAGCAGTTGGACTACGGAAGGAGAGAAAGAATTCGGGCATGACATTGAAAGGGACGCGAAATGAGACCTCGGAGCTTGGCGGAAGGCCCAATCATGCCTCGCGCTGAGGATACTTCCGCAAACCGTGCACCAAGTCATGATGAAATCAGGCGTCGCGCATATGAAATCTATCTTGAGGGTGACGGCCACCCAGGCGATGAGCTTGATGACTGGCTCAGAGCCGAAAGCGAGCTCCAAAAGGTCGCTCTTTTCAAACGAGGCTGGAGCCGTCTTCAGCAGCAGCGTCCCCCCGATTCCGAGGACGGAAATTGAGATTCAGCGCATGAGAACAATGGGAAGGAGAAGCTAATGACGATGCAAGTGATTCTAGCAGTCATGGTCGGCGCACGCCCTCGTAGTGGCTGCGGCCGTGCATGCACCCGATCGCGCGAGAAAAAGCAGCTGATCCAACTTGGCATGGGCAGGAAGCTCCATCCCCGGGAGTTCAGGAACAAAAGGAGGAGATCATGAATTACGCTGTCCGCTTTCTGTTTGGCGATGTACCGCGACTGCGCTCTGGCGCCGTCTTCTTAGCCACCGCCGCCCTCGGCATCTTTGTCTCAGCGTGTAACAAAAGTCAGGCAAAAACAGCGACGCCAGTGCCGGAGGTCGAAGTGGCCACAGTAGAACAACGCGATGTCCCGATGTACAGCGAATGGGTAGCGACGTTGGACGGATACGTGAACGCCGAGATCCGACCCCAAGTCTCAGGCTACATAGTCAAGCAAGACTACACAGAAGGTTCGCTCGTTCACAAAGGCCAAGTACTGTTCGAAATAGATCCGAGGCCCTTCACGGCAGCCCTCGACCGCGCAAAGGGGGATCTTGCGCAGGCGCAGGCACAACTTGGCAAAAGCACCCTTGATGTGGAGCGCGACACGCCGCTTGCAGAAGCCAGGGCCATCGCTAAGAGCCAATTGGACAACGAGATTCAGGCCAAGCTTGGGGCCCAGGCCGCCGTCGAATCGGGCAGGGCGGCTGTGGAGCAAGCCGCACTCAACCTCGAGTGGACCAAAGTCACCTCGCTGGTGGACGGCATCGCGGGGATAGCACAGGTACAGATCGGCAACCTGGTCGGAGCCAACTCTATCTTGACTTCAGTTTCGCAAGTGGAGCCCATCAAGGCTTTTTTCCCAATTAGCGAGCATGAGTATCTCATCGCACAAAGCCAGGGCAATTCCATTTCCAGCCAGCACACTATCCGTTTCTTCGGAACCACCGTCGAACTGATCCTTGCTGAGGGCGGTGTCTATCCTCAAAAAGGCAAGGTCTTGCTGGCGGACCGGCAAGTCGATGCGAACACGGGCACGATTCGAATTGTTGCTACCTTTCCCAATCCTGGCAACATTCTTCGTCCCGGCCAGTATGGACGTGTGCGAGTCGAAACCAACTTGAAAAAAGGGGCTCTGCTACTACCACAGAGCGCCGTTGCGCAGTCGCAGGGAAGCTACCAAGTGGCGATTGTCGGCAGCGACCACAAAGTCAGTATGCGCACCGTGAAGCCCGGCGAGACGGTCGGGACGATGTGGGTGATTGACGAGGGCCTCAAACCGGGCGAGCAAGTCGCAGCCGAAGGGCCGCAAAAGCTCAGAGAAGGAACTCTCGTTACACCAAAGCCCGTACACCTTTCCGGGAAAGGAAACTGAGCTATGTCTAAGTTCTTCATCGACCGCCCCATCGTGGCCATGGTGATCGCCATCCTTACGGTGATTGTGGGCGCGGTGACCATCATTAGCTTGCCCGTGGCGCAGTTTCCCAACATCGTCCCGCCCGAAATTCAGCTGCAGGCCACCTATGTCGGTGCGGACGCTCAGACCCTGGAGCAATCCGTCGCCACGCCCATCGAACAGCAAATCAACGGCGTGGACAACGTAAACTACATGTACTCCCTAAACGCCACCGGCAACTCGCAAACCACCATGGTCGTGGACTTCGACCTGAAAACGGACCCGAACACCGATTTGATCCTTACACAGTCGCGCGAGCAACTGGCTGCCGGTCAGCTTCCACCGGATGTTAACACCTTCGGGGTCACCATTCGAAAGTCCGTGACCGCCCCGCTCATGCTGGTCGGCCTATTTTCCCCGAATGGCACCTACGATACCAAGTTCCTTGGCAATTACGCATATATCAACCTCAATGACCCCATCGCCCGCTTGTACGGTGTAGGCCAGACGCAGGTTTTCGGCGCAGGGCAGTATGCGATGAGGCTGTGGGTACAGCCTGACAAACTGGCGGAGATGGGCATCACGGTCACGGACATCGTCAGTGCAGTGCAGGCGCAGAACACAGTCAATCCAGCGGGTCAGGTGGGTGGTGAGCCGGCTCTCGCGAACCAGCAATTCACTTATTCCGTGCTTGCGCAGGGCCGCCTAACGTCTCCGGAACAATTCGAAAACGTGATCGTGCGCGAGGCGTCAGATGGCGGCATTGTTCGCGTGAAAGACGTTGCCCGCGTCGAGTTGGGCGCACAAGACTACAGCATCGTCAGCCGCTTAAATGGGAAGCCCGCCATCGTAATTCCCGTTTACCAGTTGCCTGGTTCCAATGCGGTCCAAACGGCCGCAGGTGTCCGAAAACTAATGGCCGAGATGAAGCAGCGCTTCCCGCAAGACATGGACTACGCCATATCGCTTGACCAGACGAACGCGGTTACAGAAGGCATGAAGGAGATCATTGAAACTCTTTTGATCGCTATCTTCCTGGTGATCATGGTGGTCTATCTCTTTTTGCAGGACTGGCGCGCTACGCTGATCCCAATGCTGGCCGTGCCCGTTTCGCTGGTAGGCACGTTTATTCTCTTCCCGCTCTTCGGCTTCTCTATCAACACGCTTTCGATGTTCGGGTTGGTCCTGGCGATCGGCCTTGTGGTAGATGATGCCATCGTCGTCGTCGAAGGTGTACAGCGCCATATCGAGGAGGGCCTTGCTCCGAAAGATGCCGCTCGGAAGGCGATGGAAGAACTCTCTGGTCCTGTCGTCGCTATTGCCTTGGTTCTCTCCTCGGTGTTTGTACCGACAGCCTTCATCCCGGGCATCACCGGACGGCTCTACCAGCAATTTGCCCTCACCATCGCCATCTCGGTAGTCCTCTCCGCCTTTAACGCTCTCACGCTGAGCCCTGCGCTTGCTGCGCTACTCCTCCGGCCAAAGAGGGAAAGCCACGGGCCGCCCCGCAAGTTCTTTGACGGGTTCAATCGCATGTTCGGGCGTGGCACCGAGATCTATGTCCGACTCTGCGGCGGGGTTCTGCGCAAGGGTGTGCTGGCTTTGGTGGTGATTGCGGCCTTCGGCATCGGCGCGGGTTTCTTTAGCAGCCGTCTGCCCTCGAGCTTCCTGCCCGATGAAGACCAGGGCTACGTGTACATAAATATGGACCTTCCAAACGCAGCTTCGCTGGAACGTACCAGCGCCGCGGCGAGACAGGTTGAGGAGATCCTCGCCAATACGCCTGGCGTCCAATACACCACGAGTGTTGTTGGCTTCAGCTTGCTGAGCTTTGTGCGGACTACTTACAACGGCTTCTTTTTCGTCACGCTTAAGCCCTGGAGTGATCGTAAAACCAGGGCGGAACAATATCAGGAAATCAAGGTGCGCTTGAACCAGCAGCTTAGCAAGCTTCCCCAAGGAACCGCTTTCAGCTTCTCTCCGCCGGCAATTCCTGGAGTTGGTACTTCCGGGGGATTTCAGTTCGTGCTCGAAGACCGTGCCGGCCGGGACATCCCGTTTCTGGCAGGCAACCTCGACAAGTTTCTGGCGGCCGCTCGCAAGCGCCCCGAAATTGGCTCGATATCCACCTCCTTTCTGCCGAGCGTGCCGCAAGAGTTCTTGGAGGTCGACCGGGAGAAAGTGCTGAAGCAAGGTGTGGCGCTCAACGACGTTTACAGAACTATTCAGGCTTTCATGGGCGGGCTGTTC
>Ga0307475_10000879_pt1 | contig 17951 bp, 21 predicted proteins | sample atmos_gasesECM1C_FD_203317 | JGI IMG/M metagenome (GOLD analysis project Ga0307475, IMG submission 203317) | Hardwood forest soil microbial communities from Morgan-Monroe State Forest, Indiana, United States - atmos_gasesECM1C_515 | ecosystem: Environmental > Terrestrial > Soil > Temperate... | reverse complement strand
TACTCCCGGAGCAACACCTTTTATAACCGGAACAACTATTACCGAGGGGGAGGCGAGCGCGGAAGAGTTAACGGCGAGCGCGGCGGATTTAATGGCAACCGGGGCGGAGATCGTGCCCGAAACAGCGAAGGGAACAGGCCTCCCGGCGGGAACGCCGGCGAGCGCGGTGGAGTTAACGGCGATCGCGGCGGAGCTGGTATTCGCACCAACGAAGGGAACAGGCCCCCCCATGCGAACGCCGGCGGCCGCGGCGGGGCTGAAAACCGTCCCGGCCCAACGGCCAGGCCTTTTGAAGGAAACAATAACGCTGCTCGAGGCTACGCTGAACCTCACGGTCAGAGCGGCGTCCGCTCGGGCGCCTTCAGCAACTACGACCATGGCGGACAGGAAAGGAGCTTTTCGTCGCGCGGAAGTGCCAGCTTCGGCGGCGGAACAGGGGCGCGTGGCGGCGGACAATCTCGCGGCGGCGGTGGCAGACATTGATAATCAAAGTTTCGTCCGGTTCCTTGTACTTTTGCAAAATTTACAACTGGAGAGAAGCGACATGCGGCGAACGAAGCTGAACTTCGACAAATTTGATTGGACCAATCTTCTTGAAATGGCCGCTGTCGGCATCTTGTTGGCGGGGGGCTTTCCAGTGCGTTCCGTGGGGCAGCAACAAAGGCAGAAAACATTTTCATCGCCGGAAGACGCGAGCAATGCGTTCGTCACGGCAGTGCAGCGTAACGACGAAAAAGTGATGCTCGATATCCTCGGACCAGACGGAAAGCAAATCGTCTCGTCGGGGGACGAAACCGAGGACGCCAACAGCCGCGCTAATTTTGTACAGAGATATCAGGAAATGCACCGTCTGGTGAAAGAACCGGATGGAACTATTATCTTGTACATCGGTGCGAAGAATTGGCCCACACCCATACCGCTGGTGAACAAAGGTAATTCGTGGTATTTCGACACCGATGCAGGCAAGAAAGAAATCTTGTTCAGGCGAATTGGCCGGAATGAAATATCGACCATTCGTGTTTGCCAGGAGCTCGTGGCGGCGGAAAAGGAATACTACTCTACCCAGCACAACGAGTACGCCCAGAGAATCTTCAGTGATGAAGGGCAGCACAATGGCCTTTATTGGAAGGCCGCTGATGCCGAGCCCCAGAGCCCTATCGGGCCGCTGGTGGCATCAGCCGTTGCTGAGGGCTACGCCAAGAGCCGAGACGACGCTCCGACTCCTTACCGCGGTTACTACTACCACATCCTGACGCGTCAGGGGAAAAATGGCCCGGGCGGCGCGAAAAGTTACATCGTAAACGGCAAAATGACCGGGGGATTCGCTTTCGTGGCCTATCCGGCGGAATACAGATCGTCCGGAGTGATGACCTTCATCGTTAGCGAGGATGGAGTGGTGTATCAAAAGGACCTCGGCAAGAAGACCGATGTTCTCGCCAAGGCCATGAAGGAATACAATCCCGATTCCAGTTGGCAAAAAGCTGAAGAACAGCCGGAGGAGACTGCTGGCGAGCAGAAAACCAACTAAAATGCATCACAATGCTTCGCAGCTAGTTCGCGCGCGTTACCGCGGATTACCTGCTTTGCGAATATAGATTTGGCCCTGAAAGTTTCTGAATTGAATTTCCGGGCCTCCCCCATTGATCGTTCCGTGCACCGTCTTATCAATCTTCACGCGGTATTTGCCGCCGTGTCCGCGGCCATCCTCCACCACCGGCTGCGAAGACGCCGCTTTAAGCTGTATATCAAAATCGCTGAACACATCCCCCTGGTCCGAACGAATGCTGACATTCGCCTTCAAATCAGCAGGGAACGTAACATCAATGTTTCCATTCAAAGAACTGAAAGCCATGGCCTTCTGCGGGTCGACTCGTGTCAACGTCGCGTACACATGACCATTCAACGCATGTGCTACCACGCTGCCGGAAATGTTGTTCAACGTAACCGCTCCGTTTATGTCATCCACGTCCAGTTCGCCGTCCACACCCGTAACAACGATATCCCCGTCATTCACCGCCCGCAGCTTCAGCGAAGTGTGCGCCGGCACCGAAACTGTCACATCGATCGGGTGCATATACGAATCCGTGTTGATGCTGACGTCGTTGTTTTCTTCTTCCACGGAAAGTCCGGTGCTCGAGATCGTCAGTCGCTTCGGCCCGCCCTCGCTACGCGGATTCTCTCGGTTGCGCACGCGCGCTTCCACCACCACTTCCTTGCCCTCGTACGCCTTCACGGTGATCCCGCCATTCACCATGCTGACCTTCACCCGCGCTGGCCGCGAGGGATCGCTCAGCGCCACCGGAATGCGGTCGCCGCCCGCTTGCGTCTGGCCCTGCGCGAACGCCCTCTCCGCGCCCGGCCCCAATGTCACCGCCGCAATCGCCGCCAACCCCAAGCCCGTCGATAAAATTGATGAGAACCGCTTCATTTGCTTATTCATGGTTTTCCAGAATTCGAATGTCTCCATTTAAATTTTCCACCTTGATCTGCGGACCACCCGCATTAATTCGCGCTCCCGTATACCGGTCCGCACGAAAAATCACCTTGCTGCCGTGATGTTCCTCCTGCATTCCCTGCACCGGCAGCGCCGTCACCGGAAAGTCGCTGTAAATCCCGCCGTTGAACGTCTTGAATCGAAAATCCGCCGACAAATCGCGAGCGAACGCCAACTCGATGCTCCCATTCACGGTCTGAAAATCGGATGCCTCGCGCGGATTTTGCCGGAACGATACCTTCACCGGCCCATTGACCGTGCGCGCCGTACCCGACCCCGCGATATTGCGAATCTGTATGTCCCCGTTCACGTTGCGCACCAGGAATCCGCCGTTGATATCGCGCACCGACACCCGCCCCTCATTCACCGTCTTGATCTTGATGTCGATGTCGCGCGGCACCTGCACGTGAAAATCCATCTTCACGATGTACCCTTCAAATTCCCGCGAACGCGAGCAGTCGTGGCAATCGCACCGGAACGGCCCATTCACATACAGCTTCAGCGCATCGGCTTGCTGTGTGATGTCCAGCGTCACGTCCTTGCGCGCTTGCTCGATCTTTCCCTTCGATTCTGCCCGGATGCTCTTGTCCACCGTGAGTTGTACCTTATCCGACGCCGTCCCGACCACTTCGATCGAACCCCAAACGTTGTCGATCTCCAGTGTTCGCCGCCCCGTTCCAGCCGGCATCGCAAATGTCTTCTCGATTTTTTCCTGCGCATGCTCCGTCAAGCTCGGCTCATCGTTATCGATCTCCTCGCGGTCAACGTCCTCCTGATCGGAATCTGCGTCCATCTCGGGCTCGTCTCGATCCGCGTCCATGTCCACCTGCGGTTCCTCGATGTCCATGTTCATGTCCGACTCAACGTCCATATCGATATCCATATCGGTGGCGTTCGGCTCTCTATCCACATCGACATGAACGGCAGGAGGCTTCTCCTGTTGCACGGTCCGAACAGCCTGTTTCTCCGGAACATTGCGCGCCGCTTGCGCCGGAAACAAAAGCAACGCCATCCCGGAAATCAGCACCGAGAGAAAATATGTCCTGCTCATACCCCGCTCCTCAATTCAGCTTGCTAATTGCCCAATCCGCTCTCTGCCGCACCGTCGGATTCAGATTCGGCGTTTGCCGCAGCCTCTCAAGCCGCGGAGCCGCTTCCGAAACGCGCCATTCCACCAATTGGTCAATCAGCGCAACCTGCACCAGCGGCGATTGCTGCTCCTGCAAAGCGTCCACTACCGTTTTCTTCACTAGCGGCTGCCCGGCATGTCGGCTCAGCGCGTCCAGCGCCGCTAGCCGTACGTCCACGCTCTGGTCGTACCGCAATGTATGCACCAGCGCCGCAAGCACCTGCGGATCAAGCTGTCCCTCACGCCGCGTCCATGTCACGCCTTCCAGCCGCTGGCTCGCCGATTGTTGCTGCAGCATCGAAAGTGCAACTATCTGCCGCATGTTGGTCAGCTCAGTGTGCATCGCCGCCAAATCCTGCGAGTTCGTTTTCGCGCTCCCTAACTGCAATCCCAAATACGTCCCCATCGCGACCAGCGCGATGCTCCACGCCACCGCTCCCACCGGCGAGCGCAACCACTGGAACACGCTCCAAATGGAAGCCCCCTTGTCCGTTGCATACAGTGCCGCGCCTTCTTCTCCCCGGCCCGTCTGGTACGCCTGCAGCATCGCCTCGAATCGCTCCCGCCCCGCCGCGCTCGGCTGCTCCTCCGGAATCAGCGTCAGCTTCTTCCACAGCCCCGCCACCTCGCCGCACTCCACGCAGCTCTCCAGGTGCCGCTCCACGATTTTGTTCTGCTCCGCATTCAAACCCTCTTGCAAATAATCCGGCAACAGCTCTGCGATCTCTTCACACTTCATGTCCCAACCTCCGCGGTGGAAAATTTTGCCGCGCATTCCGCTGCGCGGGTTTAGTCGGCGCAGCCTGCAATTGATGAAACGCTTCCCGCAGCTCCATCAGCGCACGATGGATGCGTACCTTCACCGTCGCCACCCCACACCCCACCAACCGCGCCACTTCCTCGTACGGCAACTCCTGAAACCGGCAGAGCACCAGCAGCTCGCGCTTTTCCTCCGGCAGCTCCATGAGCGCCCGGTGCAGCATTTCCGACTCCTGCTGTTGCTGCGCCGGATCCCCCGGCGCCACCGTCGGCGCCATTTCCGGTTCGAACAGCACCTCTGGCCGGCTTTTCCGAAAATGATCGATCCGCGCATTCCTTGCGATCTGATACATCCACGCGCGAAACGGTGTCCCCTGCCTAAACGTCTTCCGGTGCCGTAGAATCCGCAAGAAAACCTCCTGCACCAGGTCTTCGCTCAGCGTTCGGTCTCCGGTCAGCTTGGTGTAAAAGTTGTACAGCGGCGCGTGGTAGCGGTCGAACAACACCCCCAGCGTTTCACCACCGCCATCACGCACCTGCAGCATCAATTCCTCGTCGGTAACCGAGTGCATTCTCGGATCGTTTTCTCTGCCTGCGTCTTGCCCCTGCATACAGGAATACCGCCTAACCGGGAAAAGGTTACATCAGGAAGGTGCCGAGCCGGCGCTTGCTACCCGCGCCGGCGTCTCGGCGGTAGGTTTGGAGTGCAGTAGCTTGTTTATCCTGAGTCTCGAAGGGCTACCACTTTCAAGGCTGCAACATCATCGAGGCGACTGCAAACCAACCTAGGCTCTTAGTCTGCATTCGCTTCACCTGTTTCGCTCAGCGAATCCTAATTGGCGTGCCTTTGCGCGGAATGAAGATCTTCTCAGGCGGCGTGATGTTGAACTTTCTCGCGTAGCTGCCCTGGTTGACCGCAATCCCCATCCGGCCCCGCGAATCGATGTACAAAAGCGTTTCCCCCACCGGAACGTCCATGAACGTCTTCGCGTAAGGCAGCGCGACCGCCTTATTATTTATTTGCACAAACACTTTATCCCCGAGGTTGTAACCCATTTGCTTGAAATCGTCGCCCGGAATGTCCGTGATCAGCGATCCGTAAGGATCATCCAGCCCAATAACATCTCCATCGATGCCCTTTGCGGACGTCACCGAAGTCTTGGGAGTCAACCGCACAAGCTGCTGCACCGGCGGCCCCACCAGATCAAACTCCCAGCCCTCCGCCAGATGCGCCGCCGCGGGAGAAAAAACATCCCGCCCGTGAAACGTCGATGACAGCGGCGCCTGGATCATCCAATGCTGGTTGGTGATTGCCCGCGCGGACTCCAGTCCGTCGCGATCCAGCACCGGCGTGATGACTCCATTGTCAGGAAGAATGAAATATTGGCCTTTCTTCGATTTCACCGCGATCGCTTTCCGCGATGTCCCCACTCCCGGATCGACCACCACCAGAAACACCGTCCCTTCCGGATAGTACGGCGTAACTCCGTACAGAAAGCGCGAAGCCTCCTCAATCGAAAACGGCGTCACCTGATGCGTTATGTCCGTGATTCGCACGTCCGGCGCGATTCCATAAATCACACCCCGGCAAATCGCCACGGCGTCGTTCGCTGTTCCAAAGTCCGTCATGAACACAATCGCAGGCCGTGGCGCGGACGCCTGTGCCGATGCCGGCGCAACCGGCTGCCGCGAACACCCAGCCAGCGGCAGAAAAAGCAGCAAAGCAGCCAGTCTATACATGCGCGATTCGCGCGAACGCATCGTCTCCCCTTCGGCCAAAAAAGTATACCCGAACCGCGCAAGGCATGCGCGCCTTCGGCTATCACGACGTCGGAGAAAACTTATGAAAATAAATGATCGCGCGGAAGGAAAATTACTCGCCGGGCCGGCAAGCCGAACAACTCAATTCCTGCCCCATATGCTCGAGGCGGCCTTGCGCGGTTGTCACCCAGTGATGGTCGGTGTACGGCGGATCATTCCGAACGTGCTTCTGATGCCCGCATTCCAGTTCCGCCACCCAGGTGCGGTCCACATCCATATGAAACCCAACGATCTTGCGCAGAACCCCGCCCGATTGGGATTTCATTGGCTTCATACTTCTATTCTACGCATATTCTTTTTGCCCGTACCTAAATTTCTAATAACGGCACCGGTCACGCTATCGCCCGCAGCGTGAAGTGTTACACTCCGTCTGCTACGCTAATAAAGAGCCATTTAGAAGGAGAACACAGCATGGAAGCGGGCAACGAAGCAGCGGCTGCAATCCTCGTGCAAACCATTTTTCTCAAAGACGGACACCTGCAGGGCATTCTAGGCGAGCAAGCCACAAAGAGCCCCGCAGCGGCGGCCGAGTTCCTGAAGCCCTTTTATCGCGCCGCCCTCGGCATGATCGCCAAAACAAGAGCGGACGACAAATCCTAACAAAGCAGCCGAGAACTCACGCCCGGATGACAGTGCTGGCGCACCGGCGTAAACTGCGAAGCTAGACGCTGAGATTTGGAGGCAACTATGTCCATTCGACCTGTAAAGCGGCTCATCCGCAGCAAACCCACGACGGAGGGCGCAGGAGTTCACCTCCGCCGCGCCTTTGGTTTCGGTAACACCAGCGAGTTCGATCCCTTCCTTCTGCTCGACGATTTTCGCAACGACGTCCCGGAGGATTATCTCGCCGGCTTTCCGTGGCACCCCCACCGCGGCATCGAGACCATCACTTACGTTCTCGCCGGAACCGTCGAGCATGGCGACAGCATCGGCAACCATGGCGCCATCGCCGCCGGCGACGTCCAGTGGATGACCGCCGGCAGCGGCATCATCCACCAGGAAATGCCCAAGGGCGATCACGCCGGCCGCATGCACGGCTTTCAGTTGTGGGCCAATCTGCCCGCGTCGCTCAAGATGACGCCGCCGCGCTATCAAGAGGTGAAAGAGCCGGACATCCCGCAGATTACCGACGATGACGGCACGCACGTCCGTCTGGTCTGCGGCAGTTTCTGGGGCAAGCGCGGCCCAGTCGATGGCATCGCCGCTGATCCCGTCTATCTCGATGTGTCCGTAGCCCCCGGCCGCAGGAAAACTCTGCCCGTCGAGACCACTCGCCACGCTTTCGCCTACGTCTTCGCAGGCTCCGGCAAATTCTGCAACGCCAGCGAGCCCCTGTCGGTGCCCACCGAGTCGGTGGGCTGGCTCGACACCGCCCCGCCCTCCGCTGCCGATAATCGCTCCCTCGTCCTCTTCGATCGCGGCGACGAAGTCATCGTGCAAGCCGGCGACGAAGGCATCCGCTTCCTGCTCGTCTCCGGCAAGCCCCTCGAAGAGCCCGTCGCCTGGTACGGCCCTATCGTGATGAATACGCAAGAGCAGCTCCGCCAAGCCTTCACCGAATTGGAGAAGGGCACGTTCCTGAAAGAAGGCAAATCAAAAAAGGCCGGCGCGGAGTAGCGCGTCGCGACTTGCCCTTGAACCCTGGGACCGACAGCCAGAAATGGCTGTCCCACCTGTTTGCACGGCGGCGGGAACAAGAGTCCGGAAGTTGTTGATAGCAAAGGGTGGATTTCGTCGGGTACCCCCACCCCGGGTGTTTTGCCACAAGAGTTCGGATTTGCTTGATTCCAAAGGGGTTGACGTTTCTGGCGTGGCAAAAGAGTTTGCAACAGTATCAAGGGAAAGGATTTAGGTCGGGCAGTGAGGCGAGGGCGTCGAGGTAACATAGGGGAGGTTACCAGAACGATAACTACTTTGTCAAGACATTTTATAAAGCTAGTAAGATCAGCGGAATAGCGCCGTTCCCATTATGGTATAGCAAGGGGGTGAGGGAGGAAGCCATGTCGAAGGTTGTGTATGTGTCGAAGTCGCGGCTGGAGCGGAAGCAAGGACCGGTGCGGGTGGCGCATTTGCCGGGGGAGGCGCGGCCGGTCATTTATAGTGTGCATGGGGCGATTGCCGAGCATTACAAGGTCGACCCAGCGAAGATTGGGGAGTCGCACGCGGCGACCATCGATTATGTGATTTCGGCGACGGCGGGTTGAATGCTGGGGACCTTTGGAGGTGCGCTGGAAGCGCGCCAAATCGATGCCAGCAACGGGAAGCTGACCGCGGAAGTCACCGGCGAGGTGGAGACTGAGGACAATGTGCTGGTTATCCGGCGGATCCACGTAGCGATGCGGCTGGTTGCTGCACCAGAGCTAAAGGACAAAATCGAGCGCGTCCACGGTATGTATGCCATGAACTGCCCGCTCTACCGCACCTTGCACAACGCTATCGAGCTGACGTCCTCCTACGAGCTCGTTCCGCCGCGCTGAAGCGGGTCGGACATGGATATCCAGTCGTCCTGAGGTAAAGAGGTTCCCCGACAAGCTGTGCCTGTCGTTGGCTTAGGCGAAGACACACAATCTGGCAATACTTGGATATAGAATCTCTGCGGAGGTTCCCGATGAATCGCCCCGTGAGTCTAATTCTGGTGGATCTGCTTGCTAACCTCAACGGCGGCTTTCAGTCAAACAGGGCGGACTCGCAGACAATGCGTGCGCTTTGGGGTAGGTCCGTCAACTGCGCCATGAGTTTCGGATGCTTGCGGGAATTACAGGTGTCTTAGCAGCAGGTGAATCATGAACTGGCTAAGGCAATTGTTCTCGCGCGGCCCCGTCTACGGCGAGGATGACAGCCGCCAAGTCTGGCACTGGCGCTCCTTCGAAGGCATTTTCATGGATGTCCGCTACGGCATCCGTGTGCTGCGCAAGAACCGCGGATTCACGATCGTAGCGATTACCAGCCTTGCGCTGGCTATCGGCGCGAACACGGCGATCTTTTCTTTGCTCAATGGACTGGCATTGCGCGATCTGCCTGTGCCGCAGCCGGAACAGCTGGTCCGTTTCGGCGCGCAAAGCGGGGAAGAATCCTTCGTCGCTTTGTCATTGCCGCTGTTCGAGCAGATCAGCAGCGGCCAGAGAGTGTTTTCTTCGACTTTCGGATGGTGGGGCGACAACCTTTCCACTGTGGAAATCAACGGAGCGCTATCGAGAAACGACATCTGGGCGGTCACAGCGAACTTCTATTCTGAGTTGGGCGCGACTCCCGAATTGGGTCGCCTGATCGGGCCAGAAGACGATGACTTAAGGGCGGCCTCGCCCACGCCTGTAGCAGTGCTCGCTTACAGTTTCTGGCAACGCCATTACGGCGAAGATCGCAGCGTAATCGGGAAGGTGCTGAAAATCGAGGGCGCGGCGTTCACCATCATAGGTGTGACCCGGCCGGGCTTCACTGGAATTAACGCCGACCGCTTGCCGGAAATAATTATTCCGCTCACGGCAGAACCGCTGCTCGCCGGCGATAGCGACGTGCAGAAACACCTGCGACGCGCTGATGCTTTTTTGATTGAAGCAGCGGGCCGGCTCAAACCCGGAGTGCGATTTGACGCCGCACGAGCGCAGCTCGAATCCATTTGGCCTGCGATTCGCGACGACTTAGCGCCCGCAAATCTGGCGCCCGCAGAGCGCTCCCGGTTCCTTGGGCTGCGTTTGAAAATAGAACCGGGCGAGAAGGGCGCCTCGGCTTTGCGTAAGCAGTTCACGAAGCCGCTTTATGTCTTGCTGGCGATTTCCGGATTGGTTCTGCTGGTGGCGTGCGTAAATCTTGCGACGTTGACACTTTCGCGGGCTGCCGCGCGTGGCCACGAAATAGCTGTGCGTGTCGCGTTGGGCGCAAGCCGCACACGACTGGTTCGGCAGGCGCTGACCGAGAGCATCATGCTGTCGGTGACGGGCACGCTGGTGGGATTCTTGCTGGCGTATTGGTGGAGCCGCACGCTGGCCGATTTCATCCTCGGCCAATTTTTCAACGCGCCCGCGCAGTTGAACCTGACACCTGACCTGCGGGTGCTGCTCTCCACAGCAACGGTTGCCATCCTCACAGGAGTGCTGTTCGGCCTCGCACCGGCATGGCGCTCGGCTCGCGAAGATCCCAATTTTGCGCTGCAAAGCAATGCCAAGAAGTTCTCGCGAAGCACCGGGACGCTGGGTAAGAGCCTGATCGTTACGCAGGTGGCCCTTTCGCTGATGCTGTTGGCGGCTGCGGGACTGTTCCTCCGCACATTGAAGAAGCTGCGCACCATCGAGCCGGGATATCAAGCGAATGGCGTGCTGGATGCGTCGCTTTACCCGAAGCCGGGGGGATACAAGAATCTCGATTGGGTGAATTACTATCGAGAACTGACGTCGCGCATCTCTCGTATTCCAGGAGTCGAGTCGGCAGGGATCGCAAAGATGTCGTTGGGATGGAGGGCATGGAGAGAGGATGTTAGAGCTAGCGAAACGAGCGATGCCGTCAAAGTGAATTTGAGCTTGGTGATGCCCGGGTTTTTTCAAACCGTGGGGATTTATCCGCGAGCAGGGCGGATCTTTACGTGGCGCGACGATGACCACGCACCGCGCGTGGCGGTCGTGAGCGAGAGCTTCGCCAAGAGGCTGTTTACTGGCCGCGAAGCCATTGGACAGCACCTGGAAATCACGTCGGAGCCGACGTGGCAGAAGGTTGAAATCGTGGGAATCGTTTCCAACGCCAGCCTTTATGACATCCGTGAACGTGCGGCGCTCACCGTATATCTACCTACTACCCAATACGGAGAGTACATGGGATGGTCGCAAATGATGCTGCGGACAAAGGCGGCGCCCGGGGCGATGGCCAATGCCGTGCGCGAAACCGTGGATTCTATGGGCCATGAATACGTAGCTAAGACGCATTTGGTGGTGGAAACCATCGATCGCTCGATTTTGCGAGAGCGTGTATTTGCGATTCTTTCCGCTTTTTTCGGCGCGCTCGCCTTGCTACTGGCCGGCATTGGTCTCTATGGCTTGATGGCCTACAACGTCACTCGGCGCACGCAGGAAATCGGTGTGCGCGTCGCGCTAGGCGCGGCGCCAAAGGATGTGCTCTCGATGATTTTGCGCGAGACGCTTGGGCTGACTAGCATCGGCATTGTTTTGGGTCTTGTATGTGCGCTGGCCGCTGCGCAGGTTGTCGCCGGAATGCTCTATGGTGTTTCCGCGCAGGACCCGCTGACTCTTGCGGCCGTCTCGATCGTTCTCACTGGCGTCGCGGCTCTCGCGGGATGGATTCCGGCGCGGCGCGCGATGCGCGTCGATCCGATGGTTGCTCTGCGCTATGAATAATCCTTGCGCCCTCTGTTATTCAAAAGAGGGACGCTAACGCCAAACAGCGGGCGATAGTAACGCCAAAAATGAAGCAAGGCTCAGGCCGCTACACGCAGCGTGCAACGCAGCCCAGCGCTGGAGGAGCTGTTCGGCGAGTTTGGAGTCTTTGTCCAGGGAGGGATCGAGGAGGCGCTTGTTGGTGGGGAGGATGACGATGAGTGTGAACTGGATTACCGCGCCGAGGAGGAGACCGTCGGTCAGCCACAGCCGCTAAAGAAAAGAGAGATTCATCGCTCGCAAAGAGGCGCGAGACGATGGGGCGGCGTTCCTCTCTTCGCGACCCGGCGCACAAAAAACGTGCGCAGGAAAAAGCCGGGTCGCTGCGTTCGGAATGACGGATGGGGTGGGACGGCTTTATGTCGGAGCTAAAGCTCCGACCCCCTAAAGCCGCGAGGACACCACCGCGCCCCGCTTCCCCAACGGGACCCCTGTACAGCGAGGAGAGACTTATCGCTCGCAAAGGGCGGGAGGCGATGGGGCGGCGGTCCACTTGATGTCCGGTAAGCGCGTTATACGTCCAAATGGATGAGGTTCGTCAGTGAACAGCGAATTTCTTCCGTAAACCTATAGACACATGACATTCGTGGTTGCAGACTTCTTCGTCTTTTCACGTTGTATTCTCCCGTGAAAGACAAAAGTGGCCGCTCGAATCAGGAGGGCTGGTGAAATCATCAACGGTCGTTCTCCTCGTCCTGCTTGCGTTGGGAGTAGTTTTATTTCTTTTGACACGACACAAGGAAGCTTCCGGCCTAAAGTTCGGCAGCACGGACGAGTTTATCCAGTTCATGGCGGCTGAGGCCGTGAAGGACGCTGCGGAGAAAGACCGCATAAATCTGGATTACAGTGTTGACTCTATCAAAAAGGTTGAAGGAATCCTGGGTCGCCTCCACGAACTGTACGTGAAAGACCCTTCGTCCATTAGCGCAAAGGGGCTTGGGTCCGCTTATGGTGCGTACATCGGTGAGGTGATTCGAAGGAGTGAGCCAGATGCGAAGTGGGAACGTGATGACGCCGTCGGCGGGGAGAAGTCATACCCCATTATTTGGGGGCCAGGACACGGACACTCATACCCAATGGCGTGGTGCTACCACCGTATCGTGAACGGACCGGAAGACAATGTCTGGGTCAAGTTCCGAGTACTGAAGGATGGAACCATGAAGACCTTGTCGCCGAAAGCGAAGTAACCAAGCTCCGTTGAAGGTCCAATCCGCAGCGCTCACACACCCCGACAAATGAAAAAGCAGCAGGCCTGGGATGCGCGGGTTCGCCTCCTCCGCTACAGCCGCGAGGACACCAGACCAGAGAAAAAAGTACAGTGTGCCTCAAAGAAACCACCACCAGTTCTCAGGCATTTCCCTGAGTCTGAATTGGGTGATTCACCCGGTTGAAATCACTTTTCAACAGGCTATGTTGAGCGAGAGGAACGGGCCGCCTCCGTGGGCAGGGCCCCCGCCTCGATCACGCCAACTACCGAACTGCACTGACACGGAGGCTCCCAACACCGACACTTACAAGACGATGATCCTGACTGTGGGGGGAACGTAATGGACAATCAAGTCCCGAAATATATCACGCAGGCAAGAGCTTGCTTTCTGATCGGCATGCCAGAAGCGGAGCTCAGCCGTATCTCGAAGGAATCAGGATTGGGCCACGTAGAACGCGCCGGCAGCCAGAAGGAGACGTACTTCACGTACGAGGAATTGCAGCGGATTTGCCGGCTCGCAGAGCGTCAGATGGAGACAATCGGCTGAAGAGCTTTGCTTACGCGCTTAGCGGCCCCGCTCCGAAGCCGAACCCGCGCAAACGTCTGGCCCGCGCGCCATCCGCAGCTCACACACCTGACGACTGAAAGAGCAGCAGGCAATTAGCCGCGGCGGGGACATTCGGGCAGAAAACCGAAAGCAAGGCGCCCGCGACGGTCCGCGGCCTCTACATTGGGGAGAACCGAAAAGCAGATCCCTCACCGACGTTCGCAAACGGCGCGAGCGGGTTCGGGATGACAACCGCGATGACAGAAAACCGGAAGCGAGACGCCCGCTCCGAAGGCGATCCGGCGCAAACCTCCGGCTCGCCCGCCATCCGTGGCCCCACACACTCCGACAACAAAACCGAAATGAGATTCGTCGCTCGCAAAGAGCGCGAGGCGATGGGGCGGCGGTCCGTTGAGCCCGCCGCGCTAATCAGGCACTGACCGGAGACGGGCAAGAAAGGCGAAGCTCGAATCGCCACATTCCTTAAACGCCTTACCCGGAGTCTAGTTGTTTTCTGGTCAGGTTCGCGTTTGTTTCAAGTCTGACCCAGGTACCCATGTACTGGCAATCAGGCGTCGAGACTTAGTCCATTGGTCCTTCGTCAAAATTCCGAGGCGGTGCACGGACCTGACAAGCTCATTCATCGGAATCCTCATATTCAGCCTGCCAACCCTTGCAGCCAGACCTCGAAAAGGCGAAAAGAATCCATCAACTCTCCGACGAACTCCTGCCAGTGCTTCTCCGTCACGGACGCCCCAGAAATCTACCAGTCGCCTAGTCTTGGGGTTGTAAGCGAATTTTTGACCGCAATCCAAACAAGTGACGTAGGTTCCTCGGCCATAGATGGATCGGCAAGCGGGTAGGTTGGATAGGATTGACTCGCGCAGTGTTATCGGAGGACCCTTATGCCAGTGTGGACAGACAAAAACAAGACGAAGCAGTGTCCGTAGAAGGAGCGGGACCATACTCCACCACGGCTCCGCACGGAGGGGCGATCTTTCCGCCTTGAACAGACTTCTCGCTGCCGAGCGATACAGAACTATAGACCCCTCGATTCGATATACTCGGATCACTTTTTTCTGCGGTTCAGCTTGCATGTGAGCACCTCAACAGGAAGCTATACGCGGCGAAGATTCGTGTCTGTTCCGTTGTGAACACTGACGTAGCAGATTGTTTGCTTGTCGACGATGTGCTGCCTTGCCCGCCCAGGCTGGCTCCGGAAGGGGTGTAAACGGTACGCGGGCGTCAGCTTTTTTTGGCTGAAGATGACGACGGTCTCGCGGATGAAGTCGAAGGGCTGCTACCCGCGAGAAGCACTCAATTTTTGCACCCTTGGGTGCCCGGCGCACAGATGCGATGCAAACTCCGTGTCGCGCTCCCTCTCGTAGTTCTCCTTCATTTCATCTATCGTGTCGCCGGTGGGCACACCCGGAGGGTTGAACTTCCATGCGCATTCGGAGCAAGCCCAACCCCGGAAGCCCTCTGTTTCAACCCACACCATCTCTCGACGCACTGCGGGATTACCTCCGAGGCAATCTGTGAGGAGAGGGGTTGGGGTGCTTAGGTTATAGCACCGCGCTCGTTTCTGAGCAAGCTGACCTATAACACGGACGGACAGCAGAACACCACTACGCCGACCGACAGAGGTAAGACCCATTTATTCTTATTGAAAAACTTCTGGTACTGAGCATCAGTCTCGTTTAATCCCGCCCCGCGCTGTGAATACTATTCTCTTGCCCGTGCTCTGGCTCAAAATCATGTAATCGCCTGGAAAACTCTCTCGCAGGGCGTTAACACGCGCCGTAGCAGCGTCAAGGCTCTGAGCGGCTTCGAGCCAAACAGACTCGCCGTTCTGGGCGATCTTGAAGATGTCGAAAGGCTTGACCATTATTTCGACGCGGCGTTGGTTTGTATCACGGTTGCTAGATACGTGTATGTAGCGCGTCGAACACTCCAGGGGACTGGAATCCGCCGTCAGCAGCGAGAGGCGGGGGAACGGATTCAGTCTCTCAAGTGTTTCGTGCGACGAAATGATTCACATTCAAGGGGGCAGGGACGCAGAGATCGAGATGCGATGCCAGGATGTCTTCAGAATGGGTATGTTTCGTCGAGCGTACTCATTTTCGTGCCTTTGCCGCCGTTAAAGTATTTGTTGCTTTCGATACATTGTTCAGCTCAGAAGTCACAGCAGCCTGCTGTGAGGGAGTTACTGTCCCTGCCACAACTGCATCGTGGTAATCTCTGTAGACTTTATCTGCTTCGTTGTAAGCCCGAATGAGGGAGTTGAGCGCATCCTTAACATTCGTGTCCATTCCAGGTGGAAACTTCCCAGCAGTTAAGTCCTGCCCGGTGGTCTTAATAATGTTGTCAGTGGCCATCAACGCGTTGCGGGAGTCATCAAACTTATTAGCTGTGCTAGGCTGAATGGGGTGTTTTGCTGCACAGCTTGACATAAAGATCGATAGTATTAATACCGCGCTGGCTCCTGTTAGCTTTCGCTTCCTCATCCTTCCTCCTTTGGGCGCTAGGCCTATTTGCTATCCTATCTACCTCTTCTGGTGAAATTGCGATCAGACTTTCGCAGGCAGGCGCGTCTGGCCAGCTCCACAGTGTTGCGCCACTGAATCCTACTTACCGGACTTGTTCGTAGGAGACTTTTGGTCAAGAGTGGAAAGGAGCAGTTTCGCCGATGGCGGCGCGTGGATCGCACTATTGATGACGATGTCTTTGGCGCTGACTCCCTGCCCGTACAGCCTTGCGTTACCATCGCCATCCGGGCGAAGCGTCGAACCTTCCAGAGAGACCCCGGCAAATAATCCGCGAGAACGCGAATACGAAAGAACCTCAGCCCGAAATGTGACATCCGTCGCGGCTGCAGCGTCGCGGCCCTTGGGCCCGGCGGCAGCAGCCGCGTCGGCGCCGAGCTTGACCTGGCTAGTAAGAATGGAATCGGCCCCACGCCGATTCATCACCAGCAGAACGAAGTCGGTGGCCTGGCCGCCAATCTGAAACCCAACGCTGCCGCCCTCAAGAGCCATCATCGCAGGTGCGCTCCAACGCTCTTTGAAATCCGGCCCGCTCCGGCACGTCAGCACGCCTCGGCCGTAACTGCCGCCGACGACGAAGGCCGCCTTCATCACCGAAGGCAGAACGATGACGCATTCCGCCTTGTCCAGAAGATCCTGCGGAATATCGTCGGGAACATTGAGAATCTCAACCATCACTTTGCCGGCATTCTCAATGCGATTGTTTTCGTCTTTTTGCGCAGATGCGGGTAGTCCAGCCAATGCAATCACAACCATTAAGGGGAAGATTCTTTTCATGGACGCGCTCCTTTGAGCCCGATCCTGTAATAAGTTCAAATATCCTGGGAATATTTGATCAATCCCAGCCTAACAAGTTCATCCAGAAGTGGGCTGTACAAAAACGGACAGTCCTCTGATAGCTGTGGCTGTGTGCCCCTGAATCCGACAAACGCACCGGGTCGCGCAGAAATCAGATCGGGTTGTCCCGCGGCATTCGAAATACCAAACACCAAATGCACAGTCTGCCGAAGCTCACACCCGCTACGCCCGTCCCGCCCTTTACGATTTCAGAGCTTCTGGCTAATGTGGACAATCCTCGGGCTTGGAAGTCAAGTAGCGGCGGTGCGCGGGCGCACCTCCCCGCAAGGCCGGGGCAAGCTGGCGCTAAGAGAGACGACGGGATCGCTCCAGACCCAGGACAACAGATAAAATCGCAGGCTAGACAAGTAGTGTCCGCGAAATTCAAACGCGGATGCAGGCGCGCCGCTATGAACAATCACTGCGCCGCCTGAAAAGGAGGAAAGTATGCTCCCCGACCCCGCTCCGGAAAAAGTTTCGTGGAACCCGGTCCTGATTACGATTGGCATCGGCGTTCTTCTCGCTGTAGCTTCCTTCGTGGTAGTAACCTCGCAGTGGGGCCGGCCGACGACCAGCATCGCCACCGCCGGGTTCTTCGGAATTCTTCTTGGCATTCTGGTCTTTACGGCCGGTTGCATCTGGCTCCTGGTCAAAATAATAGTCGTGGTCTCCCGGCCCCGGTGACCCTCTTCGAACTTTTCCCCATAATGCGATTTCGCCCTTACTTGGTTTAGCCCTGCTGGATGTCAGGGGAGCGTTATTCGAGGCGGTCTAAGGGGTCAGCAAAGGGGAGAGCGGGAAGGGTTGACCTTGGACGCCGACGGGTGAAATCATGATTCCTGTCAAGTGGATCGCGGTTCTTCTCGCAAACGCGATGTTGTTCGCGCCCTTCTGAGGAGTGTTTCCTGTGAGACGCACGAAAACAGCTACGCCAAGACCCTGGTTGTCAGGTTTCGTTTTACTAGCAACGCTCGCCTCATGGTCACAGGAAACTTCGTCCACCGCTGAAATCAAATCTCCCGATCTGAACCTGATCCTGCAACGCTTGGAGGACATCCAGCACCAGGACCCCGCTCAATCTCGACCTTATGAGGTGACGCGAGAATACAAAGTGTTGCGCGGCTATAATACACGACCCACTTCTGAGATCATGGCCCAGATCAATTTCGTTCCTCCCGACACGAAGACATACAAGATTATTCAGGCGAAAGGTGACTCACGGGGAGAAAG
>Ga0307475_10000876_pt1 | contig 17992 bp, 14 predicted proteins | sample atmos_gasesECM1C_FD_203317 | JGI IMG/M metagenome (GOLD analysis project Ga0307475, IMG submission 203317) | Hardwood forest soil microbial communities from Morgan-Monroe State Forest, Indiana, United States - atmos_gasesECM1C_515 | ecosystem: Environmental > Terrestrial > Soil > Temperate... | reverse complement strand
GCAAGAGCATCTCGCCGTTACCGCCTCCCGGCTCGGCATATCCGCCCGCGTAAAATTTTCAGGCCCCCTCTATGATGATGATAAATGGGCCGCTTACCGTGACGCCGACATTTTTGTGTTGCCCTCGCAAAACGAAAACTTTGGCAACACCGCCGCCGAAGCCGTCGCCGCCGCAACACCGGTGGTGGTTACGGAGCAATGTGGCATTGCTCCGCTGCTTAAAGATGTTGCCGGCTTGGTGGTCGCGCACGACGAAATGTCTGTTGCAAACGCGCTAGGGCGTTTGCTTCGGGATCCGCAGCTTCATGCAACATTTGTTTCCGGATGCGCCCAGCTCACCTCACGCCTCAGCTGGGAAGAACCTGTAGTGCAAATGGAATCTTTGTATGCAACGCTGACGACACCGGCAGTTTCCGGCGCGTTATCCCGGTCCATGGAGTAGACAGTGTCCGCTGTGTCCCCCAGGCGAGCAGCCATCTTTCGCGTTCTCTGGCGAACAGTAAATGTTTTGCTCATCGCGTCATTGTTATTCGTCGGTTATTCCACCATTTGGGAATATTCCGTGCGCCGCTACCTCAAGGGCTTCTCGGATGCCATCGTTCCTAGCCCCGCCACGCCCGAAGAAAAAATCGACGCCATCCTGACGTGGATCCGCAGTGGCGCTCCCCGTCCCCTCGCTCCTAATCTCGACGAACTCTCCATCCGCGACCCCGAGACCACCCTGAATTACAGCCAACTCCTCGCCATTTGCGGCACCGCCACCAATGCTTTCTTGAATCTCTCCCGCAGCGCCGGCCTCACCGCTCGCCGTCTTCTGCTGCTCACTCCCGAACGCACCACCAAGCATGTCGTCGCTGAAGTGCTCGTGGATGGCCGCTGGATCATCGTGGACCCCACGTATCGGATTATGCTGCGCGATGCGCAAGGTCATACGCTGACCCGCAAGGACTTGCAAAATCCCGCCATATTCGCCCAAGCTACCGGCGGCATCCCCGGCTATCTGCCCGCTTATGATTATCAAAAATTCGCGCATGTACGACTCGCGCGACTGCCCCTTGATGGTCTCGGCCTGCGTTACTTCCTCCGCAGGATTTATCCCTCATGGGACGAAGATTTTGATTGGAGTCTGCTGCTCGAGCGGGAATCCTTCTTTTTCTTTTTCCTCTCCTCCTTGAGCTTCATGTTTTTACTTTTTGTTCGCTTCCTGCTTGCCTGGTACGCCGACTATCATTTGCGTGTGCCCCGTTTCCGCTTCCGTCGCCACGTGTCCCGCGCTGGCGCTACCTTTTTTTCTCCTCCTGAGATAGAAAAGTAGCGTGTGCGGAATATGTGGCGCTGCTTTCACTGCTCCTGAGCAAGACACCCCATCGCGGGTGCGCGTCATGACCGCCGCCATGTCTCATCGCGGCCCCGATGGCGAGGGCTTCCTCGTAGACGAGCCGCGCGTCCCGGGTCTCGCTCTGGGCATGCGCCGCTTGTCCATCATCGATCTGCCCGGCGGCCACCAACCCATCTGGAACGAAGCTCGCGATGTCGCCGTAATTTTTAACGGCGAACTGTATAACTATCGAAAGTTGCGCGAAGCCCTCAAACTCTGCGGTCACCGCTTCTCCACGCAGTCCGACACCGAAATTCTTGTGCATGCCTGGGAAGAATGGGGCGAAGATTGTCTCCCCGAGCTGCGCGGCATGTTTGCCTTCGCTCTGCTCGATTTGCGCAGGCGCCACGCCACGGTGCCCGTTCTTTTTCTGGCCCGCGATCCGCTAGGCATCAAGCCCTTGTATTACACGCAGACCTCTGACGGTTTTGCGTTCGCTTCGGAAATTCGCGCTTTGCTGGCCTCCGGTCTTTGTCCTAAAGAAATTTCGCAGGACGCCCTTACCGCCTATCTTCTTTTCGGCAGCGTTTCTGAGCCAGTCACTCTTCTCGAAGGGGTTTTTTCTCTGCCTCCCGGCCACAAAATGTTGATGTATATTCCCGAGCGCCGCCGCGTTCCTCGCGCGCACCCCTGGTACGACGCCACCCGCAGTCCTGCCGCTCGCGATCCCAAACGGCCCAGGGAATTTTCTGCCGCCGCGAGTCAATTGCGCCCGCTTCTGAAGGATGCTGTCGAAGCTCACCTCATCGCCGACGTCCCGGTGGGACTCTTTCTTTCAAGCGGTCTCGACTCCAGCGCGATAGCTATGCTGGCGGGCCGTGCCAAAGCCGGCATCCAAAGTTTCACCCTGACATTTCCAGGAACAACGTTCGATGAAGCTGCCCTCTCTCGCGTTGTCGCCGGCCGCTGCGGCTCGCAGCACACCGAAGTGCCCCTCGACGGCGCCGCAATTCTGTCGCGAATCGATGAAGCCCTCGCGGCCCTCGATCAGCCCACCATGGACGGCATCAACACCTATTTCGTTTCCTGGGCCGCACGCCAGGTCGGATTGAAGGTGGCTCTGTCAGGATTGGGCGGAGACGAACTCTTTGCCGGCTACTCGACTTTCTCCAACGTTCCGCGTTTGAATAAATTGGCGCAAACCGCCAAGCTCCTCCCCGCGCCCCTCCGGCGTGCGTTGGCACCCATGTTGCGCGGCCTTCTCGGTGCCGGTAAATCAGACGCCGCTTCTAAAGCCGCTGCTGCGTGGACCGATCCCAACGTCCTGCCGCACTTGTATTTTTTCGCTCGCGCTTTATTTCCGCCCGGTGGCCGCCTGAACGACCTTGTCGATCCGCGCTTTCGCGTCAGCGCCATCGGTTCCGATGGCGTCACACTCGATCCCACCTGGCTGGCGTGGTTCCAGCGCATCGCAGATGAAGCCGCCAAATTGGAACCCATCGCGGCAATTTCTTGGCTCGAAATGCGCACCTATATGGCCAGCACTTTGCTACGCGACACCGACTCCGTCAGTATGGCGCGCTCACTGGAAGTCCGCGTGCCTCTTCTCGATACTCCGCTAGTTGAATTTGTGAACGCTTTGCCGGACGCTGCACGCACCAACCAAGGTGCGCAGAAGGCTCTTCTCGTCGAAGCGCTCCGCGACCTGCTGCCCGCGGAAATTCTCGCGCAGCGCAAGCGCACCTTCACGTTGCCTTGGGAAGAGTGGCTGCGCGGTCCGTTGCGTACTCGCCTGGAAGCAAGTTTCGCTTCGCCATCCCCCAGCCTGGCTCAGCATTTACATTTCGACGGGGTTCGCGCGGTGTGGAACGATTTTCTTGCCGGCAAGACTTCCTGGTCTCGCCCCTGGTCGCTCTACGTTTTAAACGAGTGGTGCCGCCGCCACCTTCCTGCATAAGCTCGTTGCCTAAGGTAAACTAATCTTCATTCCATGAACATTCTCGGAATTAATGCTTACCACGGCAACGCTTCCGCCGCGATAGTTTGCGACGGTCAATTGATCGCCGCCGTGGAAGAAGAGCGTTTCAACCGCGTGAAATATGCCGCCGGTTTTCCAGTGCAAGCCATCCGCTTCTGCCTCAAGGAAGCCGGCCTCACTCTCGCGGACATCGATCACGTCGGCATTCCGCGTAATCCCTACGCGCGGCTGTTCACCAAATTAATTTATTCCGTGCGCATGCCTTCTTTCGCGCGTCAACGCGCCAAAGTTCTCGCTACCTTTACGGGCATCCCCGAAGCGCTTGCTGCTGCCTTCGACGCTGACCCGCAAAAAATAAAAGCTAAATTTCATCGCATCGAGCATCACCAAGCCCATTTGGCCAGCAGTTTTTTCGTTTCTCCTTTCGACAGCGCCGCCCTACTCTCCGCCGATGGCCTAGGCGATTTCGCCAGCACCATGTGGGGCGTTGGTGACGGCGGCCGCATGAACATTCACGGCTCCGTCGCGTTCCCGCATTCGCTGGGACTTTTTTATAGCGCCGTCACGCAGTATCTCGGCTTCCTGAAATTCGGCGATGAATACAAAGTGATGGGCCTCGGCGCTTATGGCCAGCCCGAACATCTTGAAGCCTTTCGCGATATCGTCCGCTTCGACGAAAATTCTGGTGTCAATGGTTTCCGTCTCGGCCTCGACTACTTCACTCACCATCGCACTGGACCTGAAATGAGCTGGGCCGAAGCCGACAAAACTCCCACTCTCGGCAAACTCTTCTCGGCCGAAATGTCTCGTCACCTCGGACCGGTCCGCGGCCCTGCTGAGCCGCTTGAGTTGCGCCACCGTAATCTTGCTGCCTCTCTCCAGGCCCGTCTCGAAGAGGTTTATCTCGGAATGTTGCGCAAGCTCGCCAAAGCAACCCAAATGAAGTCCGTCTGCCTGGCTGGTGGCGTGGCTTTCAATTGCGTCGCCAACGGGAAAATTTTTGACTCCACCGGTTTTGAGCAAATTTACGTTCATCCCGCTGCGGGTGATGGCGGCCTGTCTGTGGGCGCGGCGTTTTACGTGTGGAATCAGATTCTCGGCAAGCCTCGTTCCTTCGTCATGAGCCACGCGTACTGGGGTCCCGGTTATTCGCGCGACCAGGTGCGCAGCTCGATCGATTCCAGCGCCCTTTCGCGTAACGGGTATTCCGTCGCCGAACTCGCTGAGCCGGACCTCATGCGCAATACCGCGCAAATTATCGCCGATGGAAAAATTCTCGGCTGGTTTCAAGACCGTGCCGAATGGGGCCCGCGCGCCCTTGGCAATCGCAGCATCGTGGCCGATCCGCGTCGTACGGAAATGAAAGAAATTCTGAATCGACGCATCAAGCATCGCGAAATCTTTCGCCCCTTCGCGCCCTCCATCCTTGCCGAATCCACCGGCGATTATTTTGAAAAATCTCACCCCTCTCCGTTCATGACCCTCGCGTATTCCGTGCGCCCAGAAAAACGCGACAAAATTCCCGCGCCCACTCATGTGGACGGTACCGGTCGCCTGCAAACCGTCACGCGCGAAGCCAATCCGCGTTACTGGCAACTCATCAAAGCCTTTGAAAATCTCACCGGCGTTCCAGTGGTGCTCAACACCTCCTTCAACGACAACGAGCCCATCGTCTGCCGTCCTGAAGAAGCCATCGACTGTTTCCTGCGCACCCAAATGGACGCCCTGGTCCTGGGCGATTTCCTGATCACCCGTCAGTAATGGGCTGTGTCTCGGTTGTCCTCACTAACTCGAATTTCACAACGATCGGCGATTTTAAGCCGTCCAAAATCCTGCACACTGACACTTCTCCCTATACCTGTACAATCTGCCCATGCGCATTTTGTTTTTGAATCTGTATTTTCCGCCCGATACCTCCGCTACCGCCAAATCCGCCGAATCCATGGTTCACGCGCTGGCGCAATCACATGAAGTCACGGTCCTCTGCGGACGCCCCTCCTACGATCCGATCGAACGCCGCCCCTGGAAGTTCTGGCAAACGGAACGCCTCAGCTCCAAGGCCTTGCAGTCAGTCGGCGAAACTACCGGCGCCCCCGCCGCATTCACAGTCATTCGGGTAGGTTCTACCGACTACCCGCGCATACAAATGAACCGCCGAATCCTGAATTACCTCACCTACGTCAAGCTCGCCTTTTGGCGCGCGTTTTTTATTCCTTGCGACGTAATCTTTGTCATGACCGATCCGCCTTTCAACGGCATCGCAGGCGTATTTCTATCCGTTCTAAGACGCAAGCCTTTGGTCTACGACATTCAAGACATGTATCCCGACATGGCTGTCGCCGGTTCCATTGTTCAACCTGGCCTCCTGACACGATTCTGGGAGCGCCTTCATCGTTGGGCCTTGCGCCGCGCCACCCGCATCATCGCGCTAGGCGACGACATGCGCACCCGCATCATCGCCAAAGGTATTGATCCCGCCAAAGTTTTCATCGTGCGCAGCGGTATCGACATCCCTCCCGCCACGTCACCCGCGCTTCCAGTAAATCCCGAAGTAACCCGCGCCATCCGTGAAAATTTTCGTTTCGTCCTTCTCCACGCCGGTAACTTAGGTTTTTATGGCGCGTGGGACACCATCATCGCGGCTGCGCGCAAACTCCAAAACGAAAATGTCGGTTTTGTTTTTGTCGGTGACGGGGCCGAGCGTTCCCGTCTGGAATCTCTGGCAGCTGGCGTTACCAATGTCCGCTTCCTGCCATTTTTTCCCAGTTCTGACATTCCCTCCGTCCTCGCCGCTCCGGACGCCCACATCGTCACCATCAAGCGCGGTCTCGAGGGCGTCGTGGTCCCCAGTAAAATGTTCGGCATTATCGCCGCTGGAAAACCCATCGTCGCCGTCGCCGCCCGCGACACAGACGTCGCCGCCCTCGGAGCGCAATACGGATTCGCGATCTGCGCGGATCCCTCTAATCCTGAAGAACTTGCTTCCAGCATCCGACGCATTGCCACAGATCCCGCCGCACTTGCCGCCATGTCCCAAGCCGCCCGGCAAGCAGCAGTGCAATACTCCCGCGCCAACGAGCTGAACACGATGACAGGCATAGTCGAAGGCTTGCGAACCCGTCTCCGTAGGATCGGAAAGACACCCTCGGGCCGCCACCGCGCACCCCGCTAACGCTGATGTTAATTAAATATGTATTACCGTCCGCCTACTACAGTGATTTCCGGGCTTGTGGCCCGCTAATTTACTAAGTATGTTAGTTACGCTGCGTGGGGCAGCGACTTTACCTTGGGAGCCGGACACCCAATCCGGCAAATTATTTTGTGAACGCGGTTTCCTCTCTCGGACCGTCGTTTACTTCCATTTCATGAGGTTGCATGGCCGCAGGCCTGCTCGCGTTTTTTGTCGCGCTGATTGCATCTCTATTGCTGGTCGTTCCGGTGCGCTCCTTGGCACTGCGCGTCGGCATGGTTGATCTGCCCGGCCCACGCAAGGTTCATGTCAGCCCCATCCCGTTGCTGGGCGGCTTGGCCATGTACGGCGCCGTCATGATTGCTGTGATTTTCGTTTTTGGCGGCCCCGCGCGCGCCCAGATTGAGGGAATCCTCGCGGGCGCCTCGCTGGTCGCTGCCGTAGGAATCCTGGACGACCGAGGTTGGCTCCATCACCAAGTAAAACTCTTCATCGGTATGCCTGTCGCCGCTGTGATCCTGCTGATCACCGGAATTCACGCGCAAGTTTTCAGCGTCTTGCTCGGCGGCCGCACCGGCTATATTCTCGACGCCGCTTTAACGGTCGTCTGGGTTGTGGGCATCACCGCCTCATTCAGTATTCTTGATCACATGGACGGCCTATGTGCCGGAATAGCCGCAGTAGCCTCCGTCTCGTTTGCGGCAATCGCTTATTTAAATGGCCAGACCTTCGTCGCTACACTGGCCGCCGCAATTCTGGGAGCCGCCACCGGCTTCTTACGCTGGAACTTCAAACCCGCCAAAATTTTCATGGGTGACGGCGGCGCGATGTTCCTCGGATTCCTGATGGCCACCCTGGCACTAAAGCTGCGCCTGGAACACGCCGCGCCGCTCGCCGCGTGGCTCGTTCCAGTTTTGATCCTGGGTGTGACCATTTTTGACACCACCCTCGTTACTATTTCCAGGGCCCGACGGGGATTGCTGCCTTTCGCAACACCCGGAAAAGACCACGCCGCTCATCGTTTGGCGAACCTCGGCCTCGGCCATCGCGGCTCAGTCCTCTCGCTATATCTCCTCGGCGCATTCAGTGGTGCGACCGCTGTGCTGGTCAGCTATCTTCCATCTCATGGCGCCGCCATTGTCGGCGTCATCACTCTCGCTCTTATCTTCGCTGGCGTAGCCTACCTGGAACGCGCCCCCTACGAACGTCAGGACAAAGCCGAACCTCCCGCACAAAAATCAACGCTCAACCAGTTTGCCGATTGATACCCCGAAATTTGCCCGCATCAGCAGCCAAACTCATCGCAGCGACTTCAGCTATAAAAACTTTAAGCGACTTGTTATCACGTCATCATCGGAGAAAATTCGACATTCTCTGCCGTCCTTCTTTGTCCCGTGAATTTTCGCTATACTCTGAGCGGGCGTCCTATCCCACTCGTCGCGCAATTCCCCAAAGGGCGGACCGAAGGGCCAGACCATTTCTAATGTCGTGATTACGAGCTGAGCAGCGAGACTCCCGCGTCGGTTGGGGCAATCAAACGGTGGCAGACATAAATAATGCTTCCCGGTCACGCCGGGAAGAGGGTGAAGTAATTGTCGTCGGCGGTTCCGCTGCGGGTTTGTACACCGCCGCTGCGGTAGCGCGCGGCGGCCGCCGCGTTCGCGTCCTCGAATCCAAACCCTGCTTCGACCCTCCTGACCGCACCCTGATCGTCACCAGTCATTTCCGTAACCAGCTTGGCGTCGCCGCCCGCGAAAGCATCGTCAATGAAATTCGGCGCTTCGAACTGTATACCGACGGGCGTTCCGCGCAGATCGCCCTATCCAAGCCCGATCTGATCGTCGAGCGTTCCCGGCTCATCCCCGCGCTCGCGCGCGAGGCCCAGGCGTCCGGCGCAAAGCTATCTTTCGACACGCGCTTCCTCGGAATGGGGCCGAATTCCAACGGCCTGCGCCTGGAAACCGAAACAGGCGGCCAACGAGAAGAATTGCACGCCGCCAGCGTCGTCGGCGCAGACGGTGCCACCAGCAGGGTCGCACGCACCGCTGGCTGGCCTCCCATCGAAACTGTCCCGTTGATGCAAGCCATCGTGCGCTTGCCTAAAGATTGTCCCACCGATACCACCCGTGTTTGGTTTGTCCCCGATGACACCCCCTATTTTTATTGGCTGGTCCCGGAATCCTCCGAACGCGGCGCTCTGGGCGTCATCGGCGAACAGGGGAGCGACACCAAGCGCCGCTTCGAACGCTTCCTTGAAAAAAAGCATCTCGAGCCGCTCGAGTGGCAGGGCGCGCGCATCCCCGTTTACCGCAAGTGGGTCCCTGTTCGTAAGCGCATGGGCAACAGCGACGTCTATTTAGTGGGCGACGCCGCGGCGCAAGTAAAAGTTTCCACCGTGGGCGGCATCGTAACCGGTTTTCGCGGGGCTCTCGGCGTGGCGCAATCCATTCTGCACCGTGGCCGCAGTACTGAATTGCGTGCCCTGCGCCGTGAACTAAGCACCCATTGGCTCATCCGCCGCATCCTGCACCACTTTCAGCAAGAAGATTATTCGCAGCTTGTCGACCTCTTGGACGCCAGCACCCGCGCCTCCCTGGGCCAGATTAACCGTGACGAATCCACCCGCCTGCTATGGAACGTGATTCGCCGTCAGCCGCAACTGGTCCTTCTCGGGCTGCGCGGCCTGTTGATGGGCAAGCGAAATTCGTAACCCAAAGTTTGTGGCAAAAGGTAAAATGGCAACTGCTCTATCGTTGCCTCAAAAGGTCGTTTTAACAGCTCGCAGGCTGCCTTTCTGCTCGCAGTTCTGCGATGATAATAGCAAGTCTGTTTAGCGCACCGTCCCGCGCTTTCCATTCTGCTTAACGGGAGTTTCGCCTTGCATATTTGTGTAGTCGGGTGTGGTTATGTGGGACTAGTGACCGCCGCATGCCTCGCGGAAGCGGGACACGATGTCATCTGCACCGACATCGATTCCGAGCGCATCGCCAAGCTGAATGCCGGTATTGTTCCCATTTACGAGCAGTATCTCGATACCGTCCTCGCATCCGCTCGCAAAGCAGGCCACATTTCTTATACTTCCGACGCTGGAAAGGCTATTCGCGCGGCAGAAGCAATTTTTATTTGTGTGGGCACTCCTCCCAGGGAAAATGGCGAAGCCGATCTCTCCGCCATTGATCACGTCGCGCGACAAATTGCCGAAGAAGCCCAATCCTCAAAGCTCGTCATTGAAAAAAGCACTGTGCCTGCGCGTACCGGTCTCGAGCTGCAACGCGCGCTGGCCGCCTATTCGCGCAACGACAACATCAAATTTCGCGTCGCTTCCAACCCTGAATTCCTGCGCGAAGGCACTGCGGTTTCCGATTTTTTTCATCCCGACCGCATCGTCGTCGGCGTCGAAGACGATATTTCCGCTGCGCAGTTGCGTGAGATTTACGCGCCAATCCTCGAACATCGCTTCCACTGTCCGGTGCACCAGGGCCAATGCCCCGTCGAACACCAGGCCCCTCTTCTGGTCACCACCATCAATAGCGCCGAGCTCATCAAACACGCTTCCAATTCCTTCCTCGCGCTGAAAATAAGTTATGCCAACGTCATCGCCGATCTCTGCGAGAAGGTCGGCGCCAACGTGGATGAAGTCACCCACGCCATGGGTCTGGATCCGCGCATCGGCGGCCAATTCCTCAAAGCCGGACTGGGCTTTGGCGGTTTCTGTTTTCCCAAAGATGTGCAGGCTTTCATTCATCTTTCCGCTTCTGTCGGCGTAGACTTCGACATTCTAAAAGCCGCTGAAAAGGTCAACAAGCAGCGCATCGACCGTTATTTGGAAAAAGTCCGCAAGGCTTTGTGGATTTTGAAAGGCAAGCGCGTCGCCGTGCTCGGCTTGGCATTCAAAGCCAATACCGATGACATCCGTTTCGCCCCCGCCCTCGAAGTTGTAAAACGGCTGCTCAACGAAGGCGCGAACGTTCGAGCCTGCGACCCCGAAGCAATGGAGCGCGCTAAGACTTTATTCCCGCAGCTGCAATATCATGAAGATCCCTACGAAGTTCTGCGTGACGCGGATGCCGCGCTCATCTGCACGGAATGGGATATTTTTCGCGCTCTCGATTGGGTCCGCGCCGGAAAGCTGATGTCCCGCAAACTGGTCATCGATGGACGAAATCTCTATCTACCTGCGGTCATGCATGAACTGGGCTTCGAATATTATTCTTTTGGCAGGGAAACTCTCAGGTCCGGAAGCGCAGTCTCCACTTATTAACCAGAATCAAGCGCTTTGTTGTCGCGAGAATTCCTGTTTGAAGTACGCGAGCGTGCGCTTTAATCCTTCCTCCAGATTTATTTTTGGTTCCCACTTTAGAATACGCTTCGCTTTACTGATGTCCGGGCAGCGCCGCTTGGGATCATCTTGCGGAAGCGGCTCAAAAATTATCTGCGGCACATTATCGAAATGCTTCCTGATGCGTTCCGCGAACTCCAATATCGAAATCTCCTGCGGGTTCCCGATATTCACCGGCAGATGTTCGTCCGACAGCATCAATTTATAAATTCCATCGATCAAATCGTCCACGTAGCAGAAACTACGCGTCTGCTTTCCATCGCCGTAAATCGTCAGCGCTTGCCCGCTCAGCGCTTGATACACAAAGTTAGGCAGAGCGCGCCCGTCGTTCAGTCGCATCCGCGGCCCATAGGTATTGAAAATCCGCACAATGCGCGTATCCACCCCGTGATGCCGGTGATACCCCATGGTCATCGCTTCAGAGAAGCGTTTCGCTTCGTCGTACACCGCGCGTGGCCCTACGCAATTCACGTGCCCCCAGTACTCTTCTTTTTGCGGCGACATTTCCGGATCGCCATAACATTCGCTGGTCGAAGCCATAAAAAATTTTGCTTTCTTGCGCGACGCCAGCTCCAGCGCATTTTGCGTCCCGACTGACCCCACCATCATCGTGGCGATGGGGTGCTTCAAATAATCGGGGGGACTCGCGGGCGAAGCGAAATGCAGCACATAACCCACTTCGCTGTCCACCTGTAGAGCGCCGTTTTTGCTGACATCCTCATTTTCCAATTTAAATTTCGCGTTCTTGGCCAGATGCGCAACATTTCCCGCAGCCCCCGTAATGAAATTATCCACCGCCAGCACTTCCCAGCCTTCGGCCAGCAATCGGTCACACAAATGCGACCCGAGAAATCCCGCTCCCCCCGTCACTACCGCGCGCATTCATCCTCCAAAAAATATCGATTCGACAGTGTAGCCTGCGCTCCTCCGATTGACCACCTCGCCAGCGCAAGATACGATTCGTCCACCCTCATGGCTTTTCGCAATAACTTTGCGCCCGCGAATTTACGGCCGCCGCGCCGGTACGTCCGGCATTCCAGCGCTTTAAGCCTTCTATTCGTGCTCGCCGTTATTTTCTGCTTCTTTTACCTGGGCCGCTGGCTTGTTGTCGAAGATCCTCTCGACCACGCTCAGGCCATCGCCGTTCTCAGCGGTCGTATGCCCGTGCGCGTCCTGGAGGCAGCCAAACTTTATCGCGCCGGCTACGCGCCGGAAATCTGGCTCACGCACACCACCGAACCAGGCAAATCGCTGCAGGCCATGGGATTGAAATATCTTGGCGAGGAAGACTACGACCGCGAAATTCTTATTCACGAAGGCGTACCGTCGGCCGCCATTCACGTACTCGAGCCGCCCATTCTCAATACTGCCGACGAAATCGTTGCCATCAAATTCGCGTTGAACGCTGCGCCCCTGCACACCGTGATTATTGTCACCAGCAAGCCGCACACCCGCCGTGTCCACACGCTATGGCGCGTCCTAACTCATGGTGAAGGCCGCATTATCGTCTGCGCACCGTCACAGGATCCGTTCGATGCGCGGCATTGGTGGCGCAATACCACCGACGCCTTGGATGTGGTCAGGGAAGTTCTCGGCCTGCTGAACGCCTGGGCGGGCCTGCCTCTCAGTCATGCCTGATTACAAGTCTGATTACAGACCCCTAATCTCCGGCGTTGTCGTGCCTCACTCGGTTAGAAAAATAAAAAGCGCTTCTTCGGTGATTGTGCTCGCTCCTCTTGCAACTCCGGCACGTGCAGTAAATCACGCCCCTCGAAAGCCGCCTTCGGGTTATCTATAAATAATGCTCGCGCCTTATCTTCTCCAAACGCTTTCGCCACCGCCTCAAACGCCGGCCGCAATTGCACCGGCCTCGAGCTGGTGTTGTGCGCATCGCTGGACACAAAATGAATCAAGCCCGCCTCAATCCATCGCATGGCGTCTTTCTGTGCCGCTGGGCCAAACCGCCCCGTCAACGCGCCGGCCGTCACTTGCCCATAACAGCCATGGCGTATCCAGGTAACCAGCCGTTCCGGCCGCAATCGCAATAATCGATTGCGCTCCGGATGCGTCACGATCGGCCGGATGCCCGCCAACTGCATCTCATGCAAGGTCTGGTCCATCGCCGGCGGAATCGCGATCTCGTTAAATTCCACCAGCAAATAGTCCTTCTGGTTTATGCAGAAGCGCGGCGCCTGCAGCTTCAACGCCGCCATATTTTCCGGATTCATGTGAAAATCGCACCCCGTTGCCAACGTGAGCCGGTCGCCAACTTCGGCTTGCAGCTCCTTGCACAGCGCCCGAATCTTGGGGTAATCGAAAAAGTGCGTGCTGTTCGAGTGCGGAGTCGCCACCAGGTGGGTGGTCCCGCCGGCGATAGCCGCATGGGCCATCTCGACCGACTCTTCCATCGTTTGTGGACCGTCGTCCAGTCCCGGCAAAATGTGGCAATGCAAATCAATCATAATGGTGGGTAGCGCTCGCCTGTTCTGTCTGTTTTCATCTTCGCTCATCCGCTCCCGAGTACCAACGCCCGTATGTAAGCCCGTAAGCAAGCTGTAAACACCACCGCGGTAAACCTGTTTTTGTCCTCGCCGAAACTGTTATATTTAATGTGTAAGTGCTGCCGCCCTTGTGGCCTTGTGACCTCAATAAACCGCATAGCGGATTAAGAGAAAAATTTCAAAGACATCATACGAGGAAGACGACGAACTCATGCCAATTGACCGAAAACCCGAATTCTTTAAAGGCGCCCAGCTCAAGGTAGGCATCATCGGCTGCGGCTATGTGGGATTGCCCCTGGCTCTACGCTTTGCTGAAGCGGGCCACAAGGTTACAGGTTTTGACACCGATCCCAAAAAAGTCTCCATGCTCAACGCCGGCAAATCTTATATCGAGCACATTCAGCAAACCAAGATTCAGCAATTTGTGAACAGCAAACACTTCGGCGCGACCACCGACTTCGAAAAACTCAAGGAATGCGACGCCATTATCATCTGTGTGCCCACTCCCCTCGATGAACGCCGTGAACCGGATTTGAGTTACGTTGAGCAGACCGCTCTCTCCATTCAGCCCAATCTGCAAAAGGGTCAACTCGTCGTCCTGGAATCGACTACCTACCCCGGCACCACCGAAGAGCTTGTTCTACCCATCCTCGAGAAAGGTGGCCTTAGCAGCAAAATCGCGGTCGGCCCGCAAAACGAAAATATTCCTTGCGATTTTTTCCTCGCCTTCTCTCCCGAACGCGAAGACCCCGGCAACAAGCAGTATGGCTTGGCGCAAATTCCTAAAGTCGTTGGCGGCATCAATCCCCCAAGCACCCGCGCCGCCATCGCGCTTTACGCCCAGGTGGTCGCTAAAGTCATTCCCGTCAGTTCCACGCGCGCCGCGGAAATGGCCAAGCTGCTCGAAAATATTTTCCGCTGCGTGAATATCGCGCTCGTGAACGAGCTGAAAATGCTCAGCCTGCGCATGAATATCGACATCTGGGAAGTGATCGACGCGGCCGCCACCAAGCCCTTCGGATACATGCCTTTCTATCCGGGGCCCGGCCTGGGTGGCCATTGCATCCCCGTCGATCCTTATTATCTTTCGTGGAAAGCGCGCGAATTTGACTTCTCAACGCGTTTCATCGAACTCGCCGGCGAAGTGAACACCGCCATGCCTTACCACATTGTCGACGCTATCGCCGCGGCGCTCAACAATCACGAGAAAAGTCTCAAAGGCTCCAAACTCTTGATCCTCGGTGTCGCCTACAAAAAAGATGTCGACGATTTGCGCGAATCTCCCACGCTCAAAATCATGGAATTGCTCAAGCAGCGCGGCGTGGACTTCGACTATAACGATCCGTACTTTCCCCAGTTGCACAAAATGCGCCATTACAACTATGAAAATATGAAGTCCGTGGCGATCACCCCGCAGGCACTCGCCAGCTACGACGGTGTAGTCATCGCCACCGATCACACTAGCTACGATTACGCTGCTATTGTGGACGGCGCCAAACTGGTGGTCGACACCCGCAACGCCACTCGCCGCGTCATGCGCCATCGCGATAAAATTGTGCTCTGTTGATCGCGCGGTGGACAAATCGCGCTCGCTGAACGAAACAAGAACGCTATTTGCTTGAAAACACCCATCTACGATTGGCGTTTTGATACCCCAAGGGCCGCCCCGTAGAAGTGTAGCTACTCCGCCTTCACCAGCTCGACTCGTGCCACCGCAAACGGCATCACCGCCTCAAGTAATACCGGCAGCCGCGCCTCCGTATTGCTCAGATACAAAATAAAATGCGCGTCTTTCATTTCAGCGCCGTTATCCAAAACCTGTAGCTCAATCTTGTAAGTATTAAACTTCCCCGCAGGCACCGTTACTGGCTCGCCGCGCGCCTGTAACCTGGCATGCACGTCGTACAATTTGTGCCCGTCGTAAACCGGGCTGCGCACCTCCGGCGTCTTCGCCCAATCCACGGTGCGCAAGTACTGCATCATCCCCAGCGGATCACGCGTCCCCGGCAACACTCGCGCCGCTGTGGCATTTGCGGGCGCCGGCTCCCTTACCACCGGGGACATGCGCTGCACGGAATCCACCGTCTGCCCCTTTTCATTCAGGTGCATTTCATATTGCATGCTCACCAGCGTGGCCGCGTCGCTGTAGGAATCAAACTGGTCGTCTAGCGCGAATACCATGCGCAATGGGTTCTCCGTGTGCGCGAACGCCTGCAGATGCCACGCGTTTTTCCCTAGGAAATTTCGCTTCTCCGCCACTTTCAAGAGCAGATTCGCCACGCTGCTCAACTTCGACACAGTCGCGGAATATTGCCAGGTTTCCCCCGCGCGCAACGGCGAGCCCGCGTCAGCTACCACAGCGGCCTTTTTTGTCCCCGCTGGTTGCCTTGAGGCATCAGCCAAAGGAGCCGACATCTCTCTCGCTTCCGCAGCCCCGCCTTTAGATTCCTCCGCTATTGCTGCCGGATGCGGCGCCATCACCGCCACAGCCGCCGACGCCCGCGAAACTTCACTCCTGTTGTGCATTTGCCACAGCACCGCGCCACCAGCCAGCGCCGCCAGAAATACCACCGTAAATGTAGTCCTATTGCTCATACCCTATGCGTGACTCTACTTCGAAACAGTACCTTGCGCTCCAAATTTCCGTCGTACAATAAATCTCGCTCGCGGCAGCCCAGGCTTCTTCGACCGCGCCGCAGCATACTTTTAGCGTATCAAAACGCGCACCGCGCGTCTGCGCCGGCTCTTATGGCTTTTCTATCGCAGCCTGACGCCGCAAGTTCCTTTCGGGGAGGATTTTTCTTATGCGCTACCTGGTGACCGGCGGCGCCGGTTTCATAGGTTCAAATACCGTCGACGAACTGGTGCGCCGCGGCCACAGCGTGGTGGTCCTCGACGACCTTTCCGGCGGCAAAGAAGAAAATCTCGCGGAAGTCCGCAACAAAATTACCTTCATCAAGGGCACCATCACGGACATCGAGATCATCCGTCGCGCCATTTATGAAGCCGATTACGTAATCCATTTGGCCGCGCGCACCTCCGTGCCTTTCTCCATGAAAGACCCCATCGAAACCAATCGCATTAATATCGATGGCACCCTCAACGTTTTGGTGGCTGCCCGCGACGCCAAGGTCAAGCGCGTGGTCTTCGCCGCTTCTTCTTCCGCCTATGGCGAGACTCCCACGCTGCCAAAAACGGAAAACATGCAGCCGCAACCTATTTCTCCGTATGGTGTCTCGAAATATGTCGGTGAGCTTTACGCCCAGACGTTCGGTCGCTGTTATGGTCTGGAAAATGTTTGCTTGCGCTACTTCAATATTTTTGGTCCGCGCCAGGACCCCAGCTCCCCCTATTCAGGCGTAATGGCAAAATTTTGTACGGCATTCCTGGAAGAAACCGAGCCAGTCATTTTCGGCGATGGCACCCAGTCCCGCGATTTCACCTACGTCGATAACGCCGTGCAGGCCAACCTGCTGGCTTGTGAAGCTCCCCGCGCTTCCGGAAGAGTCTTCAACATCGGCACGGGAACTCGCATCAATCTGAATGACGTCGTCGCGGGCTTGGGCCAAATCTCCGGCAAGCCCCTCACACCTCGCTATGACCCGCCGCGCGATGGCGACATTCGCGACTCCCAGGCAGACATCTCTCACGCCCGCGCCGTCCTCGGCTACGAACCCACCGTCGGCCTGGAAGAAGGCCTGCAGCGCACCTTCGACTGGTACCGCGCCACCCAAGGCGCAAAAACCGCAGCCAAATCCTGAGTGTATTTACCTCCGGCTGTTAGCAACACTGGAGCAAAACTACTTGGTTGGCCGGCGTTCTTCGATTTCTCGCACGATCTCCCGGGCCCGTGGTTCATCCTCCGGCAGTACGAAAATCCGCTTCGAGCCGTTTAGCGAAGAGCGCTCCCTGCAGCGAATAAAGTTTTCGCGCAAACTGGCCATGATCAACGAACTCCACGCTCTTGAGGAATCGGTCGTCACTTCGATGGTGGCATCTTCCGGATACCAATCCGCGGAGTATCGCCTTCTGTCAGCGCGGGTGTCGGTCGAATCCGCAACCTCATCGCGTGGCAGTTCAATAATTACGTGATCCTCAGGGTCGTCACTGAAATCATCGATATCAGGACCGGTACGCTCTTTCGCTTGCTTGTAAAAGCTTGCGGGCACGGCAATCTTGAAATGCGCTTCGGCTGCTTGAAGGAACTGCGTCTGGCGTTGAGTCACCTCGTACGGTATCCCCGCGTCCTTCAACCTCAAGCAAGTGTTCACGCAACTGTCTTGATCATCGCCACTCCACACCTCTTGCAAATCTGAGCGGTCGCCTTCCAGATTCGAACGGTCGCTCTTTCCGGGTTCGACCTCAGGCAGGTTCGCGACCAAATCCACATCGCAGTCGGCGCAGCGCGTAAAGCCAGGCCGGTATTCAGCTTTGCAGTTAGGACAGAACATGGCCGGAGTTTACTACAGGCCAGAACGACCAAGGCTTGAAGTAGAATTACAGGCCAGCATTTTCTCTGGTGCTCTGGCGGTATACTCGCCGTTGTGAACGAGCCCAAGATCGATTCAAATACGGAGCCGCGCATTTATCTGGGCACATCTGCGTTCACCGCGGCGGGATGGCAAGGCGCTTTCTACCCGGCAGAAATTAAATCGAAGGATTATCT
>Ga0307475_10000873_pt1 | contig 18027 bp, 17 predicted proteins | sample atmos_gasesECM1C_FD_203317 | JGI IMG/M metagenome (GOLD analysis project Ga0307475, IMG submission 203317) | Hardwood forest soil microbial communities from Morgan-Monroe State Forest, Indiana, United States - atmos_gasesECM1C_515 | ecosystem: Environmental > Terrestrial > Soil > Temperate... | reverse complement strand
GCGGCCAATTCTCTTGCAAGAGGTTGGATGGGGGCCAAGGATTCTTTGCTGGGCGCTGGGTTGGGGCTAATTGTTCTGCTGCCCTTCGTCGTGCTGAGAAGTCTGGGTGCGGGCGACTGGAAGTTGGCTGGAGCCGTGGGGGCGTTCCTGGGCCCCGGGCAACTGCTGGCTGTGTTGCTGGGTGCGATTCTAGTCGCCGGCCTGATGGCCGTGGTGCTGATCATCTGGAAAAAGCGCGTGGGACAAACGGTGCGCAACCTGGGGAAAATGTTGGCCGCGTTCCTCACTTTTCATCTGCCCGATCGAGAGCTGACGCTGGAGAATCCAGAAGCTTTGAAGATCCCTTTTGGAGTCGCGGTCGCGGTCACGGTCGTGGTTTATAGCGCCAGGAGGGCGTGGGGAGTTTGGTAATGAGGAAATGGTTGAAGAAGATCGCGGGAGAAACCGGCGGGGCTGAGATCGCCGAGGCAGCGGTGGCAGAATTCGCCCGGCACCGCGGCTGCAGTGCAATGCGAAGCCAAATCTGCAAGAGTCGCCGACGAGAGCGCGGTGTCACCATCCTGATAACGGCTGTCGCTATGGTGGTCATGCTGGCAATGGCGGCACTCGCTATTGACGTGGTGACCTTGTACGTAGCCTCGAGCGAGGCCCAGAAAAATGCCGACGCTGCGGCTCTGGCTGGAGCGAAGGCTTTCGTGAGTTCCGGTTTTACCTCATGGCAGCTTGGCGATCCAGCTACAGGTGCCGCCCAAACTCAGGTTTGTAATGGGAGCACGGGTCTGGCGGATTATCAGGCGCAGGCCGCCGCTCAGAAGAACTCTATCGCTGGAAGCGCGCCCACGACCGTAACAACCTCGTGCACCTTCCCGGTGGGGAATCCCCAGATTACTGTAGCTGTGACCAGAACTGGCTTGCCCACGTTCTTTGCTCGCATTTGGGGAGCGGGGGCCAGCAGCGTAAGCGCCACCTCGAAAGCCGAGGCTTACAATCCGTCTGGTTCCACCACAGTTCCCATCCAGGTTCATTCCGTCAAGCCCTGGTTGATTCCCAACTGTGTCCCGAGCAGCCCGCCGCCGTGCGTCGCTGCGAATACCATTGTTGATCCAACCGCGAACCATGCGCTTCACAACACCGCTCTGTACATCGGCCAATTCTCTGTCTTCACTCAAGCAAGGAATCCTGTGGCAGCTCCGGAATATTACGCCCTTGACCTTGTGCCGCAAGCTACCGACTGCCCTTCATCATCAGCCGCACCGGCGGGTTCTTGCAATCAACTAGGCAGCACCGCGTACCACGACAACATTGCATGTGCCAACCCCGCATTGACGTTGAGTTGCGGGGATACTGTGACTATCGACCCTAATACTAATACCCCCGCTGTGCGCATTAAGACCCGCGAGGGGACACAGTGTCTAATACATACTGCCGACAAGGGGAATTATCCCCCAACTTCATGCACCCTTGACACAGACCCCGATTGCTTTGTAGCTGGCCCGCCGGTCACCATCAACGGAGGACAATCCAACCCAAATCCGTTAATGCGTGCCCCTGTGACAAATATCAGCCGCAGTGACTCCATTGTCACCGTGCCGATCTTCGATTATCAGACCGCGGCCGCTAATCCCTGTCCCGGCGGAGTTTGTGGAACGGCCGTTGTTACCGGATTCTTGCAGCTGGGGATTCAATCCATTGGCCTTCCCCCTGGGGGCGGTGCTGCGGGTAAGATTGGCGCGGTTATTCTGAATGCGTCGGGGTGTGATCCGGCTGCTGCAGGCAACCCCGCCGTTGCTGGCGGCGGTGTCGCGCCCGTTCCCGTGCGCCTTACTCGGTAGCAAGCTTTGGAGGAGTTGATGAACGGGGTCGGGATCTGGCAGCGTTGGAAACTGGGAGGGCTCGGTCGGACCGAGGCGTCCCAAATTGTCGAACTGGCTGTATCTCTACCGTTGCTCGCGGTAGTCGTCATAGGATTGACGGACTTTAGTGGCGCATTCAACTTGAAATTTAAGTTGAACAGCGCCGTGCGGGAGGGTGCCCGCTTCGCCTCTACCCAAAGTACCGCCGATCTTTCAAATCCCACTCCGCTCTCAATATCTGGCGTACGCGATGTTGTAGATAACTACCTCGTGGCCGTTCATGTCAATGACTGTGGTCTCTCAACGGCATCACCGATCAACGCTGGATTGACGTGGACGTACACGGCCAACACCGGTTGCCCCGGAACTCTTACTCTAGCTATCGACCGTGGAAGTGTTTTTGTGACTGGCGCTGGGACGCCCGTCACCGTTGAGGCGACGCACGTCAGCATTCAATACCCTTACCAGTGGCGCTTCAATAGGGTGATTGGTGTTCTCTTGCCAAGTGCCACTTATGCTGGAGTCACACTGATTTCCACAGACGCGGTCACGCAGAACCTGAATTGAGCTCGAATGGTATGAAGATAAAAAGAAATCCGGACATCGACTCCGCGTTGACCGAGGAATGCGGTCAGGAGATTGTAGAAGCGGCTTTGGTTCTGCCCATCTTATTTCTCGTTCTCTTGGCCATTTTCTGGTTCGGCAGGGCGTTCAATATAGCGGGAACGGTAGAACGGGCGGCCCGACAGGGAATCCAGACCGCTACTCAACTATTGTGTGCTTCGTGTGGCAACACCGCTTCCACAAATGCGCAAATTGTCGCTAGCGTCAGTTCTGTTCTACAAAGCGACCATTTGGACCCTGCGAACCTGACAGCTTATTCCCCACCCTTTGGCTGTACACCTACTATCGCACCAAGCTGTACGACAACGTCGAATGTCGAGGTTTGCACTGGTGCCCCACTGTCGTGTGGATCAGCGGCATGTCAGAACCCCCCGGTGGCTTGTGGTGCTGACGCGGCGGTTAACGGCGTTAGAGTCAGCTTTGGATACCGGTTTACAACTCCCTTGCCGATTGCCAATTTGAGCGCGATAACCATCCCGGCAAGCGCCGAAAGCCCCTCGGAACAGTAATCTCCGTACTTCCGGTGCGCCTAATCTCTCCCTAGCGTGGTCAACGTCGATTACTGTGGAGTGGGCTGCGGGTATGGTTGAGGTGGCGGCGGGCCGCCGGCGTGCTCGGGCGCGGTCTCGATCTGGGCCGGAGGTAGCGGTTCGACTGCGCCCTCGGTGGGTTGCGGAGGCGGAGGAGTATAAGTAGCCGGCTGGGATACTCCGGCTCCTCTCGGGGTGAGAACAACACTTCTCAATTGGGCCGGATCGTCGGCATTGCCGACCAGGACGAAGTTGAACGCCGAACCATTTAGCAGCGCGGCGAGCACATCCCGCGCGGGTCCGGGCCCAAAGCTTCCCACTACCTGTTCCTGTTCGGCTCCGGCTGGAATCGGAATGTCAGCGCCGGTCCGTTGCTGTACCGCAAAAAGCACTTCCGACAGCGAGGCGTGATTGGCCCAGATGCTCAGTCCTCCGCTCTGGAATTCAACCCCGACTCGAGCAGCAGGCTGTGCCGGGGGCGCCACGGGCACTACGGGCGCCAGGGTCTGCGAAACGGTTGTCAGGTGAGCACCGCCGATCGATGCCTGTCCGGCTCCGTTGAGCTTCACGATCACCGTCTTTCCGGAAGCAAAGACCCGGTAGGGTTGCGGAGTTTTGAGGTCCAACACCACGCGAGTGACGGGTGGGTTGGTGGAAAACAAGCCGACGCGAATGCCGCTTACCTGCCCGCGGTTCACGGCGACGTTATGCAGATCAGCGCCGGGCGTGGCGTTGGGAAAGTCAATGACCAGCCGGTCCGGGCCTGCCACTACTTGAGTGCGGGGCGTAACCGGCTCGCTGGCGGTCAGCTCGACTTCGAAGCCCTGGCTGCCGCTCAGCACGGCTACGCAGCGTATGGTAGCTGCTGGTTTTCCCGAAGTTTGGGGAGCGGCAAACAACCACGAGAAACTTACGGAGGTCAAAATCGCGCAGGCTAGGATCCTGCGGTGAATGCTATTCATTGGGGGACTCACTCTTCAATCGGATTCTAGCAGTGTACGAGCTGGCTGGCCGTACCCATTGGTCGTAGAACCTTAATGCTTTTGGGACACTCTACAATGATTTTGGACCGTCCCAAAATGGGCCCGGGTCTCGGGAAGCCTGGCTTCCCGATGGGCTGGTTTCCTACTTGGCTGCCTTGCGGTAGCGAAGGTAGATTCCCGCTAGACCTGATGCGCACAGCGCTAGTGTTCCGGGCTCAGGGACGGTCACGGGCGGTCCGTGCTGACAAGGGTTCTTTTTCTTCTTGCCTGATTTGACATCTTCAAGCTCTGACGCGATCTCTCCTGGTTTTGGTTTTGGTTTCTTGAGGGGCGCGCAACTCCCGCTAGGAATCGGAGGCGGGAAAATGCCCGGAAAGCCGCCGCTGGGCGGGATCCCGGAGAATAAGCCGAAGGTTCCTGGGGGTGGACCCTGCGGTCCAAATCCGGAAGGCCCGGCGCGGGTCAGCAGGGCCGATTCAAAATTTGCCGGGTAAGCCAGATGAGCGATGCCGCCGCCGTTGGCAAAGGGATCTTCGAAAGCTTCCGCGCGCGGTTCGTCAGGCGAGACCTCCTTCTGCGGCAATGCAGCCACCCGGTTACCACAGCGGGTGCGAGCCATCACCTTGCCATCCGTGATCAATTTCTCTCCCGCACGGAGCGCCATCTGCCGCTTGGTCCAGAAGATCTTCTCTCCGATCCGGTAAGACAAATAGGCCAGCCTGCCGCGCTTGAGTTCGATGATTCTGGCGCTCTTAAAATCGAAATCGGAATAATGGCTGGCTACCACCCGATCCCGTTCTATTGCCCTCCGCAACTCCTCCAAAGTGTGAACTCCTCCCGGCACCACGGAATAGGGATAAACCAAGCGACCCGTCGGGAGCGTAGGTGCGGGAGCCGCAGCTTCTCCAGCCAGCGCGGTTAAGTTCTGGCCGGCATCTTCCTGCGTCGAATCGAAAGAAGAATTGGCAGAGAACGACCGCGGAAGCAGATAGGAATAGCGGGAGGAGAGTAAAAACGCGCCGAACCCGAACAGCATTAGGAGAACAAGAACAGTTGCTCCACGGCGGATCCGGCGGCGACGAGACCTACTTCTACTCCTGCGGACGCGCCTGTCCGGATAGTTCAAAGCCTTCTCCTCATACCGCCTCCCCAGCGGACAAGAGGAGGAACGTAGTTCCAGTGCATTTGTGCTTCCACATTACAGATCTTGCGATGGTCTATTTAGTGGAACATGCAGCTGCTATGGCGGGACATGGTAGCAGAATATGAAGCGGTTTGCGCATCAAAGGACCAAGATTTTTCGCACGGTTGCCCGGAGAATTAACCCGGCGATGTCAGGATCGGTGACTACTTCTTCTCGGCGGCGGAAGCGCCGTCAGCCGTCGAAAGTCGAGCAATCTCTGCCAGCCGCGCCTGCACTTCGTCTGTGTCCGCGGACTTGGCCGCTACCTGAAGATACTGCTGCAGGTGCTGGGTCGCTTCCTGGTACTGGTGCCGCTGGACGAGAATCAAGCCCAATAGATACTCCATCTTCGGAACCTGATGCTCCTGGTCGAGTTTCAGTCCCTGACGCGCGCTCTTCTCAGCAGCCGGAAAGTTCTGCAAGTAATAATTTCCCAGTGCATTCCGAAACCAAATATCCGGGAAACCCACGGTGTTAAGGGCAAGCAGTTTGCCGGTCAAGTCCACTACTTCCTGCCATTGCTTGTCACGGGTAGCCAGCTCCGAAAGGGCACGGTAAGGACTGACGTACTTGGGGTCGGCGATCAACGCCTGCTCAAAAGAATGCCGTCCTCCGTCCAGATCGTTGGACTGGACTTGCACCCGGCCCAGTTCGAACCAGGCCTCCGCGTATCGGGGATAAATCTGCACCGCCTTTTCGAATGATTTGCGCGCTTCCTCCCATTTCGCTTTTCGCTCCTGCTCACGTCCTTTTTCGAAAGCTTTTTGGGCGCGGGGTGGCGCCAACGCGCTGGTTGCACTGATGGTAAGACCTTCAGCTGGATTCATCCGGTGCAGCACCACCCGGCCAATATCCGTACTTTCGAAGGTATTGAGCCGGCTACTGAGCTGTACGACCTCGGAAGTAAAGCCGGATAGCGAGGCTTGCAGTTCGCATTCACGAAAATCACGCTGGGCGCGACCGTTCATCATGTCGTCCGAAGCATCCGCGTCGGTCATCCCGGTACTTGACGATGAAAGCCGGGTGGTGAATTGGAAACTGAAGTTGCCGTGGGAATCGGTGTGGGTCTCAGTATGCCTTTGGCCTTTGCAAATAGTCTGAATGGAAGCTGACTCGGTCAAGAGGGTTCCGTCATCTACAACCACCTTGCCGGAAAGAAACATGGCTCTGCCCATCCCCCGATCGGGGATCCCCATGGTGGGTGAGTTGATTGTAGTGTTGTTGTTATTGCGGGAGCCTCTGCCGCCAGTTTGCGCGTAAGCGGAGAGGATAAGGACAAAGAAAGAAAGCAGGCAGGATACCAGCGGGCTTTTCATAACAGGGCCCCCAACCGATGTAGCTGAATTATAGGCCGAATCGAAAAGGGCTCATAGCTTAATTCCGCCAGTCAGAGTGTGGCGACCAGTCCCTCGGTCTCGGCCGGCGAAGCACTATGAGACAATCGGACAAATTCGGGTTGCCTGATCCGACGCCGCTAGTTTTTGGAAATACTACGGTGCGGGTCGATCACGAATTTCTTGGCCGCACCCTTATCAAAATCCTTGTAGCCGCGAGGTGCGTCATCCAGTCGGATCACTTCAACGTTCACCGCCTTTGCGATTTGAATCTTGTCGTAAAGGATGGCCTGCATCAGTTGCCGGTTGTACTTCATCACCGGGCATTGTCCCGTGGTGAAGACATGCGACTTCGCCCATCCCAGGCCGATGCGAATGCTGAGCCGCCCCACTTTGGCGTTTTCGTCGACACCGCCGGGATCGCCGGTCACATAGAGACCCGGAATGCCGAGAGCGCCGGCTGCCCGTGTGATCTCCATCAATGAGTTCAGCACTGTGGCGGGCGCTTCGCGGGCAGCGTCGGCACCGTGACCGCGGGCCTCAAAACCCACGCAGTCCACTGCGGAATCGACCTCCGGCACGCCCAGAATCTGTTCGATTTGTTCCGCGATCGAGGCTTTCTTCGAAACATCCACAGTTTCGCAACCGAAGCTGCGAGCCTGCGAGAGCCGCTCGGGAATGAGGTCGCCGACGATGACGCATGCAGCCCCTAGCAATTGACTTGCAGCGGCACAAGCTAAGCCGACTGGCCCGCCTCCGGCGACGTAGACAGTCGAACCCGTTCCTACACCCGCGCTCACCGCGCCATGATAGCCGGTCGGCAAAATGTCAGAGAGGCAAGTCAGGTCACGAATCTTCGCCATCGCCCGATCTTTGTCCGGGAACTTGAGCAGATTAAAATCGGCGTACGGAACCATGACGTACTCCGCCTGACCGCCTACCCATCCGCCCATATCGACATACCCGTAGGCTGCCCCCGGACGCGCCGGGTTCACATTGAGGCAGACGCCAGTGGCGCGTTCTTTGCAGTTGCGACAACGTCCGCAGGCGATATTGAACGGCACCGAGACCAGGTCGCCCTTTTTGATGAACTCGACATCGCGGCCCGCTTCAATCACTTCGCCGGTGATCTCGTGACCTAAAATGATTCCCTTGGGCGCGGTCGTGCGGCCCCGCACCATGTGCTGATCACTACCACAGATGTTTGTAGAAACAATCTTGAGGATCACTCCGTGTTCACATTTCCGGTTTCCCAGGGCAAGCGTTGGGAAGTCGATCGTCTGCACTTCGACCATGCTCGGGCCCATGTACGCCACCCCTCGATTGCTAGCCATGTGAATGCTCCTTCCAGGTTCGCTGCGCTAGAACGCGGCTGCGCCCGCCGCGGCGACGGCATGATCCTGATCACCCGAACCGCCGCTGACGCCAATGGCGCCCACTACTTTGCCATCGCGCTTCAGCGGAATGCCGCCAGCGAAGATCATGATCTTGCCATTGTTGGACGCATGAATGCCGAAGAACTGGCCTCCCGACTGGGAGTGTTTTGCCAAGTCTTTGGTTTCGATGTCAAAAGCGCGCGACGTGTAAGCCTTCTTCATCGAAATATCGATGCTGCCGATCCAGGCGTTGTCCATGCGAACATGAGCGACGATATTGCCGCCTTCGTCGGCTACTGCGATGTTCATCGGCTGGCCAATTTCCTTGGCTTTTTTCTCCGCCGCGCTGATTACCCGGCGTGCATCTTCCAATTTCACTGCGGACATGAGTCCTCCTTACGATGGGTTTCAGTCTGCGTATCGAATGGAATGCAGGCAGGCGAGGAGACTAGCGGCTCTGAAAGAAATTGGCAAGGGGTTTCCGCTGCGGTGTCTAGCGTTAAGTATTCACGGCATTTTCAAGTGACTTGAGGTCAGTCATGGGACTAATCTCGCGGAGTTTCGGTGGCACGGTTTTCCATCGATCAGCCCCCTTGTCCCAAGGGGCGACCACGCAACACTGATCTCTCGCCAGAGTCCCTTTTGCTACACTTCCGACTTAGATTTCATCGCAGGAGTCTGCATGGCGGGCAAGTCCTTCCGATTGATTTTCGCAAACATTGCGCTTGCCGCAGTCGCGCTGGTTACAACAAGAGCGGGCACGCAATCCGTTTCGGCCAATTCTACGGCCTCAGCCTCAGAAAAGCCGAAAATGACCGAGGAAGCCTTCAAGAATATTCAGGTGCTTAAGGGAATCCCGGAGGATGAATTGATTGCCGCGATGCAATTCATTACGGCATCGCTGGGGGTGGAATGCGATTTCTGCCACCAGGAGGGTGCGTTTGATAAGGACGACAAGAAACCAAAGCAGACCGCACGTAAGATGATGCAGATGATGTTCGCGATTAACAAAGATAACTTTGATGGCCACCGCGAAGTGACTTGCTATTCCTGTCATCGCGGTGCGCCACGGCCAGTTGCCATCCCGATTATTTCGGAAGTGGAACATAAACCCGTGACTGCTGAAGCGATCGAAGAAACGCCAGCGAACGCAGCTTCCCTGCCGGATGCCAATAAGATCATCGAGAAGTACGTGCGTTCGGTTGGCGGAGCCGAGGCGATCCGAAAGATTTCCAGCCGGATACAGAAGGGTACTGTCAATTTCGGTGGACACAAGTTTGCCCTCGACGTCTTTACCCAGGCACCCGCCAAGCGCGTCTCGGTGATGCATTTGCCAAACGGCGACAGTGTCACGGCTTACGATGGCCACGACGGCTGGTTGGCTGCACCGGGCCGCCCGGTGCGCGAAATGTCAGGAGCCGACCGGGACGCCGCCAAGCTCGACGCTGATTTGCATTTCCCAATGGATGCGACGAATATCTTCAGTGATTTGAGCGTGGAGCGTACGGAGAAATTTGGTGACCACGAGGTGTACGTTGTTTCGGGGCTCAGAGAGGGTCAACCGCCGGTAAAGCTTTACTTCGATGAACAGTCGGGATTGCTGTTGCGGTTGGTGCGTTACGCGGAATCGCCACTGGGCCGCAATCCGACCCAGATTGACTATTCTGATTATCGCGACACAGGCGGCGTGAAGATTCCCTTTCAGTGGACAATTTCTCGTCCCGGCGGGCGCTTTACCATCCAAGTGGAGCAGATGCAGCAGAATGTTCCCATTGAGCCCACGAAGTTCACGAAGCCGGCCGAGACCCCGGCGCCGGAACAGAAGCCGCCTCCGCAGTAAGATGATGACCTGGGCGCCCGTCACGGAACGAATTTGATCGCGTCCTACTCCAAATGATCGGCAAAACCATCTCGCACTACCGCGTCCTGGAGAAACTGGGGGGCGGTGGAATGGGCGTGGTGTACAAAGCACAGGACACACAACTTGGCCGCTTCGTCGCGCTGAAATTTTTGCCAGACCTGGTAGCGCGCAATCCTCAAGTCCTGGAGCGATTCCGGCGAGAGGCGAGGGCGGCATCGGCCCTGAACCATCCCAACATCTGCACCATCTACGAAATCGGAGAACATAAGGGCAGGCGCTTCATCGCCATGGAGTACCTGGAAGGCATGACCCTGAGACAGCGCATCGCGGCACATCCGATCGAAGCCGAAAGCCTGCTGACCTGGGGAATTGAAATTGCCGATGGCCTGGACGCCGCGCACAGCCAGGGCATTATTCATCGCGACATCAAACCAGGAAACCTGTTCATCACCAGCCGTGGACACGCCAAGATTCTCGACTTTGGGTTGGCAAAGATCACAAACGAAGATAGCGGGAGCAAGACGGGCGACGAGAACACTCAGTCCATGAATACGCCCGGTCCGCAACATCTGACCGGCCCCGGCACTACGCTGGGCACGATCGCCTACATGTCGCCGGAACAGGCGCTGGGCAAGGAACTTGACACCCGCACTGACCTGTTCTCATTCGGCGCCGTCCTCTATGAGATGGCGACCGGGTCGCTTCCCTTTCGAGGTGACACCTCAGCCGCAGTTTTTGATTCGATTCTTCATGCATTTCCGGCTCTGCCGGCGGAGTCCGGTGCGTCACTTCCGCCTGGCATGGAACCCATCATCCAAAAGGCGCTGGAGAAAGATTGCGTTCTGCGTTACCAGCATGCTTCGGAAATGCGGGCCGACCTGCAGCGCCTAAAACGTGACACCGAGTCCGGCCGCAGCGTGGCCTATCAAACCACGGTTGCGATCCGGCGTGACGTAACCCGAAATCGGAAAAAGATCATCGCTGTGGCTGCGGTTGCAATCGCGCTCGCTGCAGCTGTTGCTGCGTTCGTTTACCTGCGCCGTCCTGCTGTGCTGACTGAAAAAGACTCCCTGGTGGTTGCTGATTTCAGCAATTCGACCGGTGAGCCCGTGTTCGACGGCACTTTGAAGCAGGCTCTGACCGTGCAGCTCGAGCAGTCACCCTTCGTCAACGTATTGTCTGGACAGAAAATCGCGCAGCAACTGCAATACATGGGACGTCCCAAGGATGAACGCCTAACGCCAGACCTGGCGCGGGACGTTTGTCAGCGCACGGGCAGCAAAGCCATGCTCATCGGATCAATCTCCAGTATCGGCAGCCACTACGCCTTCGGTCTGAGCGCGGTGAACTGCCGCAGCGGAGACTCGCTGGGAAGCGAGCAAGTCGAGGCCGACAGCCGCGAGCATGTGTTGGCTGCTGTGGACAAGGCAGCGACGCGGATGCGCGAGAAACTGGGTGAGTCGCTTACCTCTGTCCAAAAATATGACACGCCTGTTGAGCAGGCTACGACTCCCTCGCTCGAGGCCCTGCAGGCCTACAGCCTGGCGCTTAACACCTGGTCCAGTACAGGCGAGAGAGCCGCTACCCCATTCTTGAAACGCGCGATTGAACTCGATCCGAATTTTGCCATGGCATACGCTCGCTTGGGGACGGCATATTTCAATCTTTCTCAGGCGGGCCTGGCAGGTGAAAACACCAAGAAAGCCTACGAACTTCGCAGTCGGGTTTCCCAACGAGAGAACCTTTACATTGAGTCGCACTACTACCCGTACGTCACCGGCGAAATGGATAAGGCGGTACAGGTGTTTGAGGTCTGGAAGAATACGTACCCCCGCGACGTAGTACCACACGCCAATCTAGGAGCGCTTTATATCTATCTTGGTGACTATGACAAAGCGGAGGCTGAACTGCGGCAAGCCCTGCTTTTGGAACCCAATAATGCCACCTGTTACTTGAATCTTGCCGGCGCCTATCTCTCGCTCGATCGTCCGGACCAGGTACAGCAAGTCCTGGATCAAGCTCTGGCCCGCAAGCTAGAGAGCGCGTTCCTCCTCTCAAATCGTTACTTCCTCGCGTTTTTACGCAATGACGCCGGCGAAATGCAGAAGCTTGTCAGCAGTGCGGCAGGTAAGCCGGGAGCGGAAGACGTGCTCCTCGAACAGCAGTCCGACAGCGAGGCCTATCACGGTCGTTTTGCAAGGGCACGGGCGCTGGCCCAACGTGCGATCGACTCCGCTCGCCACAACGGAGATCAGGAGACTGCGGGCTTCTATAGAGTGGAGAGCGCGCTGCGGGAAGCCGCAACCGGTAGTGGGAACCAGGCACGACAAGATGTTATTGACGCCCTTGGGCTCGCCTCTACTCGTGACGTTCAGACGCTCGGAGCGCTCGCGTTGGCGCAGGCAGCAGACCCTGCTCGTGCGGGCTCCATGGCGGATGATTTAAGCCGACGCTTCCCTTCCGACACATTGTTGAAAGCTTACTGGCTCCCAACAATCCGAGCGGCGATAGCTATAAGACAGGGGGATGCCCCCAAAGCGATTGAGTTCTTACAAGTAGTTGCACCCTACGAGTTGGGAAGCCCTCAACCCTTCCAGCTGGGAACACTCTATCCCGTCTATATGCGTGGGCAAGCTTATCTGGCTGCGAACGAAGCGAGGGCGGCCGCGGCTGAGTTCCAGAAGATTCTCGATCACCGCGGCGTGGTTCTGAACTTTCCTCTGAGCCCTCTGGCTCGCTTGGGTTTGGCTCAAGCTCGGGTTCTGCAAGGTGACATGGCAGGAGCGAAGACCGCGTATCAAGAGTTCTTCGCCCTATGGAAAGACGCCGATCCGGACATACCGCTTCTCAATCAAGCCAGGACCGAGTACTCAAAACTCCCATAAGAACGGCAGCCTCAACCTAGCTTCTTCCTCCATGTAACTCGCCGCCAGTCGCCGTAGTTCGTCGTACACAACCGGAATCAGCTTCGAAGCTGCGCCGTCGTCACCCCGAGTAAGTGCCGATAGCAGAAGCGTCACTTCGTTGTCTTCGCCCATGGCAGGCGGGCAACATTGTACCCTTGTTGGAGAGTCGAACATACGTCAGTGAAAGAAACCGGGGCTTGAGTCTCGAGAGGACCATCCCGTCCGGCAGTCCGGCCAAATAGGTCAGTCTAAAGGTGCGAAACCCGGCAAGATTAATCCCGCCTCAACATGCCCGATAAACAGGTCAATTCGGGGCATCAAATACAACCAGGTTGATCCCACCTAGTCGCCTGCCGCACAAAATCTTCTTGCCATCCGGCGACCATCGGGGATTTGTGAACTCGCCGGCAGCATCCGTAAGTTGGCGAACACCGCTGCCGTTCTGATTCATCACAAAGATCTGAAATCCATGTTCTCCGTGCCGCGAGAATACAATCCTTTTGCCGTCAGGAGACCAGGCGGGCCATCCGTCGAAGGCCTCTGCTCCTGAAAGATTGTGGTCGCTTGACCCATCAGCATTCATGAGGAAGATTTGCGAGACCTCGCCCCGTTGTCGCCGATGCAGAATCGACACTCCGTCTGGCGAAAACGATGCATAGGTATAGCCGCCGCCCCGAGTTATGCGTTGCAAGTCCGTGCCGTCGGGGCGGACGGTGGCGAGATCCATGTAGTCGTCAGTCTTTTCGCCAATGATGCGTTTCGCTTCGGAGGTTTTGTCCCGGGTTTGGTCGGCTTCGGCGAAATGGGTGGTGTTGAAGAGGATTCGGGAATTATCCGGCGACCACATCGGATGAATGTTCTGACCAACACCGGTTGTGAGTTGATGAATGCCGGTTCCGTCAGCGGTCATAACAAAAATGTGAGATGCACCTTCGCGGACAGAAACGAATGCGATTTTTTGGCCGTCGGGTGACCAGGCTGGGGAATCATCCTCATCTGGACCCGTAGTGATTTGCCGCATGTCAATCCCGTTGCCAGGGTCGCTGGTGTCGAGGATATGTACCTTCATCCCGCGATGGCGGTTGGAGATGAGAACGATGTGTCGCCCATCGGGCGACCACGCTGCCTCGTAGTCGACGACGTACGTGAGGAGCGGAATGCGTTTGAGCGGGAAGTCTTCTGCGGCTCCGAGAACCGAAGAAGTGCAAAGCAAGAATGCAGTTGCGAGTGGCCTCAAAAAAAAGCCCATGGCTACTTTTGACTTCCGGAAGGGGTTTCGGTTAGTGCCGATTCTTTCAGGGCGCTTCGCTAACGGCGCCATTGCCAAAGAGCTGTTTAATTGAGGGCTACGCCACCGCCGACCTTGGAACGAACGGCTCGAGCAACGATTTGAACTGTGGGCTCAACTGCAGTTCTTCACTATATTCATCGAGCACACGGCGAGGATCGCTCGCTGTCTTCAGGGCGTAGCGCAAATACGAAAGCCGCATCAACCACACGGCATGCTTGAAGTCCGTTTCGCTGCGGACTTGAAATGTGATCCAACCTGAATTCGGAACCCAGCGGTGCTCCTGGGCGAGTCCTGCGGTCAGAAGAGCGTCGCGAACTGAACGGGGAAACGGGATGTCAACGACTCCGCCAGTATGGACATGCCCGATTTCCGCGTTCCCGATGCGGAATTCCCTACCCCCGAAGCGATGCGGATGAACCGATACGTGCGGCCACGACGATACTTCCTGCGCAAGCTTTTCAACGTCTTCCATTACCAGACTCCCTTGATTCTTTTCGATGCGCGTCCATGGCGCGTCGATTCAACCTTCGTCGCAATGACGACCGTGAGTTGTCGCGGTTGGATGGCCCCGGGCTCCATCCTCACTTCTTCGCCCGGCCCTTAGTGGAGCTCTTCGACGCCTTCGACGGCTTCAAAGGCTCCGGCGCCCTTTTAGACTTCGATCTCGAGGCCCGCCGCGCTCCCGGCACCTTGCCTATCCGAGGATCTCCGACGAGGACCAGGTCACAGGCGCGCAGCGCCGCCGCCTCGAAGTCCGGCGCATCGGCGGGAAGGACCTGCCAACCTGTCACCGGTTTCCCCAACACCTGAATCGATCGCATATTCGGGAACTCGCCGCGCAAGCTATTGTGGTGTTCTCTAGTCGTAGCGAGCCACACTCCATTGTCCGGTGTGCTCGTGGGCTTATCGCGCAGGATCAAGACAATTTTGTCTTTAACATAGACTGCCAGGCACCCGAACATGGGCCGGGTGTAGGGTGAGAGGGAAGCAATCGCGTCGAGCACGAACGCGTGCGGAACCGGCTTGCGCTTATTGACTGGCAGAAAGCTGTCGTCCATCGATACTGACGCCGGATTGCGACGAAGCATCGACATTGGGCTGAAGCGATCAGCGCGGTTGCTTGTGTTTCTTTTCTGCAAGGCGAGCCTTCACCAACTTCTTCACCAGAGCTGCTGATGGAGGCTTGTCGAGAGGGAACCGGATGGTGCCTTTGGATATGTCAAAGTTATTGAGATCGTTCTTGAACGCCTTCATCACGGCCATACTCGTTGGGAACAAGCTGCAATGCTTCGAAAAGGCCGCGAACCCGAAGAGCATTCCTCTGTATTTGAACATCGGAATGCCGTAGCTGATGGTCTCCGTGGCCTCGGACGGTACGACGGACCGAATAGCCGCACGAACTTTGTCCAAGCTGCCACGGCCAGGCTCGGGAACGCGCGATAAGTATTCGTCCATGCTCTTTGGAGTCGCGTTCCCTTTTGCAGAGATGGCTTTTTTCATACAATCGGAACCCGCCGGGTCGCTCACTCGAGTGTACCGCTCAGACTCGAATCAATTGTGCGAGTCCTCCCGAGTCGGCGCCACTTTAAGACCGCGCAGCCGTCCGGGCAATCGGTTTGCTCGGTGATCGCCGCGTTTCCGTCCGCCGGCGTTCGGTACTCGCCGCGTCCAGTCGAGCCGCCAGCTCGGCAAAAGCGGGTGTAGCGTCGCCCCATCTCAGTTCCTCCACATCATTGAAGAGCGGAATATCAGTCCGGAGTGTCGCGAGTCTGCGAAAAAGCACGGCGCTATCCCATTCGCGGCAAAGCGTGTCTGCGAGGGCACTCGCGTTCGTAGCGTTCACGCGCCATTCCCGGCAGTCTTTAGGAATGGCTTCAAGATGCAGAAACTTGGCCAGCACCGCAGCCGACGATTTCGCGCCCCAGCCAGAGAGTCCCGGGTAGCCGTCGGCCGTATCCCCCACCAGGGCGAGGTAGTCAGGGATGGACGCAGGTGTCACCCCGAATTTCTGCACAATGGCAGCCTCATCCAAAGTGACCCGCGTCCTGCGATTCAATTGGACGATGCGGGAGCCCTGCACACACTGCGCCAGATCTTTGTCAGGCGTACAGATGATGACGCGATCCACATGCTTGTCTCTAGCCGCCGCGACCGCCGCGGCCGCGAGAGCATCATCGGCCTCAAACTCCACCATAGGCCACACAACAACGCCGGCCGCTGACAGGACCTCTTCAAGCAGCGGAAATTGCGCCCAGAGATCGGGCTCGATACCCGCACTGGTCTTGTAGCCTGGCCACAATTCGTTACGGAATGACTCGATGACGTGGTCGGTCGCAACTGCGATGTAGCTAGCGCCAGCTTTGACCATCCCCAGCACAGAGGCGAGCACGCCGCGGACGGCGGCGACTTCCCGCCCGTTCTCATCGCGCGCGGAAGGCAGCGCGTAGTAATGGCGGAAAAGCTCGTATGTGCCGTCTACCAGATGAATATCCAAGTCAACACTCCAGCCGAAAGTATACGACCTATTAGATGACGATCAAACTTCCACGACTGATTTTGGCGATTCGGTGGCTAGAGCAGTTCGTGTGATCAAACACTTCAGAAGAGATGTCGAGCATGGGTTAAATTTCATGAGAAGCTTAGGGAGGTCCTATGCCGCTGCCTCGCTGGGTCGCACGATTTAATCTGTATGTGACGAATCGTCTTCTTGGCCCGCTGGCAGGTCGCCTGCCGGGCATGGGAGTGGTCATCCATGTTGGACGGAAAACACGTCGGCGTTACCGCACGCCTGTGCTCATTTTTCGGCGAGGCAATCGGTTGATCATCGCGCTTACTTATGGACGTGAGTCGCAGTGGGTGCGCAATGTCCTAGCTGAGGACGGCTGCCGGCTCGAAACCGAAGGCCGCACGATAGGGCTCTCGCATCCTCATCTCGTCCACGACGACCAGCGTCGGGATATGCCCAGCTTCGTCCGGTTCATGTTGGGGCTTCTCAATGTGACCGACTTCCTCGAGCTGACGGTCGCCGAGAGGGTTAGATCGCAATGATCTATGCGTGAACTTGTAGACGGTCGCTCAGGCAAACGGGTTTTCATCGGCACTACGGCCGTAAGTCGCCGGAACTGGAAAATCCATTTCACCGGTTCACGCCTCCCAACAGCAGCCGCCGGCTTGGACGCCTACTTGGTCGTTTGACTTTCGTACTTGTCGTGATGACGTACCCATGCCATGGAATAAGGCAATGCGTCTTCATCCCGCCCTTTCGGTGTCATGTCCAGGAAGTTGTATGCTGTGAGTAGAATGTCGAGCCCACGAGCATACGTCGAATAGGTGTGGAAAGTCTGTCCGTTCTCACTCTTGTAGAAAACGCTCAGACCCGGCCGTTCCTCCGATGGAAACTCCGTGAACTCGTAGTTGTAATACACCTTCCCCTTGGCTTGCTCGTCCTTGGTCACGGAAACCTGATAATCGAAATTGAAGTCGCTTCCGAACGAAGAAAGCCACTTGAAGCGCCAGCCCATGCGCTGCTTGAAGGCGTCGATCTCGGGCAGAGTTGCGCGAGACACCACCGCCAGCGTTGCATCTCGCGCCGCGAGATGAACTTTTACACCGTCGAATCCGTCAGCGATGAAAGAGCAACTCGGACATCCTTCCTTCCACCCTGGACCAAACATGAAGTGATAGATGATGAGCTGGCTGCGTCCCTGGAATAGATCCGCAAGATTCTCTTTCCCATTCGGTCCCTCGAAAACGTATTGCTTCTCAACCCTCTCCCACGGCATTTCGCGCCGCTTTCGACTGAGTTCATCTCTCAGGCGCGAGAACTCCTTCTCTTTTGCCAACAGTTCCTTGCGCGCCGCCAGCCAATCGGCTGATGCCACGACCCTCGCGGCCGGTCTTTCGCTCATCGCTGTAGCCATCTTCGTTTCTCCTTTTTGAACTGATTGTTGTCGGTTTGTCGTGAATTATCCTCATTGCCAGCGCACTCATGCCGCCGGTCGAAATCGCGCCGCTTAGGATCCATCCCATACTCAGCAGGCATTGCGGACACATCGGATCCTCCCGCTTGGCTCACCGCGAACTGGC
>Ga0307475_10000872_pt1 | contig 18028 bp, 17 predicted proteins | sample atmos_gasesECM1C_FD_203317 | JGI IMG/M metagenome (GOLD analysis project Ga0307475, IMG submission 203317) | Hardwood forest soil microbial communities from Morgan-Monroe State Forest, Indiana, United States - atmos_gasesECM1C_515 | ecosystem: Environmental > Terrestrial > Soil > Temperate... | reverse complement strand
ACCCCGCCGCTAGTCAGCCCGAATCCCTGCGAAGCGCTGGTGGAAGGTAGCCGGGGAACAAACGCCAGGAGCACGGAGGCGAGGATGGCGAGTCCGGCGCCAACCCACAGCATGCTGGAGTCGATGGTGAGGTCGAGCGCGCGCACGGAGAAGCGCGCGGCGTAGCGACCAAGAATGGCAACCATCGGACGGGCGCTGAGCACGCCAAGAATCGCGCCGGCGCCGCAGAGCAGAAGGCTTTCGGCGAACAGCGTGCGACGCAAGGCTCCGCTGCTCGCGCCCAATGCGGCGCGGATGGCTAACTCGCCTTCGCGACGCACGCTGCGCGCCAGGATCAGGTTGGCAACGTTGGAGCAGGCGATGATGAAGACCAGGATGGAGGCCGCCAGCAGCACCCACAGAATCGTTTTCGCCCCGGACGTGATCTGGTCGCGCAGGAGCACGGCATGAATGCGGTTTTCGCCCTTCTGCGAGTAAGCCTCGGGATGCTCGCGGACCATCGCAGCGTAGACGGTGCCCAATTCGGCGTTCGTTGACTCGAGCGTAGCGCCGGGAGCGAGGCGGCCGAACAGTTCGGTCATGCGATGCACACGGCCCGTGACCATCGTCGCGGAAAGGTGATGCGGGCTGGTCACCACGTTGGCGATAATTTCGGTGTCGGCTGGATAAGGTACCGAAGGCTCCAGCACGCCGACGATCGTGGCAGAACGCTCGCCGAGCCGGATCTGCTTTCCGATCACGGAGGGATCGCTTTTGAGTGTCGTGGTCCAGAAGCGATACGTGAGGACTGCGGCGCCAGCGGCGTTGGGGCCGTCGTCATGCATGTCCAGGAGCCGGCCGAGGACCGGGTGCAAACCCATCACCTCGAAGTAGGAACCGCCGACAACGCCGGCGCGAACTTCGCGGGGATCGCCGAGGCCAACCATGGTGAAGCCGATGGTGGAGAAGTCGCCAAACTCGCTCAGCGTTTTGACCCCCGCGCGCAAATCCCGAATTTCGGGCACTGAGAAATTAGCGTTTTCGACGCCAATGCCAGGGGCGCTCTGGCGGATGTAGATCAGGCGAGCCTCGTCGCGATTGACCAGGGGGCGGAGGAGTACGCCACGCACCAAGCTAAAAATTGCCGCGTTGGCGCCGATACCCAGCGCCAGCGTGAGCACCACGGTAATCGCCAATCCCTTGGCGCGCGTCAGCGAGCGAAGAGCAAGCTTCAGATCCTGAAGGAACAACTCTAGTTTGTCGTTCATCGTTCCGCCCCCCCTAAATTCAGTGCGCACGCGCCCGAATCCTCAGCGCGCAGGTCAAGTCAGGCACAGCTTCGCTCTTAGCTATAGCTAACGGTGGAAATGCGCGGACGTTTCCAGCTATCTGCTAGCCTTGCTCCGGCGTTGTCTGCCAACATGCTTGCGCTCCTTCACCTCGAGCCCGCGTAGATAATCGTCCAGCCGGTCGAAGCTCTGCTCCCAGAACATTCGATAATGCTCGACCAAGTCAGCGACTTCCTTGAAAGGCACCGAGCGTAACGTGCACACGTGGCTGCGTCCCTCTCGCCGCTTCTTCACCAGCCGGGCACGCTGCAGATACGCGAGGTGCTTGGAAACCGCCTGCTGCGACACGCGGAACGGTCCAGCCAGTTCACCGACCGTCGCGGGTCCAACCGCGAGTCGCGCCAGAATCGACCGGCGCGTCGGGTCCGCGAGTGCCGCCAGAGTTGTGCTCAGAGCATCCACAACCATATGGTTGTGGATTGATTCACAAATGTCAAGAGCTTTTTCCCTAGCCTCCGGCAATCGCCCCCACGATCAAAAGCGGTTCTTTCCCCGAGACTACTTCGTCCGGCAGCGGCGTGTCCGGCGATTCGTGAGAAAGATCCTCCTCGCAGGCGAAGAACCGCAAAAACGGCCGGCGCTGTTGCGTGACATGGTCGCGGATCGTACCGCGCAGCATCGGATAACTCGCTTCGAGCGCGTCGACGACCGAACGTTGCGTAACCGCGCCCTGGATATCGATCTGCACTTCGCCGGCGATGTGCGCCAGCCCGCGCAGGTGTGGCGGAAGCACGACCCGGATCATGGCAGCGTCTGCACCTCGACGGAAAGGACCGCCGGAAGATCCCGAACAATCGGCGCCCAGTTGTTTCCGGCATCCGGCGAGCAGTACACCTGGCCGCCCGTGGTGCCGAAATAGATTCCGCACTTATCGAGCGAGTCCACGGCCATTGCGTCGCGCAGCACGTTGACGTAGCAGTCGCGCTGCGGCAGGCCTTTCGTCAGCGCCTCCCATTCGTTTCCGCCGCTGCGGCTGCGGTACACGCGCAGCTTCCCTTCGGGAGGAAAATGTTCTCCGTCGCTTTTGATGGGCACGACGTAGACGGTCTCCGGCTCGTACGCGTGCACGTCAACTACAAATCCGAAATCGGTCGGCAGATTCCCGCTGACCTCTTGCCACAAGTCGCCCGCATTTTCGGTGCGCATGACATCCCAGTGCTTCTGCATGAACAGCACACCCGGGCGCGAACGGTGCATGGCAATGTGGTGGACGCAGTGGCCGACTTCGGCCTCGGGATCGGGAATGTATTGCGATTTCAGTCCGCGGTTGATCGGCCGCCACGTCTCCCCGGCATCGTCGCTTCGGAACGCGCCTGCCGCCGAAATCGCGACGAACATCCTCTTGGGATTGCTGGGATCCAGAAGGATCGTGTGCAGGCACATTCCTCCAGCGCCCGGTTGCCACTTGGGTCCTGTGCCGTGGCCGCGCAGTCCGGAGAGTTCCTGCCACGACTTGCCGCCGTCCTTCGAGCGAAACAAAGCGGCGTCTTCCACTCCCGCGTAGACCGTATCCGGATCGCTAAGCGAAGGTTCGAGATGCCAAACTCGCTTGAACTCCCACGGATGCTGTTTGCCGTCAAAAAACTGATGCGTGGTCAGTGGTTTGCCGGTTTCGGAAGACGTGTCGTAAACGAATTTATTGCTTTCGGCCTTCGGTGCTCCTTGTGGCGTGGTTTGTTCGCCTGGCGGTGTTCCCGGTTGTGTCCAGGTTTTGCCGCCGTCATCGGAGCGCTGAATGATCTGCCCGAACCAGCCGCTGCACTGCGACGCGAACAGCCGATTCGGATCCGCTGGCGATCCCTTGAGGTGATAGACCTCCCAACCAGCGAAGTGTGGCCCGCTGACGTCCCAGCGTTCGCGCTTGCCGTCTGACGTCAGAATGAATGCGCCCTTGCGTGTGCCCACCAATACACGTACACCGCTCATCGGTCACTCCTCCTCTTCAATTGTCAAGCTCGCAGAAGCGTCGCGTCGCTTCGACTGTGCATCGCGAAGTGTTCAGTCGTTACCCGCGGCCGCACCAGCCTGTTCGCAATTCACCATCCACGGTATGCCGAATCGATCGACAACCATACCGAAGCTCGCAGCCCAGAATGTCTTCTGCAGCGGCATCTGGACTTTGCCGCCCTGCTCTAACTCTTTAAAGATACGCTCCGCTTCCGCCACTTCTTTCACGCCGACCGACAACGAAAAACCCTGTGGCTCCCGATAGTGGTCGGGGGGAGCATCCGAACCCATCAACATCGTGTCACCTACGGTCATTCGCGCGTGCATAATCTTATTACGCTATTCGGGCGACACTTGTTTCGCCATAGGGGATTCGCCGTGCGTCATCATGCCCTCGATTTTTCCGCCCAGGCACTTTTCATAGAACTTAAACGCAGCCTCGCATTGCCCGCTGAAGGTGAGATAAGTATCCAATTGCATCGTTTGCTCCTTTCGCGATTCAGTCGCCGAGAAATTGTGAACGCGGGACAATCATGCCAAACATTACTTGCTAAATGCAAGTGACAAATGCTACTGTGGAAATATGCCAGCTGGCAAGTCAGCTCCCAAGCGCCGCTCCGGGTGTCCCCTCAATGCTTCCGTGGAAATGTTGGGCGATCGCTGGTCACTGTTGATCCTGCGCGACATGATGCTGCGCGGGTTCCACAGCTACAAGGAATTCTTGGAATCTTACGAAGGAATCGCCACAAACATCTTGGCGGATCGCCTGCGCCGTCTGGAAGCCTACGGGATCATCGCAACACGGCCGGATCCCTCCGACGGGCGGAAGCTAATCTACTCGCTCACGCCGAAAGGCATTGATCTCGCTCCCGTGCTAACGGAAATGGTCCTGTGGGCGGCCAGGCATGAAAAAACCGAGAATCAGGCGCTTGTCCGGCAGATGCAAAACGACAAGGAGCAATTTCTCGCTGCCATTCGGCAACGCTGGGCGGAGAGATCCAGTAGCCCGGCGAAATAACCCCCGGACTCTGCCCGCCAGACTCTTTCCATCCTACAAGCGCCGGCCAAGCCTGCATCTTCAATTCAGATGGAACCTTCTGAGGTTTCGCCTCATCAAAATCTTGTCCAAATGCTTATCGCGGAACTGGAGGTGTCCCATGGCACGAAACGTCGCGGACGCAATGTGGGAGATGTTCGAGAAGGCTGGCGTAAAACGGTGCTACGGGATCGTCGGGGATGCGCTGAATCCCGTGATCGACGCGCTTCGCCGAAACGGGAAGATCGAGTTTGTCCACGTGCGCCATGAAGAATATGGCGGCTTCGCGGCGGTCGCCGACGCGTATTTGACGGGCCGTCCAGTGGCGGTGTGCGGCACAGCCGGTGCGGGGACGGCACATCTGTTCAATGGTTTGATGGACGCCCGCAAAGAACGCGCTCCTGTCATCGCGATCGCGGGTGACGTCGAGACGAGCATTATGGACACTTCGGCGTTCGAGGAGCTCAATCCGTACAAGCTCTTTGACGCGGCAGCGCTCTACATCGGACGCATCGTCAACCCGGAGCAAGCCAGGGCCGTCATTGGGACCGCGATATTGACCGCCGTTATTGACCAGGGTCCTACCGTGATCTCGCTGCCCGGGGACGTCGCGTCATCCGATGCGCCGTCTGGCCCTCACCGCGTCACCATTCCAGCGAACCCGGTAGTTCGCCCTGCCGATGCCGATCTGAAAGTTCTTGCCGGGATGATTGAAAACGCGAAGACCGTAGCGATCTTCGGAGGCGACGGTTGCCGGGACGCGCGCGACGAGGTGCTGGCGCTCGCGACGAAGCTAAAGGCGCCGGTCGGCTATTCCTTTCGCGGCAAGCAGTGGTTGGAGCACAACAATCCGAATGCCGTGGGCATGACCGGGCTTCTTGGCTACGGCGGAGCTTACCGGGCCATTCAAGACGCCGATCTCTTGCTGCTTCTGGGGACGGATTTCCCCTTCTCGGAATTTCTGCCGGGGGATAGCGTAAAGAAAGTGCAGATCGACCGGAACCCAAAGCACCTCGGCAGGCGCACTGCGGTCGATTTGCCGCTCGTAGGCGACGTGAAGGCGACACTGGCATCGTTGCTGCCGAAGGTGAGCGAAAAGACAGACACGCGATTTCTTGAAAAGCACGTTGCCATTACGCGCGAGTTTGACGAACTGCTGAATCACTATGTCGAGAAGGGACCGGGGATCAAACCAATCCGGCCGGAATTCCTGGCCGCCACGTTAAGCGACCTTGCTGCTGACGATGCCATGTTCTTCGCCGATACGGGCACAGCGTGTATCTGGCTGTCGAGGCACATTAAGGGTGGCCCGAATCGCAGGCTCTTCGGCTCGTTTTCATGGGGGTCGATGGCCAATGCCGCGCCCAATGCGTTCGGCGCACAATTGGCGTACCCGGGCCGGCAGACGATTGCGCTCTGCGGCGACGGGGGCTTCACCATGCTCGGACTCGGCGATCTGGCAACGCAGGTGCAGAGGAAGGCGCGCGTCGTTCAGATCATTCTCAACAATGATTCGCTCGACTTCGTCAACATCGAGCAGCAGGAAGCTGGTCTGGTGCCCTTTGGAGTGGAATTCAAGAGTCCGAATTTTGCCCGCGTGGCCGAAGCAATGGGTGCGAAGGGCATACGCTTGGAAGACCCTGGCGACGTAAAAGAAGCACTCACCGAGGCCCTTGCGCACAAGGACGGGCCCGTCGTGGTGGACGCCGTCGTGGATCCGTTTGCGCTCTCGCTGCCGTCGCACGTGCCCTTGCACGCCGCAAAGGGCTATACCCTGAGCCTCGCCAAGCAGGTGCTATCCGGCCGCTTGGACTCAGTCATTAAGACTATGGAACACAACGTTCGTTTGGTTTGAGCGCGGCCCGGACGGGAAGCACTAGCTCTGCGCTTCGCTGACTTTGGCTGCGCCAAGCGGCATCAACAGCACGAAAAAACCGGCGAGAATTCGGAAGCTCTGACTTTGCCTCTTAGTCATTCGGCGCCCCCACAAGCAGTCCAGAATTGCTCTACCTATCAGCCGCGCATGAGTCTCGGAGCTTAGTGTCCAGAAGTCAAGGCACTGCAAATGGGCGACCAGCAATTCGGCAACTTGCTGAGAGGAATAGCTGGTGGCGGTATCTTACGCTAGGCAGACACGGCGCGCGCTTTACGCTTCGGCGCGTTGTCCGGGGAATCCGCAATCCCCTCGCTGACCTTCGCCCACGTGAGCTGGATTTCCGCACGCAAAGCTTCGGAGATTGCTTCGGACTTGCGCTCGCCGCGCGCCACTCGGCTCACATACGATGGATCGCACCCCAACTGTTGCGCCACGCGATTGTAGAGGCCCCGGCAAAGCGAGGGAAGGCACTGCAGGTTCGAAGTTTGATTACCGTCGTGTACGCCGTTCATGAAGGCCCCCCGATCTTGAGCGCGCGCTGATGTTCCGGCGCGGATTTCTTGCTAACGTTGATGGTACATCTTGGGTGTTATCCGCGCAACGCCAATCCGTGCTGCGCTCTTTCTCTTCCTTCCTCCCCCTCCCTATTTGGACAGTAGACAGGCCCACGGCGCAGTTCTACACTAGGACTCTGGGGTCGCAGCAGGTGGGCCTGCGGCGGCGTCCCTTCCGATTTTCGCGGTACACCCCCCATAGGCTCACCGTCACAGCCGTTGTGAACCCAGAGCTGCTCGTGCTCTGCGCATGCCGTCGCGCTGTTGGAGGCTTTGGAATTGCGCGGTTGCGCGCGCGACGCTGCTTGCGGCGAAGGAACTGAATGGGCAAGAGGAAAAGAAAGGATCATGGCCCCACGGAGTGGGCCGAGCAGATTCGGATCCTGCGGCAAAAGCTCGAAATTTCGCAGGGCGAGCTGGCCAGGAAACTGGACTGTTCGGCCATGACCGTCTCGCGGTGGGAAAACGGACTGCTTGCCCCGACCGCGCGTTATTACATTGAGCTCGGCAAACTGGCCGGGAAACAGGACTGCTGGTTTTACTGGGGGCGGGCCGGACTGCAGAGCAGCGACGTGGTATCCGTTCTATCCGAGCGGGAACGCAAGCAATTCCCCGCGCGCCCGGAAGATCAGATGGAATTGGCGGCGGCGGGAGGCGGCACCAAGCAGGAAGCCGCGCGCAGATCGAAGCTTGTTCCAATTCCAGTTTTGCAAGCCACGGTCGGAACGCATGGCGGCCAGGGAGATCGCCACGGCAATCTAAGTTATATTCCGGCGCGCGAAATATTGGGCGCGCCGGCGGAGTGGTGCCCCAATCCTGGTTATACGAGCCTGCTCCGCGTGCGGGGGCATTCCATGGAGCCGCTGATTCGCGATGGCGATATCGCCGCCGTCGATTCGTCGCAGACGGATCGCACGGAGCTCGATGGAAAGATCGTGATCGTGACCAGCGAGGAAAAAGGCTTGTGCGTTTCCCGGCTGCGCCGCTATCCGAAATTCGACGTTCTTGAATCGGAAAACCGTGAGTATAAGTCCGTGGTGCTGGGCAAGAGTTCCGGCTGGCGCATCGTGGCCAGGGTCTTGTGGTGGATTTCCGCGGCTCCCTAGCAGCACGCCTCCGAGACTCCGGAACCGAATAGCAACACTCGACCCTCGCCGTGTAACTCTGACTGCAACCGCTTTCCTCAAGATAAATCGATTTAAGGATGCCGACGCGGCGCGATGGCGTTACAATGCGCCTCTATTCCGGAGGGCGCATCCATGATTCGCAAAGTGATTTTGGTTCTTGCGTCTACATTTCTGGCCGCTGCTTCCATCTTTGCGCAAAACAAGCTTTCTCCTAAATGGGAAGAACTCACCGCAGGTGATTTTCGCCAGGGCATTCAGCAAGCCAAGGGCACGTGCTTGCTGCCTTTCGGCATCTTGGAAAAGCATGGGCCTCACATGCCACTCGGAACCGATTTGTTGAACGTGCGCTACGCTTCGCTGCAAGCGGTCTCGCAGGAGTATGCGGTGGTCTTTCCCGAATATTATTTCGGGCAAATTTTCGAAGCCAAGCATGAACCTGGCACCGTCGCGTACAGCATGGAGTTGGAATTGCGTTTGCTGCAGGAAACCACGGATGAGATGGCGCGCAACGGCTGCAAGAAAATAATCATTGTGAATGGACACGGCGGCAACGAGCACCTGCTTCCCTTCTTTGCGCAGGCGCAAATGGACAGGCCGCATGATTATGTCGTTTACGTTCTGGACGGCGAGCGCCGCCGGCCGGGCGGTCCGGCGAAGAAATCCACAAGCATTGATTACCACGCCGGGGAAAACGAAACGTCGAACACGATAGTTTCGCGTCCGGACCTGGTGCATCTGGATCGCGCGAAGGATGAGTCCGGTGCGGACATGAAGCGGCAGAATTTGCCGGAGAATTTGTATACGGGAATTTGGTGGTATGCGCGCTTCCCGAATCACTATTCGGGCGACGGTTCGGTCGCAACCAAAGAACTCGGCGAATGGAACATGAAGGGCTGGATCGATTCCATTGTGGAATGCATCCGCGCGGTGAAAGCGGATGAGGCGAGCTTGAAAATTCAAAACGAATTTTACGAGAAGAGCAAGCATCCGCTGGACACGCGGCCCTAGCACGACAGACTGGGCGCAAACCCGCATGGACTGCTCGATAACGCGGCGTGATTTTCTTGGTTCGACCCTTCTTGGCGCCGGCGCCGCGCTCCTCGACGGTTTGACTCCCGCGCAAATTCTCGGCGCGACTACCGAGGATGACTGGACCGGCTACGGTGGCATTGGCGATTACCGCATTTCCAACGGGAACACGCTGGAGGTGCTGCAGGCCGGGCACAAACTGCGCGACGGCGCGTACAGTTCCCTTTTGGCCGATCCCATCGATATCGGCGAAACGTATGACTGCTTGATTGTTGGCGGCGGCATCAGCGGAATTGCCGCCGCGCTTTTTTTCCAGCGGCTTGCCGGGCCTGGCAAATCCTGCTTGATCCTTGAGAATCACCCGATATTTGGGGGCGAAGCGAAACAGAATGAATTTGAGGTTGATGGAAAGCGGCTGATAGCGCATCAGGGCTCGGCGATTTATCTCGTCCCTTACCCGCACAGTTTTATCGGACGCTTCTACGATTCGATTGGCTTGCACACGCCGAAACTTTCTTATCAGAAATGGGCCGGGCCGCAGCCGGAGATGACGATTGGCCGGACTCCTTACGATTCCGCGGGACTGAGCCGCGGGCAGTACGCATTTTGGTTTGGCGCGAAATTTGGGCAGAAGCCCGGGATGTGGGTTGTCGATCCGGTTGGCAAGAAACTGCAGGGCGCGCCTATTTCGGAAAGCGCTCGCAAGGAATTGCTGCGCTGGTTTTCCGGGAGGGATTCCGAGGAATCGAAATTTGAGCCGCCGAAGTATGAAGGCGACGAAATTTCGCGGCAGCTGGATTCCATCACTCTGGAGCAGCACATCATGCAGCGCTCGGGGCTGAGCCAGGAGACAATTCGGACGTTTCTCTCGCCGGTGGAGGGAGGCGGCTCGGGTTTGGGGCCAGATGCGCTGTCGGCGTATTGCGATTACGCGGCGGATTTGCTGCATCCGCTCGACGATGGCTCGGGCGAGGCCGTGCAAATGTTTCCCGGAGGAAACACCACCATTGCGCGGCTGATGGCGAAGGCGCTGATTCCCAGTTGCATCGATGGACCTGCGACGGTCGAAGGCGTCAGCCGAAATGGGGTGAAGCTTGCGGCGTTGGATACACCGGGCGCTGCGGCGCGGATGCGGCTCTCTGCGACGGTCCTTTCGGTTCACCATGATGGCGATCCCGCGAAGGCCGATTCTCTTTCGATCGCTTACGCGAAGGACGGCAAGGTTTTCCGTGTCAAAGCTCGCTCTGCGGTCATCGCCGGCGGAAGCTGGACCGCGAAGCACATCATCAGCGATTTGCCGGCGGCGCAGCGGCAGGCGTATGCGCAGTTCTACCGCTCGCCTTGCATGATGGCCAACGTGGCGCTGCGCAACTGGCGATTCTTGCAGAAGATGGGGATTACCGGCTGCCGGTGGTTTGAAGGCGTCGGCAATTACATGGATGTGCGGCGGCTGGCCACGGTCGGCATCGATGACGCGACGATCAGTCCTGACTCGCCGATCGTTCTCACGTTGAAGGTTTTGTACCCCTATCCGGGTTTGCCGACGGAAGAGCAAGGGCGCCGCGGGCGCGCGGAAATGATCGGCATTTCGTTCCGCGAATACGAGCTGGGCATCCGCGAACAGTTCGATGCGATGTTCGCGCACGCGGGATTCGATGCGAGCCGCGACATTGCCGCGATCATTCTGAATCGCTGGGGACACGCGTACTTGAATCCGCAACCGGGATTTTTCTTTGGGAGCAATGGCAAGCCCGCGCCCCGCGAGGTATTGCGCAGCGCGCCGTTTGGGCGCATTGCGTTTGCGAATACGGATTTGGCCGGCGCCATGGATCACCGCTTCTCGATTCTGGAGGCCCACCGGGCGGTTGGTCAGATCGTAGATCAAGTGCTCACCTCTTGATTGCCTGTTCGAGGAATGCGGTAGCGCTCTGGGTGAACTGTGACGCTTTGACGAAAGGTCGATACCCCCCACCCGGGGTGTTTTTGGAAGAGAGGCTGCAAACGATTGAAAACAAAGGAAACGGATGCAGAAAAAGGTGCAAAGAGCGGACAAAGAGGCGCCAAGCTCTTGTAGAAAAAAGAGTTGACACGTTGGAGGTCTGAAAGTCTGTCGTCGGGAACGCTTTCGAGGCATACCCCCGTGGCGATAGAAAGAGTGCGGAAGCCATTGAAAGTAGGAGGGATAGCGGAGCGCCGTTGTGCGAAAGAGTGCGTAATCGCATGAAACTGCTGGAGTTGCAGGGATGTGATAGGAAGCAAAGGGGTTGAGCGCATGAAGACAGGGTAGCAAGTGGTGGATTAGTGGGTAGTGAGTAGTGGGCAGTGAGTAGTGGGCAGTGAGTAGTGGCAAGGAGCGTCGGTGCGCTGCTGCGGCGTGTAGGTGAGGACGGAACTTCGAGATTTGGGCCGGGACGGGGGCGACCATGGGGAAGGGTAGCGCGGGGATTTGTTTGAAGTAAAGCAAAAAGCAGCGAATGGTCGAATTTCGGGGGCGAACGGCTATTAGGAGCAGCGAACGGCGACGAGCCGACGAGAAAAATTCATGCGTGATGTTTGCGCTTGAAGTTAGCCCTAGACTCGGGACTGCGAGGCGCATTCACCCTGCGTGCGTTCTCACTCGCACTGCCGATCAGGCTTTGCGTAGTACAACGGCTATTTAGTTTGAAAATTGACCTCGAGGTCGGTCCAGACGGGGACGGGCTTGCCCTCGGGGCCAAGGGCTGGATCGAACCGCCATTTTTGTACGGCCTTGACGGCGTTTTCGTCCAAGCCGTAGCCCAGCGAACGTCGCACCTGGATATTCGCGGCACGGCCTTTCGCTGTGACGATCAGGTGGAGCACGACAATTCCGGAGATCTTCGCCGACCGCGCTTGATCGGAAAAAGACGGCTGACGACAAGCAACGCAGCTAGGGACGCCAATGCCGCCGATGCCCGCCATGTAGGCGCCGTCTACGAATTTCGGGGCTTGAACGGGTTCGTTCACGGACTTGCACTCGGGTGAGGTCGCCGGTCTCGGAAACGCTGCCGCGGCTGATCTTGGTGTGCCTGGGTCGCCAAAATTGTCCGCTAGAATTGCGGGGGCCAAGTCGACGGCTGTCGTTCCATCAGCATTGAAACGAACGAGCGCGCGTACGCGAGACCAAGTCAACTCTCCTTGTACTGTATTTGGCCGGAACTTCCACTGGTTGATTGCATTCGTCGCGGACGGGACCAACAGGGCTGGGCCATCGAGCACGCGAGAATAGATTGTTACCTCGCCCTCCGGCGAAATGCCGAGGCCAATATCTACTGTGCCCGTTATATGAGAGTTGAGGGCAGGTGCCGGATATGCAGGAAAAACACATTGCGTTACCCGGTTCCACATCTCCTCCGGCGCAATGTTTTGAATCCGCCTCGCCTCGGCGTTCGCAGGAGCGTTCGCTTCAACCTGGGGACTCGTTTGGGCAACCGTGAGTGGGCCCGCGAGAAGAGCGCATAGAGCAAGAATTGAGATGGCCCTGAAGGAGTGCATACGATTAGCCTTTGAGCGGGAATTTCCGATTTCAATTTTATCCTTAGAAGATCCTAGCGCAAACCATATGCCTGCCACCCTCTTGCGTCAACCTCCACTAAGCCGGGCCGCTTGGTTCCGTCTTCCCGAAGCTTTCCCACACACCATGGTTACGCGCGGGAGTTGGGGCGGTAGGTTGCTATTAATCTTGCGATCAGGACGGCGAGGTACAGGACGCCAAGGATAGCTTCGAGGATGGAGAAGGAACGTGCTTGAGAGGAGACAGCGGTAATGCCGGCAGCGCCGAGGGAAGTCATGGTGCAGAAACTGTAGTAAATGAAATCGAAGCGGCCGGGAACGTTGTGAAGGTTAGTGCGCGGATCCAGGTAAAAGGCGTTTGGCTGGAACGCGGCTACCATTGCGTAGACGCTGGCAAAAGTGAAGCCCACTAGCACATAAAGGCAGAGAGCTCCAAAGATGGTTTCCGATGTCGGCTGTTCCGCAGCCAGCACGTGGCGAAAAATAACCACGACGATCACTACGTCAAAAACAAGGATCAGGACACTATTGAATATGGAAAATGATTGCGCAGTGACTTTGGGAAGCACCACGCGTTCGAATAAGGCTGGAATCGCAAGCACGATGGCAAAGATGAGCAGGCTCCGGTGAATGTTGGCTGCGTACACGCTGGCTACGACGGTCAAGCTTGCGATAACGCGAAATGCGTAGGAACCGAAGTGGCTGCCTTCGGCATAGGGAAATAAAATTAGTGTCGCCAAGAGAAAAACGAAGAGCAAAAAGAATCTGTGGCCGGCGAGAGCCGACTCTTGCTGAGACTGAATTGCGTGCGCCATGGAAGCCTGCAAACTCCGCCGCCGATGGTACACCTCTTTTGCGGGAAGAAAGGCGCGGCTTATGTCGGACCTAAAGATCCTGCCCCCAAGTTGGTGCTCGGACTGCGCACACACTGAAGTCCTCGGACCAGCGAAATCTTGCGGCTCTCGCCCGTAGTACTCTCAGTACTCCAGAAATTCTCAGTTGTCGTAATTCTTTCCGCGATTCCTGAGACCCAGGAATGGCATCGGCTTCATTTCACAGCACTTAATATGCTCCGCGATGGAAAAACGTTTGAGGCTAGATAGGGTTGGAGGTACATACATATGAGCCTTACTAAACGGCAGTACCTAATGGCGGGTGGTCTGGCGATGCTGGCAGTGGCGCTAGGGGTTGCGGCGGCTACTTTGCCGAAGCACTCTGAAGCCGTCAGCGTCACGCTGCCGGAAGCGACCGCCATCCACGTGACTCTGGATCAAGCTTTGGCGAGCGACCAGAGCAGACCCGGGGATCACTTTGAGGCCACGGTCTCCGAACCCGTGGTCATCGATGGCAAAACGGTCATCCCACAAGGTGCCTACGCCGAAGGGTTGGTTGTTGATGCAAGGCAATCCGGAAGATTGAAGGGCCGGGCGCGGCTGCAACTGGAGCTCGAAAGCGTTTCAGTGAATGGCCAGAACTACGGCGTCCGCACAACTTCTTTCCGGAGGGCTGGCGGCGACCACAAGAAACGCAACTGGGCCTTGATTGGCGGTGGAGCCGGTGGAGGTGCGTTGATTGGCGCGCTGGCCGGTGGCGGTAAGGGCGCGCTCATCGGCGGGCCCGTGGGTGCAGGGGCTGGAACGACGGTGGCCCTTCTGACCGGAAAGAAGGACATCCACCTTCGTCCGGAGACTCCACTTACCTTCAAGCTGGCTGAGCCGGTGGCCATCCCTGTGAAGGGCTGAGGCGTTTGTCCTGAGCCTTCACAGATAGCGACTGGAGGGCGGGCGAACTTTGCGTCGACACCGGGCGGCGCGGGATCGACCGTCCTCCCTAATTCTCCATCGCGTTATTTTGTTCGACCGAAGTGGGTCATCTTGGCGTCGCTGACGGCGGCGATGTAGCGGCCGGCGATCAGGAATTGCATGACCTTGGCGCCTTTGCGCGCGAGGGAAGCCCAGCGGGAGTTGGTGGCGGGATTTTGTTCGAGGGCGCGGATATGCTGGCCGGCGAAGTCGAAATCGACTTGGGCGAGCTTGCGCTTGGCGGTGGAAAGCACGGGATAGGAATTGTCGCCCAGGATTACGCGCTTTTTGCGTTCGACCAGGACTTGACGCCATACGGAGAGCAGCGCTTCGTCCAGGTTGGGGTTTTTGTCTTCTTCGGTCATTGGGCTAAGAAAATCGCCCGCGACAGTCCGCGGCCGCTACAACGTCAGGAACGCTCGCTTTGCTCGCTGGCCGGGATGAAGCCTGGCTCCTACATTGCTCCAAATCATAGCGCAGCTCTGTTACCATCTTGCGGCTGTAAGAGCAGGAGCGCCATGAGACGCACATTCTCGCTTATCCCCCTAGGTTTTGCCTTTGTTTCTGCCGCTTTTGCGCAGACGCCGCCGGCTCCGGTGGTTTCGCCGGAGGTGCACGCGGACAATCGCGTTACGTTTCGCTTTCGCGCGCCGAATGCGAAGGAGGTTGCGCTCGCACTGGAAGGGGCACCGCAAGATTCGGCGATGCAGAAAGACGAGCACGGCGTCTGGAGCGTGACTACGGAGCCGCTAGCGCCAGACTTTTACGGATATGCGTTCGTCGCCGATGGCGTGCACTTGATTGATCCTTCCAATCCATTGATGAAGCCCAACCTGCTCAACACCACGAGCCAGGTGCATGTGCCGGGGCCGGCTTCTCTGACCTGGGAAGTCGGCGACGTCCCGCACGGCGAGGTTCATCATCATTTTTACAAATCGGCGATCGTGGGAGACCAGCGCGACTTTTATGCCTACACACCACCGGGTTATGACCCTCGCGGGAAGCAGAGCTATCCGGTGCTGTACCTGCTGCACGGATTCAGCGATGACGCGAGCGGTTGGACCGCGGTGGGACGCGCGCACGTGATTCTGGACAACCTGATCGCACAGGGAAAGACCAAGCCGATGATCGTGGTGATGCCGCTGGGATATGGTGCTCCGGAAATTTTGCGCGGCGGGTTCGGCGCGTTTCGCAATACGGAGCTGCGCGACCGCAACTTCGCGAAATTCAGCGAGGCACTGCTGCGTGAAGTGCTTCCGCGCGTCGAAGCGGCTTATCTTGTGAACAAGGACAGGAACTCGCGCGCGATTGCGGGACTTTCCATGGGCGGCAGCGAGTCGCTGCTCACGGGTTTGAACAACGTGGACAAGTTCGCGTGGATAGGTGCGTTCAGCTCGGGGGGTTTGCCGGAAGAGTTCGACAAGGATTTCCCGGGGTTGAATGCGAAGGCGAACGACGAATTGAAGCTTTTGTGGATTGCTTGCGGCGTGGATGATCGCCTGATTGAGTTGAATCGGCAGCTGCGAGCGTGGCTAGAGGCGAAAGGGGTCCACAAGATCGATATAGAGACGCCTGGAGCGCATACGTGGATGGTTTGGCGGCGGAATCTTTCCACGTTTACGCCGCTGCTGTTTCGGTGAGGTCCATGAGCGGCGGTGAAGAGACTCAACACAGAGGACTCTGAGAGAAGCGCACAGAGAACCCAGAGAAGAATATTAGCGTGACTTAGCGTTGGCGAAGCTGGTCGATCCAGTGAGCGAGGAGGTCGTGGCTGGCGGATTCGACGTCGATGAATTCGATGCCCATGCCAATGCGCGGCTTTACGATGCGGACGACGGCGAGGCCTTCGACGCTCTGACCTTTTCGGGAGAGAGTGACACGAGCTCGCGCTTTCAGCGGGAGGGGCTTGGCAGTGCAAATGAAGCACCCACCCAGGGAGATGTCGGAGGTCACGCCGGTGGCCTGCGCTCCGGTTTCCAAATCAATTAGCACTACATCCGCTGCAAAAGGATAGCGAATCGCGTAGCGGCGATCGCGCACCCCCGCCCGCGGCGACGGTCCTTTGCTCGTGCGATTATCCATGATGATGACGTTGCTCACAGGTGTTCGCCGTCCGGACTGAATAGACGGAGTTGCTCGGGACGGGACAAATTCCCTGTCTTTAGTGTGCTGGAAAATGGCCGAGAAAGCATAAATCCGGCGGCGCGCATGGCCAAAACAGCAATAGCGCGGGGCGCGGCCCGGGCAGAATACAGCGCGCTATTAGTGGGTACGACAAAGGCGGCGTGGCCGTGGCTTCGCTCGCGCGCCTGCATGCTAGTCTGAAAATCGCGGTATTTTCCCGCGCGAATTGAGGCTATGCGCCCCGAAGGACTTCGACGAAGCGACCGTGTCAGTCTCCGAATGCCCGTGGAGGCATCGTGGTTCGCAGCCGGAGGTGTGGCTGTGAAGCAGGCAGCGGAGACGCTGCTGGTGAGCCGCAATGGAGGCGTTCTGTGCCTGCCCGAGAAAGTGTTGCCGGGACAGGAGCTAACGCTGCGGCGGCAGAACGGCGACGACTGGAAAATGGCGCGAGCTCGCGTGCTCGCGGAGTTCGATCGCGAGCCGGACGGATTTCTGTATGCGTTTGTAATTTTGGAGCCGCGCGAGGATTTCTGGGGCATCGACTTCCCTGCACCGCACATGGCCGAGGAGGCCCTGGCGCGCTTGCTGATGGAATGCAGCTTTTGCCAGCGGCGCGAGGTGGTCTACCTGAACGAACTGCAACTGAAATCGTTTGAGGTGCGCAAATGCGTGGCGCGGCTGTGCACGCATTGCGATGCGCCATCGATTTGGATCGAGGCGCAGTCGACCGCGAAACAGGAGGGAGTACCGAAGCCCGTTCCGGACGAGCGCGTGAATCCGCATCGCAAGAAGAATCGCGTGAAGGCGCGCGTGCTGGCTTGCATACGGCGGCGAGGATTTCAGGAAGAAGTGGCGGTGTGCGAGGACTTGTCGAAGGGCGGGCTGAGTTTTCGCAGCCGGAATCAGTATGCGGAAGGCACGCGCGCGGAAGTTGCGGTGCCGTTTACGCCGGGAGCGGGCGCGATTTTCGTGCCGATTCGCATTGTGTTTTCGCAGGCGCTGCCGGCGGTGGGACTCTACCGGCACGGCGCGGCGTATGTGAAGCCGCCGATGGATGGGGCCTAGGCGAACAAATCGATTGCTCCCATCGGGTATACGCCTCGAAAGCGGCGGCAAGACCGCCGCACTCCAAAATAACTTAGTCCAGGGCAGGGGCGGTTTCGCGCTCTTGACGGCGGCGATGCAGGTAATGCATCGCGATATTGAGGTAGACCTCGCCGCAAGGCGTCTCGATGCAGATGACCATGGCTTCGGTGTCGGCGCTGCCGGCGAGGCCTTGATCGTTCATGTGAATCTCCGGCGGGAGCACTTTGAAGCGAAAGCCTTGATCGTTGAGCAGCGTGACGGAATTTCCGATGACCATGTTCGCGAGTTCGCAGACGGTTTCGCGCGCGACCTGCTCGCTTTCGACGACTTCGGAGCCGGCGAGTTGACTGGCCACCTTAAGGGCGACTTCTGGAGCCAAATCAAGAATTACGCGACCTTCGATTTCTCCTTTGATGATAATGAGCGCGGCAATTCCTTTGCGGCGATAGGTTTCCTCGTCCATGGCGAGGTCGACGATTTTCGTGGGCGCTTGCAACGATTCCGCAAAAACGGCGTCGGCGGCGTTGATGAACGGCTGGATGAGTTCCATTCTCATGAGCGATGCTCTCCCGCGAGCGCGACAGGCGC
>Ga0307475_10000870_pt1 | contig 18047 bp, 13 predicted proteins | sample atmos_gasesECM1C_FD_203317 | JGI IMG/M metagenome (GOLD analysis project Ga0307475, IMG submission 203317) | Hardwood forest soil microbial communities from Morgan-Monroe State Forest, Indiana, United States - atmos_gasesECM1C_515 | ecosystem: Environmental > Terrestrial > Soil > Temperate... | reverse complement strand
TGAAAGAAATCGAGCGAGCGTTTCAGCGAATTTGAAGCAGCGGTCCCGACAGGTCGGAGTGAACAAGTGGCCAGTCATGCTCCTGGGCTGATAAACTCTTCGAGGTTTTTCCGGCCTTACTTGGTATTGAAAACTGATTATTACAACTTTTTCCGCCGAGGCACCCGTGAGCGATTCGCAGAAAACCGCAGTCATCTTTGGCCTGGCCAACAAGAGAAGCGTCGCCTGGGCCATTGCACTGAAATTGCAAGAGGCCGGCTGGCGCCTCGCCATCTGCTACCAGAACGAACGTCTCGAGCAGGAAGCCAAAGATTTAATTGCGGACCTGCCGAGCGCGACGGGCTTCATGTGCGACGTTTCTTCCGATGAGCAGATCACCAAGTTGTTCGACGAACTGAAATCGCAGTACGGTACGCTGCAGGGAATTGTTCACAGCGTCGCATTCGCTCCCGCCCAAGAATTGAAAGGCGAATTCGTGAATACCACGCGCGAGGGATTTCGTATCGCACACGACATCAGTGTTTATTCGCTGGTCGCCGTAGCGCGCGCCGCCGCGCCACTAATGACCGGAGGGGGGAGCATCGTCACCATGTCCTACTTCGGCGCAGAGAAAGTTGTGCCACGTTACAACGTGATGGGCGTCGCAAAAGCGGCGCTAGAGGCGAGCGTTCGCTATCTGGCATCCGACCTGGGACCAAAGGACATCCGCGTCAACGCCATTTCCGCCGGACCGATGAAAACCTTGGCCGCGCGCGGTATTTCGAATCTCGGCGAGATGCTCAAGGCCCACGCCGATCGCTCTCCGCTGAGACGCAACGTCGATCCCGCGGAGGTCGGCGCGACCGCCGCATTCTTGCTTTCGAGCGCAGGTTCCGGAATCACCGGCGAAACCATCTACGTAGACTGTGGCTACAACATCATGGGCTATTAAGCTGGAAACTCGAAACTGCAAATTTGAAAACAGAATCTCTACGCGAATGACTCGAAGGCTTACCATCGCTATTGACGGACCCGCCGGCTCGGGCAAGAGCAGCGTCGCGCGCCTGGTAGCGCAAAAGCTAGGCTACTTGTATCTCGACAGCGGCGCGATGTACCGGGCGCTCGCGCTAAGCGCACTGCAGGGCAGCGGCATTGCGCTTTCGTCGGAACACGAACTTGTGGCCCTCGCTCGCGATACTCATATTGAGCTTCGGCCCGTGCCTCCCACTCTTCAGGATCCGTGCATCCACAATCAAGTGTTCCTCGACGGTGTGGATGTTACGCAATCGATTCGCACCAGTGAGGTTGCGCAGGCCGCATCTCGCGTGGCTGCCGTTCCGGGCGTGCGCAAGATACTCGTAGCCGAACAGCAGCGTGCCGGCACGGGTGGCGGAGTGGTGATGGAGGGCCGCGACATCGGGACAGTAGTGTTTCCGAATGCCGAACTGAAAATATTTCTTGAAGCGACGCCGGAGAGGCGCGCGGAACGGCGTTCGAAGGAGCACATCGAAAAAGGCGAGCATGTTGATATTGCGACAGCGCTCGAAGAAATTCGTCAGCGCGACCAACGCGACACCGAGCGCAAAGTTTCTCCGCTGGTTCGTGCGCCGGACGCCGTTCTAATAGACAATACCGCTATGGACGTCGAGGAAACGGCGCGGCTTATCGTTCTGCTCGCCCGTGAACGAGAAGCCAAGCTAAGCAAAGAAGCGGGAGTCGTCGCCTGATGCGCAGAGCGGCACGTCAGAATGTGGGTCGCGCTTGGCTCAGGAGGGCGTTGACATGGACGCCAGAAATTCCCCGTTGGACTTGGTTTTCGTCAGCCGGCTGAGCAATAATTCCATCGCTTCCACGGTCGAAAGCGGACTCAAGACTTTGCGCAGCACCCACACACGGCTGAGTTCATCGGGTGGCAGAAGCAGTTCATCCTTACGCGTTCCGGAGCGTTGAATATCGATGGCGGGAAACACGCGCTTATCCGCAAGCCGGCGATCGAGATAGATTTCCATGTTGCCGGTGCCTTTAAATTCCTCGAAAATTACGTCGTCCATGCGGCTGCCGGTATCAATCAACGCGGTGGCAATGATGGTCAGCGAACCGCCTTCTTCCACGTTGCGTGCAGCGGCGAAGAAACGCCGCGGGCGTTGCAGCGCGTTGGCGTCAATACCGCCAGACAGAACTTTGCCCGACGGCGGAGTGACAGCATTGTAGGCGCGTGCCAGGCGCGTGATGGAGTCCAGCAGCACTACTACGTCGCGCTTGTGCTCGACCAGGCGCTTGGCCTTTTCCAGCACCATTTCCGCCACTTGGATGTGCCGCTGCGGCGCTTCATCGAATGTCGAGCTGATGACTTCGCCCTTCACCGTGCGCTGCATGTCCGTAACTTCTTCCGGGCGCTCGTCAATGAGCAGCACGATCAGGGCAACTTCCGGATGATTGGTGGTGACGGAATTGGCGATCGATTGAAGCATCATGGTCTTACCGGTGCGAGGCGGCGCATTGATCAGTCCGCGCTGGCCTTTGCCGATAGGGTTCAGCAGATCCAGCACCCTGCCGGTCATGTTTTCTTTTACCGTTTCCATCTTCAAGCGGCCCTGTGGATATAGCGGGGTCAGGTTGTCAAAGAAAATCTTGTTGCGCGCGACTTCGGGATCTTCAAAGTTGACTGCTTCCACCTTGATCAGTGCGAAGTAGCGTTCGCCATCTTTCGGCGGACGGACCTGGCCGGAAACAGTGTCGCCGGTGCGCAGGTCGAACTTGCGAATCTGCGACGGTGAAACGTAGATATCGTCCGGGCCCGGCAGGTAGTTGTACTCGGGCGCGCGGAGAAATCCGAACCCGTCCGGCAGGCATTCCAGCACGCCTTCAGAGAAGATGAGCCCGCTCTTTTCCGTCTGTGCGCGAAGAATCTGGAAGATCAACTCCTGCTTGCGCATGCCGCTGGCGCCGGGAACGTTGAGTTCCTTGGCGATCTTTGCCAGGTCGGTGATGTTCTTTTCTTTGAGTTCCGCAAGGCTGATGCTGATTTGATTGTTGCTTTCTGCAGTTTCTTTAGGCATATGTCCTTAACTTCGTAGTGTTTGAGTGTTGAAGAGTGATTTTCTATTACAGAGATTGTTTTCTCGGGATGGATTACCGTTTGGCGGTCGTCTTATCTCAGGGTTTCGAAGTGCAACTTGTTTCTCTAAGGGCTTGCAAAACAAACCCTTAAGCCCTGAAACTCTGCCCGCCAAAATGGGCAAACCGTGTGATCGGCAACTCTCGCCTCCCGCTGGGAATGCTTTTTTACACCCAAAGGGGGAACTTCGGGCAATGCGGGAATCGTTAGTTGGTCAAACTCGAGTCTTTCTCAGCTCCGCCGACAAACCCTTCTGTTACCGGCGTAACGGCGCCGTGCTCTATGGGCACAATCGGCCGCTCAAGCGCGATCCGCAAAACTTCGTCCATGGTCTCAACCGGGTGCACTGTCAGGCTTGCGAGGATCTCCTGCGGGATGTCCGGCAGGTCTTTCTCATTGTCCTTCGGAACCAGTATCGTACGCAAGCCCATTCGGTGGGCGGCCAGCAATTTTTCCTTGATGCCCCCGATCGGCAATACCTTGCCGCGTAGTGTGATTTCGCCGGTCATCGCCACGTCGCAACGCACCGGGATTCTGGTGAGCGCGCTGACCAGTGAAGTGCAAATCGTAATGCCTGCCGATGGTCCGTCCTTGGGAATCGCACCTTCCGGTACGTGCAAGTGAACGTCCAGCGTCCGGTAAAAATCCTTGGCCAAGCCCAATTGCGCCGAGCGCGAGCGCACGTAACTCATCGCAGCTTGTGCCGATTCTTGCATCACGTCTCCGAGTTTTCCGGTTAGGGTCAACCGGCCTTTGCCTTCCATCAGCGTCGCTTCGGTAGACAATACCGACCCGCCGACTTCGGTCCAGGCCAACCCAGTGGTAAGCCCGATCTCGTTATGTTTCTCCAGCCAGAATTCGCGATATTTCAAAATGCCCAGGTATTCGCCGGCATTCGCCGCATTAATCTCAACTTTAACGGTCTCGGCGCCGTCGGTCACAACCTTCCGTGCCACCTTGCGAGCAATGTTCTGGATTTCGCGCTCCAGGTTGCGTACGCCAGCTTCATGCGTGTAGTGACGGATGATGTGCAACAGCCCGTCGTCCCCAAAGCTCAAATTTTCATCACTGATCCCGGTCGCTTCGCGGCTGCGCTTTACCAGAAACCGTTTCGCGATTTCCAGTTTCTCATGCTCCGTGTAACCCGCCAGCCGCAAAATTTCCATTCGGTCCTGCAAAGGCTGCGGAATTGTGTGCAGCACGTTGGCGGTGCACACAAACATGACTTTGGATAGATCGTACTCCACGTCCAGATAGTGATCGGTGAAGGCGTGATTCAGCTCCGGATCGAGCACTTCCATCAGCGCCGCGGAAGGATCGCCTCTAAAATCCGTGGACATCTTGTCCACTTCGTCCAGCACGAAAATCGGGTTCACGGTGCCGGCCTTTTTCATCATTTGGATGATTTGCCCCGGCAGCGCGCCGATGTATGTCCGCCGATGGCCGCGAATTTCCGCTTCGTCGCGCACGCCGCCCAGCGATACGCGAACAAACTTGCGACCCGTGGCATGCCCGATGGACATCGCCAGAGAAGTTTTGCCCACGCCGGGAGGCCCGACAAAGCAGAGAATCGATCCTTTGGGATTTTTCACCAGTTGGCGTACGGCAAGGAATTCCAAAATGCGGTCCTTGATTTTTTCCAGGCCAAAATGCTCTTTATTTAGTATTTCTTCGGCAGCCTTGATGTCGCGAATTTCCTTCGAACGCTTCTTCCAAGGCACCGCCAACAGCCAATCCAGATAATTTCTGCTTACCGTCGACTCCGCGGACATTGGCGGCATCAGTTCCAGCCGCTTCAATTCCGTTAGCGCCTTTTCCTGCACTTCCGGCGACATTCCGGCGGCTTCGATCTTTTTCTTCAGCTCGTCCAGTTCGCTTTTTTCCCCGCGCCCCAATTCCTTCTGGATCGCCTTCAGCTTCTCGTTGAGGTAATACTCTTTCTGGGCCCGCTCCATCTGCCGTTTTACGCGAGTATTGATGTTGCGATCGACATTCAATTTTTCCAGTTCGATTTCCAGAATGTCGCAAATCCGAGTCAAACGCTCCAGAGGATCGGTCGTCTCCAGCAGGTCTTGTTTTTCATCCACAGGAAGTTGCAGGTTTGCCGCGATTGTGTCCGACAGTCTGGCCGGATCATCCACCCGCGCCGCCGCTATCATCGTGTCGTAATTGAGGCTCTGCGAGAGCTTGATGAATTGCTCATACAGCCCAGTAACTTTCTGCACCAGTTGCTCGACTTGCGGCGATGGCTCAACTCGCGCGCCCAGCAGCCGTACCGTGGCGCGGAAAAATCCTTCTTCGCCGGTAATCGATAGCGCTCTCGCGCGCTCAACGCCTTCCACCAGCACTTTGATATTTCCGTCGGGCAGCTTCACACTCTGCACGATATTCGCCAGCGTCCCGACCGCGTAGATTTCTTCCGGCTTCGGGTCATCCACCGAAGCGTCATGCTGGGTGGAAAGAAAGATCTTTTTGTCGCCCGCCAGCGCTTCTTCCAAAGCGCGTACGCTCGCTTCCCGTCCCACAATAAACGGTGTCATCTGCTGCGGAAAGATGACCATGTCGCGCACCGGCATCATCGGTACGCGCTTCATTTCTTGTTTTTCGCGACTAAACATTTGGTGCCTTTGGGTTCCCCTTGGCAGCGGCTCTGCCGGCAAAACGCATCTGGACTTTAATCTTCGGTGGCCATCACGCAGTGGCGTGATCAGCCAGCTTTTTCCAGCAAACTCCAGTTAATCTCATGCCCGCGCACCATTTCCGCGGTCACCACGAAGTCGCGCACTTTCCGCTGCATCGGCAGGTGATACATTAACTCCAGCATGAGGTCCTCGAGAATCATGCGCAAGCCTCGCGCTCCCACTTTGCGCTGAAGTGCCAACTCCGCCACGGTATCTAGCGCATCGTCGGTAAACCTGAGCCGCACATTTTCGAATTCAAACAGCCGCTGGTACTGTTTTAGCAAGGCGTTTTTCGGCTCCGTCAAAATTTTCATCAGCGCGCCTTTGTCCAGGTCGTTCATTACCCCCGCCACCGGCAAACGCCCTACAAACTCCGGAATCAATCCATAGCGAATCAAATCGCCGGGCTGCACTTGTTCCAGCAATTCCGTATTGCGTCGCTGCGCGGTGGCTGGCGCGGTATCGGTATGGAATCCCAGCGCTCTCGTTCCCGCGCGCTTCTCGATGATTTTTTCCAGGCCCACAAACGCCCCGCCACAAATAAACAGGATGTTTGTGGTGTCCACCGGCGTAAATTCCTGATGCGGATGCTTGCGGCCGCCCTGCGGTGGCACATTGGCAACCGTACCTTCCAGAATCTTCAGCAGCGCCTGCTGCACGCCTTCGCCCGAAACGTCCCGCGTGATCGACGGGTTCTCGTCCTTTTTCGCGATCTTGTCGATCTCGTCTATATATATGATGCCTTGCTGTGCCTTCTGGACATCGCCGTCGGCTGCTTGCAGCAGCTTCAAAATGATATTCTCAACATCCTCGCCGACGTATCCAGCTTCGGTCAGCGTTGTCGCGTCCACGATCGCAAACGGAACTTCCAGCATCCGTGATAGCGTTTGCGCCAGCAGCGTCTTGCCCGTTCCCGTCGGTCCAATCAGCAGAATATTCGATTTGCTCAGTTCCACGTCGCCTGGCTGCTTGTTCAGGAAAATCCGCTTGTAATGGTTATAAACCGCTACGGCTAATTTTTTCTTGGAACGGTCCTGCCCGATTACATAGCCGTCCAGGAATTGTTTGATCTCGGGAGGGCGGGGAAGCCGCTTTGCGGGAGCTGCCGCCTGCTCGCGCTTCTCGTCTTCAAGAATGGTCTCGCATACGCTCACACACTCATTGCAGATGTACGCGCGCGGGTAGTCCGAAGGCGAACTGATCAGCTTCTCAACCTGCTCCTGCGTTTTGTGGCAGAAGGAACAGCGCAGCGGCTCATCGGGATTGTACTTTTGTTTCACAGGTGTGAAGGCCTCCGCTCCGCCATGCTTGCGGTGGAGCTCTTCCATTTCATTCTAGGCCGATTCTGCCTCCGTGCCAAAAACAATCCGCACCCACTGCTAACTTTTAGGAACGGCTGTGTGTCAATCTTAATCCCTATCAACCGCAAGAACCGGTCATTCCGAACTCAGCTGGTAGAGCGACTCAGAAACCGTTATTGCGAGCAAAGCGAGAAATCTCTCTTCGATCCCAGCGTCACTTATGCTTAAAAATGATCTCATCAATCATCCCATACTCCTTGGCCTGATCGGGATTCATGATGTAATCGCGCTCCACGTCCTTCTCGATCTTGTCCACCGGCTGGCCGCTGTGTTTCGCCAGAATCTGATTGATCGTCGTGCGCATCCGCAAAATCTCCTTTGCATGCAGATCAATATCCGTCGCTTGTCCGCCCAGGCCGGACATCCACGGCTGGTGAATCAGTACTCGCGCGTTCGGCAGCGCAAAGCGCTTCTTCGGGGCACCGCCCGCCAGCAAAACCGCCGCGATCGAAGCAGCCTGCCCCACGCAAGTCGTGACCACGTCCGGTTTCACAAACTGCATAGTATCATAAATGGCAAATCCCGCCGTGATCGAGCCGCCCGGCGAATTAATGTACAGCTGAATGTCTCTCTCCGGATCTTCCGCCTGCAAAAAAAGCATTTGCGCGGTAGCAAGATTCGCCACGTGATCGTCAATCGGCGTTCCGATAAAGATGATGTGTTCTTTCAGCAGGCGCGAATAAATGTCATAAGCGCGTTCGCCGCGGCTGGTCTGCTCCACTACCATCGGTACCAGCGTCGTGCCGTAATATACGGGTTCTTCGTGTTTTTTCATTTTTCTCGATGATCCGTTGACCGCTTCGCGGTCACCATTAAAATTGTTCTGGAAGTGGTTTGCTAAGGGCGGTCGCTCAAATCGATCAGCGGTCTGCTACCGCAGCCGCGGTACGAACGTTGGCATTTTGTGCGAGCCAATCGAGAGTTTTATCGCTCCGCAACTTAGCTTTCATCCTATCCAGCGCTCCCTGCTTTGTCAAACGAGCGCGAATTGCCTCCACCGATTCGCCACTATGGCTGGCCAGGTGTTGCAGTTCGTGCTCAACCTCTTCGTCGGTTACATCGATCTTTTCCGTCGAAGCGATGCGATCAATAATCAACTCGGCCTTCACGTCGTCCCTGGCGCGGTCTTGCTGCCGCCCGCGCAGGGCTGACCAATCCAGATTCACCGCTCGTGGGTCCACGCCCTGCTGTGCCAATGACCGCACCATCCGCTCCAGACGCACATCCATCTGCGATTCGACCAGAGATTCCGGGACGGGGAAATCGTGCTGCTTCACCAGTTCCGCAATCACCCGTTCGCGCTGCAAATCTTTCTGCCGGTGATCCCGCTGGTGCACCAGGTTCTCGCGAGTCTTCGTCTTTAACTCTTCCAGAGTCGCCGCGTCGCTCACATCCTTGGCAAATTCGTCGTTGAGCTCGGGCAGCTTCTTTGTTTTGATGCCGATTACGTCCGCTGCGTAATGAAATTTCTTTCCGGCCAGCTTTTCGTCTGGGTAATCCGCAGGATATTCAACGTCAAATTCCTTGTGATCCCCGATGTTTGCTCCGCGCAGACTCTCGTTGAAGGGCTGCATGGTCTCTTCCGCTCCAACGTGGCACAAGACGCTGTCCGCTTGGACCGGTTCGTCGCCGTCTTCGGGCGTTCCCACCAGCTTCAATTGCGCGAAGTCGCCATTCTCCACCGCGCGTCCCTCCACCGGAGCAAAAGCTGCCGCGCGTTCCCGCATCTCTTCCAGCGCTTTGTTGACGTCTTCGTCCTTGACGTCCATCGGAGGCATTTCAATCTCAAGACCTTTATATGGGCCCAGCTCAAACTCCGGCAATACTTCAAACACCGCACGAAACTTCAGCGGCTGCCCTTCATTAAAATCCAGTTTGTCTACTTGTGGTTGCGACACCGGGCTCAATTTCTGCTCCGCGACAGCCTTTTCCACTCGCTCGGGCACCAGCGACTGCAGCACTTCGCCCTTGATATCATCGGCAAACCGCCGCTTGATCAGCGATACAGGCGCCTTTCCCGGTCGGAATCCCGGCACACGCGCAACCCGCGCCAGCTCTTTCGCCACCCGCTCCGTCGCCTTGGTCACATCTTCCGCGGGAATTTCCAGCTCTAACTCACGCCGGCAACTTGCTTCAGCCATGCCACTTTCCTCTTTTCTCATTTCCAGTAATTAATTTCCCATAGGGCGACGACATGTCCACTCCGACCTCCCGGGCCGTGCCCGTCTCTCTGATACCTTGTAGACGTTTGATTCGGTTCAGGGCAAGTCAGGTGTGACAGGCGAGAAGTTACCCTGCAATCGCACTCCAAGTATAAGTGACGCTCCACACCCGGTCAATTCAGCCTCTCTTTCCTCCTCTTTCCTCGGTTCTTTTGCAACGGCAGCCTTCCGAAGCGGGCGATCTGGTTGCGTCTCCCTTTTTGATGTTGTAGCGGCCACGTTCAGGTGGCCATCCTTCTCAGTCCGCTGCTGCGTTCTTCCCGCGCGGCATTCCGCGAGTTAAATCGGCGTGCAGCAAACGATGAAACAGATGTTCACCCGCCTCGCGCCGCACGGAGAGCCGCCCAGCCAGATAAGCACGTGACGCGAGTCCTTTTTGCACCGCGTCGCAAATCGCCATGTCCTCGTCCTGCACTTTTTCGCTGACCTTGATGCTTGCTTGATTGCTTTTCAGAGCTTTTTTGCTGACGTCGGCGAAATAGTAGTCAAAAACCACGGCGCACTTGTCCACCCCTAGCGGCAAAACAAGATTCGTGTCCATCACGCCTGCATACGCATTGATCATGAAATTTGGATATATCCACAGATAAAACGCCCGTCCCTGCCTGGTGGCCGCGACACCTTCTTCAGATTTTGCACCCGAGGTGAGCGGGCTCGATTGCAAACAGGCGCGAGTGAAATTCTCAATCGTGTAGCTGGTGTACTCGATCACACTGCTCAGTTCTTTGTGCGCGTGCGGCACGTGGTAGCCGCCATCCAGATAATTGTCTACATACACTTTCCAGTTGCAGTTCAGCGTATAAACCCGGCGATCCACAAATTGCAATTTTTCCGTCAGCTGCAGTGGCATAACCAGTTCCGGAACGTTCGCCAGAAAGTCTTTCAGTGATCCCGCTGTTCCATCCAAATTTACGAAAACAAAATTTTCCCAGGTTTCCACCGCCATTCGAACCAGCCCATTCTTCGCGCGATCGAAATCGCACACCCCCTCGAATTCCACCATCCCCTTCAAAGCGCCGTCATTTCCGTAGGTCCATCCGTGATACGGACAACGAAATTGCTTCGCGCAACCTTGCGCCTCAGTGACTACTGCGGCCGCGTGATGACGGCAGACATTGTAAAATGCGCGCAACACGCCGTCTTCTCCGCGCGCCACCACGATCGGTTCTTCGCCAAGTTGCGCCGTAAAGAACTGGCCTTTTTCGCGAACCTGATCCACTCTTCCGGCCACCTGCCAGGCGTGCGCAAACACTTGTTCATTCTCCAGCCGCGCGATCCGCGCATCGAAATACCACGGCGACGGAATGGTCGATGCCTTTTCCAGCGGATTTTCTGGCTGATAAAGCTTCAGCAGTGATGCAACGCTGCGCTCCATGGGCGCTCCTCTGCGTTCTTGTGCGCGGCAACGATTCTAATCCTACATTTTTGTGATGACCGCGAAGCGGTCCACTCTATGCACAATTCAAACGTGAAAAGGGATTTTTGCAAAGCGGAAAAAAACAGCGGATGGTATTGGTGCGGGAGAGAGGATTTGAACCTCCACGGTTTTTAGGCCACAAGATCCTAAGTCTTGCGCGTCTGCCAGTTCCGCCACTCCCGCCTGGTGCCGAGCTATCATCGATTATACAGACCTTGCCTACGACGCTGCGCTCAACTGCAGTGGACGTAACTCTGCCAGTGGTGGCGGCATGTTTACTGGCAGTACGCATGTACTATAGCCGCCGACCTGGCAAATTGTGAACATTCTAACGCGAGCGCCGCCTCGCTGCCTGTGGGTGTCGTTCGTCCGTTCGGGGTAAACGGGGCAGATCTTTCTCAGGGGCATCTTCTCCTCTTGACGAGGGCACGATTTGGCATCTTCGGTGAATCTACGATCCGGTCTTGTTGCGGTAGGCGCACTACGCCCGGAGGAAGACGTTTCGCCTAGTCCGGTGGCCCTGGAAACGGCTGTTATTGCCACGGGAGCACGGCCCGGAGATACGGCGGCAAAGCGCGAACTGTTCACCGAAGAGACGCAGACCGTGCTGGTATTCGAGCACGGCGCGGTCATTCGACTCTCCGCGGCGGTAGCCGACGGGCAGTTGCTGTTCCTGACCAACAAGGCCACCGGCAAAGAAGTGGTTACGCAAGTTCTGCGCAAGCGCAGTTTCCGTCCGACGAATTGTTACGTTGACCTGGAATTCACGGAAGCGTGCCCCGGCTTTTGGGGAATTGAATTTCCCAAGGCTGCGAAAGCCCCAAACATCTCCGGTGCCAAGAGTGTTCCACAGAAGCTTTCGGCTAAAGAAGATTCCGGAAGTGACGCGGAAAAGCCCGCCGTGACTCCCAGCTTGCAGGAAGTGGCACGCTTAAAGAGCGAAGTTGCCGGGCTGCAGACGCAGCTGAAGTCGCCGCAGACGGGACAAAATTCGGTGACATCTGCGGCGCAGATCAGCGCCGAGCTGGCTCGAAAAGAAGAAGAAAAGCGGCTGGAAGAACTATTTGCGCTGGAAGCGAAGCAGGAAGAATCGAACTTGCCGAAGCGGCTGGTCGCTTATCCGCAAAAATCGGCGACTCAGGTTTTGCAAAAACCAGGTGTCAGGAGATCACTGGTAGCGGTCCTGGCGCTGGTGTTGGCGGCGGCCGGCGCATACTGGTTTGGCGCTTTCGACGCTTTCACAAAGAAGACCGGTTCGGCGAAAGCTGCGCCAACTCACGCGATGTTTCCAGCGTCCGCTCCAACCGCGCAGAAAACGGCAGTAGCATCCGCTGCGCCGAGTCTCTCTGCTAGTCACGACGTCCAGACGTCTTCCGCACCGGGCGAAAACCTAACGAAAAATCCTGTTGCGAATTCCGCGTCCGCTGCAGCGGCTGGCAACAAAACTGCTGTCGGTGTGCTTGGCTTGCCCTTGAATTCAGCAATTCCCGGTCCAGTGAAATCGTTGTCGGGAAGCGCGTTCAGTGGAAAGGCTGCAGTTCCGTTTGAAGCCAGGCGGCGCAAGGGCCAACCGGACTCTGACCTGAGTAACAAGGAGTTGAGCAACAAGCCGGCGGTATCCGCGAGTGATGCGGGAGCGGTTTCCAGTGCCACGTCGGCTTCGGACGCTGGCGGCGGTGCGGGCGTCATCCCGGACGGAGATGGCTACGTTGGCCCGAAGCTGGTGCACGGAGTAAAACCGGTGGCTCCGGCCGAGGCGCTCAAGAATTACGTCACCGGAAACGTGAATCTGGATGCTCTGGTGGACGCGACGGGACATGTCAAGTCCGTAACGGCGCTTTCCGGGCCAATCAAACTGCGGGAAACTGCGATAGAGGACATGAAGCAATATGTCTATGAGCCAGCGAAGAAAAACGGGAAGGCCGTTCCGTCTCATGTGCAAGTGAGCCTGCAGTTTTGGTATGAGCCGTAGAACCCCGCAAAAGACCAGTGATCAGTGGCCGGAGACCAGTGGGGCGTGCTCGCGGCTGGCTGGACGGTGTGGTGCACCGAGAACCGCTGAGGAATAGAAACTATAGTGCGTATTTTGTGCCGACGCCCCGGGAAAAAATCAACCCGAGCCGCTCGTCGAGAATGGAAAACTTGAACTAACGAAAGTCAAAGCCCCACACGTAAAACCGACGTGTGGGCCACCCAACTCTGTTTTAAGATTCTGAGCCACCCGTCAAGACAACCCCAAAAAATCAACCCAAGACCTACCTCGAAACCCGAGGCTGGAAACCCTATGTGTATTTTTGAAGGTTCGGTGATCGGGCCACTCGTAAAGTTGTCACAACAAATGGCCACAGGCATTTCCACGCCCGATTGGGCAACAGAAAAGCTGCGGGAATTTTACAGGGACGAGACTTGGCGATGACACTTCGAGCGCGGCTGGCTTCTAGGCTGATTGAGGTGGGAAGTTCGCCGGACGAAAGAGAAACCCGGCTCCTTGCAGAGTTCCGTGCTGCCTCGCTGCAATCCGCAAGGCCACTTCAGGCAGTTCACATCATAAGGATGGAAGGAAAAAGGGAAAATGAAATTTGCGTGGAAAGTTCTGCCAGTTCTGGCATGGGCAATTCTGATGCCTGGCCTGGCTTCAGCGCAGTATACGCGTACGGATTTGGTGACCAACTCCGGCGCAGGAAGTACGGTTCAAGATTCTCACTTGGTCAATGCCTGGGGGTTGGTGTCTACCTCGTCGAGCCCGTTCTGGGTTAGCGACAACGGTACAGGATTCTCCACACTCTATTCGATCAGCAATACGGCCGGGACGGTCGCAGCGACTCCGGCCGGGCTGGTCGTAAGCATTCCGACAGAATCCGGCGGTCCGGGTGGTACGCCAACAGGAATCGTGGCGACAGAACTCCCGTCAGGCAGTAAGGCGTTCACAGTTTCGGGACTGAATCCAGTTACCGGAAAGCAAGCGTCAGCGGCGTCAATTTTCATTTTTGCGACGCTCGATGGCACGATCAGCGGATGGAATCCCGCGGTCGGCGGTATCAGTGCGACCGGAGCGAGTACCGCAACAAAAGCCGCCGACAGATTGTCGGTGGGCGCCACGTACACAGGTTTGGCAATTGCCACCAACAATGGGCAGAAGTTTCTGTACGCCGCCGACGATGGAGCGAATCGGAGGGTCGATGTGTTCGACTCCACTTTCACACTCGTGGAACCGGGGCAGGACGGTTTTGCCCAGGACGCTTTTGTTGACGCACAAATTCCAAAAAAATTCGCACCTTACGGTATCCAGACGATTACCGACGCGAACGGCGTCGAAACGGTGTGGGTCACCTATACGGCTCTGGACAAGTCGCAGGGCGGTTTTGTCGATTCGTTCACGCCGGCGGGTGTGCTGAAGAAGCACTTCGCGGTGCACGGACCGCTGCATTCGCCATGGGGCATAGCGCTGGCACCCAGCGATTTTGGTCCGCTGAGCAACGCGTTGCTGATTACCAACAATACGCCGCGGGGCCGGATTAACGCGTTTGATCCGAACAGCGGCGCGTTCCTTGGCCCGTTGCGTGACGAGAGCGGGAAGGCGATTGAGATTGACGACGTGTGGGCCATCCAGTTCGGTCAGGGCGCAGGCGCGAACGGAAATCCCAATCAACTGTTTTTCACTGCCGGCAACAACAATTACGGAAACGGCACATTTGGCGTTATCAAGTTCGGTCAGTAAGACCGGCTCGCCCGCAAACCCGCAAAAGCCCGGAGAGATAATCCTCTTCGGGCTTTTCCTTTTTCTCGTATCGCTCGACGTTCAAGGCCAGGGCTTTGTTGTAGACAAAGCGGCACGACCCAGCGAACTGCCGCAGGTTGCGGAGTTGTTCGCCATTGGGGCGAAGGGCGAATTGGAATGCTTGCCGTCTCAACACGGCCCCATTAAACTCGTGGTCTATGCTGTTGTCAAACGATATACGTCACGGCAGGCATTGCGTCTTCGCATTGCACGTCCACTTGGTCTTCGTCACAAAGTATCGCAGAAAGGTGTTTGACGGAGACGCCATCCAGCGGCTCAAAGTCATGTTTGAAAAAATTTGTGCCAACTTCGAGGCGCAACTGGTCGAGATGAACGGCGAAGCCGAACACGTACACTTGCTCATCCACTATCCACCGAAGCACTCGGTGTCGAGCATGGTCAACAGCCTGAAAGGTGTTTCCAGTCGGCTGCTTAGAATTGAGCGACCGGATATCGAGAAACGCTATTGGAAGGATGCCCTGTGGTCGCCAAGTTACTTCGCTGCCAGTTGTGGCGGGGCACCGCCGGGCATCATTAAGCAATACGTCGAGCAACAACAGACTTCCCTCTAAAGATGGGCCTTATATCCCCGCCCTGAACGACGAGGCTTTACGGCCCCACGGGTAAAATACGGTAGCCGCAAACAGGGCCAGAGGATCGCGTCTGTGGGCCCTTTATACAAATGACCGTTACTGTTGCGCGCTGCGGGAGGAGAAAGTATCGGGACGAGGTCGCATTTACGAACGCAAATTGCTGTAGATTTCTGGCGTGCGGAGGGACGCTGCGGAAAAGACGGCGGCTCGTTGGGTTACAGGGGAGTCCACCAGCGGGGCTTACCGGGAAAGACGATTTCGAAAAGGGAGCGACTAAGGGGAATTTCTCGGGATACATGGAGGGGAATTTGGAGTAGGGTAGGCGAGGCGAAAGTGGCTGTCGGGAGTCTGCGGTTAGGCGTTCAGGGAGAGAGTGAACCTATGGTGATGGTAACGACGGGAGATGCTCCGGCAACGACGGGGCAATCGGGTGGGCAGACGTATCGGGCGGCGTTGGCGATGGTTACGACGCTGTTTTTCTTTTGGGGATTTGTGACGGTGCTGAACGATATCCTGGTGCCGCACCTGAAGTCGATTTTTGATTTGAATTACACGAAAGTGATGCTGATCCAGTTTGCGTTTTTTTCAGCGTATTTTATTTTCTCGATTCCGTCGGCGAAGGTGATTGACACCATCGGTTATAAGAAAACGATGGTCGCGGGCTTGGTGACGATGGCAGTCGGCGCGTTTTTATTTATTCCCGCGGCGAGCGTACCTTCGTTCGCGCTGTTTTTAGGCGCTTTGATGGTGCTGGCGGCTGGGATTACGGCGCTGCAGGTGGCGGCGAATGCGTACGTAACAGTACTGGGACCGCCGGAGACGGCGTCGAGCCGGTTAAATTTGACACAGGCGTTCAATTCGTTGGGAACGACGATCGGTCCATACTTGGGCGGATTGCTCATTTTGAATGCCAATGCGCGCTCGTCCGCGGCAATGGCGAAAATGTCCGCGGACGCGCTGCAGGCTTACAAGGTTCAGGAAGCGTCGTCGGTCAAGCTGCCCTATACGATTATCGGAATCGCGCTAATTCTGTTTGCCGTGCTGATTGGAATGTTCAAGCTGCCGCCGATGCCGGAGGCGCGGAAAGTGGGTGATCAGAAGTCTGGGCCGAGCATTTGGAAGCACACCCACCTGGTGTTGGGAATGGTTGGTATTTTTGTTTACGTGGGCGCGGAGGTTTCGATTGGGAGCTTTCTGATTAACTATTTGAGCCAGCCGAATATCGGGAATATGAGCGAGGTGATGGCGGCAAAATACGTCGCATACTATTGGGGTGGCGCGATGGTTGGGCGGTTTATAGGTTCGGCGTTGCTGCAGAAGATTAAAACTGGAACGCTGCTGGGAATATTTGGCTTAATCGCTGGGCTGCTTGTATGTACATCGATGTTGACAACCGACGGAATCGCGATGTGGAGCATCATACTGGTCGGCTTCTTCAACTCAATCATGTTCCCGAGTATCTATACACTCGGCATCGCGAAACTTGGACCGTTAACGGGCGATGGATCCGGCCTGATGATTATGGCCATCGTTGGAGGAGCAATCCTTCCGGTTGTCCAAGGTGCTATTGCGGACCGCGTTGGAATCCATCATGCATTTATCTTGCCGGTGATCTGCTATCTCTACATCGTGTATTACGCGTTTCGCGGGTCGCGACCAGTGGTTCCCGCCTCGACATAGAGAAAACGTCAGGGTGAAAGCCGATCGATGACAAACGGGCGCGACGGCGCATGCTGGATGATTGGAGTGGACGTTGGCGGAACAAAAGTGGCGGCTGGCTTCGTGAACGGTCGCGGCGAGATGGGCGAATACCTGCGCGTAGCGATGAATCCGCGCGGGACTGCGGGAGAAGGATTTGCCGCGGTGACGTCGGCTCTGGACGCGTTGTTGAAGGGAAACACGGCGAGCGGCAGAAGCGAATTTCCGATTGGAATTTGCGCGCCAGGGCCGCTTGATCCGCGGACGGGCGTGGTGCTGAATCCGCCAAATGTGCCGTGCTGGCGGGATTTTCCGCTGGCTGCGGAGATTGAACGACGTTACGGTCTGCGAGCAAGAGTGGATAACGACGCGAACGCAGCGGCGCTTGCGGAAACACTGTGGGGAGCGGGACAGGGATTCGGCAACGTTTTTTATGGCTGTATCGGCACGGGAATTGGCACGGGAATTATTTTTGACGGAAAGATTTTTCATGGGCGGACAGGCTCGGCGGCGGAAGGCGGGCACGTCAGCATTGATTATCGCGGGCCACGTTGCAACTGCGGGAAACACGGGTGCATAGAGGCGCTGGCTTCGGGCACGGCCATAGCGCGGCGAGCGCGGGAAGCGATTACCGCGGATGCTGAGCGTGGCGCTGGGTTGATGGCGCTTGCGAGCGGAGATGCAGCGGCGATTCGAAGCGAAATGGTGGCACGCGCGGCCGACGCGGGAGACGAATTGGCGCGAGAGATTTTGTCCGAGACGATGGAATATTTGGCGGTCTGGCTGGGCAATATCGTGGATTTGCTGGAGCCCGACGTGATGATTTTGGGTGGCGGCGTGGCGGAAATGTTGCGCCCGCATTTCGGCGAGATTCAGGCGCGGATGAAAAATTGGTGCGTGAACGCGAGGCACGGGGAGATTGCGTTGGTCCCGGCGCATTATGGGGAGAATTCCGGGATTGCGGGGGGAGCGGCGTTGTGTTGCGTCTAGTTCGACTAGGATTGCGGAGTAAAGAACGCCCGCCTCAGAAGGCGTCCGCTACAAAGGCAGGACGCGCAGCAGTAGTTTTCGCGGTGAGTGATTATTTTTTCCTGGGTGGTTGCGCTGGGATGTCGGCGTAGCCGGGAGTGACGGTTTTAAGATTTGTCGGGATGTCAGCGTTGACTTCGGCGAGGGTCCAGCGAATCCCGCCTGCCAAAT
>Ga0307475_10000869_pt1 | contig 18059 bp, 22 predicted proteins | sample atmos_gasesECM1C_FD_203317 | JGI IMG/M metagenome (GOLD analysis project Ga0307475, IMG submission 203317) | Hardwood forest soil microbial communities from Morgan-Monroe State Forest, Indiana, United States - atmos_gasesECM1C_515 | ecosystem: Environmental > Terrestrial > Soil > Temperate... | reverse complement strand
TCCTGGTCCCGAACTTTAAGGTCCAAAAATCTAAGTCTTGTCGGGTGTCGCACTTAGGTTTGGGAACCACTTCGAAACCCGGCCTCAATTGTTACATTGTTACACGGTCTTGGAGGATTTTGCCCCGCAGCAGTTGTGTCTTGAGGAAGGTAGGGCTAATGTTGGTGAGGTCTCGGTGGGGGCGGTGGGGTCGAAAATTAACCCATCACCCCAGAGTCCTGTAAACAGTGGTGTTGCGACCGCTCTTACCGGGACAACCGTTACAAACGTTACAAATTCTAGCTATTTCGTCGCAGCCTCCGCGGGCTTCGCTGCCTTCTGCTTTTGGGCGAGATAATGACGGATACTGGCATCGAGAAACTCTAGAAACCACTTTCCAGCCAACTCGCCATTATCCCAAACTGTATCTTTGCTCGTTGCCACGTCTTCAGTTTGGAGCAACTCGGCCTCCACAACTGAAAACAACATCCCGTTAAGTTCGCCTCGCTGGGCATCGCATACGATCGTGTGGACAAAATCCACTCCTCCGTATTCATCCGAGAGCGTTACAAAATAGTTGAGCCCTCCAAACAGTCTAACGATGGCATCAACGCGATGTTTATCTTTCCGCCCAGCCAAAATGAGTGCGTGTTGGTGCGGACCCAGTTGCACTGCATTAAGGAACTTTTCGTGAATGAACAGCCTGGCTGGCGGCGCCCCGTTCCCGGTTTTTATGTATTCTCTGACGCGTGTGAAGGCGTCACTGGCGGCGAAGACCGAGCCGGTGCAGAAAGCCATTCCTACGTAGGCGATTTTGGCCGCTGTTCGCAGCCCTTCGGGTGACCCAATAACCTTCAATTCACCAGAAACCTCGATTTCAGCTTGCTCCGGGGCCCGAACCTCAAATTCCAACATTTGAAGCTTCTTTTCAGCGACACCCTTCTTTATTTCTTCCACCTGTTTTTCAGTCGCATACTGAAATCGAATATTTTTAGCTCCGTCGGCCTCTGTCGTAATCGTTACCACGGGTCTCACTTGTACGCTTCCATCGGCGTTCGCAGTCGCCTTATATTCACCGTCCTTCGTTTTGGCTACTGCACTCGCGCTTGGGATGTCTCCGTATCGATCGGGAATGTTCAAAAGTAGCCGGATGGGAACGAGTTCCTTCGCGAGTACCCTCTCAAATTCCGAGAAGTCATTGTTGCATTTGGTGCAGACGCCATCACGAAGTTCGAGATTTCCACCGAGCGCCGCGGGAAAGACATGTTCGGCGGAAAGCTTCTCATGCTCCTGTCCACAGAAAAGGCATCGCAGCATATACTCGTTCTCCAATCTCAAATGCTCGTCTCACGAGAGGGTGTCGCATGTACGGAGCAGCGTTTCCGCGAATGAAAACGCGCTGGTTCGCAAGCTGGTCTTTGTGAAAAAGAATACCCAGATCAGAAGCATCACACCTGACACAGCGAGACAGATTATTGCAGCCGTTGACAACTGTTCCACCTTAGTCCAATCGACGATTTTTCCCCCTGCGGCCAAGAGAACGCGTTCTTTGACAAGCACCCACAGCAGGCACACGAGCGCGATAACTATTCCGAGTGGTCTGACGCCGAGTGCATTCCGGCGAAATCCATATGTGACGTTTTCTCTAAAGAGCAAATCGAATTTCTTGCTACCGTCTGGCCGTGTGTGATCCAAAAGCCAGCGGGCTCCCGACTGGTATGCTTCATCGGCTTTCGCGGGATCGCTCTTTTCTTGTTCTGCATCGGGGAAAATCGTATTTATTTTCCCCGCCAGGAATGCATGGTAACGGCGCTTGGTCACCGAATCGATGACGCCATCGCGATGACGCAGCAGCTGCGTCGTAGGCTTTCCTCCCCATTCGCGGTATAGCTTGTCCTCTAGGCGCTTACCCATCTCGCGACATATATTGGTCATCAAAAACAACCCGCCAGAAGACACCGCGAGCGTCACAACTCCCATTAAGGCGGATACATTCGGCGCGTACAAGAGCGCCACGAGTGCCAGCAATGGCAGCAGACAGAGTAGTGCCGGATACAACCGGGCCTGCCGGTCATAGGGATCTGTCACCTTCGCCACGATGTCGTCGAGGGTCATCGAATATCAGAGCGCCTTCTCGGTGGGAGCGAAATGCTGCACCAGATGCGTATGGAAATCGTTGCCTATCCGGCGCGTCAGCAGACATTTGCCTTCTTCCGCGATGGTGCAGAATACGTGCTTAGCAACCTGCTGGTACGCCTGCACGGCTACTCCATAGGGATGCCCATAGGAATTATCCACGCCCGCGCTGATGAGTACCGTGTTGGGGTTGACCAGGAGAAGCGTTTTCGCATTGAGGCTGCTGCGGGCACCGTGGTGAGGTGCCGCCATTACGTCGGAAGCGAGGTGCTTGCCGAAATAGCGGTTGATGCTATCCCACCGCTCAGTTTCGGTATCTCCGGTGACCAAATAGCGAAATCCGTTCTGGTCCAGGCCCACCAACTTAAGCACGATACTGCTGTTGTTCGAGTTATCCATGTCGTCCATGTGCGGCGAGAAGAGCTCGAAGGTAAAGCATGACGCAAGGCCGGTGAGGTTTCGGAATTCGACCTTGTCCACGCGTACGGAGTGGCGCACCAGAGGGAGCGACGTTCTTGCGCGCCGGTTCTCATGTCGGGTGATGATGTCGAACACTTCGCCTGCGGCGTCCGTATCCTTAAAAACTTTCGGGTACATTACCCAGCCGGGCTGGTATCGGGAGAGGATGGAATCTACGCCCGCAGGGCACGCGTGGTCGCGGTCGAGGCCTGTGATAATCAATCCGCAGACGTTGCTCTTCGCCAGATAGTGGTCAAGACTCTTCTCGATTTGCTCCGAATTCACATCGTCGCACTCCGGCATGTGCGCGTCAACAATTACAGCTTCGTTGCCGGCACGGACTGCGGCCAGAGCGCCCTGCCCCACGTACAGCGTAAAGATGTCCATGTGCATTCCTCCTCAAGCAGAAATATCAACTCGATGTTTTCCGCCGTGCTCCAGGTAGAGAGCGCGGTTGCAGCTCCGCTCGGTCGTAATCAGCGCCGCGCGTGCTGAGGGAAACTCCACGGCGGCGATCTCCTCCGCCAGATTCTTGAGCGCGGCGGGAGGCTCGCGCAATGTCACTGTATAAGTAGGTTTAGCGGTTGCCGAATCCTGAAGCAGGACTACCTCCACCTTGCTGCCGTCTAGCAGTTCCAGCGGCCCGCGCCAGTACACGCCGAGCTTGGCGTTGGAGAACGGGCGCAACCCCCGGAAAAACTCGCTCAGGATATCGTTGTCATACGCGCGACCGGGATGCGGGCCAAGACCGTGTCCAGGACTGCCGCTCTTGCTGTGCTGATGTCCCACATCCGTCGGCCAGATGAGGGGGGCGTCCACGACCTCGACCTGACGGCCATGCAATTCGTAGATTCGCTCATCCCCGCGCCGGAACAAATAGTGCTTCACCGTATAGCGCCGCAATGGGTCGGAGGAGCGGTGCTTGGCCGTTACCAGCAGTGCGTAGAAGAAGGATGTATTGTGATTGCGATGGTTGACGTTGCGGTAGTAGGTCTCGATGTCGCCGTCGCTCAAATGCTGCAGGCCGTTGACGTGGTGGGTATGCCAGTTGCCCAGATGTTCGATTTCCCGGTGCTGGTCTTCGATTTTACGGAACACCTGCTCCTGGTACTCGCCGTCCTGAAAGAAGCTCACCGCTGAGCGACGCGCCTGCGGTCCCGCCTCGATGATGCCGGTGACGTGGATGTCGAGCCTGTCCTTGTGCTTGTGGTACGTCCCGATGACGCGGCCACCTGTTTCGTCCTGATCGAAGCCGTCACACTCGTCGAAGACGGTCGTGAGCGCGGCTTTTGGTATGACAAGGCGAACCTTGTCAGTCGAATGGAATTTCATTGGGCATCTCCGTTATTGCAGATTAGGCAGCCGTCCTGTGGATGCACCTGGATACGCTGCAGTTCAAAGTGCTTACTGAAGGGACGCACGGGGCGGTTTCCCCAAACGATGTAGTTCTTCTCGATCGGCGGCAAAAACTTGGGCCGCTCTGGCAACGTGCGCGCTATGGCGTCGAGCACAAAGCGTGTGTGAAATGCAGTGATGAAGGCTATATCGACGTTGAGCCCTGGGGAGTCCTTGATCTCTGGAATCTCCAGACCATACATCTTCTGGCGCTCCTCATCGGAAACGAGATCGATCTCGCGCACGCCGCTTCGGAACGGCGAGCGCTCAAGGACGCCTTCAAGACAAGCGAGGCAGCCACCTTCGGCAGGACGGTACTGAAACACTTCACCGCCGATACCGCGCGTAAACACTTTTCCGACGACGAATGGGACTCTGTTCTGCACGCATATTTCATTCATGCGGTAGCGCGTTGGGTCGTTGTCGGTCGCGAGGACAACGACGCTGCTGCGGCGAACGTGATCCGCAAGATCCGCGCAGGTCATCAGATCAACGGGATAGCGCTCGATGTCAAGGTTCGGATTGCGATCCAGGAGCACATCTGCCACCGCGTCTACCTTTTTCTGTCCAAGATAACGGCGCCCGCAGACGTGGCGGATGACGTTCTCGGGTTCCAGGATGTCGGAGTCGAACAGGGTAAACCTGCGGATGCCGGACATCACGAGCTGCAGCGCGACCTGCCCGCCGCCCGAACCGCATCCGGCGAAAAGCACCCGTGCGTCGCCGAGTGCGCCGACATCGAACAGCGGAGCTATGCGTGCAAAGAGTTGATCTTCATTCATTCCCTGATTCCTCCTGCGCCGGCCACTGGCCGGATTTGCGCCAAGCCTCGTAATTGCGAAGCCATTGGCGCGCGAGTTTAAGAGTCGATAGGACAGTGTGCTTGCCGGGATTCCAGCCGGTCATTACGCCATAGAGGCAAAGCGCGCCGTCCGCCCAGCGGTGGGGCGCACCTTCGCCCACCGCTCCCGCATACACGCGCGGGCAGTTATTGGGATAGCCGTGAGGAAGCACAATGGAAAGGTCAGCGGACACTCCGTCGTCCAGCTTCTCCGGGAACCTGAAGGCCAGTTCTTTGCCGTCAGTGAAACTGGTTGACGGCTGTTCGCTTTGCTGGACGAGTTGCTCGATTTCGTCGGCGATTCGGGCCGGGGAAATATCGGGAAGGAGAACAGAGAGGGGTACGAGGCAAGCCTTGCGCTGGCCGCTGCGCTCGATAATGAACGCTTCGCCCTTGTCCGCCACGCGATCGAGTATTTCGCCGGGACGATTGCGAAGCTCGGTCATCGACAGCAGTGAGAAATCCAACGGCATTAGTGGGCCACCTCTTCTCCGGGCCAGTAACCGCCGTTGGTGGACCAGCAGTCGTATTTGTTAAGCCACTTCGCGATGCGCGCGAGAACAAACGTGAGCGTGTGGCGTCCGGGATTCCACATGTTGGGGTGCAAGAAGCAAATGTACCCGTCCCTGTACATGTGGTTGTTGTGCGTCGGCCGGAGCACCGGGTTCGTCACGACCACCTTGGGCATCTGGTTGGGATAGTCCGGGAAGTAGATCGATATGAAGTAGGTCTTGCCGGCCGTTGTCTGCATGGCGGACTTGACGTACACACCGCCGTCATTCGTCGGGTGGGCTTCAACAAATGCGAACTGTATCGCGGCGGCCGCCACTTCGCGCCGGATGCGCTGAATGTCCGTCGGCATTACATCCTCCTTAGCTTTCCCCGTACTCGCCGCCCAAGTCCTCGCGCATGGTGAGGGGCTTGCGACCGCCGAGTTCTTGCGGCGAGCTCCCACCTTTGGCTCTGACTTCGCCGTTGGGTAGGATTTCGATCTCCACCTGCTCCTCGTTCTCAAGTATCGCCTCCAGTTGGGCGATGGTCGGTCTAGCCATATGAGCCTCCTAGTCGTACAGTCGTGCGACTGTGCGGAACAAATATCAACCGTTTCAGGCAGGTTGTCAAGGGAATTCCGCGAAGAGAAGCCTTTCAGGACAGAGTTTCGCAGAACTTTCGCCACCAGCAGCACTTTCAACCCACCTGCCCCCCCCGTCCGTCCTGCAACCAGGCGGTACTCTTGAACGCCCGCCGGGCGCTGGTAGGGTCGGACTTGTAAGGGAAAGGCCACGGAAAGGAGAACTCAGATGGCCAAGAAGAAACAAAAACCAGCGAAGTCCAGCAAGCAGGTTTACGCCGAACGGAAAGTGGCGGGGATTTGCGTTAGCTGCGCGAAGTTCAAGGCGGCGAAAGACAGCGTGGAATGCCCGATCTGCAAAGCCATGGCGAAAGCCTATGCAGCTTGCAAGAAGGCAAAGCGAGTGTGGGACCGGGCGAACTTCTTCCGATCGACGGCAGGCAAGGCAGCGCTGAAAGCGGCAGTCGAGGTCGCGCAGTGACCTACGTATAGGTTTCGACCCACGGGCCGCTCAGAAGTTTGGGCGGCTCGTTCCATCTCTAAACATGCCGGCGATTTCATTCTCAGTATTTGCTGAAGTCCACATCGTAGAACGGCTTGGGAGCGGGGCTGGGCTTCTTGTCTTCTTGCAGGCTTTCGTGGTTGGCCCAGTAGCCTCCGCCAAGTAAGACTGCGACGACTATCGAAAGGCTCGCCGTGGCTGTGTTTGACGCTGAATCAGTCGCCTGCACTGTGAAATTGAATGTGCCCGCCGCCGTTGGTGTGCCACTAATTACGCCGGTCGAGGCATTGAGAGACAATCCCGGTGGCAAGTTCCCTGAGACGATGGCCCAAGTGTACGGTGGTACACCGCCAGTAGCCGCAAGAGTCGCTGAATAAGATTGCACCTGCGAACCGTTCGGCAATCCCGTGGTTGTGATTACCACGACGCCTGTACTTGAGTAGAAGGTTGCAATACCGGACCCGATTACACTCGAGAAGTTTTGAGACGCTGTCGCTGTCAGAACGCCCGCGCCAGTAATTTCTGCACCCTCGCTGAATACGACGTGACCGCCGGAGGTTGTTTGCCCCGCAGTGTAGCCACTTCCCGGCGTCCACGTGACACCGGAACCAAAATTATCTGCGAACATTGCTAGCACAAAACTCTTGGCATGCGTTGTCGCACCGAAGGTCGATACAGTCCCATTCTCGCCGTTCGTGCCTTGATAATTTGAACCACTCTGCTCTGTTGTGTCGTAACCACCCGCCACTACAAAAATATGCAAGTGGATGGTGTCAGAAGTGCTCATGCCCACAGTAATGGTGATTGAGCCGTTAGCACCGGCCTTCGCGTAATACATTTCGAAGATGAACCCACTGGAAGGAATCTGGTCAAGCGCGTTGTTGTAGACATTCGAACCATCGCCGATGCTACTGATGTTATTGCCGCTGGTGAAAATTGCAGCGATGATGAGGTTCCCTTTGACAACGGGATTGTCGAACGTCACGTTGACAGTCGTGCCCGTTGCGACTCCGCTCTTTTGCTGGACTATGCCACTCATGATTTATTCCTTACCTGATTTTGCAAAACGCAGCGGCATCAGAATGTGCCGCGCGTGATTTCCACAAAATGTTCCGGTACTTACTGGGCGCTACACTTCAGGATGATCCCGGACGTACTTGCGTAGCCCTTCAATCTCTTTTTCCGTAAGCTCTGCAAGCACTTCGTCTTCGTATAGGACGGCGTAGCTCGGATGTTTTCCGGCAGCCACAGCCTTTGCCCGGCAGCGTTCCCGGATAAACGGAATCCGGAATACGGCACCAACACTGAGCCACGCTTCGTCGAACTCTGTATCTGCCGGGAGAATCCCCAGTTTCGCCATCCACAGCATTTCGAGGTCGGAGTCTGGCGATTCGCAGCAATAATTTGGCGTGTCGTTCTTCACAAGATGCGGGCTTCTGGTAATCATGATTTTTTGTTCTCCTGAAGGTAGGCTCCAAGACTTCCCGGCTTGAACTGAACCACTTCGCCGCCCGGAGCCGCCCGCTTCACTTTGTCGCGGGCATCCGGCGTCAATCCCAGTGTTTTTTGCAACGCCAAAAGCTGGCGCTCGCAGCTTGTGACTACGTCTAGCAATGGGTTGAGCACTTTCTTTTCGTGTGGCTCGCCGTGTGAGTCCACGATGGTCGTTGTGACTTCCAGCTCATCGCCAAGTTTCTGCTTGGCTGAGAGCCAGCGCGCAAAAATCTCTGAATAGATGAAGAGGACGCCGTAGTCCGCTGGAGTCAAGTGACCGCGCTGCTCGAGCAATGCGCAGGCGCGCTTGAATTCCGATCGAGCAACGGGCGACAAATGCCTCGGGTACTTCGGGCGCCCAGCCTTCACAGCGGAAGGCGCCAGGGGTTTCGTCTGCGGCTTCGTGCCATGCAGAAAATGTTCGGCTTCAGTCTTCGCTAGACGTGCCAAGGCAGACTCCTAGAAATTGGCGACTGCGAGCTACCGGGGAACCCGATAGCCCGCAGTCAATCCCAGTCGGCGGACATGGGAAGCTCGTTCAAAATTGTGAGGTAATTCCGCCTTGACTGATTTGCCAGCCGGAGTGTTTCTCCGGCATTTTTCCGTACAGTGTTACGGGGCGTTGGTTGACGCCTGCTGGCGAGCCGGTAACATACCCCGAAGGGGTGAGAGGTGAACCCAATGGTTACAGGCTACGTGATTCAAATTCGAGACGTTTACAGGTCGAAATTTACAGACCACGAGCAGGTTCGACGGCTCATGTTCGAGGACTTGCTCGAACTGGAAGTGACAGAGCTGATGGAACGCAGGTTGGAATGGCGGGGCGACTGGATTTCCACCGGAAAACTTCCGCTCATAGGCGGTCCGTCCGAGAGCGAATTGAGAGCAGATGGGCACCTTGCTGACGATGCCACATGTGAAGAGATTGAGTCGGCAATTCTTCGATTTTCACATCCAATTGACCGGCAAATCATCGACGATATTTGGTCGGCGATTGATGAGGCTATGCAGCTAATCCCGCGCTAATCTCCCCCGAACTCAAACAGAAGAAAACAGGAATCGCCCGGAATCACGTAGCCCTGGCGTAAGGAAATGAATTCTTTTTCAATCACGTCTGTGTCGGAATGATTCGACGGCGGTTTGCCAGGCACCTCGAAAACGAAAATCACACCCCCCTATGGGGTTGATCACACGCCATTGCTAACAAGGAACTTACTTCACACGCTGCCTTCGCGACCTCATCGCGACTTCTTCGCCCCGAAGCGCACAGGGCTAGACTCTAGGCGCTCTGTTTCCTGTCGACTTCACATCGGTTTCGTATCGATCTGGTGTCATTTTCGTGAGCTTTTGAGGGGTTTTCGTAGGGGTATTTGGCGGGTTTGGTCTCGTAGGGTCACCGGCTCTCGCGACACTGGCGAATCGGCTCCTGGCTCACAGGGCGATGGTTGTGGCGGTAGGTGTGAGGTTATCCGGTCGGTTGATCCGCAAGGGTCTCTCCCAAGAGGGCGAGTTTGTCCCTGTCGTGGTATCTCAGAGTTGACGCTGCTCGATAGCACTCCTCAGCGTGTTGCACCGCAAGCTTGGCGTCCTCTGGTCGAAACAGGTCTTGCGCTGACGCGAGCCACTCGGCCTCAAAGCCGTATTTCGCGGACAGATAGAACTGGCCCCAAAAGTTCATGAGCAGAAGCAGCCTCGGCAGCGGCACACTGTGATTCATGTATTGACCCGCCAGCTTCTCAAGAAGTCGCCTCTCGCTAATCTGTCGGGCGATCAGCTCAAACGGCTTCTTCTCGGCCAACTTGTGCGCCAGGGGATATTCGACACACAACAGCGACAGCACTGACTTGACCGAAAGCTCGATGCATTCCTGAGCCGCTTGGACAGCCTCAGAGAAGTGATACGACTTCACATGCTCTTGCGCCGCCTGAAGCTGATTCGAAGCCTTGTCGATCCAACCCTCGATTGTCTTGCGCTGGGTCTCACGCATTAGCGGGGTAGTCCTTCGCCTGTTCTCGGCCCATTCTGTCGAACTGCGAGCATACCGCCTTCTCACCAGCAACACCAAACAGGTCCTCCTGACGGCCCAGGGTTGACCATTGGAATTCCATTCACTGCCTTACCGCATCGCCGCAGAAAATGCGAGCGGTTTCGCTTTTTGTTCCGTATTGACTGTGCTGCCATTCTGGAGTATCCTTGCTAATACCGCGTAAGTTTGCCGCGTCTCACCTAAAGTGATTTCCCAACAGTACCCCAATTCTCAACGCTAAACGTGTAGGTATCCATGGAAACTGGCGTTACGTTGTGCGAGCAATGCCTCGCGCATCCGGCAAAAGACCGCTTCTGTAGTAACAAGTGTCGCCAAGCGGCTTATCGCAAAAGTCCCGCTTACAAGGCTTTACTCAAAACAAAGAAGGACCAACGGTTTGAGCGGAAACTCAAACGTTTTCGCGACAAATACGGTGCTCGATCTCTTGGTATCAACGGTTGGTCGGGACCGGTTGCTGGTTGGGTAGGTTAGCGTTGCGCGTTTGCCAGATTTGAAATAGGAGGAAGTAATGACCCCGATTGGACTGTTGTTGATTGAGATGGAAGCCGTAGCGTTGGCATGCGAGCACCTCAAAACGCGTTTGGGTTGTGACGATACCGAGGCTCGCCAGCTACTGGAAGAACTTTACAAGAGCGGCATGCCTTCTACATTCAAAGACGACCTGTCCGAGTTGCGGGTGCTTGCGATGGGAGAGGGAAGGTCTAATGCCCTTCCGTCCTGAACAGCTACCCTTCCTTAGCTACGTACAGAAAGTTCGCGAGATGAAACGCCAGTTCGACCGGGACCGGGGCGTTTACCCGTTGACGGTGCATGTGAGCGACGCGAGCGGTGAGCTTTTGATTGAAGAGACACTCGACTACGTGCATGTCCGGGTCGGGCGAGCTACTCGCGTTGTCGCCATTTACGAATGGGCACCTCCCGTCACAATTACGCTTCAGGGTAACGATGGAACGGAATGGTCAGCAACGCTTGACAGGGTGCAGGTAAACGACCAGCTACCTATCTTCACGGACGAGGATGTGGTGGGAACTTTTCTCGAACAAAAACGCAAGGTCACAATAGCAGTTGACAGCCACGTAGCTTGATGGTAATGTCTTGACACTGGCGTGCTCGTAGATAGACGCCTAACCACAGAAGCAACACTCCCGCTAGCCGTAGAACCACCCAACAGTAGAAGTCCTAACGATATGCCGCATTTTCTTCTGCGAAGGAGTGCGTCTTGGAGCTTACGCAATGACACGACCAGAACTATTTGACAAAAAGTGGGCGCGAGCAAAGGCCACCGCGCAGAAACAAACACACTACATGACGGACGAAGGAACGATTTTTGCCCGAATTCCACACGACGGGCCGGACGTGTGCCGTGATTGTGGGGTCACACCGGGGCAATTGCACGTCGGCGGAAACTACGCTACACCGGGCAGCCCGCCATTTGGCTATCCGTTGTGCTGTGTAGAGACGTGCCCTGCTTGTAAGGGGCAGGCACTCTCCTGCAATTGCGAACTGGCTCCAGCCAGGGTGGAGTTTCAGAAGCAAAAACCGTCGTAGAAAGGAACAGTTCATGGAGAAACCAGAATTGATGCGGGAGTTCGAAACGCTTGTTGACGACTTCATGCAAAAACGGCGGTGGGGTTTGATCGAAATCAGCTTCAGTGCCGGAGTGCCCGCTTTGATACGCACAGAAGAAACGAAGAAACTTCAGAATGCACAGGAGCAAAACCGTGCCCCAAGAAACCGCTACTAAAATCACAATCCAGCAAGTCCTTTCTGTCCTGCCACTAAAACGTGACGGTAAATATGAGTGTCCCGCCTGTGGTCTGTGGCATCTTGAGGTCACGGAGAAAAACGGCAAAGTTCTCGTCAACTGCTGGACTCCGAACTGCGCAAAGGGCAGCGCATACGCAGCTATCGTAGCCAAGCTCGGCAAGCTCAAACCACCAAAGGCATACGCCGGACCTGTTGGTCCCGGACTCACGCTCAAGGAGTACGCCGACGCGAAGAAACTTCCGGCTGACTGGCTCAAAGCTTGGTTTGAGATTTCTGACATCTCTTTCCACGGCGTGGCCGCCGTGAGTTTTCCCTACCTACTTGACGCTGGCAAACAGAAAGAAAATGGCGAACCGCTGTGGGCCGGCGGCAACGTAAAAATACGATGGGGCATGGGCCAGCACGACCGGCAATGGGTGAAAGGATCCAAGGCTTGTCTCTACGGTCAGGCTCAGTTGGCGACGTTTATAAAGGAATACGCCGACGAGCACAAACTTCTCAGACGCTTCTGCTTCATTGTTGAAGGTGAGAGCGACACACAAACGTTGTTGCACAATGGCTGGCCGGTGCTAGGCGTATCGGGCACCGAAGCATGGAAGAAAGAGGACGCCGAAAACCCGTTACTGCGCGACAAAACACTCTTCGTTGTACAGGAACCGGGAACCGCAGCCGAAAGACTGGTCAAGAAAATTGCAGACAGCTTCCCCGTTGGTAGGGTTTACGCCGTCACGCTTCCTGCTAAGGATGCGAGTGAACTCTGGCTACAACTGTGGGAAGAGCAATGCATTGATGAGGAACTGGTCGGTGACAGTTTTCATGAAAAGATTTATAAAGCACTGGACTCATCCATCCTTGTGACACCGTCTGGAGCGCCAGCGCCAAAGCCTCAGTGGGAAATCGAAACGGTCTCTGCCGATAAGGTTGAGCCAAAAGTTTTCGAATGGCTCTGGGAAGACCGAGTTCCGCTCAACAAGTTCACGCTGTTCTTTGGCTTACCCGGACAAGGAAAGTCAACTGTAGCCGCCGACGTTGCTGCTCGCCTGACCAGTGGCTCCGCCTTCCCCGACCGTAAGAATGTGCTGCCGCCAAGCGATGTTCTCATGCTCATCGCAGAGGACGAACTTGACGACACGGTTGTTCCCCGCCTGATGGCAGCAAAAGCAGATAGGTCACGGATCCACTTTGTGATGATGACGAGCCTTACAGAAAATGCGAAGCGAAGCGAACGCCGCGTCGCCCTAGACAATGACTTGAAAGCCATTGAGAGGAAGCTCGCAAAAATGCCTGATGTTCGGCTGCTTGTGATTGACCCGGTTAGCTCCTACCTTGGCAAAGTCAACCCAAACAAAAGCCCTGAGGTCCGTCCCCTGCTCGAAGGGTTAAAAGACCTTGCCAAAAGGATGAATGTGACGGTGATCGGCATCGCTCACTTCAACAAGAATGCCGACCAGGAAAGTATTCACAGGATCAGTGGAGCGGGAGCTTGGGGTGAGGTTCCCCGTTCCCTGTGGGGTTTTGTCCCAAAACCTCTTGATGAAGAAAACGTGAAGCAAGAAGACCTAGACGAGCCGCTGAGTTTAATGCTCAATGCCAAGCTGAACAATACGTCTGCTCTCAAGCGGCAAGGGTTGACGTACCGGATTACCGAGGCAAACCTTCCGATAGGCGACAGGTTCACTCGAACTTCACAGATAACGTGGCTCGGGAAAGCCACTGAGACATTAAGCGGCGTGATGGAAGCGTCAAAGGCAGGACACGGCATGAAGCCAGTCAAAACAGAGGCGGCAATGACTTGGCTGAAAGAATATCTAGGCGATGGTCACCGCGCATCCGACGACGTGTTTTCCGATGGCGAAAAAGCTGGGCATAAGAAGGACACGCTGTACGAAGCGAAGAAGCGGCTGAATGTGGTCGCCCGTAAGGCTGGCGGTAGCTTTTATTGGAGCATGCCAGCAGAGGTGAGTACACAACTACCCTAAGACCCCTAAGAACCCTAAGAACCCTGAGGACCCTAAGTAAGTTACTTCGGGCTCTTCGGGTCCTTCGGGTTCTTCCGGTACTCAGGGTTCTTCGGAATAAAATCTCGGTGCTCCCGGCCCCTCAAAGCTGTGAGCGCCAACCCGACGGGATGGCTAAGTGTCCGGCCCGGCGGGGCGGGGCTTGGCTCAAGTATTCCAAGCGATCAACAACCACAAATTCCAACTAAGGGATTTGTGTGCCGCAAATTGAAGCGTTGTGCCCCGGTACCCCGGCGTCGTATAACCCTGTCGCGACCCCGACAAGGCGGAGGAGAGGTCCTTCGTTGTCGAGGAGAAGTGGACAGGCAGGTAGTGTGTTCCAACGCAGCAAACCATGGAACCCCACCGCGCCAACATACGGGAAGTTTTGGATTGATGTCCCGGGTGGGGTTCGAAGACAGAAAACGGTAGCACTGGGACCGTGCGCCACACGCACGATTGCACGCCAGCGGCTCCGTGAATACATCGAACAAGCTGGGGTAAACAGCAAGCAGACTTTTCATGAGACCACTGCCCCGGCTACTACCTTCAAACAACAATCAGAGCGGTGGCTGGATTTACTCGCCACCCGTACACGCAAGCCCGTCAAGCCCGCCACGGATTGCAGGATGGCGACAAGCCCTTCACGCATGGTTGCTCCCAAACATCGGCGTCAAGTTGCTCGCTGAGGTTTCCAACGGAGTGCTGCGCGAACTGGTCGGGAAGATGACGGCAGCCGGACTCTCCCCAAAAACAATCGTCAACTACACGCAGGTCGTAAAGCTCGTCGTCGGATCTGCGGTGAACGAAAACGGCGACCAAATTTACCCTCGCGTGTGGAACCACGATTTCGTTGGAGTGCCCATCGTAGACAAAAATAAGCAGCACAGACCTACCTTGACGCAGACCGAGTTGGAAGAAGTTCTCACCAGTGTAAAGGACCGCTACCGTGTCCTTTTCGCTTTGCTCGCCGGGACGGGACTCCGCATCGGCGAAGCACTCGGCTTGAAGACGACTGACTTTGGACCCGAATGCCGCATCCTTCATGTAAACCGAAGTGTGTGGCACGGACGGGAGCAGTCGCCCAAGACGTCAAATGCAATTCGCGTCGTAGACATACCGGAACCTTTGGCATGGATGCTTCGCGAGTTCGTAGCCGACAAACAGGGCTACCTCTTCGCGACGGCGAACGGGACGCCCTTTCAACCACGCAATGTTCTGCGAGTCCTGCATGCAACTGGCAAGCGCGTGGGCTTCCATGCCTTTCGCCGTTTTCGTACAGCCGTGTTGCGCAAGGCGCAAATACCGGAGAACCTCATCGGCATGTGGCTCGGGCACGGACAAAACTTGACGGACAGGTACGCTGCGCAGTTGCGAGATGATGTGGCGTATCGCGGCGAGTGGTGCAAACGTGCAGGGCTAGGCTTTTCAGTGGTTACATTGTTACACAGCAAAGTTGTTTCGATTGGCGAAGCGAAAGTAGCGTAAACGTGTTGAGGGCTAAGGGTTTTGAAGTGGTCGGGGCGAAAGGATTTGAACCTTCGACCTCCTGGTCCCGAACCAGGCGCGCTAGCCAGGCTGCGCTACGCCCCGACGGCCACGCGGATACGGCAAACTACGCGGGAGTTACAGCTTAACATAGGGGACTGTCGGCGCGGAACGGCGATTCGTGCTGAAGATAAAGATTAAGGACACGCGCCAAGAAAGAAGCCGCCGGGAACCGTTCGTTCCCGGCGGCTGGTTTGTGGCACAAACTATTGATCGACAGACTAGAACTCGTAGCGCAGCGCGAACTGCATTACGCGGGGATTGGTTAGCAGGCCGCTGTAGTTACCAAACGAGCCCGAGTCGATTGAAGTTGTGGCGCTCTGAACATCAAAGCGGGTCAGGTTGAGAACATTGAAGACCTCCCAGCGGAACTGCAGACTGTGGGATTCCTTCCAGGGCATTTTCCAACGCTTGCTCAGGCCCAGGTCGAATCCGGCAAAACCGTCGCCCCGAACGTTGTTGCGAATACCGCTATCTCCGGGGAGGTTCTTTATAAAGGCTCCGACCCCGTTCGGTCCTTGAGGATTTGGGAACAGATTCACGGAGCCCGCCGGGAGTCCCTTCGGATCTTTTGTCAGCCCGGTGACAAATTATGTGATATCGGCGCCGGTTGCTTGAGCGAAGGCAATCGTGAAGAGCGGTTTGGCTTTGAATCAGTAGGGCTTATTCAGTGTGGTTTCAACCTAATCTGAGGAGGCGGGCTTCGGTGATGGCGCGGATTTTCTTGATGGGCTCAAGGATGGAAGGGGATACGGTGCCGTCGAGGCGGACGAGGGCTACGGCCTCGGCGCCTACTGCGGCTTGGCGACGGCCGAGGGCGAAGGTCGCAATGTTGACCCCAAGCTGACCCAGGGTCGAGCCTACTTGGCCGATCACGCCGGGTTCGTCGCGGTTGCGGAGGTACAGAATCGTGCCTTCGAGCTGCGACTCCACTGGTATCCCGTTTATTTGCAATACGCGAGGAGAGCCGTCGTGCAGAACTGTGCCTTCCACGGTGAATTCGGCAGCTGGAGCTGAGGCGGTTTTGTCCGGGAGGACAGAGACTTCGAGGGTGTTGGGGAAGCCGTGCTCGCGGCGGCGGGTTTCCTCTTCGACTGTGAGGTGGCGTGCCGCAGCCACCTGCGGGGCGTTGACGACGTTCACTTTTTCGTCCAGCACCGCATTTAGCAGGCCGGTAAGTACTGCGCTGCGAAGCAGATGCGTGCCGACCTCGGCAACTTCGCCGGCGTAGCGGATACGAATGCGGGCTGGGCGCGATTGCGCAGCTTGCGCTACGAAGGAACCGAGGCGCTCCGCTAACGCCACATAGGGCCGCCCGCGACGGTATTGGTCGGGGGAGAGGGCCGGGAGGTTCACCGCGTTGCGGATAATGCCTTCGGCGAGGTAGTCACGGACTTGCACCGCGACCTGCGTGCCGACTTCTTCCTGCGCTTCGGTGGTGGAACCGGCGACGTGAGGGGTGGCGATCACGTTGGGCAGAGCGGTTAAGGGTGAATTCTTGGGAGGCTCTTCGACAAAGACGTCGAGAGCGGCACCGGCGAGCTTGCCGGTTTTCAGGGCTTCGGCCAGGGCGGATTCGTCGATCAGTTCGCCGCGAGCGGCGTTGATCAAGCGCGCGCCGTTCTTCATCTGGGCCAAAGTGGTCGCGTTGATTAAGTTTTGGGTGGCGGGGCTCAGCGCGGTGTGCAGGGAGACGAAATCGCTTTCCGCGAGCAGGCGCTCGAGCGGAACCAATTCGACTTGCACTTCGCGGGCAGCGGCTTCACTGATGTACGGGTCATAGCCGAGCACGCGCATGTCGAACGCTTCGGCGCGGACGGCGACTTCGCTGCCGATACGCCCTAGCCCGATTAGGCCCAGCGTCTTGCCGCGGACTTCCGTTCCCGCGGCGCTGGATTTCTCCCAGCGGCCTTCGTGGATGGCCTTGTCGTGGCGCGGCACTTGCCTGGCCAGGGCGAGCAGCAGCGCGAAAGTGTGTTCCGCGACGCTGACGGCGTTGCCGCCGGGCGTGCTCATGACCAGGACGCCACGGCGGGTGGCTTCTTCGAGGTCGATATTGTCTACGCCGACCCCAGCGCGGCCAACCACGCGGAGGTGCGGCGCTTTCTCCATCAGCTCCGGCGTTACTTTGGTTGCGCTGCGCACGATGAGGGCATCCGCGTCGGCGATTTCCGCGTTGAGGGTGTCCTTGGTGGTCAGGACGATATTCCAGGCGGCGGTGCGCAGGAGTTCCACGCCGCGTTCGCTGATTTTGTCTGCAACGATGACTTTCATCGGGCCTCGTCGTGATTTTTCTTGCAGGTGCTGCGTCGCTGGCGCGCGGAAGCCGCTGCGAGCAAGAGAATAACGGTAGCGGCGGCGTCGCGCGGTGTCAAATCGGCGGCTTGCGTGCGCTGCGGGGTTGGCAAGCGACGGCTCTGTAGAGAGCACCGGCTAAAGCCTGTGCTACTGAAGCGTGGCCTACTTGGCGGACTGCTCGATGGGAGCGGCCCAGTGCGAGAGGTGATTCAGGGACTTGGTGTCGGTGGGGTCGAGATGGAGCGGCGTGATGGAGACGGCGCCGGAGAAAATCGCAGCGTAGTCCGTGTCGGGTGCAACGTCTTTGTCGATGCGCTGCTCGAAAAGCCAGTAGTAGGTGCGGCCGCGGGGATCTTTTCCTTCGCTTAGCTGATTGCGGGTGATTTTTTTGGACTGGCGCGTGAATTTTACGCCGCCGGTCCAGGGCTCGGGCACGTTTACGTTGAGCAAGACCTGATCCGGCAAGCCTTCTTTCAGAATTAACTCGGCCGTGGAACGAGCGATGCGGGCGGCGGTGTCAAATT
>Ga0307475_10000864_pt1 | contig 18098 bp, 12 predicted proteins | sample atmos_gasesECM1C_FD_203317 | JGI IMG/M metagenome (GOLD analysis project Ga0307475, IMG submission 203317) | Hardwood forest soil microbial communities from Morgan-Monroe State Forest, Indiana, United States - atmos_gasesECM1C_515 | ecosystem: Environmental > Terrestrial > Soil > Temperate... | reverse complement strand
CGATCGCGCGCAGCATGCCGCCGAGAGCGTCAATCTTGGCGATGTATTCTTCGGACCCGCGCTCGATTTCGCCCGTGAGATGCTCGATCGCATAGGAGCCGGCGACCGGGTCGATGGTGTTGGTGACGCCCGTTTCCTCGGCAATGATCTGCTGGGTCCGGAGAGCGATGAGAGCGGAGTCTTCGCTCGGTAATGCGAGCGCTTCGTCCAGCGAGTTTGTATGCAAGGACTGGCAGCCCCCGAGAACGGCGGCGAGGGCTTGAATCGCCACACGAATGATATTGTTTTCGGGCTGTTGGGCGGTGAGCGAGGAACCGGCGGTCTGCGCATGGAAGCGCAACAGCAGAGAGCGCGGATCCTTTGCGTGGAAGCGGTCGCGCATAATTTTGGCCCACAGGCGGCGCGCGGCGCGGTACTTGGCAATTTCTTCGAGAAGATCGTTGTGGGCGTTGAAGAAAAAAGAGAGTTGCGGTGCGAATTGGTCGACGGCGAGCCCGGCGTCCAGAGCGGCCTCGACGTAAGCGATGCCGTCGGCGAACGTGAAGGCGACTTCCTGGACGGCGGTCGAACCCGCTTCGCGGATGTGGTAGCCGGAGATGGAGATGGTGTTCCAGCGGGGGAGCTCGTCGCGGCACCAGGCGAAAATGTCGGTGACGATGCGCATGGCGGGACGCACCGGATAGATATACGTGCCGCGGGCGATGTATTCCTTGAGGATGTCGTTTTGCACCGTCCCGGAGAGTTTTTGGAGACTGGCGCCTTGCTTTTTTGCTACCGCAACGTAGAGGCAGAGAAGGATAGCGGCGGTCGCATTGATGGTCATGGAGGTCGAGACGTTCTCGAGAGGGATGCCGTCGAACAGTGTCTCCATGTCTTCGAGCGAATCGATGGCCACGCCGACTTTGCCGACTTCGCCGAGGGCTAGAGGATGGTCGGAGTCGAGGCCGATTTGCGTGGGCAGGTCGAAAGCGACGGAAAGGCCGGCCTGGCCCTTGCCGAGAAGATAGCGATAGCGCCGGTTGGATTCGACCGCCGTGCCGAAACCGGCGTACTGGCGCATGGTCCAGAAGCGGCCGCGGTACATGGTGGGATAAATGCCGCGCGTGTAGGGAAATTCGCCGGGATAGCCGAGGGCCGCGTCGGGATCCCAGGAGCCAAGACTTTCCCGGGTGTAGAGAGGATCGAGAGGCAAGCCGGAGAGCGTTGTGAATCTTTGTTTGCGCTCGGCGGGGGGCGCGGATTTGTTCTTGGCGTCAGACATTGGTTCCTGGAAAATCGAAATTCGACAAACGGCGCGAAGCGGCAGCCGCTATGGCTTCCGCGCGTAGCGGAAGGAAGTCACCGCAAAAAACACCAGCAAGGCGGCCATCGAGACCGCCACGGCGATAAGCCAGCGCGAGGCGTCGCGGGTCCAGGCGCGAAAGGCGGCGTTCAGCCAGCCCAGCGCCAGAACGGCAAAAACCGCGCCCACCACCTCGTGAAAAAGCTGTCGCAGCACGCGCCACAGACGGCGGAAGCCGCCCTGCGGGCGGGAAGCACTAGGCGCGTTCGCCGTGGTCGACATAAAAGCATCTTAACGCAAAACCGCCGGCCGAGCCGAAGGCGATCCAGGCGATGCCGTAGGACGTTTTGGTAAGCCCACCTAGCGGAATTGCCCTATGGACGGATTGGAGACAACGCGAGGAAGCTCTCTTGTATCCAAGGAAGCGTCAGCCTAGAATGGCAGTGGAAGTACGGGAGAGTTCCCCTTGCAACTCGACGATCACCTGAAGAACTTGCTCCGTGAATTGGGACACGCGATCAACGACACGGTCTCCGAGTCCGACCGCATCACCGGCGCTATTGCCGGGGTGCGCGCGCACGGCTACGACATTGTCCTGAAACTGGACGCCACGATCGGGCTAGCCAAGCGCGACGGCACCGGGGCGGAAGATTCAAAATTGACCACCCAGGACCGGCGCTTCCTCGAATCGCTGCGGATCCAAGTGGACCAAGAATCGCTTGCCGAAGAAGCGGAGAAGAAGCCGGTGGCCCGGCTGACCATGACCCCGCAGGACGTGCGGTTTCTGAAGTCGCTGCGGATTGCCACGGACGACGCCGAATGAACAGTCTTGCCAAAGCCGCCGCGCTCGCGCTGCCTGCAGCATTCCTGGCGGCAGCCGTTTCTTGCCCGCCTGCCGCGGCGCAGGCTCCGGTAGTGCCCATCGTCGTAGACACGGCGGTGCCGTTGGTAGTGAATGCGGTGAAGCCAAAGCCCAAAGCAAATGGGCTGGCGAAATTTGAAGGCTTCGTGGTGCACGCGAACATCGCGCAAATCACCGCGCGCGCCAAGGGAAGCGACCTGACCATCCTGACTTTCCCCCTGTCGCAGCAAGCCTCGCAGAAAATGCAGCAAATCGTGGACAAGGGCGGCTATCAGTACGGCGACAAAGTGACAATTTATTACGACCCCACCACGATGCAAGCGATAAAGTTCAAAGGGAAAGCCTCGAAGGCCATTTGATTTTCTTGAGGCGGCCCATGCTGCGCCTCCCTGCGGTTGCCGGACGCTTTTATCCCTCCGATCCGAAAGAACTCACTTCTCTCGTTCGTGAATATTCCGGGCCTGATGCGCGCGAACAGGCTGTTCTCGTAAAAGCGTGTCTCGTGCCGCACGCGGGATACGTGTACTCGGGCCATGTCGCCGGGGCCGTGTTTGCGCGCGTGGCGTTGCCGCGGAGGATCATCGTTCTCGGCGTGCGGCATTATCCGCACGGCCAACCGCTGGCGATGCTATCGAGCGGCGCGTGGCGGACGCCGCTCGGGGAGGCGCCGATCGATGAAGCGCTGGCCGAGGAACTCGGACGAGAATGCCCGCTGCTCTCGGAAGACAGCGTGGCCCACAGCACGGAGCACTCGCTCGAAGTGCAGCTGCCGTTTCTGCAGGTGCTCGTGCCGGGATTCTCGTTTGTGCCCGTGGCGCTCGGAACGGTGCAGTTCGAATCGCTGGTGAACGTGGGCGAAGCGATGGGGCGGGTGCTCAGGAATGCAAGGGAAGACATATTGCTATTGACGACTTCGGATCTGAATCACTACGAGGACGACCGGACCACGCGAGTCAAGGATCGCAAAGCCATTGACCGACTGCTGGGGCTCGATCCGCGAGGACTTTACGAAACTTGCCGCACCGAGGAGATTTCCATGTGCGGGCTTGGCCCGGCAGTGGCCATGCTGACAGCGTTGCATGAGCTGGGCGCAAGGAAGTCAGAATTGGTGAAATACGCAACTTCGGCCGATGTCTCCGGCGATCGCAGCCAGGTCGTCGGCTACGCAGGAATGATTTTCTCCTAAGAGCGGTTCGCCTGCCGTGAAGCTGGTCGCCCACTCAGAACAAAAATAAGAACATTTCTACGGACGGCCGTGCGAGCCACCGCCCGAACTGCTCGAAGAGCTTGGGCTGCCAGAGCTCGAGACTGAGCCTGCGCTTGAGGAGTGTGAAGAACCGCCACCGTACGAGCCGGAACCCGAAGAATGAGAACCGGACGAATACCATCCGGAAGAGTAGCCGGAATTGCGTCCTCCGCCGGAACCGGTCGATCCGTACGCCCCTCGATACGAAGCGACAGCTTCGCTGTGAGCGAACGATTTTGCGTAAACCACGGAGTGGCCGTCGGCAAAGCTCCCGATCTTGCCATGGGAGTCGATGCCGCCCACAGCGACTTCCTGGGATTTTCCCCGCGCAGCCGCGTTGAGCCGTTTTCAAATTCAACTTCTGCGCGGCCGTTGCCTGTGGCGAGACTTGCCATTCGAAATGCGGACATCCCCCTCGACCGACGCCATCGAAACTTCACGGTCTTCGCGGCCTTTCGACTCCAGGGCTTGAGGCGCGATCGAAACGAGCAAGCTCGGAAGAACAGCGAGAAAAGGAATCCGGGGAGAGAATTTCATTGGGCACCTCCGGCGCGGTGTTGGCACCCAAATTTAGGACGCAGTCGCTCCGCTAGCGGTTTCGTAATTCTTGAATAAATGCTATGAGAGCATACGACTCAGTTGGACAACCAGGCCCGAGCCCTATAGCTTGGGGCGCGTAAACAGAACTCTCAGTGCGGGTGGCCGCCGCCCGAAGACGCGTGCGAGGCCGGTGCGGGCGCCGGCGCCGGCGCGGAATGCACGGAGCCCCCGCTCGCACTGGAGCCACCCCATCCGCCCCAGGAGCTGTGCGACCCGCCGACAGAGCTGCGCTCGCCACCGCCCGAGTAGCGCGGTACGGGAGGCGGGACGCTATTGCGCGGTGGAGCAACAGTGTTGCGAGCAGTCGCGCGGGGCACGCTATCCACGTTGTTGCGGCCCTCGCGAGCCGCAGAGGGCACTCGTTCCCGCTCGGCGATGCTCTGTTTTGCATCGCGCGAAGCGGAGCCCGGGAGGTTATTCGAATTTACGTAACGGTGCTCTTTGGGATCGTAGATGGAAGAGCCTTTGCCCGTCGAGACGATACGCGTGCCGGAGGCGCTTTCAAGCACGGTTCTCGATACGCGCTCAGGGGCCGGGGAAGGGACGAGGCCACTGTTGAAAGCGTCTTTGGGCGGGGACTTCAAGGTTTGCCATTTCTCCCCGGGCTCGGAAGCGATCACCCGCCGCCCCGTGAGATCGCTCGATCCGGTCGGCGAAAGAATTCCATGATCCAGGTTCAGGGGAGTCTTGCCCTTCGCGTCCAGCGGATGCATCGGAACGATCCCGAGCGTGTTGTTGTTGCGAACAAAAACCGCAGTTACGGGACGATAGACGGGCCGCGGCCCGTGGACCCTCGGCGGAAAGCGCCTGATGGGAAGGCCCGAAGAACCACCGGGGTAGTAGCCAAACAGCAAAGGCGGCGAGTAGAACCAGCCTCCGCAGCCAGAGTCAAACAGCCAGCCCCCGTAGTGATAGGGAGCCCAGCCCCAGGGCTGGAAGCTCGTCCAAGTCCAGCCGAAGGTGGGGTCCGAAATCCATTGTCCATCACTAAAGGGCGACCAGCCGTAGCCCACACCGAAGGGTCGCCAGCCATAACCATAGGCTCCACAATTAAACCAAGAACCGTAGGAATAAAGGCTGCCGAACCCCGCGGCGTAATACGGGGAACTGGTGTATTGCATGGTCGCCGCGGTGGCGTTCGAAACCGTGTCGATCTGGCCGGAGACCCAGCGGTCAAATTCGTCTGGCTCGGGGGCGCGGCCAATATTCACTGAACTTACGTCACCCGCCTTCATCAAAAGCGACTGGCCTTTTTCAAGCCGCGTGGTTTCTTCCTGGTGCAGGACGTTGACGTGGCCCGAGATGTCTTCGACGTTGCTGCCGTCGTCAAAATTATCGAGACGGAAGGTGGCGCGGACGCCGGCCTCGACGGTGAAGTCGCCGCCGGTCACGCTGAAATAATCGCCCTCCAAAGGATTCACGTGAAAGGAGGCGCTACCCTGGCGCAAAACCAGGCGCGTGATGAAAGCGCCGTCTTTCAGAGAGAGATCATAAAACTCGAGAACCGTGTTTTCCTTCAGGAAAGCCACCGTGCCATTCTCGAACTCGACTTCGGCGCGGCCGTTGTCCGTCGCGAGAACGTAGCCCTGGCGAATGGGCAGGTTCAATTGAGCCGCGTTCCAGTCAGCGCCCGAGTCCGTCAGAGGGTCGCCATGCGCTTTCGTCGCAAAGCGCACGTCCCCGCTGACCACGCTGAGCCGGATGATGCGGGCATGGCTCGAGTCGGCGGAAGCGGACGGCACACTAAGGAACAGCGCCGCCAGGAGAACCAAAAGCAAAAAGGGAAGCAGTCTTCGGAGAGTCATAGAGTTACCCCCATCCCGGGGACACTGCCTAAACATTAGACGGCAGGGGCCCAGGTCCCGTTGCACCCGCCACGCTGCCTAAAGGGATAGTCTCGCCGGGCGCTGGCGGCGTCAAGTGGGCCTAGTCTTGGCCTAGACTGGCCTAGCCCGCAGGGGGATTCGATGAAAGGCGGTTTCGAGCGTCGCGAGAAACCGGAACGCCGGGCATCCCGGACTTGCCAGATTCGTTTCTTGACACTGTGAAGGCGAAACGTTAGTTTCCCGAACGGGGGATATCCAGTTCGTCCGCATGGTGTTCTCGGAAAGTGTCCGCATTTCCTGTGGAAGGGCGCCTTAAACATTTGAGTTGCTCACCCTTGCGGGGCGGCGGAGTCCCATCGCTAGGGGGTGTTATGCGAATCGTTTATCGAGTGTTAGCCACCGCGGCATTGCTGATCGCTTCGTTGTGTGCCCGATGCGCGTATGGCCAAGGCGGCGCGACGGGCGCCATCAGCGGCGCGGTGGTGGACTCGAGCGGCGGGTCGGTGGCCGGAGCGGATGTGCAAATCATCGATGCACGCACCGAAGTGCTGGTGCGGAAACTGCCTACGAACTCGGACGGTTCTTTTGTTGTGCCGTTGCTGCCTCCCGGTACTTACTCCGTGGTGGTGAACAAATCCGGATTCTCCCAGGCCAAGGCGGACGGCCTCGAAGTGCGCGTCACGGAAACCACCAAGGTGACGATTACGCTGAAGCCGGGAGCGGTCAGCGAAAAGGTGGAGATTTCGGCGCAAGTGACTACCGTTGACACCACCAGCGCCGCGACCGGCCAGTCGCTCGGCACGGACACGGTCCGCGAGCTGCCGCTCGCCACGCAGAACTATCAACAACTGCTCACGCTTTCGACCGGCGCGCAAAGTGAATTGAACGCCGCCGCGCAACTGGGCCGGGGCAGCGTGAAACTGTTCGTGAACGGGCAGCGCGAGGACAACAACAACTTCCTGATCGAAGGCATCAGCGCGACCGACTACAACGTGGCCCAGGCGACCTATGTACCGCTGCCGAATCCCGATGTCCTCCAGGAATTCAAAGTACAGACGTCTCTGTATGACGCGAGCCAGGGCCGTAACGGCGGGGGAAACGTCAACGCCATCTTGAAGTCCGGCACGAAACAGCTGCACGGGGACGTGTACGAGTTTTTCCGCAACGATGTGCTGAACGCCAATGAGTTTTTCCTGAACCGGCAGCGGGAGCCGCGGCCAGCGGTGAAACAGAACATCTTTGGCGGGAGCCTGGGCGGACCGGTGGTCCGGGAGAACTACGGCTTTTTCTTCGTGAACTACCAGGGCACCCGGCAGCGCAGCGGACTCTCCCCGGGCACCTTCATCAGCACAAACATTCCCTATATCCCGGCGGCGGATCGCGCGTCGGCGACCACGCTCGAAGCCGATTGCGGCGTGCCCAGCATTGATCCGGTCGTGTTTCAACTGCTCAATGCCAAGAAGGATCAATTCGGCGGCAGCGCCGGGGGGTACCTGTTCCCGGCTCCCACCAACGTTCCCGCAGGCGCCAAACTCTGCGATCCCGCAAACCCCGTGCCCTTTGTGGTCAGCCGTCCGGGAAAATATACCGACGACCAATTCACGGCGAATTGGGACCGCGAGTTCCGCCAAGGTGCGGACAAGCTTTCGGCGCGGTTCTTTTTCTCCGATTCGGAGAGCTTTCTTCCGTTCGGCGCCGGGGACCTTCAGGAGTCCTTGGGCAGCACGCTGGCCAGCAGCATCAGTTCCGCGTCTCTGAACTTTCCCTTCGATACCCCCGTGCATGCGCGCTTCTTCAATGTCACGGAAACCCACCTGTTTCGGCCGACGCTGGTGAACGAACTGCGTTTCGGCTTCGTGCACATTCACGACGACCTCAATAACGCCCCCCCGGTGACGGCGAGCGACCTCGGGATCGACCGGCCCACCAACAGCGTAACCTCCTCCATTTACAAGTTTGTGCTGGCCAGCTCCGGCTTCGAGGTCGGCCCGGCGCCCTTCGCCGACCAGCATCAGACCCAGAACAACTACAACTTCGTGGACACGGTGAGTTGGGTGAAAGGGAAGCACGTGCTGCGCTTCGGCGGGGAATACACGCGCGTGGATCTCGACAAGCTCTTTCCCCAGGTGTTCAACGGCGAAATCTTCTTTACCAATACTACCGACGGACACAGCGATTTCCAGAACTTTCTCCTGGGTTCGCCGCAATTCAGTTTCGGGGGCGGCGGCGTTTTCAACCACGAGTACCGCACCAACAATTACGGCCTTTTTGCACAAGATGACTGGAAGATTCGCCCCGACCTGACCTTGAACCTCGGACTGCGCACGGAAATCTTTGGCGGGTTCTACGACAACTTGTGCCACATCGGAAACTTGGACCCGTCGCTCGCCACCCAGGGCCAATACCCGTTTGTCTACCCGTCGTGTGTGACGAAACTGCCGGCTCTGGGACTCAGCTCGAGCGCCAACCGGACGACGTACAACAACAATTACTCGAGCAATCTTGGGCCGCGCGTCGGTTTGGCTTACGACCTATTGGGACATCACTCGACCACCATCCGCGCGGGCTTCGGAATTTATTATGTTCGCGAAGACGTGGGCACGGTGGACCAGCTTTCCTTCCAGGCGCCCTTCCTGCCGGTGGCCTTTGGGGGCGGCCCGCCCAATTGTCTAGGACTGTTCTTCTCTGAGGCCGCGCCACCGTCGACCGGCCCATTGAGCCGCTGCCCCAACCCGAATCCGAACGGGCTCCCGCAAGCGGGAACGCTCGACCCAACCTTTGTGCCCTGCCTCGCCCTTTTCCAAGGCTTTCCGGGAGGGGACACGAATCAAGCGGCAAATTACGGACCCGCTTCGGGAAAAGCCTGCCCCGGACCGCTTTTGTCGACCAACATTTTTGGGCTCGAGGTGCCGCGGCACTTCGTGGTGCCCAGCACCCAGCAATGGAACCTGACCGTGCAACACGCGCTCGGAAAACAGTGGCTGCTCGAAGTGGGCTATGTGGGCACACACGCCGTGCATCTGCGCGAGACCCGCGACAGCTTGCAATCCGAGCGCGCCTCGGTGGCGAACCCGGTTGTCGTTTCCGGGTCCAACTGCGACGGCTCAGTTGTGGGCCCTAGCGCGACCTGCTCCATCACGACGAACACCTTTAACAATGCTGTCGCCCGTTCGCGCGCGCAGGGCATCAACGGCTACGCCGGATTTCAACTGTTTGCCAACGATGCCTACTCGCACTACCATTCGCTGCAAACTTCGCTTACGCGCCGCTGGAACGCCGGGTATTTTCAAGGGGCCTATACGTTTTCGAAATCCACCGACGCGACTTCTTCGGGGAACACCGCGTTCAACACCGCCTTCAACGACGAATCGACGCTCGCCGCTTCGCGCGGGCTCTCCGACTTTGACCGTCCGCACCGCCTGAGCGTCAGCTACCGCTACGACTTGCCTTTCTATCAAGGCGCCACGGGCTGGTCGGAAAAGCTGCTGGGCGGCTGGGCGGTGAGCGGCATCACCATCTTCCAGTCGGGCACGCCGTTCTCGGTGACCGATTCCGGTGCGGGCACCGCCTTCCTCGGCGCGGGCTTTACCCCAGGCACACTTTCCGGAAGCCTGGCGAGCGGGAGCACGCTCGGGAACACGGCGACGACCGGCGACATCCACAAGAGAATCGACGGCTATCTGAACTTAACCGCCTTCTCAACCGCGCCCCAGCTCTATCCGGTCCAGTGCCTCGCCGACGCGAACTTCTGCACCACGGACTTCGGCAATCTTGGCCGAAACGTGTTCCGCGGCCCTCACCAGCAGAATTGGGATTTCTCGTTCATCAAGAATCTGAAACTGACCGAGCGGCAGAGCTTGCGCTTCACCATCGACTTTTTCAACATCTGGAATCACGCCAATTTCGGAAATCCCACGGTGAACGACGTCGAAACGATTTTCTGCTCGCCCGGGGTGAACGGTTGCCCGGCGAGCGGCATCAACCCCAGCACGCCGTTCGGCAAGATCACCAGCACCGTGGGGACGCCACGATTGATTCAGCTTTCGCTGCGCTACGCGTTCTAAGGCGCCAAATGGTCTTTCCGAGGGGCGCGGCGGCGGGGTTAGCTGTAGAATTTTCCCGCGTCGAAGCGGGGCGTGAACTTCGAAGCGACCGCTCGAGGAAGTGATACGATTCGACCGATGACCCGGCTAGCATCGCGCATTTTGCAATTGCATGGAGAAGGCGCGCTGGCCGTGTATGCGCGAGCGAAGGAGCTCGAACGTTCGGGGCGTTCGGTCATTCATTTGGAACTGGGGGAGCCGGATTTTCATCCCGCCGCGCCCGTAGTGGACGCCGTGCGGGCGGCGGTGGCGGCGGGGCGCGACCGCTACTGCGCGACGCGCGGCCTGCCCGCCTTGCGCCAAGCCATCGCCGATTATTTGAAGCGCACGCGCCGGCTCGACGTCGCCGCCGAACAAGTGCTTGTCGCCCCGGGCTGCAAGATGGCCCTTTCTCTCGCGATGATGGCCCTCGTCGAGCCGGACGACGAAGTGCTTTATCCCGATCCGGGCTTCCCGATTTATCCCTCGTTCACGCACGGCCTGGGGGCGAAGGCCGTGCCTTTCGGCTTGCAAGAGAAGAACCAGTTTCAGCCGGATTTGGAAGAGATCGTGAAAAAGATCACGACGCGCACCAGCATGATCATTTTCAATTCTCCGAATAATCCGACAGGCACGGTCTTTAGTTCCAGCGCGCTCGAAAGGATCGCCGAGCTGGCCGGGAAACACGATTTGTGGGTTGTCTCGGACGAGATTTATGCGCGCATTCTGTTTGGCGGGGAGTACAAATCCATCTGGGCGCTTCCCGGAATGGCCGAGCGCACGGTGATCATTGACGGCTTTTCCAAGAGCTTCGCGATGACCGGCTGGCGGCTGGGATACGCCGTCGCGCCCGTCGAGGTCATCGACGCGCTGGATTTGCTGGTGCTGAACACTTTTACGTGCGCGGCAGAGTTCACCCAGGTGGCGGCGATCGAGGCGCTCGGCGATTCGACAGGGGCGGTGGACGCGATGGTCGAGGAGTACCGCAAGCGTCGCGAGCTCTTCGTCGCCGGGCTCAACCGCGTTCCCGGCTTTCGTTGCCTGCCCCCCGAAGGCGCGTTTTACGCCTGGGTGAATATTGAAGAGACGGGGCTTTCCGCCGAAGAAGTGCAGGCGATCTTGCTCGAAGAAGGTGGCGTGGCGGGAATTGCCGGCCGAGCCTTTGGCGCCGGAGGAAGGAATTACCTGCGGTTTTCGCTGGTGAGCGCGCGGAATTTGCTCGAAGACGCGTTGGAACGCATGCACAGGGTGTCGCTGCACTGGCGGGCCGCGGTTTCGCGTTAAACGGCCCTAGGAATTCTCAAAGAGAGTCTTTAAGGATGGCGATGGGCACGGTGAAAGGTGTCATTGCGATTTTTTTCGCGGCGATGGTTTCAGCCGCGGCGGCGCACGCCCAGGCCAGACCGCTTCCGAGCAGCGACGTAGAGAAGATTTACGAGCGCCTGCTTCAACAGATCAATCTCATTCCCATCTACGATAACCACTCGCACGCCACCTTCCCCGACGATTCCGACATGGACGCGATGGCCGCGCCGCCCGGCGAAAGCTCGGTACTGCGCTTGCGCGAGGACAATCCCGAATTCGTGGCCGCCGCCAAGGCGCTGTTCGCTTATCCCTACAACGATTTCCAGCCCGAACACGCCAAATGGCTTATCGACAGAAAGAAAGCGGCCGAAGCTTCGGGCAGTACCGCATACTGGGACGGCATTCTGGACAAGATGAACATCGAAACGTGCCTCGCCAATCGCGTTGCGCTTGCGCCTTATCTCGATCCCAAGCGTTTCCACTGGGTATTTTTCGTCGATCCCTTCCTGTTTCCCTTCGACAACCGCGACCAGGCGGCGAAGAACGGCGACATGGCCGTGTACGTTCCGCTGCAGGAAAAAGTGCTCGAGCGCTACATGAAACAAGAAGGCCTCGGCGGCTTGCCGGCGGACCTCTCCGGTTATGAGCGTTTCGTGCGCCAAACGCTCGCCGACAACCAGAAAAAGGGCGGCGTGGCCATGAAGTTCGAAGTCGCCTATTTCCGGTCGCTTTATTTTGGCGATCCGCCGCGCCCTACGGCGGAGGTCATCTACGCGAAGTTTCACTCGGGCGGGGTTCCCTCCGACGACGAATACCGCACGTTCCAGGATTACGTTTTTCGCGTGCTGATCGATCAGGCGGGAAAGCTGCATCTGCCCGTGCATTTTCACAGCGCGGTGGGCATCGGGGATTACTTCAGCCTGACCAACGGCAATCCGCTCAACCTCGAAAACGTGTTGCGCGATCCGCGCTACAAAGACGTGAAGTTCGTGCTGATTCACGGCGGCTATCCGCACACGCTCGAGATGATCTGGCTGACCGCGGCCAAGAATGTGTACACGGACTCTTCCTTGATGGGCTATTACGTTTATCCCTCCGAGCTCGAGAAGATCCTCAAGCAGTGGATTTCTTTGTTCCCCGAGAAAATCATGTTTGGGTCCGATGCTTTTCCGTTTAACGACGCCGTGGGCGCGGAAGAGACTTTCTGGCTGGCGGCCGAGTCCGCGCGCACGGCGGTGGCTGCCGCGCTCGCCGAACTCGTCGCGGAGGGCGCGTTCACGGAGGCAAGAGCGCTTTCGCTCGCCCGCATGTACCTGCACGACAACGCCGCAGAACTCTATGGAGACCGCAAATGAGCACTTCGCTGCAACCGAAATACATCCCCTGGAAGAGCGTGGAACATGAGCAGTTGAATGAGCTCATCGGCCGCGAAATGGTGGTGGGCGACAAAATCATGCTCGCGCGCGTGTTCCTCAAGAAGGGCGCACACGTACCGATGCACCACCATCATAATGAACAGGTCACCTACATCCTCGAAGGTGCCTTGAAGTTCTCGATTGACGGCAAGGAGATCGTCGTGCGCGCCGGCGAAGTCCTGTGCATCCCTTCGAACATGCCCCACGAAGCCTGGGCGATCGAGGACACCCTCGACCTGGACGTCTTCGACCCTCCTCGGGAAGACTGGTTGAGCAAGAACGACAACTATCTGCGCCTCGGCCGCTAACGCCGCCCTATTTTGGGCCGGCCGTCAGCCTAAGCATGACTTGCACTTACCGAGTGATTCCTACGGTCTCGAACCGATTGCGCTTGCCGGGTGGATCAAGTCGAGGTGGCTCCGGTCGAGGAAGGACCTCCGATCCGAGGCGAAGTTGTTTATTGCGAGAAGTTTGACAAGGCTCGTTTTGTCGTTGGCCTCAAGTTCCATCGTGGACGCACCCCCGGGCGCATTTTGCAGCGGTAGGAAGGCGCCTCCAGGAAAAATCCCTTGAAACCGCCGACCTCGTCAGCCCTTCCGGAAGTTTCGAGTCTAGCTACGAGGCTACACCGAGCGTAGGAGTTCTTCGGAGAGGACTTCAGCTTTCTTGGCGAGGTTGCGGGCCAGCGCCCAGTCGCCCACGCGCACCGCTTCACGTGCATCTTTGAGGAAACCTTTGATCTTGGAGACCAAGTCGGATTGCGCCGCGTTCAGCGTCCTGCCGCGCGTGGCCGCGAGATTTCTCTCGGCGATGTCCAGACTTTCGTTGGTTTCCTGTTGCGCGGCGGCAGACTCGGCTTGGGAGAGTTGCGGCGCGATGGTGGGAGCGGGTGGCTTGTCTTCCGCGACGGGAGCGGCAGGCGCTGGGGAAGGGGCGGGAGCCACATGGGGACGGGGCGGCGCCATGCGCACAGGAACCATCAGGGCTGCCAGAGGCTCCAAATCGAGGTTAAATTCCGGCGCTTCCAGCCCCGGATCATCCGCACTGGCAGCGCGAGCCTGGACGACCGGCCGCACTTGCACCGCGGTGGCCCAGGGAACGGCCGGCCTTCTCCGAACGATGCAACCGCTCATCGAGAAGGCCACGGAGAAAAAGGTGAGACAAGCCAGGAGCGGTGCGCTCGGGTAAAGAAGCGGGTTCCTCGGGGAAACACGGTGCTGGGCTGGGTTAACCATGGATTTTAGGCCGCGAGTGGCAATTCGATCCGGAACGTGGTGCCCCGGCCAACCTCCGAAGTAAAGTCTATCGAACCGTTGTGCAACTGCACAATTCGAAACGTGCTGGCGAGGCCTATTCCGCTCCCTCCCGGCCTGGTGGTGAAAAACAACTGGAAAATTTTTTGCTGGTTTTCCGGCGGGATGCCATTGCCGGTGTCGCCTACGGTAATCTCCGCCATTTCACCGCGGCGGCTCAGCACCAGGCGCAATTGTCCGCCGTTGGGCATGGCTTCGGCAGCGTTCAAAACCAGGTTGAGCACGGCTTGTTTCAGCAAGGCACGATCGACATAGGCTTCCGGGACATCAATCGGCAAAAGTTGCGCAAGCTGGATGTTCGACTTTTGCAACTGGGGCTTCGCAATTTCGAGGACTTCTGTCAAGAGATCGGCAAGCTGCGTGGCTTCCAAGCGAACGTCCATCGGGCGGGTAAAATCGAGAAAGCGCTTGACCACTTGATCGAGGCGGTCAATTTCTTTGTCCAAAACTTGCACGGCCTGCTTCGAAGGGCCGTCGCCATCGTAGGACAAGGATTCTTTCAGGTTCTCGAGCCACAGCCGCATGGAGTTCAGAGGATTTTTCACTTCGTGCGCCACGCCGGCGGTGATGCGGCCGAGCGCCGCGAGACGTTCGCTGACGCGAAGCTGCGTGCCGATGCTTTCAAGAGAATCGAGATCGCGAAGCGTAACCAGCGCGCCAATCCTTTCGCCGGCCTCCTGGATCGCTTGCACGCTGACGTTCACGCGCTTCGGGCCTTCGCTCGACTCCAAATCCGCTTCCGCAGTGATTTCGCTGAGCTCGTCGTTCTCAATGTGCAGCGTGGCGCGTAGCGGATGGCCAGGCGGAAAAATGTCGGTGATGCGCCGGCCCAGGAACTCGCTTGCGGGGGCGCCCAGAAATTTTTCGGCGGCGGGACTCACCATCACCGCGCGCGCATCGCGCGTGAACAAAAGCAAACCGTCTTCGAGGCCGGCCATGACGGAGTTCATGTTCTCGCGCATGGTGCTAAAAATTTCGTGCACGCCGCGGAGCTGCTGTCCGACCTGGGAGATTTTGCGGCTCATCAAGCCAAGTTCGTCGCCGCTGGTCTCGAGCGTCTGTGCTTCGAGATGCGGGTCAAATTGGCCCGCCGAGATGCGGTCAAGCTGCGCGGTGAGATCGCGCAACGGAGCAAGGGTGATGCCGCTCACGATAGCCGCAAGCAAGGCAGAGACTACCAGGGCCACCAGCACAATGATTCCCCCGGTGCGGAGGCCGAATCGGATCTCTTGGACCAGAAGCGCAGAATCTACGACCACGCGCACTTCCCCGAACGGCTCTTTGCCGTTCACAAAGGGGTAATCGTATTCGAACAATTGAGGGTTCTTCTCCGTGCGTCTCGTCGGCACCAAGAGAACCTTTGCTTGGTGGAGGAAGCTTCGGCCGACGAGCTGAGAAAGGGCCGTTCTTCGCGGCAAGAATGTTCCCTGCTTATTCTCGTCCGTGGACGTGAGCACTAAGCCGTCGTTGTCGGTGATGGAGACTTCGTAGATCAGTGCGTTTTCATGGGCGGCGGCCAATTGCGTGCGCAAGCCTTCGTTGATTTCGAAGGCATGCCGCACATAATCGTGGATTTCTTTGGGAGCATAGGAATCCGGGCGCAAGTTCTGCTGGGCAGCCTCCACGAGGGCATGTTTGGCCTGAATGAAGACCTGTTCTGCAAGGTCGCCGGCACGCTTGTCGGTCTCGCGAATCAATTGTTCCAGAAGCTGCGCGGCAAAGAGGCAAGACAGCACCGCGACGACCAGAAGCACGAGGCTGGTCATCACCAGGGTGAATTTTGTGCGCAGCCGCAGCCGCATTCCTTGACCCTACTCCGTTTCCGGGCGATCGCCGCCGTATTCTTTGAGCTTGTTGTGGAGTGTCTTCAGGCTGATACCCAGCAATTCCGCGGCGCGTGTCTTGTTGTTTCCTGTGGCGCTGAGCGTTTGCAGGATCAGTTCGCGTTCCATGGCGTCCACCGTGGTGCCCACGGGGAACTTGATGGTCGAGAGATCGCTCGGCCCCTTGGCCGCCATCTTGCCGAATTCCGGGGGAAGACATGCGCGCGTGATCAGTTCTTTTTCGCACATGATGGCGGCCCGCTCCAAAGCGTTGCGCAATTCGCGGATATTTCCCGGCCAGGTATGGCCCATAAAAATGTCCATCACTTCCGCGCCAATCCCGCGGACGTGCCTGCCGTGCTTCACGTTGACTTCGCGCAAAATGTACTCCACGAGAAGAGGGATGTCCTCTTTGTGTTCGCGGAGCGGCGGCAAGTGAACGTGAAAAACGTTCAGCCGGAAGTAGAGGTCTTGGCGCAACTGACCGCTGCCGACCGCCTGCTCGGGATCCTTGTTTGTCGCCGCGACCACCCGCACGTCCACGGGCGTTTCCGTTTTGCTTCCGAGGCGGCGTACCTTGCGGTCCTCCAGCACCCGGAGGAGTTTGGCCTGCGTGGGCGCGGGCATCTCGCCGATTTCGTCGAGCAGCAGGGTCCCGCCGTCCGCCAATTCGAAGCAGCCGATGCGGCGCTCGGCCGCGCCGGTGAATGCACCGCGCTCGTGACCGAAGATTTCACTTTCCATAAGAGTTTCCGGGATCGCCGAACAGTTAATGGCCACGAAGGGGCCGCCCGCGCGCGGCGAGAGGCGGTGAATCGTCCGCGCGACAATCTCCTTGCCCGCGCCCGTCTCTCCGGTGATTAACACCGAAGCCGAGCTGGGAGCGGCCATCTCGACCAGGCGCATCACTTCCTGCATCGGTTTGGTGCCGCCGACAAGATCACCGAGGCGCCCCGTTTCTCTTAGTTGCCGCTGCAGCACCGCCAGTTGCCGCGAATCCCGAACTTTGCTCAAGGCGCGGTCTAGCAGCGCGCGCAGCACCGGCCCTTTCAGCGGCTTCTCGATGTACCAGAAGGCCCCGGCTTCGATGGCGGCGACGGCACGCTCTTCATTGCCTTTTCCGGTAATGATGATCGCGGGCACTTCGTGGAGATCCGGCCCCAACTGTTTCAGAAGGTCGAGACCGTTCATTCCCGGGAGTTCCACATCGGCGATGAGCGTGTCCGGCTGGTATCCGGCGAATTTTGCGAGAACTTCTTCCGCCGAGCCCACGCCCAAAACGTCGTAGCCCCAGCGCTGCAGCAGTTGCTCATAGCCCTTGCGCGCGTTGTCCTCGTCTTCGACAATGAGGATGCGGTCCTTGCGTTCGACTGTCTCGACGGCCCTCACAGCCGCGCGTGTTTCTTCCCCCATGGCTCCCAGCCTCTCTCGGGCTTTCTCTTGGTGAAATCGCTCTAGGACTATTTTTGCTGGACTCTTCGACTCTAGCAAGCCCCCGCGAAGTTGCCAAGACGGGCGTTTCGAGGAGGCTAACGGCCCGACTACCCCGACCCTCGGGAGGCTATCTACGCACGCCGCGTAATTGCGATCAGCGGTTCAGTTGACCTGCGGTCGAGGGCTTTCCCTGGGGAGTATCACAATCCGGCAGTGGCGCGCCGTTCTTCTCCAAAGGCGACGGCAATTCGGGCGCGCATGCCTCGCTCGGGCCGGTGGGCGATCCATCGGGGGGTTGTTCTTCCCTGCGAGAAATACGCCAAAGAGACAGCGCGGCCCGACCGAACGGACCCAACGAGAATCAGGTGCGCGCTGATTCCATACATTCTTTAGAAATAGCACATCCCCAAGGTAGCTCCGGGTTGTCATTCATTCTTTCACCAGGTACAACGCGCGTTCGAGTTCCAGTTCGAGTTTGGCGCCTTTCGGGAGATTCAGTTCGTGGCCGCGGCCCGATTCCATTAAGTAAGCGGTGATGGCCCCGAGGGCCGCGGCTTCGGCGGCTTCCTTTTTGTCTTTGTCTTTCACGCCTTTTACCGCACCGATGGCCGCACCTGCAGCGGCCGCGGCGGCGGCATCCTGCTGGGTGCCGGTGCGGCCGGCAATGACACCTTCCTGGTTGGGCGAGGGTTTTACGCTGTGATCGCCAGGGACGCTCGCGACTTCGGCCACAATCGGCAAGTCGCCGAACCTGGTGTGGAGTTCGTCGAAGGTCAGCCAGAGCTTGGCTCGTCCGGCCACCCCAGCGGGCTCGACGCGGCTGACGTGTCCTTCAATCTCGGCTCCCGACGGCAGGTAAAATCCGCCGCCTGCTTCCAAGGGTTCGAGCGTCTTCACCCTGAAAGTGGAG
>Ga0307475_10000861_pt1 | contig 18123 bp, 10 predicted proteins | sample atmos_gasesECM1C_FD_203317 | JGI IMG/M metagenome (GOLD analysis project Ga0307475, IMG submission 203317) | Hardwood forest soil microbial communities from Morgan-Monroe State Forest, Indiana, United States - atmos_gasesECM1C_515 | ecosystem: Environmental > Terrestrial > Soil > Temperate... | reverse complement strand
ATTATCGGGCACCCGCGTCAAGAAGGCGAAGAGATTTGGCTAAGGCGTTTGCAGCCACCAGCGCGAGCGATCCGAGACTATTCTTTTATTTGATTCAACAGCGAGGGAGCAAGAAAGAATGCCCCCTCGCTGACGAATTGATTCTTAGTGGCCGCAGTAGGTCGCAACGACTGTTCCTGTTCCGGTCTGGGTAGGAGTGGGTCCGTAACCAGGATTCGTTTTAACGACGACGATCTTGGGAACGTCACCGAGGAGTGTGTTGCCCGACTGAATGATGGAGCTCGAGACGATCACGCCCATGTAGGAGGGCACGGTCGCAGGAGGCGGAGGGCTGTTAGCTGGAATGCTGGTCCATCCGCCGCCGCAGGCTTGCGGAGAGGTAGTGGCAAACCCTTTGAAGGCGTCCGGCGCCGGCCCTCCAGAGAGCAAGTTGGATTTCGACCACTGCGAGCCCCAGAAGGTTACGGAGCTGCCATCGAGATTGCCAATCACCATAGAACCGCGATCGAGGAATGCGAAAACAATCACCGATTCCGAGGTGGAGGACGGCAGGTAAAAGGCGTCGCCTGCAAAAGACGCGGTCACGGTACCCGGACCCAGAACCTGGCTGAGAACGATGGAGCAACTGGCGCTACCAGTGGCATCCGTCGGTCCGGCAGGGCAGGATTGTGAGCCAATGGAGATAGTGATGGTACGGCCCTGGATTGGCGTTACTGCGTCTTCCAGGAGCTTTGCGGAAAAGGTTGTTGGGTGTCCTTTGGCAATCACCGTCGGACTACTCACCGCGAACTTGGTGGCGGTCTCTTCTTTATTAATGGTGAAGGTCGCGGACGCGGAGCTTGACGAATAGAACGAATCTCCCGCGAATGTGGCGGTAATTGTATACGAACCGGCTTGTTGGTTCGGAGTGATCTGGCAGGATGCGATACCGCCTAGTCCGGTATTCGGCGTTACGCAAGTCTCGGTAGTAAGACCGAAGCCGAGCGAAATGGTGACGGATTTATTAGCGAGCGGAGAGCCGTCGGTGGTGAGATGGACTTGTATCGTGGCAGCGTCGTTGAAATCAGCGTTCGTGGCACTTGCGCCAGTGAAGGCGAGCTCAGTCTGCTCGTGAAGAATGGTAAAGGCCGTAGAAGTGGAGCTTCCGGCATAAGTTGAATCGCCAGCGAAGGTGGCGGTAAGCGCGTAGGAGCCGGGCTGTTGATTCGGGGTGATGACGCAGGACGCTATGCCGGTGGTTGTGTCTGTGGAACCAGAGCACGTTTCGGTACCCGAACCGGAGCCGAGAACAAACGTTACGGTCTCACTAGTTGTGACTGGACCTCCGCCGCTGGTGAGCTGGGCTTGAACTGTGACGGCATCGTTGAAATCAGCACTGGTGGCGCTGGCGCCAGTGAAGGCAAGGGCGGTGCCAAGTTCCACGGTGACATTCACCGGCTGCGAAGGGATGCCGTTGGAGACTACCACTAGAGTGCTGGCACCGAGCTCAAGATTTCCGGGCACATCGAACTTTGTGGACACGATTTCCGAGTCGCCTACAAATTCGATGCCCATCCTGCTGTGGTCGTGAGTGCGGGCGTAAACGACGTGGCCGCTGCCGGTGTTGGTGATGCGCACCAAGGGATAGTTCGTAGCCATTTGGGCGTCGTCTCCGTAGGTGGCGCCTTGGGAGAATCCGTTGAATTGCATACCGGAGATTTTGTACGACTGGCCTTGGCCGACGACACCGGGAGAGGATGTTATGGTAGGTCTCCAAGCGTCTTGAGGTCCTCCTGTGGGAGTGTAAATCCATACGTCGGTGGTTGAATCACCGCGGTGCGTCACCAGGACTCCTCCGGAGGGAAGCAAAAGCATGCGTCCGAAGAACGATGCCAGCGTCGGTGCGTTTGGTCCATTCGTGCCAGGCGTGCTTGGGGTTACATCGGTTAGATTGGTGCCATCAAATTCGTAAAAATGACTGGGAGTGTTGAAGGTGCTGTACTTTGCGGGGGGACCAGGGCTGGTCTGTCGACAGGCCGGACTAGCCATGACCAGCACGTTGCCATTGACCAGCAAAGAGGCGGGGCCGTCTGCAACGGTGTCATTGTTTGGAAAAGTTGCGCTGGCCGCCCAAGAGTTGGTAGCGATGGTGTAGACGGCGTTTTGCCCGGCTGGATTTCCTGAGAATTGGATGATGGTTCCATCGGGGCGTGAAACTGAGGGTCCCAACTCTGTCGATGCACAGTTGCCGCCGACATCGGCGAGGTTTACTCCTGCTGTCGTGCCGGAACTGCCCCATGTGTTGGCCACGGGATCGTAGATTTCGAAGGAATTGTTAACGCCGGAGTCCACAGAGAGGAGCCTGCCATCCGGCAGAATGGTCCAGTGCTCCTCGTCATTTCTATCGACTTTGCTGCCTCCTGGATTCAGGGCGGTAAAGGTCAGAGTTGAGGGATTGAATGACGCGACGTTGGTGTTATTAATGTTGGCGATCAGCATGGTACCGTCTTTTAGAATCGCGGACTGAGAGTCACCGATATTCCCTGTGCCGAACGGTTCCGTCAATTGGGCGGACCAGGAGCCACTCCCGTTGTTTGCGGTGGGGTCGAAAAGAAAGCCGATGTTCGTCCAGGTGTTGCCGTTGGTGTTATATTCGCCGCCGATGAAGACCACACGGCCGTCTTTCAATACCGCGGAGGCGTAATAAGTGGGCGCGTACTGACAGGGGTTGCAGGGGCCACTGACGTTTGGCGGTGGCGTGGGGTTGGCTACGCTAGTGTCGGTGCCCTGGGGCGCGTCGTTGAATGAGGTCCACGTACCATTCTCATAGCTGCCGGTGTTGTCGGGCGTCAACCGCAGCCAACTCTTACCGCCTTCGGTTGCTTGGCACATGACTGTGCCATCAGTAAGCAAAAGACAGGTGCTGGGGCCAGTGCCGGTCGGGATGTTGTTGACCTTAGTCCATTGAGCACGGGTGAGGCTGGAACAGCTTAGGAAGACGAACAGCATGATTCCGAGCCTGGAGACACACTTCAACGACGGTCTGAACATAGACACTCTCCCGCTGAATAGATATTCAGCGCTCAGCTTGGATTATTTCGCGACACGATCGGGAAAACGGCACACTCAGTCTTGGGAGCCGGTGGAAGGCATGGCCGGACATCCATAGCCTTAACTAAATCTAGCCGAAGGAAACGATCCTTGAGCTGAGCCGTTTCTAGGTGAAACCGCCGAGGTGTTGTAGAAAAGCTGTAGTGGGCTTCTAATACACGCGAGAAAAAATGTCAAGCAAAAACAGCAAAAACTGAAAATGAAAAAAACTAATGCGTGGAGCAAGTGGTGTGTTTGTTTGGCGGTGGCCAGCGGGGGATATTTTTTAAAAAATTTTAGTTGTGTTCAGACGATAGCGGTGGCTGCGGTCTGTGTCTTTCGAAAAGAATATTCATAAAAAGTAAAAAAGTAAAAGGCTTGACAGGGGCGGGGGAATTTTACAGAATACGCATAGGGCGAACAAAAAGCGAATATCGTTTGGTTCGAATAATCCTCCATGCGCTCCCATCTCGTTACTCTCCGCTCGGATGTTGAACTTTCGCTGGCTGGGCGTGTGGTTTCTCCGTTTGGTTATCGCGACCGCAAGAGCGTGGAGACGGTGCTTACGGGGATCCCGGAGATTGATGCTCTGGCTGGGGGCTTTCCGCGTGGAGCATTGACGGAAATTTGCGGGCCGCCGTGTTCCGGGCGGACTACGGTGCTGCTTTCGGCTTTGGCGTCCAGAACGGCGGAGGCGGAAGTGTGCGCGTTGATTGACGCGCGAGATTCGTTTGATCCCCGTAGCGCGGAAGCTGCCGGGGTGGAGCTGCAGCAATTGCTGTGGGTGCGCTGCCGGAGTCTGGACCAGTCATTGCGCGCTGCCGATCTTGTGATTCAGGGCGGGGGGTTTGGGTTTATTGCGCTGGATCTAAGCGATGTGGCGCCGAAGACGGTGCGGCATGTGCCGCTGAATGCGTGGTTTCGGTTCCGGCGCGCGGTGGAAGATACCTCCACGGTGTTGCTGGTTTTGGAGCAGGAGTCCAACGCGAAAACGTGCGCTTCGCTGGTTTTGCGGATGAGCATGAAGGCGGCGAAGTGGTCGGGCACTGCGGAAAACAACGTTAAAGACAATACTGCAATTAACACTGCAGGAATTTCCACCGCAGGAATTTCGCGACATTTGCGTGGATCTTTGGCACATGGATGTTTGCCGCATGCAAGATTGCTGGATGGCTCAGATGTTCAAGCGGAGATGGTGCATACGCGAATTCAGTCGGTGAATTTTCAAGGAGCGCAAAATTTGTTTCGGCAAACGCAGAATGGGCCAGTTTCGATTGAGAGACATTTTGCTGGGCGCGATTTCACCAATTCCGGTGACGGCTTCGAGCGCAGTACTACGCAGAGTTTTGCGGCGCAATCGATGTGGAGCTATCTGCACGCCATGCCTGTGGAAGCGAAACTTAAATGAGGAGCACGGAACACAAATAATTTTGCTGAATTTTATTTCCAATTCGCGATTGAACTGTCATGTCTTTTGCCGCCATTCATATTCCCGATTTTATTGTGCAAGCGGTGGTGCGCGGGGAAGTTGCGCTGCGCGAGCGTGCGGTGGCGATTGTGGAAGGCACGCCGCCATTGTGGAGTGTGGTGGCGGCCAATCGGCGCGCTGCGCAAGTGGGAATCGAATTAGGAATGGCGAAATCACAAGCGGCGCAATTTACGGGTGTGGAAATTCGGCACCGTTCGCCGACGCAGGAGAAAACCACGCATGAGGCGTTGCTGGATCTGGGTTGGTCGGTTTCGCCGCGCGCGGAAGATAGCGCGCCAGACACGATAGTTCTCGATCTCGCGGGGTTGAGCGGTTTATTTGGCACGGAAGAAAAAATCGCTCATGAACTTGCGAAACGGGGTTTCGTGCTGGGTTTAAGCGCGCGCATTGCGGTAGCTGAAAATATCGAAGTGGCGATTTTGGCAGCGCGTGGGTTGCCGGGCGTCACGTTAATCCCGCCGGGGGAAGAAGCCGAGCGGCTAAGGGCGCTGCCGGTGCATACGCTTCTTCCTGCTCCTGAAATTCTGGAAACATTGACGCGCTGGGGCGTGGAGACCTACGGCAGGCTCGCTGCGTTGCCGGTAATACAGCTTTCTGAGCGGCTGGGCCAAGAAGGGGTGCGCTTGCACACGCTGGCGCGCGGGGCATTGGTGCGTTCGCTGGCGCTGGCCAAGCCTTCGGATAATTTTCAAGAAGAAATGGAGCTGGACGATTCCGTGGAGGAGCTGGAATCGCTGAGCTTTGTTCTGGGGCGTTTGCTGGATCAATTGTGCGAACGGCTGGCGGCGCGGTCGTTGTCGGCGCGCAGCATTCGAATGGAATTCGAGCTGGAGAGGTCGTTCGAAAAGGGTTTGCAACTTTCCGCGCATGCTGATCAGCACAAACTGCTTCCACGCAAATTTGAAAAGATTTTGGCGTTGCCGGTGCCGATGCGGGATTCGAAGCTGCTGCTGAAATTGGCACGGCTGCGCTTGCAATCCGATCCGCCGCCTGCAGCAGTACTAAAAATAGCGCTATCGGCAGAAGCGGACCGGGTGCGTACCACGCAGCACGGATTATTTCTTCCTGCTTCGCCGGAGCCGGAGAAATTGGAGCTGACCATGGCGCGGCTCGCGAATCTGGTGGGCGACGCGAATGTGGGGTCGCCGCAACTGATGGACACGCACCGTCCGGATGCGATTCGCATGGAGCGGTTCCGGCTGGCACAGGAGGCGGTAGGCGGTCGCAGAAAAAAGTTAATTGCATTGCGAGAAAAACCGGTGGGAAAGAATTCTTCCGCGGCGCGAATGGCGAAGCCTGCCAATGGTTTTCGTCTTTTGCGTCCCAGCGCTCCTGCGCGTGTGGAATTGCGCGATGGTCTTCCTACGCGGGTATTTTTTCACGGCGTGCGCGGCGAAATTGTCGCTGCTTCGGGGCCGTGGCGAACTTCCGGAGAGTGGTGGCAGGATCCCTGGGATCAGGCCGAATGGGATGTGGAAGTTCGGTTTTCATCGAGCGCACAAAAAAATAAACGTTCTTCAAATTCCCCTTCAAATCCTTCTTTAAATCCTGGGAGCGAGCGCGGGCTGTATCTGATTTATTACGATTTGCGGCAGCAAGGATGGTTTCTGAGAGGAATGTACGATTGATGTACACCGAATTGCATGCACGTTCCGCGTTCAGCTTTCTTGCGGGCGCTTCTTTGCCGGAAGAATTGGCTAGTGTGTGCGCCGAACGCGAGATGGACGCGATGGCGGTACTCGATCGCGATGGCATGTATGGGGCGCCGCGTTTTTATATGGCTGCTAGGAAATCCAACGTGCGTGCGCTGATCGGCGCGGAGGTTACTTCCGAGGAAGGATGGCGGTATCCGTTGCTGGTGGAGTCGCGCAAGGGTTATCAAAATATTTGTCGCTTGATCACGAGCATGAAATTGCGCGCGAAAAAAGGGGAAGGACAGATCTCTCGCGCGGAATTAGTTGCGCATTTGGAAAATGACGGTGGCGGATTGATTTGTCTCACCGGGGGAGATGAAGGGCCGCTCGCGCATGCGTTGGCATCCGGTGGAATGGAAGCTGCAATGAGCAGCGTTCAGCAGCTTTGCGAATTATTTGGAAGGCGCAATGTGTACGTGGAATTGCAGCGGCATTATTGCCGCGACGAAGAAGTGTGCAACCAGTGCGCACTGGAAATTGCACGAAAAGTAAATCTGCCGGTGCTGGCTACTAATGGCGTGTGTCACGCCTTGCCGGAGCAGCGTGAATTGCTGGATGTATTTTCTTGTGTTCGTCATCACCGCACGCTGGCTACCGCGGGCCGGCTGCTGGCGCGCAACGCGGAACGCCACCTGAAATCCGGCGCAGAGATGCAAAAACTGTTCGCAGATCTTCCGGAAGCGATCGCCAACACGCAGGTGCTGGCTTCGCGATTGCAATTTGCGTTGAACGATCTGGGCTATCAATTTCCGATATATCCGGTGCCGGATGGGCGCTCGCAGATGCAGTTTTTGCGCGATCGCACGCACGACGGCATGCTGGCGCGCTACGGAGCGGACAATGAGCGCGCGCGCAAACAAATCGCGCACGAGCTGGATGTGATTGAAAAGCTGGATCTGGCGGGCTATTTCCTGATTGTCTGGGACATTATTCGTTTTTGCGGGCAGCAAAATATTCTGGTGCAGGGGCGCGGCTCGGCGGCCAACAGCGCGGTTTGTTATGCGTTGGGTATTACGGCGGTGGATCCGGTGGGCATGGAGCTGTTGTTCGAACGGTTTTTGTCCGAGGAGCGGGGCGAGTGGCCGGACATTGACCTCGATCTTCCGAGCGGCAATCAGCGCGAACGCGCCATTCAATATGTTTATGAACGGTACGGAAAACTTGGCGCGGCCATGACGGCGAATGTAATCACGTATCGTGGGCGCTCCGCGGCACGCGAGATTGGAAAAGCTTTTGCATTTGATCCGGAGGTGCTGAATCGCCTGACCTCGCTGGTTGGCGCGTGGGAATACAAGGACGCCAACGACACGCTGGAACGGCAGTTTCAGGATGCGGGGCTGGACTTGCAGCATCCACAAATTCGCAAATTTTGCGAATTGTGTTTGAGATTTCAGGATTTGCCTCGGCACCTTGGGCAACATTCGGGAGGGATGGTGGTTTGCCAGGGGCAACTGGATTCCGTGGTACCGCTGGAGCCCGCGACCATGCCGGGGCGAGTGGTGGTGCAATGGGATAAAGACGATTGTGCCGACATGGGGATCGTGAAAGTGGATCTGCTGGGGCTGGGGATGATGGCGGTGCTAGAAGATTCGCTGAAAATTATTCGCGATGATTATGGCGAAGAAGTGGATCTGAGCCGATTGCCTGCCAACGATGAACAGGTTTATAAAACTTTGCAAAAAGCGGATACCGTGGGGATGTTTCAAATTGAAAGCCGCGCACAGATGTCGTGTTTGCCGCGGCTACACCCGGTTTGTTTCTACGACATTGTTGTGCAAGTGGCGATTATTCGGCCTGGGCCGATTGTCGGGCAAATGGTGAATCCTTATTTGAAGCGGCGGCAGGGGCGCGAGCCGGTGACGTGCCTGCATCCTTCGCTGGAGCCGGTGCTGGCACGCACGCTGGGGGTGCCGCTTTTTCAGGAGCAACTGCTGCGCATGGCCATGATGGCGGCGGGATTCAGCGGAGGCGAGGCGGAAGAGCTGAGGCGCGCTTTTGGTTTCAAGCGCTCGGAAAGACGCATGAAAGATGTGGAGCTCAAGCTGCGACGGGGGATGGATAAAAACGGCATCAACGGCGAAACGCAGGAAACAATTATTCGCTCGATCACATCGTTTGCGTTGTATGGATTTCCTGAATCGCATGCGGCTAGTTTTGCGTTGATCGCGTACGCCAGCGCGTATTTGAAGTGTCATTACCTGGCGGCATTTACTGCGGCGATGCTGAACAATCAGCCGATGGGATTTTATCAGCCGCCTTCGCTGGTTACGGATGCACAAAGGCACGGTTTACGCGTGCGGCCGATTGATATTACTTGTTCGAATTGGCTTTGCACGCTGGAAAAAATCGATGAGAAGTTTGCGGTGCGACTGGGGCTGCGGTATGTGAAAGGTTTGCGCGCGGAGATTGGGGCCGAGATTGTTCGCGAGCGAGAGGCGCGGCCATTTAGCTCCGTGGATGATTTGAAACGACGTATTCCGCGAATTCAAAAAGGGGAATTGGCGGTGCTCGCGGAAGTGGGAGCTTTGAACCGGTTAGGAAACCAGCGTGGATTTCATCGCCGCAGCGCTTTGTGGCAAGTGGAGAGGACGGCGCGATCTGCAGGTCCTTTGTATGAATTTTGTGACGATGTGGAAAAAAATGATGTGGAAGAAATAATGTCGACTGGAGGTGCGAAGAAAAGCGGTGAGGAAAATTACGATTTGGGTGGCTCGCCACTTGCGCAGATGAGCGCGGAAGAAAGATTGGTGGCCGATTATCGCGGCACGGGAATGACTGTGGGCCCGCATCCCATGGCTTATCATCGCGCGGAGTTGCAAAAAATGGGGATTCGCAGCGCGGCAGAATTAGCTGGTTTGCCGGATGGCATGCAGGTGCGCATTGCGGGAGGGGTGATTGCGCGCCAGCGTCCGGGCACTGCCAAGGGATTCGTATTTTTGAGCATGGAAGATGAAACGGGGATTGCCAACGCTATAATTTCGCCGCAGCTATTTGAAGAATGCCACGTGGTGGTGGTGCATCAACAATTTTTGATGATTGAAGGGCAGTTGCAGAACCAGGACAATGTGGTTTCGGTGAAATCACAACGCATCCGGCCGTTAATCATTACGAGCGCGCCGACTACGTCGCACGATTTTCACTAAGGTGAGACCGCGGGTGAAAATAATAAAAATACCGCAATCCTGCGAAACGTCATCTAACAAGCGTGAAATCCAAAGCTAAGACAAAATCAGCGCCTAAGCGCAAAGCGGTGAATGCTGCGCGTAAAGCTGCCGTTGCGCCGCGTAAAACCGCTCGAACGCTACGTTCTCCGCTTTCACCACCTTCGCCTCGCGCCCGCTCGGAAAAAAGTGATGTGATTGCGCAACCGGCGGGACTGGAAATACCCCGCAACGTTGAGAACACCACGCTGAGCGTTGATGGCGGTCCGGTAAATCTCACTAACTTGAACAAAATATATTTTCCCGAACTGGGTCTGACCAAGCGAGACTTGCTGCAATATTATCTGGATGTTTCTCCCTGGCTGTTGCCGCATCTGCACGATCGCGCCATGGTCATGAAGCGATACCCCAACGGAATAAATGGGGAATTCTTTTTTATGAAGCGTGCCCCGTCGCCGCGACCTGATTCAATTCCCATATGTTCCATTGAACACGACTCCGGTAATGTGATTCCCTTTCCGGTGATTCAACATTTGTCGTCACTATTGTGGGTTGTGAATCTGGGGTGCATCGATCTGAATCCGTGGTACTCGCGATGCGACGATGTGGACCGGCCGGATTATCTTCATTTTGATCTGGACCTAGTAGTTGGAGCGTCCTTCAAAGGCGTGCTGGAGACGGCCCTGATTGTTCGAGAAGCGTTGGATTCGATCAAAATACAAAATTACGCAAAGACCACCGGCTCGCGAGGGATTCATGTTTACGTGGCCATCAAGCGAGGACCCACGCAGAAGGAGGTGTGGAGCTTTGCAAAAGCATTCGCAAAAGAATTGGAAGCGCGTCATCCGAAAATAATTACGGCGGAATATCGTGTGGCGAAGCGGCCACGAGGGCGTGTGCTGGTTGATTACAATCAGAATGCGTGGAACAGGACGCTGGCTTCGGTCTATTCGGTGCGGCCGAAACCTGCGGCGACGGTTTCGACGCCGGTCACCTGGGAAGAAGTGGAGCACGGACTGCGGATTGAGGATTTCACGGTGAAAAATGTTCCGGCGCGGCTCAGAAAAATGGGCGATTTGTGGAAGCCGCTTTTGGAGGAAAAAAATCGCGTGGATCTGAAATCGTTTCTATGACGCTGCCAATCAACAAAAAATACGCGCCGATGGAGGCCTCGCCGGCGACGGAGTTGCCTGAAGGACCGGAGTGGCAATATGAGCCTAAATGGGACGGATTCCGGTGTTTGGCGTTTCGTGATGAGAAGCACGTCGATCTGCAATCCAAATCCGGCAAGCCGTTGACGCGTTATTTTCCGGATTTAGCTGCGACGCTGCTAGCGCTTAAAGCGAAGAAATTTGTCCTGGATGGCGAAATCGTGATTCCTGTGGACGGGCACCTATCATTCGATGAGTTGTTGATGCGCATTCATCCAGCTGCCAGCCGCGTTTTGAAATTGAGCCAGGAACATCCTAGCGTGTTTATCGTTTTTGATTTGTTGGTGGATGAGAAGGGCAAATCTCTGGTTAAACTTCCGCTGGAAAAGCGGCGCCAGCAATTGGAGCGCTTCGCGAGAATGTTTGTCGACAAAAATGCTTCCATCAGTGTGTCTCCAGTTACGGATGATTTAACAGTTGCGCGGAAATGGTTTCACATGGGTGTGGGGCTGGATGGAATTGTTGCCAAGCGCAAAGATCTGCCGTATCAAACCGGCGAGCGCACCGGAATGCAGAAAATCAAGAAGCAGCGCACCGCCGATTGTGTGGTTGGGGGATTCAGATACCTGGAGAAGAAGCCGCTGGTCGGTTCATTGCTGCTTGGTCTCTACAATGACGAGGGTTTGCTGGATCATGTGGGATTCAGCTCTTCGATTCAGACGGACGAGCGTTTGGTGTTGACCAAAAAGTTGGAGAAAATAATCAAGGCGCCGGGATTCACGGGGAAAGCGCCTGGCGGGTTGAGCCGCTGGAGCACAAAGCATTCGATGGAGTGGCAGCCGCTCGATCCAAAGCTGGTGGCGGAAGTGCAGTTCGATCACTTCACCGGCGGCAGATTCCGTCATGGCACTAAATTCCTGCGCTGGCGCCCAGAGAAAGCCCCACGCGATTGCACCATGAAGCAAGTAAAGCGCGAAAATAAGTCAGCTTTGAATTTGCTTTAGGTTTTAGTCTCAGCGCGAATCAGCGGCAAACATGCAAACGCATCTGGCACCACGTCCAAACTCAAAACACCGAAACTCGCCGCGCGAATCGCAAGCGCGAGCAACCCATCGGATTTTTCTTCTTTCGCCCGCAAATGCCGGGGGAGTTCGCGCGAAGATGATCATGAGCGAGAATGCGCGGTTCATACTGGCGCGGCGGCTGCGCAATGATGGGCTGCCACTGGGAGAATTATTCAGTTTCATCAGCGGGTTGTATTTTCGGGGGAAGCTCGCTTATGCACGCGCGTTTACCTCGCCGCCCGCGGGAGTGCCGGGAATATTTGTGATTACGGCGGGACGCGGGTTGGTTTCGCCGGACGCGCTCATGACGCACGACGAGATGTTGGAGATTGCAGATGTTCCGGTGGATGCGGGTGATGCGCGGTACCGTGGGCCGCTGGAACGCGATGCGCAGGAATTGTTGCGCAAGGCGGGAAAGAGATGCGAGATTGTGTTGCTTGGTAGTATCGCGACCGCGAAATACGTGGAGCCTTTGTTAGGAATTTTCGACGAGAGGCTACTTTTTCCGTCGGCGTTTGTCGGGCGCGGGGATATGAGTCGCGGCGGGCTCATGCTACGGTCCGTGCGGGAAGGCGCGGAGCTTGGTTACGAGCCGGTGCGCTCTGCGATTCGACACGGGCCGCGGCCGCCGCAATTACCCAAGATAAAGTACACATAACGCGAATCAGATCCAGAGCTAGCCAAGCGGGCTGCGATCGTCACGGTGTTCCACAATCGAATAATTACCACAATGGTTCACAAGGACATGGAAGCGGTAATTTTTATCGGAATTCAAGGATCGGGCAAAAGCAGTTTTTTCCGCGAGCGATTTTTCGATACTCACGTGTGCATCAACCTGGATATGTTGCGCACGCGGCGGCGGGAAGAACTGCTGGTGGCTGCGTGCCTTGCGGCGGGGCAGTCGTTTGTGATTGACAACACGAACACGCTGCCGTCGGACCGTGTGCGCTATGTACAGCGTGCTCGCGCGGCGGGGTTTCGCACGGTGGCTTACTTTTTTGAGTCACGCTTGTCGGAGGCCATGCAGCGCAATAATTCACGTTCGGGCAAACAAAAAGTTCCGGCCCCGGCTGTGGCGGCAGCGTTTAAGAAGCTTGTTCCGCCGTTGGCTGACGAGGGGTTCGATGAAATTTACACCGTGAAACTGATCGCCGGCGGTGGTTTCGTTGTGGCTAGAAACAGTTCGCGAGAATAACTTCTAATTCATTCGAATTAATTTAGAGCCGTGGACACTGCTGACTATCCAGCGGCATTTTGAAACTCGTCGCCTACTCACGGCGGCGAGCCCATGCTAGGCTATCCCACTGCTTTCATGGCTTACATGTTTGTTGTAAACCGCCGAGTCCCCGCGGGGAATACCGCCTCCGCGCGTCACCGCTGGCTCGTTCCCACTTTTTTATTTATTTACGTTTTTGGCGTACCCGCGACAAGAACGGCCGCCGCGCAGCAGGCGCATCTCCCATTTAAAAGCGGTGGCGTGGCTGATCTTTCATCTCGTGGTCCGCAAAGCCGTCGCGGGGATTTATATATCGCCGACGATGATGTGGATATTCGCTACGGGGATTCACGATTACGCGCGGACCACGTGGAATACAACGAGAAGACCTCCGAAGCATTAGCGCGAGGCCACGTGATATTCGATTTTGAGAATCAGCACGTGGAGGCCGACGAGGCGCACTACAACGTAAAAACGAGCCACGGCGTTTTCCATCATGTCCGGGGCACAGTCAAAATCGAGCGGCGGCCGAATCCCAGCGTTTTGTTGTCCAACAATCCTCTCTATTTCGAAGCTCGAGACGTGGAGCGCTTTGCAAAAGATGTCTATGTAATTGACGAGGCGTGGATCACCATCTGCGACGCGGAGCATCCCACGTGGCAGTTCTATGCGCCGCACGCGCGGGTGCAATTGGAAAAAACTGTTGCGATGGTGAACGCAAATTTTCGGCTGTTTCGCGTCCCACTGATTTGGTTGCCGTATGCGACTGCGCCGGCCGGGCGGAAAGTGCGGGAGTCCGGGTTTCTGATCCCGGATATAGGGGACAGTTCGCGGAAGGGTTTTACGATTGGCGACGCTTTTTACTGGGCTCCCAAGCCGTGGTTTGACGCCACGTTGGGGGCACAATATATGAGTTCACGCGGAGCGATGGAACGAGGCACGTTGCGCGCCAAGCCATTTGAAGGCACGTCGATCACCTACACATATTTTGGCGTCGACGATCGTGGGTTGATAGTCGGGGGAGTGCGACAGCCGCAGGGCGGCGAGGAGCAGCGGCTGGAGATCCAATCACAGCTGCCGGGCGGGTGGCGATTCGTTACGGACTACAACCAGCTTTCTTCGCTGACGTTTCGACTCGCGTTTGCGGACACTTATGGCGACGCCATCAACTCCGAAGTGCGGAGCGCGGTTTTTTTAAGCAACAACTTCCACGGGTTCAGCCTTAATTTTGCGGGTTTGAACGACAAAAGTTTTTTGCAGATAAATCCGGCTACCAGCGTGAGCATTCGCAATTTTCCGGAAGCACGCTTTGATTCGGTGGAGCAAGCACCATGGAGGAATTTGCCGCTTTATTTTGGATTCGACAGTTTTGTGGATGCGCTGCATCGCGCCGACAGCGAGATCAACACGCCAAGTTTTGTAGGCCGCACGGAATTCGCTCCACGAGTGACGGTGCCCATTCATCTGGGAGATTGGCTGGGCATCACAAGTACCGCGGCGTTTCGAACCACGCGCTACGGGGCTTCGCTGACAGCGGCTGACGAAGTGAGCAATCGAGCGATTGTGCGCAACACCGGGGAATTTACCATTGATCTGCGGCCGCCAACGCTGGAGCGCTTTTTTGAGCGGCCAAAATCAAAGAGAAGATATAAGCATTCGATTGAGCCGGTGATTACGTACCGCTATGTAACAGGGGTAAACAACTTTGCGGACTTCATTCGCTTCGATTCGGACTCTACCATCACGGATACGAACGAAATAGAGTACGGGGTCACCCAACGATTTTTCGTAAAGAGGGATGGCGACGACGAGGCGCGAGAGCTGATTTCATGGCGTCTGGTACAGAAACATTTTTTCGATCCGACTTTTGGGGGGGCCGCGATTGCCGGGGAGCGCAATGTATTTCAGGCGCTAAATTCCATCACGCCGTTTGCGTTCGCGCTCGGCCCGGTGCACTGGTCCCCGCTGGTCAGCGATGTGACCATTTCGCCCGGCAGCAAATACGACATCGAGCAGATCCTGGAGTACGACCCGAACATTGCAAAGTTGACGACCATCGGCTCGCTGCTGAAAGTGAAACCGTATGGAAAATGGTACGCGACGGTGGCCCATTTTCGGCTGGACGCTAATCCCATCCTGCAGCCGATTTCGAATCAAGTGCGCACATTATTTGGCTACGGCAGCCAGAATACCCAGGGATTCAGCGCGGCCGCGGGAATCAGTTACGATTTTACGAATAATGCATTGCAGAGCCAGTTGGTGCAGGTCAGCTATAACGGGCGGTGCTGCGGACTATCGCTGGAATACCGGCGCATCGCGCTGGGGCAGGTGCGCACGGAAAATCAATTTCGAGTGGCGTTTATCATCGCGAATATCGGGACGTTTGGGAATTTGCGCCGGCAAGAAAAAATTTATTGAGATGCATTGCCAGCGGATGAGCGCGGAGCGGCGAGCGCTGCTGTTTTTCGCTAACCAATTTAGATGAATGAAACCGAGCTAGCGTTTGCCACGATCGCTGAGATTGGGCATCTGTTTCGCACCGGCAACCTGTCGCCTGTGGAGTTGACGGAGTTGATGCTCGCGCGGATCGAACGAAGCATTCCAAAATTAAATGTGTACATCACGGTGACGGATGAATTGGCGCGCGCGCAGGCGAAGAAGGCCGAAGCGGAGCTTGGCGTAAAGGGGAAGCGCAAAACGCGGACCGATCGCGGACTTTTGCATGGTATTCCACTTTCCCTGAAAGACAATATCTGCACTGAGGGGATTCGAACTACCGCCGGATCGAAGATTCTTCGCGACTATTTTCCTGAGTGGGATGCGACTGTCGTTACGCGCCTGAAACAGGCTGGAGCAGTTCTGCTGGGCAAGACCAACATGCACGAGTTCGCTTATGGGGTCACAAATAACAATCCGCACTATGGGGCGGCGCGAAATCCGTGGGATACCTCGCGAATTCCGGGAGGTTCGAGCGGGGGTTCGGCCGCTGCGGTGGCCGCCGGACTTTGTTTTGGCAGTATCGGTACAGACACGGGAGGCTCCATTCGAATACCCGCGGCGCTGTGCGGGATTGTGGGGCTTAAGCCCGGCCTTGGCCGCGTAGACGTTACGGGCGTGATTCCTTTGTCTGTGACGCACGACTGTGTGGGGCCTCTCGCACGCACGGTAGCGGATGCGTCGATTCTTTTTCAAGCCATTGTCGAGGGCGGAACTGGCAAAGGAGAAAGTGAACGTCGCCGTGGGGGAGGCGCAATAAAGCTGTCTAAACTTCGCCTCGGGACACCGCGGGAATTTTTCTTCGATGTAATTTCCGGCGAAGTTGAGAAAAGCTTTGATGCCGCGGTTCGGTCTGTTCGCGGATTGGGGGCAAAAGTCAAAGAGGTCTCCATACCGCTTTTGGCGCAAACCGAAAAGGCGGGCAATCGCATAGCTTGGGCAGAGGCCAGTCATTATCATCAGCAATCAGGATGGTTTCCCGGCCGAGGAGCGGAGTATGGCGAGGACGTTCGCTCGCGACTTGAAGCGGGAATGAAAGTCTTGGCGGTGGAATATCTGGAGGCGCTGGATCAGAGAAGGAAGGTCATCTCACAATTGTGTGAGGTGATGGAGAAAGAGGCGATCGATGCGGTCATGGTTCCGACGACTCCAATAGCGGCGCCGCTGATCGGCGAAGAGACTACTCGTGTTGGAGAGATCGACCATCCCACGCGAGCACTTCTGTTACGCCTGAACCGTCCGGCAAATCTGGCTGGGCTGCCGGCGATTTCAGTGCCATGCGGTTTCACGACGGGGAGATTGCCGATGGGCTTGCAATTCATCGGCGCGAAACAGAATGAGCAGTTGTTGCTGAACGTAGCTGATGTGTACCAGGCTGATGTGTACCAGCACGCGAATCTTCCTTCCAGAGTACCGCCCAATTTCAGGACCTAGTTCGAACCCTTTGCGGCGTAAGTGCGTCTAATGCATTTATGGGAGAATGGAGAGTGGCACTAGTGCGTTCGGGCGCCATTTACGCGATGAACATGTTTTGCAGGAAGGCTGAGGCATGAGCGACGTTTCGCTTGCAGGTGCATTTCTTGCGGGCCTGGTTTCGTTTCTGTCGCCTTGTGTTTTACCGCTGGTGCCGGGCTACATCTCTATGTTGTCCGGAATCGGCATGGAACAACTGCGCAAAGGGGAATTGCCGCGCTCGGGACTTTTTGGCTCTTCACTGGCTTTTGTGGCGGGATTTTCGGCGGTTTTTATTTCTTTCGGCGCGTCGGCCAGCGCGGTGGGATCATTTCTACGCCAAAACCGAGGCGTTCTGGCACCCATCGCGGGGGCGTTGATTTTGCTTTTTGGGCTTCATCTATTGGGATTACTGATCAAGCTGACATTAAAAGCCGGACTTATCATCGGGACGGTACTCGTTGTTCTCGGAGTTATTTCGCTGTTACGTCATGCGCCACTTTTTGCGGGGTTTGGCGCGATCCACTTTTTTTCATTGTCGTTGATAGGTTTTTTTGGTCCGTCGATGGCGCGGTGGCTTAATCGCGATGTGCGTATACAAAGCAAAATCGGGCAGCCTGGCGTTTGGAGCGCGTTTTTGTTGGGATTCGCTTTCGCCTTTGGCTGGACACCATGCATCGGGCCAATTCTAGCGACGGTTTTGGCGCTCGCCGCGGCCAGCGACACGATTGCTCGCGGAATTTTGCTTTTGGCGGTTTACTCCGCGGGACTGGCGGTGCCTTTTCTGCTTACAGCGCTGGGCATCGGGCAGTTTTTGCGTTTCTATCAAAATTTTCGCAAGTATCTGCACGCTGTGGAAGTGTTCAGCGGGGCGCTATTACTTTTTGTCGGAGGGCTGGTATTCGTGAATAAACTGACCTGGCTCTCGGGGAAATTGACTTTTCTGAACCGGTTCTCACTTTAGGGTCGCTGGTTTAAGATCGGGAAATGAAAATGAAGAATGTTGGTGTGATCGTTGCAACCGTCCTGCTGCTCATAGGAGCGACGTACTATGCGGACAAAAAGACGCGCGTGTCCAGCAATGTAGCGGCGCATAAGGACTATTCGCCGGATAAATCGATTGGCACGCCGGCGCCCACGGTGCACTTCAAGGACCTCGATGGAAAAGACACTTCGCTGGGCGATTACAACGGGAAAGTGGTGCTGGTAAATTTTTGGGCGACGTGGTGCGATCCCTGCCGAGAAGAAATCCCGTGGTTGATTGAAATGCAGCAAAAATATGCTGGCAAAGGGTTTACGGTGCTGGGCATAGCGATGGACGAGGAAGGGAA
>Ga0307475_10000860_pt1 | contig 18146 bp, 17 predicted proteins | sample atmos_gasesECM1C_FD_203317 | JGI IMG/M metagenome (GOLD analysis project Ga0307475, IMG submission 203317) | Hardwood forest soil microbial communities from Morgan-Monroe State Forest, Indiana, United States - atmos_gasesECM1C_515 | ecosystem: Environmental > Terrestrial > Soil > Temperate... | reverse complement strand
TTGTGAAGAGCTGAAGTCTGAAATCGCAACCAAACTGGACGCAAAGGGCGTCAAGTCGTACTCGCTGGAAATAGTGCTGAAGGACCAGGACGCGGAGGGAAAGGTGGTCGGTAGCTGCGAAGGCGGGACGAAGAAGATTGTGTACCGCAGAACGGCAACTGCGCCGGAAAGTCCGGCTAAGGAATCAGCCAAACCTTAAAGGCCCAGGCTCCGGTTGGGCCGCCCTTCTCAAGCGTGTTCGCCGGTGAGGTCAAATTTGCGGCTTATCGCCTTCGATCGGGGCGAGCGCCGGTTGTGCGTCTCGACGGGTAGGATTGGGCAAGAGGTTAACGTGCGCACCGGCCTGGATGAGTTGTGTCTCGCCGGGACCCTGGAAGAAGCTGAATCCCGGGCGACCCTTCCAGGCCTGCGGCCCCCCTAACCTGAGCCCGTGCTGCAGTGTTACATCGTGGATTCTCGTGACCATGGCTTCATACTCCTTGTCGCCTTGCCGATGGCCGGAAAAATTACCTAGGTCCGTGCTCGCAGCGAAGATGACGTCGATCCCCGGAACGGATGCAATCTTTTCGGCGTTTTCCACACCAACAGGAGTCTCAATCATGATAACCACCACCATGTTGTCATTGGCTATTTGGCGGTAGTCGCCTCCCCACAGGGCCCCGTACTGCCCGTTGCCTTGGCTGCGTCGACCCTCTGGCGGATATTTGGACCACTTCACGGCTGCCTGGGCCTTCTCCACGGTGTCAACCGTGGGAACGATAATTCCGACCGCGCCGATGTCGGTCGCTTTCTGGATATCGCTCTCCGTTGCGTCCGCCACGCGAATAAAAGGCACCGCCGAAGCTCCTCTGCAAGCCCAAATCATTCTGGCAACTTCCTCAAATGTTAGAGGGCTGTGCTGCATCTCGATCCACAGATAATCGTATCCGGCATTTGCCATGGCGCAATAGATGTTCGGGTCAGGAGAGAAAACTGTGGCGCCGACAATCTGCTTACCCTCGCTGAGTTTCTGCTTGGCAGTGTTGAAAAGCCGCACTGGCGCCTTTTGCTGCTGCACTTGTGCTTCTCCAAGCGCCATCCAGGACAACACCGTACAAATCGCAGTGAGTGAGGCGTAATACCGTGCTCTCATCGGGTTTCTCCTTGGATGGAAGCATTCACTTCGGGCCTGGCAGAAAACCATATTACTCGCACAGCAGGGGTATGTCCCGATTACCAACACCTTACCAGGGAAGTGCCCGAAGTTCTGTACGAAGATGTCCGGTAAGTCGACTAATCATCCAAGTGAATTGGATCGTCGAAGCTACAGCGGCTCGCAGGACCAATTCTGCAAGTGGTGCCTGGTTGTTGTGGTTACATCCGAGTACGTGCTTCGGGAATGCGCACGAGCAGAGGATAACTGTTGTAACTCACCTTGGAGCAGCGGGCACCCTGCTCATTTTTTTGACCCGCTCGGGGATAGTGACGAGGGTACGTCATGCTTGGTCATTTCCGTGCCAGTGATCACGGCGTTGCGAATTTGGCTGAATAGATCGGTTAACGTGTTTGGTGTGTGCGGGATCAAGATGGTGTTGCTGTGATCGTTGGCTGCGATGTCCTTTAGAGTGTCGAAATACTGCGTCATTAGGACAAGTTGCATGACGTCCTGAGGCGTGGAACCTGGGACGGTTTTTGCGAAATCTTCCACCGAGTCTTTTAGCCCGGAGATGATGGCCTTGCGTTGGTTAGCGATGCCTTCGCCTTGCAGGCGCTTGGATTCGGCCTCCGCCTCGGCCTGCTTTACAAGGAGCAGCTTGTTCGTCTCCGCGCGGGATACGGTCGCTTCGCGTTCACGCTGCGCAGCGTTAATGTCGTTCATCGCGGCTTTCACCTTTTGGTCCGGCACGATGTCGGAGATGAGCACTTTTACGATTGAGTAGCCGTACTCCTTCATGGAACCGTCCAAGCTGTCGCGCAAATCATTGGCGATGGCTGCCTGATTGAGGAAAGTGTCGTCCAGCTTCATTTTCGGAACATGCCCCAAGACCACGTTGTAGACCATGGATTCGATCTGCTTGACGGGATCGGTTAGTTTGTAAAATGCCGCTTCGACGGATTCTGGAATCACTTTGTATTGGATCGAGACGGGGATTTGCACGAAGACGTTGTCCTGCGTCTTAGTTTCGACTTTCACGTCAAACTGCTGCACTTTCATGCTCATCCGCCGCACTACCGCCTCGATCAAGGGCGTTTTCCAATTAAGTCCCGGACCGGCAACGCGTGCGAACTTACCCAGACGCTGCACGATGGCGACCTGCGCCGTCTCTACGGTGAAGAACGAACCAAAGACCACGCTCAAAGCAAAAATTGCCAAGAAGAACGCCAGAAACGAAACTATCATGCCCGTCGGACTCATTTTCGCCCCTCCTGAATCGCTCCAGACAAATCCCGAATGAACGGCAGCCGCGCTGTACCGGCTGCGAGGTAATCGAGGATTGCGGAGTCGGCGGCTATCCTTCGTCAAAACTCCCCAACCGTTGGATGGCGGCAATCTAACACGTTAGATGACCTCCCTGTATGTTATTCCCTTCAAACTGGCTTCTAATTTTTTGTGAGGTACAGGCCTCGGACCGTCTTGCAGGCTAGTTCGGCGAATCAGTCACTCGAACGTAGAACGCATCATCCGGAAAAGTGGAATTACGGCATGAGGCTGTCGGGCAGATGTCCGGTTACCCGTGCGAGCTCAACCGGACAACTGGAATCTCTGCCAAAAGGGCTTGTCTGTTAACGCGACTCATCAGGAGTTAGGCTACCCTTGCTGCGCCGTGAGTGCGCCTAGGACAACCAATGTCGTGAACGTAACAATATGAAGGATCACATGCAGCGTAGGCCGGATGCCGTTGCGTTCGGGCTGGAAAGCGTGCGTCACCCCGAACATCACCTGATAGCGCACCGCACGCTCTGGCTCTGGGTGAAACAGGTATGGAATCCACCAGGCCGTCAACTCGCCGACGAATAAAAGGCCGTAGCTGATCCAGAGCCACCAGAACAACCACGCCGGATAAGCTCCGCCAAAGTAGATGGCGCTGGCGCCAAGTCCGATCGCAAAGGGAGTGAGGGGGATGAGCGTCCCAGCGACCAGTTTGCGGCATGGGTTGGCCGCGCCAACGGCCTTCACATCATTGAGCGTTCCCAGAGGAATCCAATCGTGTCCTGGTTTTCAGCTTCTCCAAAGTTCCTTCGTCGGGCTAGATTAATGCGGTGGATTCAATAGGTGGACGCAACACTAGGCCGAAATCCACTTAGAGGGCCTCAATGGCTAAGAGTCGTTCGCGAGGGCTGATTCAAACGGAACACCATTCTGGCCAGGGCCTGATCGGTTACAGCCGGACAAAGCGATTCTCCATGCCGAAGTGCTGTCGGATCAACTGACTAGATGGTGTTGCGTCGACCGGTTGAGCTGGCAGCGCTTACCGGACATATGGAATTGTCCGCGACGGCGGCCAATCGGATGGCTCGTAACCCGACTTCGGCCTCCCTGACCAGCTCGCACAACTCGTGTTACTCCTCTCATTCCGTTGGCCCAGAAGCTGGTCTTGCTCCGGGTCTCGCCAATTGTTACCTTTCCACCCCATCTTCTTTGCAACTCTCCGCGTTTGAATGACTTAGCAAGCCGTTCGAACGAGTACCTTACAAGTAAAAGACTCCTATAGACAACCGCCACGGATCCGTGCTACCATTCCGCATGAAATCGGCGCACCAGCCCGTTGCGCTCGCCGCTCACGGACGGCTCTCTCCGCAGTTCCGTTCCTATTCCAGATGCGCTTTTCGCATCCCGAATGCCTTACGGGACCTCCCGACTTTCGCAAGTCCCAGCATCGGCCCCTCTCGGTTGCCTCGGTGTCTCCCCGCCACCCACTATCCACTACTCACCACCCACTCTCCTCTAACTACCTTTGGAATCAACACTTGCAAAAGTGTATCAAAACAAACGACTTTAACTATCTTTAGAATGAACACTTACGAAAAACAGGGGGACGGGGGTACCTCGATTCCGTGCTTCTAGCCACCACTCACCGCCCACTACCCACTCTCCCAATGTTTGCAACTCAGGCAACGTCCCTCGTATGCGCCACGGGCGCCTATCCCCTGTGGACTCACTCGATTGCGAATACTTCCCGTCAACACGGGGGTGTACACACCCACTACGCCCTTCCGATTCCTCTGTACTTGTGCCCTCGCAATACGGGACGCCCCGCTTTCGGCTACAATTCCCTATGCTGCCTCTGCCGCCGTCGACGAAGGCGCAACCCGACCGCCCCGGCGGGTTCCCAGAACGATCACGCGAGGTGTTCTGATGCATAGCCGCCCATCGCGGCGCTCAGCACGCCGAAGGTATGAGTATGCCGCTTCGGCGATCCTGACGATTTTGATTGGCCTCGACGCCTGTTTCGCCGCGCCCTTCGCCCGCGCCCAGGAACGCCGCGACCGCGAGCCCAACAGCGTCTACGTCGACCGCCGCGCCAGGCTCGCCGCCCAGGTCGATTGCCCCATCGTTCTCCTGGGTCTTACCGGCCGCGAGGAATCCTCGCAAGCCTACATCTTCGAGCAGGAAGAAAACTTCTACTACCTGACCGGCCATAACGAAGAAGGCGCCGGCATGGTGATTCTCCCGGCGAAATCATCCGGCAACGACGCATCGAATTCGGCCCGCGAAATCCTCTACCTTCCCGCCAAAAACCCTCAAAAAGAAAAGTGGAATGGCGTGCGCATATCTCCCGCCGATCCCGGCATCGAAGCCCGCACCGGCTTCGCAACCGTAAAGCTTTTCGCGGAGATGCGCGCCGCGGTTGAGAGCCTGGCGAAAACCTATCCCTGCATCTACGCGATTCTTCCCTACGAAAAAGAACTGGGCGGCTACCCGCACGAAAAAGAAACCGTGGACTGGCTCCAGCAAACCGCGCCGCAAACCAAATTGAAAGACATTCGCGCGCAAATCACCGCCCTACGCCAGATCAAATCCCCCGGCGAAATTGCTTTTCTTAAGCGCGCCATTGACCTCACGGTTGACTCCCACCTGGAAGCCATGCGCATGATGCGTCCCGGACTCCACGAATACGAAGTCGCCGCGAAAATGGTGGACGTGCACGCGATGGGCGGCTCCGAAGCGGAAGGCTACGCTCCCATCGTGGGCGCCGGGCCAAATTCCACCGCGCTCCATTACGACAGGCTCTCCCGCAAGATTGAAGACGGCGACATCGTCGTTCTCGACGTCGGAGCACAGTACTCCGGCTATTCCGCCGATATCACCCGCACCATCCCCGCCAACGGAAAATTCACGCCGCGCCAGCTCGAGATTTACAACATCGTGCTCGGCGCGCAGAACGCCGCGCTCGCCGCGCTCAAACCCGGCATGGACCTATGCCAAAAGGGAAGCAAGAGTAGCCTGCACAAAATCTCCTACGACTACATCAATTCCCATGGTAAAGATCTGCACGGCAAATCGCTGGGCCAGTATTACATTCACGGTCTCGGCCACAACATTGGCCTCAACGTCCACGATCCCGGCGAGTATTGCAAATCGCTCGAGCCCGGCATGGTTATCACCATGGAGCCCGGCATCTACATCCCCGAAGAAAACCTCGGCGTGCGCATCGAAGACGACGTGCTCATCACCGAAACCGGTTACAAGCTCCTCAGCGAGCGCCTGCCCCGCGATCCCGCCGAAATCGAAAAGATAATGGCCCAAGGCGCCGCTGAGCGCGCCAGGGCCGTGAAACGAGGCGACGATTGACCGCGTAGAATCAGCCCGTCTATACTGTTTCTTCGCGCTGGACGCGATTTTTTCCCAGCGTGCCTCGAGTCATTCCGCGCGCAGCCGAAGCAGCTCAGCAGGCCGCTAGCTGGAATTTCCGAAATCGCCATCTTTAGGAGCCTCCGGCCACTCCACGGCCGTGAAACTTATGAGCAGCGTCAAAGCCACCCAACTTCGCCCCGGCATGGTCATCCAGCACGAGGGCCAGCTCTTCACGATTTTTAGCGTCGACCACCGTACGCCGGGTAACAAGCGCGGCTCCATGCAAACGCGCATGAAAAATCTCAAGAGCGGCACGATGATTGACTATCGCTTCCGCGCCGAAGAATTTGTGGAACGAGCCATTCTCGATGAAGTCGAATTCGAGTATCTCTACAACGAGGGCGACGATTTTCACTTCATGAACACGGAAACCTACGAGCAAATGCATCTCACGCGCGAGCTGCTTGGCGATACGATTTACTATCTGATTCCCAACACCATCGTGAAAGTGGAATTTTACGAAGAGAAACCGATTGGCGTGGACCTACCAGACACCATGGAGCTCAAAGTAGTCCACACCGAGCCCACGCTGCAAAAAGCGACGGCCAGCGCAGTCGGCAAGCCCGCCACGCTCGAGACCGGTCTCGTAGTGCAGGTTCCGCCCTTCGTAAACGAAGGCGACAGAATTAAAGTGGATACCACAGAAGCGCGCTACGTCCAGCGCGTCGAGTAGATTTCCGCCTCCGCAGCTTGCTGCAGCGCAAGTGGCAGCAAGAAGAGGCAAGACGGCGCCCCGGCGAAATCCGGGGCGCTTTATTTCTCCCAGGCTTTCGTTTTTGCGCGCGGGCCTCTTACCTTTTTGCGGCGAAGTGCGCTTTTATTTTTTGCCGGCGGAACCGGCTGCGGATTTTCCCGGGGCTTTCACCGCGAAGACGCGGGCAAAAATCGCATCGACATAGCGAAGCTGCCGCTGCAAATCAAATGCATGCGCGAGCGTCTTCGCATCGAGATATTTTGTGATGCGCGTATCGCCGGCGACGCGCTCGCGAAAATTGGAGTCTGACTCCCAAGCCGCCATCGCATTTTCTTGCACGGCCTTGTACGCATCGTCGCGCGGCATTCCTTTCTCCACAAGATCCTGGAGAAGCTGGCCCGAATACACGAGGCCGTGCGTCAATTCCAGATTGCGTTGCATGCGCTCCGGGAATACGCGCATGTCTGCGACAACGGCGCTCATTTTTGCGAGCATGTAGTCCACTAAGATTGTGGAGTCGGGGAGAATCACGCGCTCGACCGAGCTGTGGGAGATGTCGCGCTCGTGCCACAGCGCTACGTTTTCAAATGCGGCGAGGAGATTTGAACGCACGAGGCGCGCCAGGCCGCAAATCTGTTCGGAGGTGACTGGGTTGCGCTTGTGCGGCATTGCGGAACTGCCGCGCTGTTCGCCGCCAAAGGGCTCTTCGGCCTCGCGCACTTCGGTGCGTTGCAAATGACGAATCTCCAGCGCGATTTTCTCCAGAGTCGCTGCGATCAGCGCGAGCGAACTCAGATAGTGTGCGTGCCGGTCGCGCTGAATCACCTGCGAAGCTACCGGCGCCACATTCAAGCCCAGCCGCTGGCAAATGCGCTCTTCCATATCCGGGCCGAGGTGAGATGCGTTCCCCACAGCGCCGGAGATTTTCCCTACCGCCATCTGCGCGGCCGCGTCGCGAAAGCGCTGCCGATTGCGTTCGTTTTCGGCAAACCAGTTTGCGATTTTCAGTCCGAACGTAATCGGCTCGGCATGAATTCCGTGCGTGCGGCCGATTTGCGGCGTATGGCGAAATTCCTGCGCGCGCTTGGCGAGCACATCGCCGAATTTGACCAGCGCCACCTCGATCAGCCGCGAGGCGTCGCGCACCAGCAGCGCTTGCGCGGTGTCGACCACATCGTTCGAAGTCAACCCATAGTGCAGCCAGCGCGCCGCAGATGGATCGCCAATCGATTCGCCGACGGCCATGGTGAACGCGATGACGTCGTGTTTGACGTGCGATTCCAGTTCCAGAATGCGCGCCACATCCACCTTGGCCCGCGCTCGAATCGCCGCCGCCGACTCCTTCGGTACTTGGCCCGCCTCGGCTAGGGTTTCGGTGGCTGCTAACTCGACGTCCAGCCAGCGCGCGAACTTGTTCGCATCGCTCCAAACGCGGCCCATTTCTTCACGGGTATACCGTGCAATCAATTCGGCTCCTCGCTGCGGGTGGCTGGTAATCAGCCCGGCTAACCCGCAAAACCCTTGTAATGATACGGTATTTCCATTCGGGGCGCGACCAAGGGCCGAGAGTCTTCCCTTTGGCGGAATAGCCCCAAAACCGACCTAACCGCGACCCTGAAATCCTGTCTAATGAACCGGATGCCCAGCGTCGAGACCACCGTCGAAAGCGACGCCATCGCCGTCGAGCGCACGCTCGCGGGTGATCGCGATGCGTTTCGCGTTCTGGTGGAGCGGCACAGCCGCAATGTGTACCGGCTGGCGTACCGCATGACCGGGAATCAGCATGACGCCGAGGAAGTGGTTCAGGAGGCATTCTTGCGCGCGTATCAAAAACTCAGTCAGTTTGCTTCGCGCGCGAATTTTGGGACTTGGGTATATCGCATCGCCGCGAACTATGCGATCGACCGTATGCGGCAGAAGAAGAGTGAAGATTCGAATCGCGCCCTGCCGGCACGACAAACAGAGGATGGCGTGGAGATGGACTTGATGAGCACGGTGCCCGACGGCGCGCCTTCGCCGGAACGGCTGGCGCAGAGCGGCCAGCTTGCCACGCAAATGCGCCGCGCGCTCAGCCAGCTCACGCCCGCCGAGCGGACCGCCTTTGTAATGCGGCACTGGGGCGGGTCGGGAATCGAAGAAATCGCCGACGCACTGAAATCCAGCACGAGCGCCGCGAAAAACACGGTCTTTCGCTCGGTGCAAAAACTTCGTAAGGCGCTGGAACCTTTTGTGGAGAAGCGAGGGCAAGCAAGAGCGATGGGAACAGAACTATGAAACATCCGAAAGAGGAAGAATTGATCGCGTATCACGATGGCGAAGCCGCGGGACGAGAGACAATTGCCGCGCATTTGGGCGATTGCCCGGAATGCCAGGCGGAACTCGAGCGCATCGACGCTCTGCTGGCCGCGCTGAACACGATTCCCGTGCCCGAACCTGGCCAAGACTACGGCCAGCGCGTTTGGCAGCAGATTTCACCGCGCCTGCCGCAGCGCCGCGCGCACTGGTGGGACTTTCTTTTCAGCGAACCGAAGAGCGTTCCGTGGTTCGCGCCGCGCCGCTGGGCGGCTGCGGGCGCAATTGCCGCGCTCGTACTCGCCGCGTTTATCGCCGGCCGCATGACCAAACCCACTGGGCCAGGCACTTCTGTGACAGTGGACCAAACAAAGGTTCGCGAGCGAATTTTGGTGATGGCCGTCGGCGAGCATCTGGGGCGCTCGGAAATGGTTCTGGTGGAGCTGGCGAACAGCGGGCCGGAGACGGCGGGGCAAAAAGAAGTCAACATCTCCGGTGAGCAGCGGCGCGCCGAAGATTTACTCGGGGAAAATCGGGTGTATCGGCAAACCGCGCTGGAACAGGGAGACACTGCGCTGGCCGGTGTGCTGGATGAACTTGAGCGCGTGCTTCTGGATGTGGCGCATAGCCCGCAGCAGGTAACTCCCGTGCAGCTAGAAGGCATTCGGCAGCGCATTGAAGCGCGGGGCATTCTCTTCAAGGTTCGTGTGGTCGGCAAGGAACTGCAGCAACGCGAGGAGTCGGGGAACACGCCCGCAAAGCCGAGCGGTTCCGCGAAAGGCGAAAGGAACAAGGTATGAGCAACGGAGATCTATCGATGATGAGGAACAAAACCTGGGTCGTAGTGGCGCTTTTGCTGGCGATGCCGAGTGTTGCACCGCATGCCGCAGCCGCAAGCGGAGCCTTTATGGCCGCGTCACAATCCGCTTCCGCGGCGCAGAGTCAAGCAAGCCCGGACGCCGACCGCGACGAAGTAGCCAGCGATATGGAAGAGGATCGTCAGGACCAGGAGCAGGAGAAGCGCGACCGCGAGCAAGAAAAGCGCGATCGCGAACAGGAAGCGCGTGACCGTGAACAAGAGAAACGGGATCGCGAGCAAGAACGCCTGGATCGGTTGACGGAACTGTACGACGACGGCCGCGAAGCGCTGGACGAAGACCGGTACGACCGCGCTGAATCCAGGTTCGACCAGTTGGCGCAAATGAGCGGCCCGCAGACCGACGCGGCGCTTTATTGGAAGGCCTACGCGGAGAATCGCCAGGGCAAGCGAGATACCGCGCTGGCCAACATTGCCGAACTCAAGCGCCGCTTTCCACAAAGCCGCTGGCTGAGAGATGCCAACGCGCTGGAACTGGAAGTGCGTCAATCGTCCGGCCAACCAGTTCACCCTGAAGGGCAAAAAGACGACGAGCTCCGCCTGCTTGCCATTCGCGGGCTTATGAACAGCGACCCCGAGCGCGCCATGCCGCTGCTCGGAAAAGTCCTCGAGAATGGCGCGGCCTCACCGAAGGAAAAGTCGCAGGCGCTGTTCGTTTTGGCGCAAAGCGGCTCGCCGCAGGCGCGCGAGATTCTGGGCAAGGTCGCGCGCGGCCAAAGCAATCCGGATCTGCAACGCAAAGCCATTCAGTATCTGGCGATGTTCGGCGGAGCGGAGTCCCGCAAGACACTGGCGGAAGTCTATGGGTCGACTTCGGACGCGTCGATCAAGCGCTCCATCCTGCGTGCGTACATGATCGGAGGCGATCGCGAGCACTTGTTCGAAGCGGCCAAGAATGAAAAAGACGATGAAGTGAAGCGGGAAGCGATCCGCCAGCTTGGGCTGGTGCACGCGCAAAACGAATTGCAGCAGCTCTACCGCACGGATAATTCCCCGGCGGTGCGCCGCGAATTGCTGCAGGCTTTTTTCCTTGCCGGCGACGCGCCGAAACTGTTGGAAGCCGCGCAAAGCGAAAAAGACCCGGAGCTGCGCCGCGTCGCGGTCCGCAACCTCGGCCTGATCCATTCCGATGACTCTGCCAAGGCGCTGCAATCGATTTATGCGAAGGAAACCGACCGCGGAATCAAGGAAGAAGTGCTGAACGCCTATTTTATTCAGGGGAACGCCGCGGCGATTGTGGCCATCGCGCGCGGCGAAAAAGATCCGGAGCTGAAACGGACCGCGGTGTCTAAGCTTTCGATCATGCACTCCAAGGAAGCCACGGACTATTTGATGGAAATTTTGCAGAAGAATTAGTTTGGCGCAGTGGAGGAGCAAACATGCGTGCCATCTTTCTGGTCCTGGTATTGATCCTTGCGGTGGCAACAGCACCGCCCGCGGCCAAAGCGCAAAGCAGCGATGCGCCGCAAGTGGAAAACGCCCGCATGGAGAAAAAAACGCTCGCCGGGCCGCTGGCAGCGGAAGTGAAAACATGGGCGACGAAGGCTGAGGGGCCGCAATGGCTGGGCTACGCTGTGCCGCAGACGGGGCGAGAGCGAATGATGTGTTGCGGGGATTATGACGGCTCGTGGCGGAATGGGTGCGGGCACTGCCGGCTCGAGGACCGCGACAATGGAACGAATATGACGGCGAGGGACGAGGCGGGGACAGCGAAGCTGGAGGCGCCACGGTCCATCGCTGTGTTATTCCGGGCCGAAAATAAGCACGTGACGAAGATTCGAGTAGTGTCGATGGAATGCTCGCTCGATGCAGGTGGGCTGGCTTTTGTTTGGCTCAGCGGGGTGAAGCCCGCGGAAAGCGTGGAGTTGCTGGAAACTTTTGTGCGAGGCACAGATCTGGACGCGCACGATGACGACCACACTTCGCACCGCGCGCTGACGGCCATTGCGCTACATGCCGACCCGGCGGCCGACCGGGCGCTCGAATCGTTTACGCGCGCGGGCGAGCCTGAGTCTCTGCGAAAGCAAACGGCGTTCTGGCTGGGCGCGGCAAGGGCAAAGGCGGGACTCGCGGTGCTGGAGAAGATGGCCAAGAGCGATCCGAGTTCGGAAGTGCGCGCGCAGGTAACCTTCGCGCTTTCGGTGAGCCACGAACAGGGCGCGGTGGAAGAAATGATCCGGATGGCGCATGACGACCAGAGCTCGCACGTGCGCGGGCAGGCGTTGTTCTGGCTGGCGCATAAAGCGGGGCAAAAGGCTGTCGGCGCGATCACTGGGGCTATCGAAAACGATCCTGACACCGACGTCAAGAAGAAAGCGGTTTTCGCGCTGAGCCAGCTCCCGAAGGACGAGGGCGTGCCTAAACTGATCGAGGTGGCGCAGACCAATCGCAATCGCGAAGTTCGGAAGCAAGCGATGTTCTGGCTGGGGCAATCGCACGATCCGCGGGCGCTGGCGTTTTTTGAGAAGATCCTGACGCAGTAGATTTACAAACCGCTCGTAAATTTTCCTGCTCTTCGATCAAGTTCCTGGTGATGGACTTTCAAAGGTCATGGAAAAAGCCTCAGGCCTCAAAGCAGGCCTGAGCTACAGGTGCTGTCGGCCACGGTGTGCGCAGATACTGCTATAATTTCCCACTCTGATGGTGAAATCCGTGTCAGAAGCGGCGGGAATCGCTCCTGATGTGCTGGCCAAGTACGAGCCGGTGATCGGGCTGGAAGTGCACGTTCAGCTTCTGACCAATTCAAAGATTTTTTGTGGCTGCTCGACGCGGTTCGGCGATACGCCGAACAGCAACACCTGCCCGGTTTGCCTGGGGCTTCCTGGAACGTTGCCGGTGCTGAACAAGCGCGCGGTGGAGATGGCCACACGGGCGTCGCTGGCGCTGAATTGCACGGTGCATGAGCATTCGCGCTTCGCGCGGAAGAATTATTTCTACCCTGACCTGCCCAAGGGCTATCAAATTTCGCAGTACGAACTGCCGCTAGCCACGGGTGGCTGGATTGAAGTCGAGCACGGCGGAGCGAAGAAGCGCATCGGGATCACGCGGCTGCACCTGGAAGAGGACGCGGCCAAGAATTTGCATGAGGGCTTTTCGCAATCGGCGACCAAGGCGTACATCGATTACAACCGCTGCGGCACGCCACTCTGCGAAATTGTTTCCGAGCCGGACATGCGCGCGCCGGAAGAGGCTTACGCGTATCTGACGACGCTGCGGCAGATTCTGTTGTACACCGGCGTGAGTGACGTCAACATGGAAGAAGGGTCGCTGCGCTGCGACGCGAACGTGAGCGTGCGGGTGCGCGGCTCGCAGGAATTCGGGACCAAGGTCGAAGTAAAAAATCTGAATTCTTTCCGGTTTCTGCAGAAGGCGCTCGAATACGAGATTGAACGGCACATTGGCGCGCTGGAAGGCGGCGGGCGCATTTCGCAGGAGACGCGGCTGTGGAATCAATCCGCGAACCGCACGGATTCCATGCGCTCGAAAGAAAAAGCGCATGATTACCGCTATTTTCCCGAGCCGGACCTGCTGCCGGTGCACGTGAGCGCGGCGTGGCGGGAGGAAATCCGCGGTGCGTTGCCGGAGCTGCCCGAGGCCAAGCGCGCGCGCTTTCTCGCTTCGTATTCGATTACGCCGTACGACGCTGAAGTCCTCACAACGTCACAGGCCCTTGCCGATTATTTTGAAGCCGTCGTCGCCGCTGGAGCACCAGGAAAGAGTTCTGCAAACTGGATACTAACCGAACTCCTGGGGCGGCTCTCCGAGTCTCGCAGGGCATTCGCCGATAGCCGTATTGCACCAGCTGCGCTGGCGGAACTCATCAACCTTGTTGAATCCGGCAAAATCACGGCGGCAGTCGCCAAGAGAGTCTTCGCCACGATGTTCGATTCCGGCCGCTCCGCGGGCGAAATCGTTGCAGCCGAAGGGCTGGCGCAGATCAGCGATACTTCGGCGATCGAGCTGGCGGCGCGGGATGTGATTGCGAAGAACCCGGAGAACGTGGCGAAATACAAGGCTGGGAATGAAGGGGTGTTCAAGTTTTTTGTGGGGCAGGTGATGCGGGCTACTCGGGGGCAGGCGAATCCGCAGGCGGTGAATGATATTTTGCGCCGGTTGCTTTCGTAGAACAGCTTATAGTGTTGTACAGGCCGTAAAAGCGGCGGCAAGACCGCCGCACTCCAAGAAACCTCGAGGTGATTGCAATGCTGAAGGCTGGCGATAAGGCTCCGGATTTCGGCGTGAAGGGCGACGATGGCAGAGACGTTTCGCTGTCCGAGTTTCGCGGGAAGCGGGTGTTGCTGTTTTTCTTTCCGAAGGCGAACACTTCGGGTTGAACGGTGGAAGCGTCCGAGTTTCGTGACGCAAAGAAACAGTTCGACAAGCTCAATGTAGTGATACTGGGGGCTAGCGGCGATCCCGTTAAGACGCAAGCCGGCTTCAAGGAAAAGTACAAGCTGAATTTTACGCTGCTGAGCGATCCTGAGTTTACGATGATCGAAGCCTACGGCGCGCGGCGTATGAAGAAATTTCTGGGCAAATCGTTCTTAGGAATTGTGCGCAGCTCGTTTTTGATCGGCACGGACGGGAAAATCGAGCACGTTTGGGACAACGTGAAAGCGAAGGGCCACGCCACCGAAGCGCTCGCCGTGGCCTCTGAACGGAATGGTGGCGCTGCAGCCGCCGCCAAGAGAACTTAATGCAATTTAGTTGATGGTGACCGGGGCGCGGGTTGTAAAGCTTAGCCGCGTCTCGGCGGGGAACTCGACTTCTTTCTTTCCGGTGGCCGCGGCGCCCGCCGTGCCGGCTCCAGCTCCGGCCACTGCACCAATCGCCGCGCCTTTACCGCCGCCGGCGAGTCCGCCGATCAATGCGCCTGCGCCTGCTCCGCCGCCGATGAATCCGGCGTCACGTTTACCCTTGCCGCCCATGGTTTTCCCGCTGGAGCTCGTCGCGATCGTGTAGGTTTTGCCGTGAACCTCAACGCTCTTGAGCCGCAGATAAAGTTTGGCGGGAGTGGAAAGCCGGCCGGAAGCTTGCACGCTGCCCACTACGAGTTTGGCGTGCGAGCCTTTGGGGATGACCACTTTGCCGTCGACCGTGACGTCGTGCGCCACGGTGGCCACAACGCCCTGGCCAGTCTGCGCGTTCTTCGAACTGATGGACTGGTCGATGGTGACCGTAATCGCGGTGCCTGCCGGAATCGAGGTTGCGGCGCGGGCGAGAGTTGCAAGGGAAAAGCAAAGAACGATTAGCGACACAGAAAAGCGCGTGCGAAAATTCATCTCCGTCACCTCCAGATGATTTGCGTACTTCACCGAGAATCAGCTGCGCGATGCTCTGCCGGAGCATCGCATTAACTACAAATGGTAGGCGAGTTCGCCGGAATCGCCAACTGGCTCGATGTACAGGTTGTCAATGAGGCGGGTCTTGCCGATGAACACGGCGAGGAGAGCGTAGCAGGGGCGGGCGATGCGGGTGACGGGCTCGAAGGCGTCGGCGTCGACGATTTCCGCGTAGTCGACGGCAGCGAGGGGCTCGGCTTGCAACACGCGACGGATTACGGATTGCAAATGCAGGGAGTCGCGTGCGCCTGCCGTCAGTTCGGTGCGGGCGGCTTCGAGCGCGCGATGCAAGACGGTGGAGGCACAGCGCTCTTCGGCGCTGAGATACGCGTTGCGCGAAGAGAGCGCGAGGCCGTCCGGTTCGCGGACGATGGGGCAGATGACGATTTCGGTGTCGAGATTCAGGTCGCGCGTCATTTGGGAGATGATGCGCACTTGCTGCGCGTCTTTGCGGCCGAAGTACGCGAAATGCGGCTGCACGATTTCGAGGAGTTTTAGCACCACGGTGGCGACGCCACGAAAATGGCCGGGGCGTGAACGGCCTTCAAGACGGTCGCTCAGGCCCTCGACGGTGACGTAGGTGCGGAAGCCGCTGGGATAAATTTCGGCGGCGGCGGGCAGGAAGAGGGCGTCGACGCCGGCGGCGGAAAATTTCTCGGAATCTGCTTCGAGTGTGCGGGGATATTTGGTGAAGTCCTCGTTGGGTCCAAACTGTTTCGGGTTCACGAAAATTGAGGCAATTACCGGCGCGCATTGCTGTTTTGCGCGCTGCGCCAGGGCTGTGTGCCCGGCGTGCAATGCGCCCATGGTGGGGACGAAGCCGATGATGCGGCTTTCGGCGCGGGCTCGCCGCGCTGATTCTTTCATCCAAGCGATGGTTCGGATGGTTTCCACGATGGGCGGCGGGGAAAGGCTAGGCTTTGGCGGCGACAGCGCGCTCGCGATAGAAATGCATCAGGTCGGTCAGAATTGCCGGCGCGCCGAGCTGACGAAGCAGCGTGGTGACTTGGCCGCGATGGTAGGTGCCGTGATTGACCAGGTGTTGCATGGATTGCCAGAGCGGGTTGCTGTAGACGCCGAATTTCAGGGTTTTGTATTCCATTACGCGATCGAGGTCGGTTTGCTCTAGTCCGCGGACAAAATTGAGGAGGCGCGGCTCGAACTCGCCCCAACGCTCTCCGAGGTTGGCGACGTCGGGATATTGCGTGGTGTCCGGGAGCGAAGAAGGGGAGCGGCCCTGGAATCGTTCGAGCCAAATCCATTCGGCGCCGAAGATGTGGGCTAAGGTGTCGCGAACGGAGGAGAAGCTGGAGCTCATGGGCTTGGTGAATTGTTCCGGGGAGAGCGCGGCGGCCGCGGTCAGCGAGCGGCGATTGGCCCAGGCGTTGTAATCGTAGAGCAGACGGATTTCTTCCGGGGACATGGCACTCCCTCGTATGGATTTCTTGTTGCGACCTTTTGTTGCGCGCGACCTAACAAATGGAAATGCGAACCGGCTTATCGTCCTTCACGGTCTTGCCCGAATGATAGGACTCGCTGTCGGACGGGAAGTTGCCCCTGCGCACATCTTCGCAATAGCCGCGGACGGCGTTGGAAATGACTTCGCTGACATTGGCGTACTTGCGCGCGAATTTTGGCGTCTGGTCGAAGGTGAGGCCGAGCAGATCGTGGACGACGAGGATTTGGCCGTCGCAGTCGGGGCCAGCGCCGATGCCGATGGTGGGAATGCGCAGCTCGCGGGTGATTTGCGCGGCGAGCTCGCGGGGCACGGCTTCGAGCACGACGGCGAAGGCGCCGGCGGCTTCCACAGCGCGGGCATCGCGTAGCAACTGCTCGGCGGAGTCCACGGTTTTGCCTTGCACGCGGTAGCCGCCGAGCGCGTTCACGGATTGCGGCGTCAGGCCGACGTGGCCCATCACGGGAATTTCGGCTTCGGTGAGGCGCGCGATGAGTTCGAGGCGGCGCTCGCCGCCTTCGACTTTCACGGCTTCGACGCTGGCTTCCTTTACAAAGCGCACGGCGTTGCGCAGGGATTCGGCGGTTTCGGAATGGTAGCTGCCAAAGGGCATGTCGGCGACGAGGAGCGCGTGCTTTGTGCCGCGACGTACCGCTCGCGCGTGATGGATCATTTCGTCGAGCGTGACCGGCAGGGTGCTGTCGTAACCTAGTGCGACCATGGCGACTGAATCGCCAACGAGAATGACGTCGACGCCGGTTTCATCGAGAAGGCGCGCGGTGGGATAGTCGTACGCCGTCAAGCAAACAATTTTCTTGAAATTTTCGGGGGAACCCGCAGCAGAAGTCTTACGCTGTATGAGCTCTGGCACGGTGATCTTGCCGTTGCCCGGGTTGGGGACAACACTCATGATGGCCTCCGGTACCGTTCCCTGAAGTCGGGATACAGCCCTGTACCTAACAGCTCAAGGATATCAAATTTGGATTCGATCGGGCAAAATATCCACTCCGCGAGCAAAGCCTCGGGCCAAGAATGGTCGTGAGCCAAGTGGTCGCAGATGGGGAGTGACTAAAGCATGTGAAGGAAAAGCCTCAGGGCCAAAGACCGGTCCTGAGCTACAGGTGGTCGCAGCCACAGGCTGATTGGATGCGCCTGTTATGGCCCACCTCCCTAGGTTTTTTCATAAGTGTTGATTCTATAGCCTGATGGCTCCAATGGATTCCGTAACTTGATTCGAAAAGCTGATGGAATGCACGAGACGCATAGAAATTGCGCAGGAGTATGCCGAGCTTATGCCAAAGTCCCCGCGTGCTAAACTTGGACATGCAACCGCATTCCAAGGTGCGATGGCTCCGATCCCCTAACGGTATTGTAGTGAAGAGATTGAGCTTCCCGGCCGATGGAAGCCAGATTGTGAAGAAACGGTGCCAGCTACTTTGGACGGATTAGAGGTAGATGCTGAAGCATGATGCCATGATTGCGCGCGAGAAGTGCGAGCCTTGTTCGACGGAACAGGAGTCTGACGAATTGGGGCGGCCAAAATATCTATTCGCGAGCGTCGCAATTTTCCTACCTTTCGTCGTGGTCGGTGGATGGTTGTTCGCAGAGCACTCCTCCGTTGGTAACGCAGCGAACGGGTACCTTGGCTT